>ENA-ORNT01000002-ORNT01000002.1-human-gut-metagenome-genome-assembly--contig:-NODE-2-length-199340-cov-12.439421_pt1 | contig 199340 bp, 190 predicted proteins | sample MGYA00242120_ERZ509032 | MGnify/ENA primary metagenome ERZ509032 (study PRJEB26280, sample SAMEA2338729) | human gut metagenome | biome: human gut; feature: human-associated habitat; material: faeces...
AAAGTGCATGGTTGTGGATACCATATAATAGGTGTCTTCTACGCGGATCACGTCCGGATCCGGATAATCCAATCTTGTTATAGGATTTACATTCATTGTTTATTCCTTTCTATTTTATCTCCATATTCTTTCTTTGTTCTATTCTATTCAAGAACCACCGCATTGTGGACGGCCTCCTTTGCATCCTTGCCCCAGGAAAACAGTGTTCACAAAATATAATCTGTATTTAATTATTTAAACTGAGCCAGACGTTCCTCTACCTGAGCCATCATCTGCTCATACTTTGCAAGCTTATCCTTTTCCTCCTGAACCTTTTCAGGCTTTGCATTGTTTAAGAATTTCTCATTTGAGAGCATGCCCCTTGAGCGCGCAAGCTCCTTTGTGAGCTTATCCTTTTCTTTATTGAGTCTTTCCTTTTCCTTCTCGAAATCAACAAGGTCCTCAAGCGGCAGGTATGCAACCGCATCAGGTATCACTACTGATACAGCGTCATCTCCAATACCGGCCTTGCCCTGCTGTACTGCAATCTCGCTGGTAAATGCAAGATTTACATATACCTCCTTGTTGTCCTCGAATACCTTTCTGACTGCCTCATCATCACTTGTGATGAAAAGCTTTGCCTTTCTTGAAGGTGGAACATCCATCTGTGTACGGACATTTCTGATACCCTTTACGAGATCCTTGCAGTGCTCGATTGCGGCTTCTTCTGCCGGGAAATTCCACTCTTCCTTGTACTCAGGCCATTTAGAGAGCATGATAGTCTCCTCGTCTGACTGAAGTGTGCAGAAGATTTCCTCTGTGATAAACGGCATATATGGATGAAGGAGCTTCAGTGCATTTACAAGTACTGTCTTAAGTGTCCAGAGTGCTGCATTTGCTGACTCCGGGTTTTCATCCTTCTTGTAGGTACGAACCTTTGCAATCTCGATATACCAGTCACAGAACTCGTCCCAGATGAAGTCGTATACCTTTTGTACTGCGATTCCAAGCTCGAACTTATCCATGTTTTCTGTGGCATCCTTTGCAAGAGTATTTACCCTTGAAAGAATCCACTTGTCTGCTGCATGAAGCTCATCAAGCTTTGGCTCTCTAAGCTCTACACCTTCAAGATTCATCATGATAAATCTTGATGCATTCCATACCTTGTTGGCGAAGTTTCTTGAAGCCTCAACTCTCTCCCAGTAGAAACGCATATCATTTCCCGGTGCATTTCCTGTGATAAGTGTCAGACGAAGTGCATCTGCACCATACTTATCGATAACCTCAAGCGGATCAATTCCGTTTCCGAGTGATTTACTCATCTTGCGGCCCTGAGAATCTCTTACGAGTCCATGGAAAAGCACTGTGTGGAATGGTGCCTTGCCCATCTGCTCATAGCCTGAGAAAATCATTCTGATTACCCAGAAGAAAATGATATCGTAGCCTGTTACGAGCACATCGTTTGGATAGAAATAGTCAAGATCCTCTGTCTTTTCAGGCCAGCCGAGTGTTGAGAATGGCCAGAGCGCTGATGAGAACCATGTATCAAGTGTATCAGGATCCTGTGTCCAGTGCTCCTTGCCACACTTAGGACATTTGCCAGGCTTTTCTATTGAAACTACCATCTCTCCACAGTCATCACAGTACCATGCAGGTATTCTGTGTCCCCACCAAAGCTGACGGCTGATGCACCAGTCGCGGATATTGTCTGTCCAGTTGAAGTATGTCTTGTCCATTCTTGAAGGAAGAAGCTTGATTTCTCCGTTCTTTACTCCCTCAACTGCAGGCTTGATCATCTCGTCCATCTTGACGAACCACTGCTGCTTGATCATTGGCTCAACTGTTGTGTGACAGCGGTCATGCACACCTACATTGTGTGAGTGTGGTACAACCTTTACTAAAAGGCCCTGCTCCTTAAGGTCCTCAACCAGTGCCTTTCTGCACTCGTATCTGTCCATTCCGGCATATTTTCCGGCCTTTTCATTCATTGTGGCATCATCATTGATTACAACGATTTCCTCTAAGCTGTGGCGTTTTCCTACCTCGAAATCGTTAGGGTCGTGTGCAGGTGTAATCTTTACACAGCCTGTTCCAAACTCTTTATCTACGTATGAATCTGCGATTACAGGAATCTCTCTGTCTGTGCATGGAAGCTTTAAGGTCTTTCCGATGATATCCTGATAGCGCTCGTCATCAGGGTTTACAGCTACGGCTGTATCTCCGAAAAGTGTCTCCGGACGTGTTGTTGCTATCTCTACAAATCTGCCTTCCTCGCCAACTACAGGATAGTTGATGTGCCAGAAGAAGCCGTCCTGCTCCTCATGCTCTACCTCTGCATCTGAAATAGATGTCTTACATACCGGACACCAGTTTACGATTCTTGAGCCCTTATAAATCCAGCCCTTCTTATAAAGCTTTGTAAATACCTCCTGTACTGCGTGTGAGCATCCCTCATCCATGGTAAATCTCTCACGCTGCCAATCTGCTGATGATCCGAGCTTACGAAGCTGCTTTACGATACGTCCGCCGTACTCTTTTCTCCAGTCCCAGCATTTCTCGAGGAACTCTTCTCTTGTAAGGTCTGCCTTGTTGATTCCCTGCTCTTTAAGTGCCTGGATGACCTTTACCTCTGTTGCGATGGATGCGTGGTCTGTTCCCGGCTGCCAGAGTGCATTGTAGCCCTGCATTCTCTTGTATCTGATAAGGATATCCTGCATGGTGTTGTCAAGGGCATGTCCCATGTGCAGCTGTCCTGTGATGTTTGGTGGTGGCATCACGATTGTGAATGGTTTTTTGCTGCGGTCTACCTCAGCATGGAAGTAGCCATTGTCTTCCCACTTTTTGTAAAGACGGTCCTCGATGTCCTTTGGATCGTAGGTTTTGTTTAGTTCTTTGCTCATGTTTTCCTCCTTTTATATGAATGACGCAAAAGCTTTGGGGGCTTTGTTGTATCAGGTCGCGCATTATGTATGGAATTATGTTCATGATTACGCTGCCAAGACACTGTAAAAATTATGATTAGGGATTGCTTAGACCATGACGCAACCGGCTTTTAGCGCCGTCCATGGCGCTAACGCCTCGCCCGCACATCCATGTGCGTGCGTTGCTGGGCTGTGTACATAATTTTAACAGTCTCTAGGCAGCTCCATAAATCACATAATTCCATACATAATGCGCGGCCTGATAATTCAGGCTGTGAGCTTTTGCTGTTTTTCTTTTCATTTAGCTATGGGCGACCGATTGGATTGCATGCGCAATCTTCCGGTCTGTGTACATAAAAAGACCCTCCCGATCATTGACCGGAAGGGCGAATTAGCGCTGTACCACCTTCGTTTACATCGGAGCATATATATGCATATAAACTCGAATGCCTCTTGTCCTGTAACGTGGACGAATCGGAAGAACTTATGCCGCTTGCGGCTTTCTGGGTTCTTCAGCTCAAAAGCTACCTTCCATGATTTCTGTCTTAAGCACCTTTCAGCCTGCCCAAAATGTATCACCATCTTACGGACCGGATGCTCTCTCTGAAAGCTTTCGTCATGTACTCCTCTTTCTTATGCCTTTAAATATTTGCCTGTTTCTTTCTACAATATTAAAGTGCATTGGGTGATTTGTCAATATGATTTTTCAATCATCATAATGACCTTTACATGAAACAATATAAATTATCTCATCTTTTTCATAATAAACAATTCGATTAGTGTCATCAATGCGTCTGCTCCACATACCACTAAGATTTTCCTTTAATGGTTCCGGTTTACCTATACCCTCAAACGTACTTCGCTGAATATCCTTGATAAGTCCATTAATTCTTTTCAGTGTTTTCTTATCCTGCGTCTGCCAGTATAAATAATCGCTCCATGCCCTATCTTCCCATAGTAACCTCATTAGTCCTCCTCTATCAAATCATGCTCTGCGAAGTGAGCTTTGCCATCCTTAATATCGCGCACGATATTTTCCAAATAACGGATATTGCTATCAGAATAAAACGGATCTACCGATACCTCAAAAGGAATACGCTTTTCTCTGCCTACTTTTTTTGCAAAAACGGTGAACGCTGCACTCATAGAAAGACCTAATTCCGAACACACCTGTTCCATGCTTTTTTTTACATCTGCATCCAATTTAAAATTAACATTAACTGACTGTGACATATACAACACTCCTTTCTTGCTTATAGTATATGCAACAATAAAGAAAATATCAATAAGATTTCTTCATTTTTTCTTTATTATAAATTTTTACTTTCAAAGAAATAAGTGCTCGCTATAAGTGCTGTTCCGCCTATATATGCCATCTTATCGCTCAAGTGTGAACGGCTGATAAGCTTGTCAGTATAGTTTTCATCATATTTTGTGCAGTACTGTATAAAAAGCTTATATATACTTGTATTTTCAAACATTGAACCAAACACTATCGTGCAATCCGGAGCCAGAATAGTCAACACATTTACAGCGACACGTGCCATTCGTTCTATTGCTCCAACAAGTATCTCAGAAATTGTCTTATCCATCCTTGTTATGTAGCCGTTGCCCTCATTTTCTACCCACGAAGTCAAGAGCTCTCTTGTTATAAGATTTTTATCACCGGCTGTTTCTTCGTATAGCACCGGGGTATTTTCCTTGGAATATATCTCCTTTATGCGGTCACACAGGGCAAACATGGATACTCTTGTTTCAAGACAGCCATGTCTGCCACATCTGCACTTAAGTCCATCAGGCTCTATGATGTAGTGTCCTATTTCTGCTGCGTTGTGCTGATTGCCCTCATATAGCTTATTGTCCACAACTATCGCAGAGCCGACACCCGGGCCCCACTTAATAAAAACAATATTGTTTCCATATTTTCCGACACCATAAAGCATTTCGGCTTCCGCAAATGCTTTGACGTTGTTTTCAAGTATTACCGGACACTGAATCTGTTTTTCAAGTATTTCTCTTATTTTTACTTGATTGTTCCATATGCCATAAGCGTGTATACTGATGCCATTATTCCTGTCAACTATTCCCGGAACACATATTCCGATTCCAAGAATATCTGACAGCTTAAGTTCATTTTCCCAAAGCTGAAGCTTTATTTCCTTTGCCAGTTCTTCTAAAAACAGCTGTGGTTCAATGTCCGTCCGGGTATGTACCTTAGTTTCAACAAGCACATTTCCCCTGATATTGGTAACTGTAATGCTCGTGTCTACAGCCTCAATATTTACAGATACTATATACTTAAAATCATAATTGATATCCACAAGCACCTTCTTACGGCCCGCTCTCTTCTGCTCCTTCATCTCACCCTTTTCAAGTATCATGTGAGCTTCCATCATATCATTGCACAGCATGGTCACAGCCGCCGGTGTGAGTCCTATCTGATTGGCAATATCCTTCCTTGACATTGCGCCGTTTTTCTGCAGTATCTTAAGTATCTGAGATTTATTATTGTTTTTTACACTATCAAGGGAAATTCCGGTTTTAACCATTAATTCATGCTCCTTATTTATGCTTCAACATTCTTTGTTGCAACTATATCCACACCGGTTGCTGCAGCATCACTTAGCAGTACATCACCTATATGCACCGGTGCCTCTACCGTGATTTGGTTGATACACTCCATCACATCCATTATCTTTTCCTTTGGAATATCCTGTGCCGTCTTTACGGATACCATCGGTATTGTGCCATTTTTCACACAGACTGTACTTGTCACAATTCGTGTCGGATGTGTCACTTCCTTTGCTCCGTAGTCTGCTCCGCGCTTGCAGGTATTTCCGGTTACTGTGACATTTTCTCCATCTATTGTCACCTTAAGAGCACAGCCCAGAGGGCAGCCTATACATGTCAAATTTCTCTCTTCCATGATACTATGCCTCCTCAATCTTTATCGTAATTGTGCGGGGATTGTCTGTTTCGATGAGCTCCTTCTTCTTAAGCACTACCTGCTCCATCTCACCCGGTGCCATTACAGGGTGCTTGCGGTGCTGTAATTGTTTATCATCCAGATATACCGCAATATAACAATTCTTATACACAGCTCCAACTCGAAATCTAACCGTTGCAGTATCATCCATCTGTGCAGTATTTATAGTGCTTGGGACAGTATATCGTACTCCGCCTGTAGCGGTTATCGATATTTCTTTGCCATCGCAACTCTTATCACCGCCATTTTTTACATACTCTGCGGCATGGCGGCCTGCTGCTGTCGCTTCCTCTGACACGTAATCCACGAGGTCGTGCACATGAAGCACATTTCCGCAGGCAAATACACCGGGCACATTTGTCTCAAGGCTTTCGTTTACGACCGGTCCGCTTGTTACCGGATTGAGCTCTACACCTGCTGTTTTTGAAATCTCATTTTCCGGAATGAGTCCGCATGAGAGTAAAAGCGTATCGCACTCGTAAAACTCCTCTGTTCCCTCAATAGGCTTGTTATGCTCGTCAACCTGAGCGAGAGTGATGCCCTCCACACGCTCCCTGCCCTTTATATCAACCACTGTGTGGCTAAGCTTAAGCGGGATATTAAAATCATCAAGGCACTGCACAATATTACGCTTCAAGCCTCCCGAATACGGCATGAGCTCTGCAACCACCTGCACCTTGGCACCCTCTAAGGTCATTCTCCTAGCCATGATAAGACCGATGTCTCCTGAACCGAGTATTACTACCTTTCGTCCTGGCATGTAGCCCTCTATATTCACCAGTCTCTGAGCTGTGCCCGCCGAGAAAATTCCTGCCGGTCTGTAGCCGGGTATGTTAAGAGCACCCCTTGCTCTCTCCCTGCAGCCCATCGCAAGTATTACGGTCTTTGCGGCGATATGGAAAAGTCCGTCTGTGCGGTTCATAGCTGTAACTATTTTATCGTTTGCCTCATCTTTTATCTTTACATCATGCCTGTCATCTGCCCCATTTTCGAACTCGTCACCTGTCGAGATGTCCATGACCATCGTATTCAGCCTGTACTCTATGCCAAGCTCTTTGACCTCTTTGATAAATCTGCCGGCATATTCAGGTCCTGTGAGCTCCTCCTTAAAGGTGTGCAGGCCAAAGCCGTTGTGTATACACTGATTTAAGATACCACCAAGCTCACAGTCTCTTTCCAGTATAAGTATTTTATCTATTTTATTTTTCTTAGCGGAAGCTGCTGCCGCAAGACCTGCCGGGCCTCCTCCTACTATCACAATATCATAAAATTCCATATTGTCCCCCTATGTTAATCTGATATTAACCCAATATCAATCTTTCGTTACCTGTCTCTTTGAAGTAAGACAGACTATCCGCGATTCTTGCTCATTCCAACAACTATCTTTGACTTTCCACCGCTTTTAGTGATGTCAAGCTGCGAAATGCCTCTCTCCCTGGCGATAATCTCCATAGTTCTCGGAGAACAGAAGCCTGCCTGGCACCTGCCCATTCCGGCTCTGGTGCGTCTCTTCACACCATCAAGCGACTTTGCGCCTAACGGTCTGTTTACCGCATCCATTATCTCGCCCTCCGTAATCATCTCACAGCGGCAGATTATGTTACCATACTCAGGCTTTTCTTTTATCAGCTCTTTATACTCATCCTCTGAAAGCTTCTTTGGATTTAAAATACCTTTTCTTGTCTCGATAAAGTCCGCATTTTTAGAAGGCTTAAAAAGCCTCTCAACTATTGCTGCCACTCTCTCACCGATAGCCGGTGCACTTGATAAGCCCGGTGACTCTATACCTGCACAGTCCACAAAAAATGGTGCATCTTTAAGCTCCTCGATGATAAACTCATGTCCGTCCTCATGTGCACGGTTTCCTGCAAACGATGTGATGACCTGACGCATAGGAAGTGACGGCACCGAACGTGTGCCGGATGTCGTAACATGCGCTAAGCCCGCTCTTGTTGTATTTGTACCATCCTTGTCATCATGATCATCTGCTGTAGGTCCGATTAGGATATTTCCGTGTACTGTCGGGGTTACAAGCACGCCCTTGCCGTATTTTCCCGGAAGCTGGAAGATTGTCTTGTCAACGATACCACCAGCTGCCCTGTCTAATAGCTCGTACTCTCCGCGCCTTGGTGTGATATGGATTTTGTTTTCACTCACCATGTTGTGAAATACATCAGCATATACACCAGCTGCATTTACAACGCAGCGTGCATGAATTTCTCCATTTTGAGTAATGAGAATATAGCCTGTCTGCTCCTTTTGTATCTCCTTCACCTCGGTGTTAAATAAAAACTCCACACCGTTTGCCGCAGCATTCTCAGCAAATGCAATATTCATGCCAAACGGACATACAATGCCTCCTGTCGGGCAGTAAATAGCTGCCACCACCTCATCAGACAGATTCGGCTCCATCTCATGTGCTTTCTTTGAATCAAGAATTTCAAGTCCCGGCACGCCATTTGCGATTCCCTGATTGTAAAGCTCCTTAAGCCTTGGCATATCGTCCTCGCTAAAGCACACTATCAGCGAGCCGTTTCTTCTGAACTCAAAATCAAGCTGCTTCGAAAGCTCGTCCATCATCTCATTTCCACGGATATTCATCTGTGCCATAAGTGTACCGGTCTTACAGTCAATTCCGGAATGGACAATAGCACTGTTGGCCTTTGAGGTGCCACAGCACACGGCCTCCTCCTTTTCCACTACGCAGATGGACAGGTTATATTTCGATAGCTCTCTTGCACAGGCGCTTCCCGATACTCCCGCTCCTATAATTACTACATCATACATGTTATTTTCTCCTACCAATTTCCATATATATTTTTACTTTCAGTCATCCTTCGCCCAGTTAAATGCGCAGGCGACAGCCTTTTTCCACATTTTACGCTTCTTTTCTCTCATATCATCCGCTATCTCCGGCTCAAACACACGGTCAATAGCCCAGTTTCTCTTTATATCATCCATGCTGTCCCAATAGCCCACTGCAAGCCCTGCGAGGTACGCTGCGCCCATGGCTGTTGTCTCCACACACACAGGCCTATTGACCGGTGCATTGCTGATATCAGCCTGCATCTGCATGAGCAGATTGTTGGCACTGGCGCCGCCGTCCACCTTAAGCGATGTGAGATTGATGCCCGAATCAGCCTTCATTGCCTCAAGCACATCATTTACCTGAAATGCCATTGATTCCAGAGTGGCCCTTATGACATGGTACTTGTTTACACCTCTCGTAAGACCCACAATAGTTCCTCTCGCATACTGATCCCAGTACGGTGCCCCAAGCCCTGTAAATGCCGGCACCACATAACAGCCGTTTGTATCCTTTACCTTTCTCGCCATGTACTCTGAATCAGTTGAGGAATCGATAAATTTCATCTCATCGCGGAGCCACTGTATTGAGGCTCCTGCCACAAATATTGAGCCCTCCAGCGCATATACCACCTTGCCGTCTATGCCCCAGGCTATTGTGGTAACAAGTCCGTTCTTTGATGAAACAGGCATCTCACCTGTATTCATCAGCAGAAAACAACCTGTACCGTATGTATTTTTGGCTTCTCCTGCCCTAAAGCAGGTCTGACCAAAAAGCGCTGCCTGCTGGTCTCCTGCCGCTCCCGCGATAGGAATCGGTCCCCCGAAGTACACCGGATTCACCTCACCATACACACAGCTTGACGGCATAGGCTTTGGAAGCATGCTCTTTGGTATGTCAAGCTCCTTAAGTATCTCATCATCCCACTTTAAGGTATTGATATTAAACATCATGGTTCTTGATGCATTGGAATAATCCGTAACATGCACCTGCCCCTGAGTGAGCTTCCATATAAGCCATGTCTCGACTGTTCCAAACAAAAGCTCGCCTCTTTCGGCTCTCTCCCTTGCTCCCGGCACATTGTCAAGGAGCCACTTGAGCTTAGTTGCCGAAAAATAAGCATCTATCACAAGACCTGTCTTTTTCCTGAAGGTCTCGGTAAGCCCCTTTTCCTTCAGTGAATCCGCATACTCTGCCGTGCGCCTGCACTGCCATACTATTGCGTGATAAACCGGCTCTCCCGTATTTTTGTCCCACACAATCGTGGTCTCTCTCTGGTTAGTAATGCCTATCGCACATATGTCGGCTGCCGTAGCCTGTATATTTGCCATTGCCTCCTTTGCCACCTCAAGCTGTGTGGCCCAGATTTCCTCTGCATCGTGCTCCACCCAGCCTGGCTTCGGGAAAAACTGCGTAAATTCCTTCTGTGCCACGCTGCACATCTCGCCCTTCTCATTGAAAAGTATACATCTGTTGCTGGTCGTGCCCGCATCTAATGCCATAATATACTTTGCCATGTAAAAATCCTCCAACCAATTATTCGGTACCTAAATACTACTATTATTATAGCATGATATTTAAGCTATTTCCATAAAATCAGTACTCACAGACTTCGATTTCAAGCATATGTCCTAAAACCTTTAACTCATCTGAACAATCTCCGTAAATCACCACAAAATGAGGCTCCCAACCATCCTTTACACTTTGATTTACAATATCATAGCTATTTTTGTCTGTCCTGACTACAATTGATGTTCCGCAAAACTGCTTAGGCTTGTCGAGAGCACTTCCTGTTGTGACAAAAAATCTAAAGCTTCCATCTGCTTTTTGTCCTACTCTGAACACTGTGACTTTGTCAGCCGCCTTACAGCCAAAGTCCATTACAGGGCCAATCTTTCTGTTCGGATGCACTCCGATTGTTGCACCTGTGTCCTCTCTTGCGATAGAGCATGCAGCTGTTCCGCAATGCCAGAATGTAATTGTATTTTCACTCTCATCAAGAGACACCGGATCTCCGAAAAATACAGCCTGCTCAGATAATTTCATTCCCATATACATAGAGAGTGCTCCATATGTATCAGCCTCGCAGCTTGCAGCAACCCCCATATCATTTAGCATAGCAAGCACGCCACAAACAGGTGTTCCAAACGCGGTAAAGAAATCAGGCCAACATCTTGAAGAAAGTGCTCCAATATTATTTTCATCTACATACTCCTTATAGGCCTTGCACAGTCTCGCAAAATCCTTTCGATTATTGTCAGGAGTCTTGTCAAGACCAACAGTACACTTAGTCATTTTATCGAGATATTCACTGCACTCATCATCAGTATATCCCTTTGCCATATCAATAAGCTCTCTCACCTCAATTGACTCAAGTGTTGCTCCGAATACCTTTTGCATGTCAGCATCCATTGCACGTCCAAATCCAAATCCCTGAGGTGTATGTCCGACTGAGGCAATCCTTAGATTTTTAAGCTCATTTTTAAGCCATGCTGCACGAATACAGGCACTAATTGTTTTCTTTGTCCTCTCCTCCTGTGGAGCTCCAAAGATATATTCAAAGTTACCATCCCTAAACGCAGCCAGTGCATTTCCTGCCGAATATGCTCCCGTCAATGAATTTAATCTCAACCGGCCTCCATCTATAACCGGCTCACGAAGTGTCCAAAGCAATACCGGACACGAAAATCTTTTAAGAACCTCACTCGCATAAGCTGCATTTGCAAAGGTTATATTCTGTAAAATTATCAGGGATGGCTCTATTGTATCAAGAAAATTAGTTAAATCCTGAATTGATAAAAGCATTTTATCCGGTACAATTGCAGCATCCGTTATTGTATTTAATAAGTCTATTGATTTTTCAAATTCCTTCTGTGCGCTCTCCAAATGAAATGTCGGAACCCCGACCGGCACATATGCCACCTGAAATTTTGTCATATATTTTACCTCCAATAAAATTTTCAAAAACTACTTAACCATAAGCAGTATTCCTGATATAAAAAGTAATATGTAGGTGAGCTTCATAAATATTTCCTGGCTCATCCTCTTTACAAGCACTGAGCCTGCTGCCATTCCCGCTATCAAAAACGGAATCGATATGCATTGAGTCATAACAAGCCCTGCATTCCACATTCCCGCGCATATATCCTGAACAAGTATCATCGAATTTAATATAATCCAAACAGTAGAAATAGTTGCTCTAAAGCTTGTCTTTTCCTTTATCTCATTGGATAAATACCCTATCAGAAGCGGTCCGCCTGACACAAACATACCATGAACTATTCCCGCACCAATAAGTAACAGCATTGATTTCCATGATGATTTTTCTTTTGTATCACGCTGCCTTTGCCCATATATGCTGTAAAACCCATGTATTGCAAGAAATATCACAAAAATACCCAGAAACTTGTATAATACTGCATCATATCCTGCAAGTGCGTTCTTTAGAAAAAAGCCGCCAAAGATTCCTATAGCCATGACGATGACTACCTTTTTCAACTGCTTCCAGTCTACATGTTTCCATTGTGTAACAAAGACATACACTCCGGCAAGAATACCAAGTACATTTAATATCGGCTTAGCGACATCATATCCCACCAGAATTAGGCTAGGAGGCATTGCGAGGATGGTCCCCGCAAAGCCTGTAATGCCCTGAATCACATTTGTCAGAAAAATTATTATGTAAAATAAAACAGTGTTCATTTATTTGACTCCATATTTTTCTCTGATTTCTTCAAATATATCAGCAAACTCACTATTTTTTCTGTAGAAGGCAGGTGTATAGCCAAGCTCGGCTGATACTGTTATTTCTCCGCCGTGATACTCTTCGCCTGTCCACAAATGTACCCATTCATCCTGTGGCAGATACACATCCCATTCATGCTTATCCTGCTCATAAACAGGTGCTATCAGCATATCTCTTCCAAAAAGATACTCATACTGTATGTCATAAGCTTTCGCATCAGACTCATAATGCATGAACAAAGGTCTTTGCACCGGATGTCCACTGTCTGCATTCTCTTCAACAAGTGTCTTTGTATACGGTGCAAGCATCGTGTATACATCAACGAGTCTCGCCAGCCGCTCCATGGTATCCTCATCATCGTAATACTGAAAATTGGTATCCGGTCTGTTTCCCTCATGTGTCCTCATAAATGGTGTAAACATCGCCATCTCAGCCCATCTGAGAAACAGCTCCTTTGTACGAGTATTATCAAAAAGCGATGTATAGCCTCCAATATCACTATGCGTGAGCCCACATCCCATCATTCCTGCACTAAGTGCTCCGCAGATAACAGATGCGAGTCCATCATGTATTGTAAAGTCAACAGACTGATCGCCGGCCCACAGCAATGTGCAGTATTTCTGGCTTCCTGCACCTCCGGCACGCATGAAGTAAACCACATCTCCAAGCTTTCCTGACTCTTTTACTGCCTCATAGTTACACTTTGCCCATAGCACCGGCCAGTGATTGTGCTCAATCATAGGTGATTTACCGCTGTATAAGCATATATCATCTGTAGGCAGATACTCTCCAAAGTCTGCCATCCAGCCATCAATGCCTATACCAAGTGTGTATTCTTTAATAATATCCTTAAACCACTCGAATGCCTCCGGATTTGTGAGATCCACAACTCCACAATAAAATTCACCAAAATCCACGAGATAATCACTGCCATCTGCCTTTGTTGCAAAATAGCCTTTTTCCTTGCCTTCCTTATAGAGCTCACCATCATTTACCAGATATGGATTAACATATCCCAAAAATTTTATGCCCTTTGCATTTATCTCTTTAATCTTCTTTGGCAGATCCGGATACATTTCCTTGTGGTATTTCCAGTCCCATTGGAGTCTCTTTCCGAATGATGTCACTCTCTTTCCGCACCAATCCTGGCACCATATGCCAGCTACCTTGATGTTCCTATCAAGGGTCTTATCAAGCAATCCAAATGACCTTTCATTTCCACCCTGAACACCGATTATGAGACCATTGTATACCCAATCCGGGAGCTTTGGCTGTCTTCCAAAATATGTTGTGATTCTCTCAAGCAGTTTGAGATATGTATCAGCACACTCTATGCGGATCTGCTTAGGCACCTCCCATATCTGCAGCTCATGAAAGCTGTCATTTCTGAAATCAAAATCAGCATATGCTGTTGAATCCACATGCAGATAATATTTATTTGTGGAAACAAAGGTTGGCTGTGGATAATTTGTGTTGTAATAGTCTCCTCCAGCTTTATTTTCTACATCCGAACGCCATGTAACGTAAGTTGTCTTATCACGTCCGACACCTGGTTCAGATGTCCAGATAGGAAAATTTCTTCCACGCAGATTAAAGTAAGACATCTGCTCACCGCAGCCATAGCATTTTTCCTCTTTATCCGCGGCTACCCTAAACCAGAATCGGTTAATCCTGTCATCCTTTTGTTCAAAATCAATGGTACACAGATTTTCGTCACATTTAATTTTCGCAATGATATAGCTTTCAAAGCATAGTCTGACTGTATCAGCTGTCTGAATCACATCTGTGAGCTTTAGTGGAAAACGCTCGGTAACATAATCTGTTATCTTGAAGTTACCTCTGTACATATCAACATCTTCCTGTCCTACTCCGACATAAATCATCGGTCTTTCTTTGCTATGCTCCAGAATCCTTTTTTCTCCCACAAAAAGCTGAAATTCATTATCATTTACTTTAATCTGCATTTAATAACCTCCCTAAGCTGTCTTTTTACGCTTGTTCATCTCTTTCACAATCAGAACAATTGTCTCAATCACAAATATTGCTGTTACAATAGCAATTCTTACTACATTTTTGTTCTCTGTTGCAATTCCTGCAGGCGAGAAAATGAAATACTCATATACCAGGAATGAAACAAGCCAGATTGCAAAAGCATTTTTATGCTTCCATGCTGTCATATCATAGCCATCATTTCTTGAAGCACTCTTGTCAAATACCTTTGTATTTGGTGCAATCTTGCTGCATACAAAGATGATTACAAGCATGATAACAAATGAGATAGCGTATATATACATATAATTAATTCCACTAACAGCATTTGTGAATGGTGTGTCAATATGTGGGAAGATAAACTTGTAGCATGCGTAAAATGCAATATGGAATATTGTTGCACATATTGCTCCAAGCTTAGAGCCCTTCTTTGAGAACATTCCTACAAGCACCATTGTAATGATAGGAATATTATAAAAACCTGTAAAGCTTCGTCCGAAATCATAAAGTCCTGTGCTAAGCACATCAAGGAATGGTGTAAAGATAATGGCAAATGCTGCAAAGCCCCATCCAATTTTCTTTGCAAGTTTTACTGTAGCTTCCTCTGAGAGATTTGGGTTAAAAATCGGCTTATAAATATCAATCATAAATACGGTACTAGCTGCATTGAGAAATGAATTATAAGTTGAGATAATTGATCCAAACAATGCTGCACAAAACAGTCCTACAACCGGCCATGGCAATGACCTAGCTACAAGTGAAGGATATGCAAAATCCTTGCTTGTAAGACCTGGTACAAGTCTTGCTGCGATTACTCCGGGAATAACAAGAAGTAACGGTACCATCATCTTTAAAAAGCCTGAAAGTAAAACTCCCTTTTGTCCTTCCTTTAAGTTTTTAGCACCAAGTGCTCTCTGAATAAGTACTTGGTTAGTACCCCAGTAAAACAGATTTGCAAGCAGCATACCTGTAAAAATACATGCAAATGGTACAGGATCATTCTTTCCACCAATCGCATTGAGCTTTGCCGGTTCATATGTAATAACATCCTTCACACCGACAATAAATCCACCTCCGCTTAATTTTCCAACAGCTATAAAACCAAATACGACTACAAGCACTGAGCCTAAAACAAGTAAAATTCCATTGATTGTGTCTGATACAGCTACTGCTCTCATACCTCCAAGTACGGCATATAGTGCACCAATAATACCTACAAGCACTATAAGAATTGTAAGTGCCATACCCTCGCTGATTCCAAATACTGTAGCAAAATCAAAAATCTGCTCAAATGCTATAGCGCCTGCGTACAGACATACAGGAATTCCGATTACTAAATATCCAATAAGAAATAGGATAGAAACCATACGGCGTACACCAACGCCATACCTCTCCTCCATAAACTCCGGCAGCGTTGTATATCCTTTTCTAAGATACATCGGCAAAAACACAAAAGCCATAATAATTGTGGCTATAACCGCTGTTGCTTCCCATGCCATGCCTGACATATTAGCTGCATATGACTGTCCCGACAAACCTACCAGATTTTCTGCCGACAGATTCGTAAGCAGCATTGAGCCTGCAATGAAAAAACCTCCAAGTCCATTTCCGGCAAGGAAATAACCCTTTGCCGTTTTCTGGTCATCGCTATTCTTCACTATCTTTCCTGAAATAATTCCAACCAGTGCTGTGAAAAGCACAAATGTCACCAAAGTAAATACTAAATGCTCCATAAAATCCTCCAATTTAATAGAAAAAATATACATCGATTTGTTGAAACTAACTATTCACATTCAATCTCTCACATGATATACTTTTTCTGAAAATTATTTCCCACGCAACCGAAAGTACAGTAATATGTCCAGTATTCAGTCTTTCGGTCACGTGGTTTTTTTAATAATAAAGTTCCTTATTCTCTCCAAGCAATCCAGGATATGCCCCTTGTTTTATCAATGGTTCTCTATCGGGATGTGCTATTACCCACTTATTTCTTTGCAAAAGCAGTCTCTCTTCTCCTATAGCAGCTTCATCTGTCCCTCCATTATTGAGTGGTGTATTGGTTCCCCTTGGAAGAATCACAACATCCTTAAATCCAATATCTGACACCCTGCATGGTGATAGATGAAGTGTCGTCTGGTACATCTCTATTGCTGTACCCTTTTCCACAAAAAATACCTTTGCATCTTCAATACGGTATGTATTGTCTTTTATCTCCCAGGTATGTCCCAGCACCAGCATAAAGTCAGTTACCGCTATATTGATTTCGCTGCCCTTATGGTACTCAAAACCATTGTATGTGGTGTTTCTGCCATTACAGTAGCCTATCTGTATAGGCATCTCTCCATATATACGATTTTTAAAAAACTCTGCTATATGTGTACGTTCAAGCTCTTCTACTGAAGCCACATATATATTTCCTTTCTCAGGAATTACAGTATTTTGTTCCATAAATGAGATAAGTTCGTTGCAATTGATATTTGAAATCACCCTTCCGTAGGTTTCAAAACATGGATCAGTGACACTGTATATAGTCACAGAATTTTTTTCATTCAAATGTTTTAACATATTTCCCCCACTTATCTTTGCATTGCCTTGACAGCCTTTATAGTAGCGCAGAAATCTTCTTTTCCAAAGCCAAGTTCCATTGCCTTGTCATATACCTGCTTTGCAGCGTTTTCTCCTTGAAGCTTTAATCCACTCTCCTTTGCCATATTCATGCAGATATTCACATCCTTGTACATGTTTTCAATCGAAAAGGCAGTGGTGTAATCCTCATTTTTGATTGGCACATTTTTGGAATCCAGATAAAAGTTCTGTCCACCGCCATATGAGATAGCTGTAGTATAGCTTTCTATATCTATTCCATATGCCCTTGCAAGTGTCAGTGTCTCATTTACACCATTTTGAATCTGTGATACAAGCGCGTTATGGCAGATTTTCATGACCAGACCTTTTCCGTTTCCACCCATCCTGATGATATTTTCTCCCATATAGGAAAGAATCGGCATAGCCTTCTCACATGCTTTTTCATCTCCACCGACATATATTCCGAGCTTTCCTGCAATAGCAGCAGGCTTCGATTTCACAACCGGTGCGTCCACAAACTCTGCGCCCGTCTTCTTTACCATTTCAGAAATCTCCACAGAAACAGATGGATCTATCGTGCTCATATCAATACAGAGCTTTGTATCATCAAGTGCCGGTAAAACCTCCTTATAAACAGCCATCGAATGCTCTGACTTTGGAACCATTGATATAATTACGTCTGATTTTTCTGCCAGCTTAAGCGAACTGCTGCAGCCGATTGCACCCTTGCTCTCCAATAGCTCTACCTTCTCCTTTACGAAATCAAATACATATACCTCATCATCATGCTTCTTCACTATATTCTCACTCATGGACTCCCCCATGATTCCGAGTCCTACAAATCCAATTTTCATTGCCTACAAACACCTCCCTGTTTCATCTATTCTGTAACTGTATTATCCCATGCATTCTGGAATGTCTCAAGTCCCTGTCTGGTATATGCATGTTTGATACTGTCCTTGTATACTGCAAGGCCTGTTGTAACGATATCTGCTCCTGCAACCGCACAGTCTACAATCTGCTTAGGTGTACGGATAGCCGCACAGATAATCTGTGTCTTTCCCTTATATCCATAATTGTCATAGATATCTGAAATAGCCTGAATGTACGCTTTACAATCCTCTCCATTTGCCTCTTTCCAGCCGATGAAAGGTGAAACAAAAAGCGAATTATTCTTTGCCGGCAGAATAGCCTGTGCTGGTGAGAATACGAGTGTCACATTTGTTCTGATTCCCTCTGCCTCGAGTCTTCTTGCTGCCTGAATACCGGCCTCTGTGCACGGAATCTTGATAACAAAGTTGCTGCAGATAGCTGAAATCTTTCTTGCCTCTGCTACCATCTCATCTGCATCATCAAGGTGTGGGTTGATTTCAACGGAAATAGGGAATTTCTCGTATCCCTCGATTCCTTCCGCCTTAACCCAGTCTGCCATCTCACTGATTACAGTAAGGAAAGGCTTTCCGCTTACCATTATGTGGCGTGGATTTGTTGTCACTCCATCAATACCAAATGTATGGTAGGCCTCCTTGATTTCTTCGATTTTTGCACTGTCCAGAAAATACTTCATGATTGCTTCCTCCTTGATAGTTAGTTAAATTTGTTAATTAATTGTTGTAAAAAATATAAGCCGTTATGTTTTTCTCTTGGCTTCTGTTTGTATTATATTACTATAGCATTGACTTTTCAATAGTATATAACGTTGCAAAAGCATTTTCAGCTATTTGTTTAAATTTATTAATCATTTTTTGTGCAATATGCAATAGCCATAAAAAATAAGCAGATAAAACTACTTTTTATTATAAAAAACCACCCGGAACTTTTTTTGCGTTCCGAGCGGTTTTTTAGTTAATCCTGTGATTGTACAGCTCTATCCTTATATGTCAGCTATTATTATCTACTTGCTACAGCTCTTCCTCTACCATGCTCTTCTCTCTGTTGAACGCATCATAGATACATGGAATTACTATAAGCGTAAGGATGGTTCCGTATACGAGACCTCCTATTATTGCGATTGCCATCGGCTTTATCATATCTGAGCCATCTCCGATACCTATCGCCGATGTAAACATTGCGAGTATGGTGGTCATCGCTGTCATCAGTATTGGACGAAGCCTTGTACGGCCTGCGTCTATGATTGCCTCATGCTTGCTCATGCCCTCTCTCCTGGCCTGATTGATGTAATCAATGAGCACGATTCCATTATTTACAATGAGACCTGCCAGCATGATAAAGCCAAGCATTGATATGATTCCAAGCTCATTTCCCGTGATGAAAAGAGCTATAAAGCCTCCTGTAAACGCAAGAGGTATACAGAACATGATAATAAACGGTGAAAGCAATGACTGGAACTGCGCCACCATGATAAGATAGATAAATATCACTGCAAGCACAAGCATAAGTCCAAGCTGACTCATTGACTCATTTATTGTCTCATCCTCGCCCTCCATATCTATTGAATAGCCATCAGGAATACTAAGTTTATTAATTTTTGATTTAATTTTATCGCTTAGTAATGTTACATTATGGTTTTCATCAACCGCACCTGATACTGTAATATATCTTGTCTGAGCATCTCGATGAATGGTACTCAGTGTCTGTTCCTGCGAAATAGTGCAGATATCACTGAGCGGAATCTCCTTTTCACTGCCATCATTATCCTTATAGGTAAATGTAAGGTTTTTGATGTCGTCCACAGTCACATCAGACTGCTCTGCAGATTGTAAGTATACCTCATAGTCCTTTATGTCGGTCGTAATGGTTGTTGCGCTCTTTTGAGATGATATCTCACCGGATACGAGCTGGTATACCTGAGCCACCGTATAGCCATACTTTGCTGCTTTTTCCTTATCCACAGTTATCTTAAGCTCATTGGTTGTATCGCCAAGACCGTCATCTATATCTGTCACGCCCTTTGTATCCTTAAGGATATCTGCCACATCACCTGCAAGCTTCTGCAGCTTGTCTATATCATTACCCTTAATCCTGACAGAGAGACCACTTCCGAAAAACTCTGATGAATCCATAGCTTGTGAAGATGCTGTTACCTTGCAGTCCAGATTCTTTGTGCGTTTTTCAATTTCATCTATTACCTTATCCGATGAAACATCCGACTTCTCATCAAGCAATATATACATGCTCACGCTGTCGCTTCCTGAGCTCATCAGGTTCATTGTCGAGCTGCCGCCTGCTGTAGCTCCTATTGTGTCTATGCCCTTTATATCAGATATTTTGTCCATGACCTTATCAGACAGCTCTGTAAGCTGCTTGAAGTCAAGCTTTTCGTCATCCTTTGCCTCTATGGTAAGTGAAATCTGATTTGACTCCATGTCCATATCCATAAATGTCATTCCCCTTGACATGCAAAGTGCGCCACTGCCGACTAAAAGCACTACTGCCGCAATAAATACCACCGGCTTAAATCTAAGACATATGCCGAGCACATTTCCATACCAATCCTTAAAACGGTCAAACCATGGATGCTTTATATCCTTCGTCTTTTTGAGCATGCCTGAAGCAATTGCCGGTACAAATGTGAGTGCCACTACAAGAGATGCCATAAGTGTAAATGCTACAGTAAGAGCCAAATCTACAAAGAGCTGTCTCGTGATTCCATCCGTAAAAATAATCGGCGCGTACACACTTACCGTGGTGAGTGTAGAGGCAAAAATGGCTCCTGCCACCTGATTTGCACCCTCAACAGCCGCCTTCTTTACCGAATATCCCTCTCCCCTTAATCTGTAGATATTCTCGATTACTACTATTGAATTATCCACCAGCATTCCTATTCCAAGCACAAGTCCCGACATTGAAATGATATTTAAGGTGATATCCGTAAAATACATAAGCACCACTGCCACAATAACCGATAGCGGTATAGATGCTGCAATAACAAGTGTCGGCTTTATATCCTTTAAGAACAAAAGCAATACAAAAATGGCAAGTATTGCTCCCACTATCATATTTTCCATAACACTCTTTACTACCATGTCGATGTATACGCCCTGGTTCATAAGCACTGTGGTGTGTAATCCGTCATTTTCCTTTTCCAGCGAATCAAGCTTGTCCAAAAGACGGTCTGTGACGTCTCCTGTAGAGTAGCCGGTCTGCTTCTCCATGGAGAGCATTATTCCGGGATTACCGTTGACTATCGCATATGTCTCATCCGAGTTGTCAGTCATCTCAACATCTGCCACATCACCGACATGAATAGGAGCTATTCCATCAAGCTTCATATCCATAAGCACCAGATTTGTTAAATCATCAATTGATTTTATCTCATCTCCCACCTGTACTATGTACTGCGTGCCATTTGAATCATTTACATAGCCTGCAGGCATATCAAAATTCTGAGCGACGAGCAGCTGCGAAAGCGAGTCAATTGTTAAAACTGCATTTAAGTTTGACTTGTCAAGAGCATCATCCTTACTCTTTTCAAGCTCCTTTTTTGAGCTGTCAAGAGATGCCGCTGCTGTTGCAAGCTGTGCCGACTGCTGTCCTATGCTTATCGAGCTTATAGCTGCCTGACTGTTTAGATTATCATATGCATCTAAAAGTGCTGTCTCTCCTTGTGCTATCTGGTCAAGCCCGCTTTGGCACTGCTCTATACCTGTATTCACCTGAATGAGAGTCTGTGCTATCGCTGACGCTGCCGCAGGCAGATCATCTGCTGTGTTTACGGTGATTCCAAGCGCCGAGAGACCTGAAAACTGTGTTGCAATCTGCTTATCAACCTGCTCAAGCTGCGCTTTGAGTGCTGTGCCCGCTTCACCCGGTGCATTTGCGCCCTCTTTGAGTGACGGAATTGTCTTTGTATATGTATCACTATTCATGAAGTCTGAAAGAGCTGACTGAATTGTTTCAAGCTGGCCCTTCTGCTCATTTAAGCTTGCAAGAGTACTCTCTAGCTGAGTCTTCTGCTCTGCAAGCTTTGCCTTTTGCTCCTTTAGCGTATCCACTCCCGCGCTCATCTGATCCGATGCAGATGTGATTGCGTTTTGTCCGCTCTCTATCTTTGCGCTTGCATCATCCATCTGACTTTTTGCATCGTCAAATTTCTTTGAAACGGCATTATTTATTTTCTCATTGAGCGCATCTATCTTGGCCTGATTCATCGTGACCTGTATCTGCTCGGTGAGCTCACCTGTTGCAGTCACTGATGCGACTCCCTCCGTACTCTCAATTGCAGGCTTAAGTGTGTTTTCCACAAAATCTGTGATTTCCGACTTGCTTTTCCCATCCATATCCACAGCAGTCATCATGATTGGAAGCATGTCCGGATTTATCTTCATAATGGTCGGAGTACCCACTCCATCCTTCCAGCCAGCCTTGACCTGATCTATTTTCTGCTGCATCTCTATCACTACAGAATCCATGTTGGCATTCTGCTCATACTCGCATGTCACCAGAGAATAGCTGTTATATGACATTGAACTTACGTTTTTGATATTGGACGTAGTTGCCATAGCTGCTTCAAGCGGCGCGGTGACATCGCTCTCCACCTCCTGTGGACTTGCTCCCATATCTGTTGTCACTATAAGTGCATACTGAAAGCTCATATCCGGCAGCAGATCTGTCGTCATCCTGCCAAGTGATACAACACCGAGTACTATTACCAGCAGTACTCCTACAAGTACAGTAAAAGGCTTTTTTACACTATATCTTGATATCATCTGACCCCTCCTTCTTCTTTTCCTTGATAATATCCTGCCTTAGTTTGATAGACATTGTGATTACTACGATTTTCACAATAAATTTAATTCGCTGTTATACTTTTATTATACAATGTGGCGGATTGCAACTCAATTGGTTTATACTTTTTTAAGAGTTTTTGACAATAAAAAGACACCCAATTATACGATTAATATAATTCGATGTCCTTAAATGTCTTTTAATATCTTTTATTTATTTCAGCTTCAGATGCCCTCTTCCTCTGTCTCATCCTCATCATCATTGATACCTGCAACAGCACTTGTAACAGCTCCGATTACAGCGACAAGTGCAAAGATGATAACTAAAAAAATAACTATAAAGAATGCTACTAAAAAACCTGTATCTGTCATATAATTTACCCCCATAGCTGTCTCACAGCTTCTTTAAAATATAGTTTTAGTTTAACACACTTGTCTGTAAATAACAATATCGTAAGGGGCTAAATTATTGACTAAATATTGGCTAAAATATTGATTTATGAAATTGCTCAGTCCTTGATCTGCATACCGTTTGCATCCATATGATAGCCTTCAGTCATGATCAGCTTTGATACCGGAACTATCTCATAGCCCATGTCCTGCAGCTTCGTGAGCATCTCATCGAGTGCCTGCGAGGTGTATTTGGCGCCAAGATGGCAGAGTATTATCGAGCCACAATCCAGGCTTTTGTGATTGCACACTGTATCTATAATGTTTTGCATACCATAGTTTTTCCAGTCGAGTGAATCCACATCCCACTGGATTGGATAATAGTCACAGCCATACACTGTGTCAATCAGTTCATTGTTGTACGAGCCGTATGGCGGTCTGAATACCTTCATATCCTTTCCGGTCAGCTCCTTGACCTTTTTGTGCACATCCATTATCTCCGTCTTCATCTCGCCTGCCGTGATTGTTGCCATATCATAGTGGTGCTCACTGTGATTTCCGGGCTCATGCCCTTTTTCAACCAGCGTCTTTACACATTCAGGATTATCACTCACAAATCCTCCTGTCATAAAAAATGTAGCCTTTACGTTGTGCTTGTCAAGTGTCTCCATCATACTGTCAAAATCCTCTGCTCCCCAGGCACAGTCAAATGAAAGGGCTATCTTTTTTTCTGTTGTCTGAACCGAATATACAGGCAGCTTTCTGTCCCCGAACTGACTCACAGCACTGCTAAGTGTCTCCATCACCTCTATATTTTTCAGCTGTGATATGTCATACTCTCTGCCATATAAAGCGCCTGTAATAAGAAGCGCCGACAGCAGCACTCCAAAAAGGAATCTGTGTCGGCGTTTCTTTCGTTTTGTCCCATTATGTAGTTTTGTATTTTGCATGTATGCTCTGTATTCACTCATGCTATATACTATTCTTTATTATCACAAATTATGAATAATGAAATAACTCTATTTCAGTTCTTCTGCCCTTCCGATAAACTCAAGCACTACCTCAATCGACTGATGCGCAGCCTTCTCCGCAAAGGTCTGGTAGTCTGTCTCGCCGCCATCGCCGTCTGATATTGAGCGAAGAATGGCAAATGGCACCTTGTTCACATAGCACACATGACCGATGCTGCCTCCCTCCATCTCTGCTGCGATTGCATCAAAGGTATTCGAAATATAATCCTTCTGCTCCTTTGTGGCAATAAACTGATCTCCTGTTGCGATATTGCCCTTTTTGTAGTGGATATTCCTGTCAGCTAAGCATGAGCACATAAGCTCCACCATTTTTGTATCTGCCGGAAGCAGAATCATATTGATGCCTGAGAGAAGTCCCTTCGGATCTCCAATTGGCGATGTATCCATATCGTGCTGCAGCACGTTTGTGGCTACTGCCACGTCAAGCACATTTAAGTCCTTTGTCAAAGTTCCTGCCACTCCGATATTGACAATCATATCTACATCATATTTCAAAATCATGGCCTCTGCACATATTGCCGCAAATACCTTTCCTATTCCGCATTTTGCCGCAACTACATACTGATCACCGATTTTACCCTCAACAAACTCCACTCCGCTGTAAACCTCTGTCTGTGTGTCTGTCATCTGAGCCTTTAAGTCATCGACCTCCATCTGCATTGCACCAATTACACCTATTGTCATTTTATTTCTCCATTCCTGCTATCTTGCTATTATATTTTTAGTCCTCGTTTACTGTGGATAAGTAAACTCCATATTTGTCTGGCTCTCAAGCACATTAAGATATGCACGGCACTCCTTCTTTGCCTCGTCAAGTGACAGATTCTCGTAATGTCCGCACTCTATGGCTGATGCACCAAATACCGGTCCATCATACTCAAGTATCTGTTTTAAGACCTCTTTGGTGATTTCAAAAACCTTCCCCGGCTCGACATCCCTCACAACGAGATAGAAGCCTGTCTGACAGCCCATCGGTCCAAAATATACCACATCATCTGCAATCTCAGAGTTTCTCACACATGTTGCAAACATATGCTCCACTGAGTGCATAGCTGAATTGGACATATAATCTCCTGCATTAGGTTTTCTTGTACGAAGGTCATATGTAACGATTTCTCCGTCTTTTCTTGAAATATAAAATCCAGGTTTAAGAATATTATGATTAATTGTAAAGCTTTTAATTCTTTCCATAAAAATGTTTCTCCTTACTTAGTTGCTGTCTCAAACTGCTTCAGATAATCCTCAAATACATTGAGTGCATCATCCACAGGCTTTGGTGTGCTCATATCAACACCGGCACTCTTTAGCAGCTCGATTGGATTCTTCGAGCATCCACCGCACAGGAAATTTCCTATATACTTATCCACAGCAGGCTTTCCCTCCTCAAGTATCTTTTTTGAAAAAGCAACTGCTGCCGAATAGCCTGTCGAGTACTGATATACATAGTACGGTGTGTAAAAATGCGGTATGCGCATCCACTCATATGATATCTCATCATCCACGCGCATATCCGGTCCGTAGTACTGCACATTCAGCTCATGCCATAGCTCATTTAGCACATCCTTGGTAACCGGCTCGCCCTTTTGCATTTTCCGGTGAGCTATATGCTCAAACTCAGCAAACTGCGCCTGCCTGAAAAGTGTCGTCCTGAAGCCGTCCAGAAAATGTGTCATGAGATATTTTCTCTCATTCTCATCCTCACAATGCTCAAGCATATAGTGCATTAGAAGCGACTCATTGCAGGTGGATGCAACCTCTGCCACAAAAATCAGGTATCCTGCGTAGGTGATGCTCTGATGCTCATTTGAATAGTATGTATGCATCGCATGTCCCATCTCATGAGCCAGCGTAAACACACTGTCCAGATTGTCGGCATAGTTCAAAAGCACATACGGATGAGTGCCGTAAGCGCCCCATGAATACGCACCGCTTCTCTTGTTCTCATTCTCATATACATCTATCCAGCCACTCTCCATGCCAGCCTTAAGTGTGCTGACATACTCATCGCCCATAGGCTCAAGCGCCTTTGCCACAAGCTTTTTCGCCTCATCATAGGTGTAGGTGGTCTGTACATTGTCCACAATCGGTGCAAACAAATCATACATATGCAGATGCTCCACACCTAAAAGCTTCTTCCTAAGCGCCATGTACCTGTGCAGAGCCGGCAGATGTGCGTGAACCGTCTCGATCAGATTGTCATATACGCTCTCAGGAATATCGCCATCGGATAAATACATGGCCCTTGCGCTGTCATATTTTCTTACCCTTGCATAAAAAGTGTCATTTTTCAGCTTGCTGATGTACATCATGGAAATTGTATTGCTCCACTTCTTGTACGAATCATATACTCCACGGAACACCTGCTTGCGCAGGCTTCTGTCCTTGCTGCTTAAAAAATCTATGAAATTGCCGTGCGTGATACGGATTTTATTTCCCTCAACATCAGTGATATACGGGAATTTGATATCCGCGTTGTTGAACATGCTGAATATATTCTCCGGTGCTGCAGCCATCTCACCGCACTGCGCCAGGATATTCTCCTCTGCAGCCGATAAAGTATGCGCTTTCTGACGCATTATCTCATCAATCGCACGCTTATAGTGCACAAGCTCATTGCTCTCACTGTAAAAGCTCTCAAGCCTTTTATCATCTATCTGCAAAATCTCCGGACTCGCAAATGCCAGCGCACCTGATGCCTGAACAGTCAGCGTCTCAGCCTTTGACACATATGCCTGATATTTCGACACAGCAGTGTCCTGATGTGAGCGCTCATTCGCATAAACCACTATACGCTCCAAATAATAAGACAGCTCATCCTGCTTCTTAAAAAAATCAAGCAGCGTCGCTGCACTGTCGGCCAGATGTCCCTTAAGTCCGGATAGCTTTTCTGCAAGCTGTGACGCTTTTTCACACTCAGCCTCCCACAGCTCATCTGTCTCATACATATCCTCAAGCTTCCATTTGTACTCGTCTGAGATTTCATCTCTCTTTTGAAGCCTTTTCTCACTCATTTTGTGTTACCTTCTATCTTACTTTTCTCGTTCTCGGGGGTTTTTGAATAGTTACCTTGTTTTCAACTCTTCAGAACCCCCACGCACATTCGCAAAACCGCACGATGTTTTTATAAAACTACCCACACATCTGCTCTGCAAAATGCATATAGACGTGTGGGATATATATGAATTATAACAATTAAGCTCTACTTTGTAATTAAAGTGCCCATACCACCTGAAACTGTCTTGCCCTCTTTGTTGAGCTTTGTGATAAGCACTGAACGGATGGCAGAGTCACCGATAAAGTCGATAGCCGCCTCAATCTTTGGAGCCATGGTACCCTCATCAAACTCGCCTGCTGCAAGGTACTTCTTTGCCTCATCGACAGTCATGGTATCAAGTGGCTTCTCATCCTCCTTGCCATAGTTCAGGCAGACCTTGTCAACGCTTGTAAGTATAACAAGTCTGTCGGCATCAAGAGTATCTGCAAGCTTTCCTGCTGCAAGATCCTTCTCGATAACAGCGCTTGCGCCCTGAAGCTTATTGTCCTGTGCTAAAACAGGAATTCCGCCGCCACCGCATGCGATAACAACCTGATCCGCATCAACAAGAGCCTTAATAGCATCCTTTTCCACTATATCAACAGGCTTTGGAGCTGCCACAACTCTTCTGTAGCCTCCCTCAACCTGTGTCACATGGTTGCCCTTCTTCTCCTCTTCCTCAGCCTCAGCCTCTGTCATAACACGGCCAATGATCTTTGTCGGATGATAAAAAGCCTCATCATACGGGTCAACAACCACCTGTGTAAGTATTGTTGAAACGGTCTTGTAAATTCCTCTGCCAAGAAGCTCTGTACGGATAGCATTCTGTAAATCATATCCTATATAGCCCTGGCTCATTGCAGAGCAGACAGCTGTAGGTGTAGCTGTATACTCAGGATAAATCCTGCAAAACTCAGACATAGCGGTGTGAATCATGCCCACCTGCGGTCCGTTGCTGTGTGTGATAACAACCTCATAATCGTCCCTGATAAAATCTGCAACTGCCTTTGCTGTATGCTTTGTAGCCTCGTGCTGCTCCGGAAGAGTTGTTCCAAGAGCATCATGTCCGAGTGCAATAACTATTTTTTTCTTCTTCATGCCGACCTCCTATGCTGCATCCGCTCAATGTGTATTATATCTCATAATCATAAACCGATGTGTATACTATGATAAATCTACATATAAACCATCAATTTTGAAGAATTCTTATGCGGTGCAAAAGTAAAATTATTTATATACATTATCTAATATTTTAGGGAATTTGTCTAGTACTTTGAACTGATTTGAACAACATTTCCGTCACAGCGTAAGGGACGTAAGCGAAAAAAGAATGCTCCTACTACCATGTAGCGAAGCATTCTTACACATATATTGAACTATTTTATTTCTGTTTATTCTTTAATTCACCCATATATTTTTTTGCATCTTTAAGAAAACTGATTGTTATCATCACAATAACTATGCCTATCGGAAATGCTGCAACTATACTTACAGACTGTAAGTTACTCATAGAGCTCTCAGCAAATAACAGGGCAATTGGTAAAAGTATAAGCAGTATGCACCACATCAGCTGAATGAGTTTGTGCGGCTGCTCATCCTCACCTAATTTTCTATAGCTGTAACATGATACAGTTAAAGCAATAGAATCAAATGATGTAGCATAAAAAGCTATCATTGTCACTAAAACTATTATCATTATCAAAGGTGCACACGGCAATGTCTTAAGAATAGTAACTATCAGCTCATATAAATCGCCACTCTTGTTGTACTGCGCAATAAAATCTGCTGCTCCTGACATCTGTTTTCCCATTGAATAGTTACCTAAGATGATAAAGCTGATGAGCGTAGAGCCAACACCAAATCCATAGCCTCCAAGAATTGTCTGTCTGATAGTTCTGCCTCTTGATATATTTCCAATAAAGAAAGGAGCTGCTACACACCATACCATCCAGTAAGCCCAGTAATATATGGTCCAGTCCTGAGGAAAGTTGGTTTTACGTAATGGATCGGTATACGTAGATAATCCTATAAAATTCTGCACCATAGTGCCAAGAGATGACAACCCGGTCTCAAGAATATATCTTGTTTCACCGCCAAACAGCAGTACAATAGCAAGCAGTCCAAAGAAGAAATAGATACAGACTTTTGCCAAAATGCTTATTCCCTTAAATCCATGTAATAATGAATATGTATAAACTATACATGTAATTATAAGGATAATGATATTGATTGCTGTTCTGCTAAGCGATATATGGAACACATCTCCAATAATTGTTGCCATAAGAGGTGTTGCAACACTAAATGTGGTTGCTGTTCCTGCTAAAAGTGCAAATACAGCTAACAGGTCTATAATACGTCCTGCAAAACCATCTGTGTGTTTTCCAAGAACAGGTCTGCATGCTTCCGAATATTTCTGACGGTTTCTTTTCCTTACATGAAGCATAAAACCAAATGCAACTGCTAAAACAAGATAAAATGCCCATGGAATAAAGCTCCAGTGAAACAGAGGAAATACACCGGCCCATTCCTGTATGCTTCCAAGCTCCTTAATGTGGGGATTGGTTGCATACATAATCCACTCAGAAAATGAGTAGAAAAGAATATCTGCTGCCAGACCACATGTGAACATCATGCATCCCCATGAAAAGAATGAGTACTTTGGTTTTTCATCCGGCTCTCCAAGAACAATATCTCCATACTTCGAACCAGCTATAAATATAGATATCAAAAATATGCCTAAACCTATAATCAGGTAATAAATACCAAACGTATCTCCAAAGAAAAATCTTACCTGACTGAGTATGGCATTTGACTGCTCAGGTAATGCAAAAAATAAAATACACAATGCCACAATTATTGCTAATGGCACAAGTGTGATAATCCAATCAATTTTTTTCTCTTTCATAATACTAATCCTCCATATATTTCTTATAGCTGCTATCTATCTCAGCAAGCTCCTGCAAATTGTCGATTTCAATAATATCGCCTTTTTGCATCTCATATATGCCAAGCTGATATTCATCCGGATAGCAGAACATTGCAACGTCATCCCAGTATATCTGAGTATTTTTTTTGTTCTCAAATTCCATTTCAAGATGTTTTTTCAGTTTGCGCCCATCTGCCGCAGTCCATCTGGAGATGCTATAAAGCTGCCATCCATGACTTCCGCCACTCCTGCTGCAGGATGTTACAATTCCATCTTCTACTGTCTGAAGCCACTCATCTGTTTCATCATCAGTCCATACACTGTTATAACCCGAATGTTCGAATTCTTTTGATAGAATTTCAGGATTATATATAATCTGGTCGCCATCAAGAATAATTGCATCCTCAATATGATCTCTTGCAACATATAGTGATGAAATATTATTACAGCTTTCATAATAAGGATTTTCAATTATAGTAACTCCCGGATATTCATTCTCTAATTCATAAAACTGTTCCTTTAAATATCCGGCAACAATATAAATCTCCGTTATTCCATTATCATGTAAGCCTTCAATAACCGTATCTATCATACGCTTTCCATTCACCCTTACCAATGGCTTCGGAGTGGTCAGCGTTACCGGTCTCATACGATTCCCCAATCCTGCTGCCATAATAATCGCGCGTTTTACTTCATGCATTCTTAATTATCCTCCAATTTCTGCATTTCATCCTGTACTACTTTGTAATAATCCTTTGCATATCTGTACTGTCTGAGTGAATATTCACCAAAATCAACACCCAGATTTCTCTTATACTCACACCAGTTACTCCATAAAAGTCCGCATACTGCAATATAACAATAAATCTTTATTCGGATTTCAGCTGAACACCCTTCTGTGAAATATGCATCAATTAACTTATCCACATGCTCCCTGTCATACATGGAATATATGCAGAACATGGCTATATCTACGTGCGGATCCTGCATTCCTGCATATTCCCAGTCAATAAGTCTGATGTCCTCATTTCCATCTTCATTCTTAACAAAAAGGAAATTATCCGGAACAGCATCAATATGCGTAAGAACCTTTTCATTTACATGAGCTTCTATATACGGTCTGAGTGAAAGGACATTTTCCTTAGTCTGCCTGTAATGTCTGTATGCAGAAGGCGAACCATCCCACAGGCTCTCATAAAACTCAAGCTGACCGAATATATCAAATTCATGATTTACTTTAAGCTTCATATCATGAAATTCTCTGAGACGCTTCATGCATTTACAAACATCATCATTATTTTCCGGATCACATACTCTCGCATTTTCTAAAAACGCAGTGATTTTATATCCATTATCCGGATTTATATAAGCGATATCATCACATATATGTCTGCCATCAATAGTATTATAAACCATTGCTTCATTACGTCTGTTTATCAGCTGATCCGTTCCCTCTCCCGGAATTCTCATGATATACTTTTTCCCTTTACATGAGAACAGGAACGAGCGGTTTGTCATGCCCTTTTTCAATACCGTAATATCTACAATATCGTCTGCTGATACAGATAAGGCATCGCAGATAACCTGTATTGCATCAGTTTTCAGATGATTTGAATCGCTGTCCATCTCTCTGAGCTGCTCATATGTATTTATTTCAACCACATCCCACGAATGCACTACCCTGGCAGTAATAAACATTCTGTCCTTATCATACAGTGCAGTCTCCCAGAAGGCACCATCATTAGCCGAATTACTACACAGTTTTTCAATTCTGCCTTTGACAATTTGTGCATCATCATCAAGCAGATAGCTAATTCCTATCATAGCATTGCCGCCGGCAGCCTTCGGTATGGTAACCAGTTCCATTTTTCTGTTAACACGCACCGTGCTGTCATCATCAATCAAATCACTGACCATATACCAGGAATATAATTCATGGTGATGATACGGATTCTTGTCACACCATATATCACACGGTATGATATATGTATTTGATAAATGATTCAAAACCTTCTTTACTGAATATAGATTATTCTTAGTCGTATACTCTTCATTGACAACGAGCTCCACCCCAAAATCATCGATAAGATACTCATACCTCTCCTTCATAAAGCCGACAACTACATATATTTCATAAATTCCCACTTCATGAAGCTGTCTGATAGTCCGCTCTATAAGTACTTCTCCATTTACCTCTAATAGTCCCTTTGGAGTCTCGGTATTTATAGGTACCATTCGCATTCCATAACCAGCTGCCAGAATTACTGCATTCTTCGGAGCCTTTTCTTTGAATTCTTTAAATGCCTTAGGTGTAACAGCACATTTTTCATTTATATAACCTTCATTCATCAATTCTTTTATTGATTTGTTTACAACTCCCAGAGAATGACCGGATAACTCTGATATTTCTCTTTGATTGTTAACTGATTGATGATATAACGTGTTCAGTATATCTTTCTCTTGTTTGTTCATGTTCGCCTCTCCTTATGTTTTTATGAACATTCATAATACTACACCTTTTTATTTAAAAAATCAACCCTTAACTATATTTTTCATAACAAAAAACGCGCCACACTGGCGCGTTTTTGTACTCATAAATATAAATGAATTATTTACTGCTGAATATCCTTTGCAGAGCTTAAGGTTACTTCAACCTTGTTCTCTTCGTACTGTCTGCCACTCTGACGGGCAACAGTAAGAGTAACCTTATCTCCGGCCTTGTAGCTCTTTAACGCTGACTGCAGCTCTGTCATAGAAGAAATCTTTGTGCTGTCAACAGCAGTGATGATATCTCCCTCCTGTAAGCCGGCATTTGCGGCACCTGAACCAGCTGAAACAGATGAAACATACACACCCTGTGGGAAGCCGTAGGCTACCATCTCAGATGAAACATCGCCACCCTTTATTCCAAGGTATGCCTGATTCTCGTTTGTATACTTTCCATCCTGGATGAGACTCTCAATAATAGGCTTTGCAACCGACATAGGAATTGCATATCCGATACCCTCAACCTCAGTTGAAGAATATTTTACAGAGTTTATACCGATAACCTCGCCATTTTCATTCAAGAGTGCTCCACCACTGTTTCCAGGGTTTATTGCTGCATCTGTCTGGATAAGCTTGTTGTTGGTAACAGTCTCACCTGTCTGTGAATCCTGTGTAGTAACAGTTCTGTTAAGCGCACTTACTATACCTGTTGTGACAGACTGTCCGTATCCAAGTGCATTACCGATAGCAATTGCAGGACTTCCAACAGCTACACTTTCAGAATCTCCGATTGTAGCAATCTTGATATTTGAGTAAGTATCTTTTCCAAGGTCTGCTTTCTTTACACGTACAACTGCAAGATCATCGTCAGGATCCGTTCCTCTGATTTCCGCCTTTACCACAGAATCATCATCAAACTGTACTGTAAGCTCCTCTGAATCTGCCACAACATGGTTGTTTGTAGCAATGTAGAGATAATCATCATCCTCACTCACAATAATACCTGAGCCACAGCTCTGAGACTGCTGTGACTGCTTTCCGAAAAAGCTGTTGTAGGTGACTGTTCCTGTATTTGTGATAGCAACGATGCTAGGCATTACCTCATCGACAACTGATGATACATCTGTCAGATCCTTTGCATCCCCTGAGGATGTCTGCTTAGTCCCACCGGATGTTGTAGTGGTAAGCTTTGCACTTGCAGTAGAAGAATTTGAAATAGCTCTCGTGCCAATATAGCTTACTCCTGTGAAAACGCCGCCTCCGACGAGTCCGAAGATAAGAGCTGCCGCTACTGTCTTTGCTGCAAAAGGTCCAAATGCACCAGGCTTTCTAGGTGCTCTCTGTTTCTTAGGCTTTGCAGTCTGCTGGTATGCCTGACCATTCATATTCATCCGGCTATATGAGTTGTCTGTCGAACCGGCTGATGCGCCGCCATATGCATTATTATTTGTGCCTGAATTATACGACTGATTAGAATAAGGCTGGTTTGCATATGACTGATTTGCATATGACTGGTTTGTATTTGGCTGTCCTGCTGCAGAAGCCTGCGAATATGGATTGTAGCTCTGTGAATAGCTTTCAGCTGATGTATTATTAGTCTGTGCAGCCTTCTGTGACTCATCCGGATTGTAAGGATTACCCGACATTGTGAAATTTACATTGTTTGTATTGTTATTTGTACTGTTAGTATTATTTGTATTATTTGTGTCATTCATATTTCCATAATTGTTATCCATAATAATTTCTCCTTTCGTTTATATTTAGAAGTATACTGTCAATCTGTGTTTAATTTGTGACGGGATTATTTATTTTTTCATAAATCAGTTAACTATTTATAGTCTATGTTCCCCATTGCAGGCCACTATGCGATTATAAAAATAACTGCTCATCGGCAGATGCACCTATGAGTCTGCGATAAATAGAAATTGCAGAATATCAATACATCCCTGCTAATGAACAGTTACCATAAATCATATATTAAATTTCAATTCCGTTCTTCTCAAGAAGAGCTCTCGCTGTTTCAACCGAATCTGTACCTGTCGCATTCTTTACAGGTGCAAACTCCTTCTCTCTGTCTACCTCAAATGGCAGGCTATTGTCCATCATGTATACCATATCGAGGATGAGTGTCTCGAACTTGTATGCATTCGGAGTCTCAGGCTTATGCTCTGTACCATTCTCATCAATGTAAGGTACCTTCTTCTCTACCACATGAAGTGGAAGGCTCTTCTCTGCGATAGCCATGAGCTTGTCCACGCGGAATAAATAGTTTAAGATAACGCCAAAGCCATACTGCAATGAACCATTCTCGTTCTTTGCCTCTGCCATCTCAGGTGTAAGCTCGTAATACTCGACAATCGAAGGTTTGCCATTCTCAAGACACATAGCGCCGACTCTCTCGTATGGATCGCACTTTCTGACCACCTTAGAGCCGCTGACACAGCCGGACTCGATTGTAGCACCTACAAATACAGGATCTGCAATCTGCTGAAGCACATTGTCCACAGCAAATACATTAAGCCACTCAACACCCTTGTCCTTCAAATCCTTGTCAAGACCGGCATTTATTAGTGACTTGAACCATCCACCGTTTCCGTTTGGCGACATAGCAAGTGAATCCTCAGATTTCATGAGCAGATTGCCATCAAAATCAACTGCCGGAACCATCTCCTGCACGAAAAACTTCACATAGTCCTTGTTGTATCCAAAATAGTCGTGCTCTTCAAAGAACTCTCTTGTCATGCTATCATTTATCTCGCTTGTCATAACATACAGAGGCACCCATGTACCGGTCTGATTTGTAACCTTCATGAGGTTTGCGACAAGCTGCTCAAAGATGTAGAGTTCCTTTGTCTTTCCGATATTGAACATGCCCTTAGCCTTGTCAAAGCCAAGACGTGTACCCTGTCCACCAGCAAGAAGAATCGCACCGACCTTGCCATTCTTGACCGCATCAAGACCTGTTGCAAGGTATTTGTCCTTATTTGCCGCTATCTCTGAAAGCTCCATAGCAGCAAGCGGTGAAAATGTACCTCTCTGCTGCTCCTTGTTGTGAATCATATCAAGGTATGACCAGTCCATGTGCTCAAGCTGGCTCTCAAGCTTAGCCGGAGCTTCCTCTGTTAAGAATTTCTTTAAGTATTTCTGGTTTGTTGCCGTGATTTTTTCTTTGATTTCCGGTTTCATAATAAATAATCTCCCAATAGCTAACTTTAATTATTTAATCATCCGAATCATCTGATGATGATTTTGTTGTCGAATCATTTTCAGATTCTGACTGACTCTTTTTCAGGGCATCCTGCTTGTCCTTATTTTTTTTCTTTGCCCCTTCGGTTCCATCAGAGCCAACAGTATCATTGTACTGCGTGAGATCAAATGCTGATGTCTTAGATGTAACACCTGTCTTTTTAGCAATCTTATCACTTACTGTCTGAACGGTATCTGTCGGCTGGTAATCAGTCTCATTAAACAGGAACTGATGAAGCTCAGAAACATTCTGTGCCAAGTCTATAGGAATTACGGTATCGCCAGTAGTTGACAGATTCATTGTAGTCAGCTCAAATGGGAAGCCTGTTGTCTCCTTCATCTGAAACTTTGTAACATAAGAAGCATACTGTAATATCTCGGCAGCTGTAAAGTTTGTACTTATCTGACTCATGATATCCTTACACATCTCTGTGAGCGAGCCTAAATCTGACTGTTTAGCCTTGTCAAGCATAGCCTGAAGCACAATTCTCTGACGGGATGCCCTTAAGAAATCATCACCGGAGGTGCTTCTGATACGTGCATAGCATGTAGCCTGAGTTCCATCAAGATGCTGCATACCATCCCCCTCAAGATAAGGAGTATTATATCCTGTAGTATAATCAACCTCAGGAATCAGATAATTGATTTCCTTCATCTCCGCCTTAGTAATCTCAAGATCAAGGCCACCGATATCATCTATAGCATCTACAAGAGCCTTCCAGTCAACACAGACATACTTGGTTATATTCAAATCCAAATTTGAATTAAGCATAGCTACAGCCCTCTTTGCCCCACCATTTGCATAAGCGGCATTTGCCTTTGCAAACTTTCCATTGCCTATAGGCAGATACGTATCTCTGTAGACAGAAACAATCTGAACCTCCTTAGTATCATAATTCAGACTAGCGATCATGATACAATCGGAATGCCCCTCATCGTATGAACCATTACTTCTGTTGTCCAGACCAAACAACGCTACATTGAGATATCCATGCATATTGGCAAGAACATCCTCATCAATATCCTCATTGATTCCAGCCTCACTATTTGTCAGCGCATCCTCATATTTAACCTGTCCGAGTGTCTTATTATAAGCCCAAACCACTAACAGAACAATTAACAGCAGCAGGATTTCAAATACAAAGAGTATAATCTTCTTACGTCCATTTCTTCTCTTTTTTCTTCTTCTCTTCTTTGCCATGTTATTTTTCCTTTTTCCTATGAATGTAAAGCCATGCGTCTGCGTAGTCCTGACGCTCCTTCTCTGACATATTGGTATACTTTCCAAACTCCAGATTCGTCAGACGCATCTGCGGCCTGCCACACTTAAAGCATTCAACTTCTTTCCTTCTTGAAACCATCCGTATCCAGCCACAATCCGGGCAAATGTATATTTTCATCATAGTCTTTATTCAAACTGTCCGAGAACCTCAGCTGACAAAGCATCAAGCTTAGCCTGTGAATCTTCAAGAGACACTCCTTTAACTCCGAAATAGAATTTAATCTTAGGCTCTGTACCAGAAGGGCGTACACAGCACCAAGCGTTATCGTTAAGTTCGTAGTAAAGTACATTAGAAGAAGGAAGACCTGTCGGCTCAACCTTTCCTGTTGTCATTTCTTTTCTTGTGTCATTCTTGTAATCACGGATAGCAAGCACCTGATAATCACCAAATTTCTTTGGCTCAGCGGCACGTGCCTTTGTCATAATCTCATTTATCTGTGCAGCACCATCAATGCCCTTTAAGGTCATTGTGGAAATGCCCTCTCTGTAGTAGCCATACTTCTCGTACATGTCAATCATGCCATCCCAGAGAGTCTTACCCTGTGACTTGTAGAATGCAGCTACCTCACACAACATACAAACTGCTGCAGGAGCATCCTTGTCCCTTGCATATGTGCCCGGCAGACATCCGTAACTCTCCTCCATACCGAATACATAATTGTTGCAGCCGGTTTTTTCAAATTTGAGCATCTGCTCTCCGATATACTTGAAACCTGTTAAAACCTCGATATGCTTTACGCCATATGCTGTCGCAATTGCCTTACCCATATCTGTAGAAACAATTGACTCAACAAATGCAGGATTCTCAGGCAGAGTACCATTGGCACTCTTCTGGCTTAAAATATACTCACCGATAAGCATAGCTGACATATTTCCTGTAAATGTCACATACTCACCTGTCTTTGTATCCTTGCAGTATACACCGAGTCTGTCGGCATCAGGGTCAGTTGCTAAAACGATATCAGCATCCTTTTCCTTTGCAAGCTCAAGTGCAAGCTTCCATGCATCAGGATTCTCAGGATTTGGATAAGGACATGTAGGGAAATTGCCATCAGGCACTGCCTGGCTTGGCTCAATGTATACATTCTCAAAGCCCATATCCTTAAGTACTCTCTGTACAGGGCGAAGACCTGTGCCGTGGAGTGGTGTGTAAACGATCTTGATATCCTTTGCCATAGCCTTGATAATCTCTGGATGGATAGAAAGCTTGCGGAGCTCTCCGAAATATCCCTCCTCAACCTCATCAGAGATGACATTGTAAAGACCAGCCTCAATAGCAGCAGCTTTGTCCATAGTCTTTACCTGGTCAAATGATGTAACCTTTGCCACCTCAGCCATGATGCTTGTATCATGAGGTGGAGTAACCTGTGCACCATCCTCCCAGTATACCTTGTATCCATTGTACTCACGAGGATTGTGGCTTGCTGTGATAACAACACCGGCTATTGTACCGAGTGTCCTTACTGCGTATGACAGCTCAGGAACAGGTGCGAGCTGTGGGAATACATATGTCTTGATTCCGTTAGCTGCAAGACAGAGTGCTGTGGCATCTGTGAACTCATCATGCATATTACGTGAGTCATGTGCGATTGCAACACCTCTCTTTACTGCGTCCTCTCCCTGTGAAAGTATGTAATTCGCCAATCCCTGTGTAGCCTGACGGACTGTGTATATATTCATCCTGTTGGTGCCGGCTCCTATTACACCACGAAGACCTGCTGTACCAAACTCAAGTGTGCGATAGAATCTGTCCTCTATCTCCTTATCATCACCCGCGATAGCCTTAAGCTCTGCCTTTGTGGCCTCATCAAAATATGGGTCTGTACACCATTTCTCGTACTCCGCTCTAAAATCCATTTATATTAACCTCCTGTGTCAGCTAGTAATAAGCCTATTAATGTTAACTATACCGATTTTACCACATTAACGTGCATTTGAAAAGTTTTAGTTCCTTAATATTTTTTTAAACACCAGGCTCCTCATCCAAAGTGGCATCATACAGACAACAAACTGTGCCGCAACCGTAACAAAATAATCCGCCGCACTTATGGTTCCTGTCTTTAAAATACGCTTTCTTCCTGCCTTGTATTTAAGGAAATAATCAAAGCCGCCACGCCTCTTCAGCATATCATCACCGGTTCTGGCATACACAAGAGTCTCACCTATATTTGCCATACGACAGTGATTTCTGATCATATTCGCCCAAAGAAGAGAATCCTCCATAAGCAGGCAGTCCTGATAATTGCCTGCAGCAAGCACCGCAGACCTTTTGTACATCACAGTCATGTGATTGAACGCATCGCGCTTTCTCTGATACTGCTTTATCACATAATTTCCGAGAGGCACTGTCCTCTCCGATAAAATATTACGTGTATCATCGGAAAACTCGCTGATGTAGCCGCCTATGATATCAAGCCCCGGATTTTCCGAAAAAGCATTCAGCTGTCTCTCAAACCGGTCAGGCACACATATATCATCCGTATCCATTCTGGCCACAAGCTCATTAGAGCAATGCTTTATGCCTTCAGCAAGTGCAAGACCGAGCCCGCTGTTTTTTTCAAGCTTTACCGTAACAAAACTTATTTCCGAAGGCCTGCATTCATAATCTCTGATTGCCTCATAAAGCTCCTCTGTCAGCCGGCCATCCTCCACCAGCACTATCTCATCCGGTAAAACAGTCTGCGAATATATGCTTTCCATACACTCCCTGAAATACTCAGGCTTTTCCTTGTAATAAATTGACAGTAAGACTGAAAATTTGACTTTATTCATAAGTATCATCCTCCCAGACAAGTAAACTAATGTATTACCGCAAGCACAGTCTCTATACACAGTCTGATATCATTTATCAGCGAAAATCTCTTAAGATACTTAAGATTATACCTCATCTTGCCCGGCAGCACCTTGTGGATATATGTGTAATCCACATCATCTGCAGCCTCCAGAAGCCTGTCCTCATCCTTATACCTGATGCTTGCCTCACTTGTGATTCCGGCAGGCATCAGAAGTGTCGCCATCATCGCAGGTGTATATGCCATGACATACTTCTCCACCTCAGGTCTTGTGCCAACAAAGCTCATATCACCACATAGCACATTTATAAGCTGCGGAATCTCATCAAGCCTGTACTTTCTGATGACAGCACCGACTCTTGTGATTCTTGAATCGCCACCGACAGTCACGAGTGAACCCTTTTTGTCAGCATCATTCACCATAGTTCTAAACTTGAATATGCGAAACTTTCTGCCATACTGGGTGATGCGCTCCTGTCTGAAAAAAACAGGTCCTCTGCTATCTACCTTTATCCAGACAGCAAGGACCAGTATAACAGGCGAAAGCAGCACAAGAAGAACAGCGGACATAATCACATCAAAAATGCGTTTAAATACCATGCTTGTCCTCTTTCTGCTCAGATGCCTGTAATATTTAAGTGTAAAATCATTTTTCATGAATGTAGGAATCTCTCCCCATGTTCTCCATCTACTCATGTAAAATCTCCAATAAATTATTAATTATATACTCCACATCCTCATCGCTAAGCTTTGTGTTAAGAGGAAGTGTAATCTCATTCTCATACTGCTGATAAGCATTTGGAAAATCAGCTATATCAAAGCCCATATTCTTATATGCTGTCATCATCGGAAGCGGCTTGAAATGCACATTTGTGGCGATACCTCGCTCCGCCATCTGCACTATAAGCTCATTACGCCTATCCACGCCGATGCCCGGTATACGAAGCAGATACAGATGTCCGCTCGATGTATGCCTGTCTGTAAAATGAGGCACAGTCAAGAGACCAAGCGGCTTAAATGCCTCGTCATAGCGCTCTATAATATCACGGCGCCTCTTGAGAAGCCCCTCATATCTGTCAAGCTGTACCAGACCAATAGCAGCCTGGATATCAGTCATATTGCACTTATACGAAGGAGCCACAATATCATACTCCCAGTTGCCCAGACCATTCTTGTGGAGTGCATCCTTTGTCTGTCCGTGGAGTGAAAGCAGCATAAACTGCTTGTAGATATACTCGTCATCAAAGCCCTCTATAGGTCTCCAGGTGAGTGCTCCTCCCTCTGCTGTGGTCAGATTCTTGACCGCATGGAATGAAAAGCTTGTAAAATCAGCTACATTGCCACACATAATCCGCTCACCTGCTCTCATGTAAGAAGCACCAAAAGCATGAGCTGAGTCAGCCGCCACAATCACACGTCCGATTGCCCTCTGCACATCATTTGACGGATGAAAAAGAGCCTTCTTTCTCTCCACAATATCAAAAATCCTGTCATAGTCGCAAGGCACACCTGAAATATCAACCGGCACGATAACCTTTGTCTTTTCTGTAATAGCAGCTTCCAGGGCATCGTAATCCATCTCAAATGAATCAGGTGCTACGTCTATAAACTTAAGCGCTGCACCTACATGCACAGCAGGGCTTGCAGATGCAGTATATGTGTATGCACTTGTGATGACCTCATCACCTGCACCTATCCCTAAGAATCTGAGTATCGACTCAAGACACGCAGTAGCAGAGCCAAGAGCTACAGCCTTATCCGTGCCGCATAGCTTAGCAATCCTCTTCTCAAACTCCTTGGTCCTTGGACCTGTTGTAATCCAACCGCTTCGCAGTGCATCAGCAACAGCTGACACCTCTGCCTCTGTTATATCAGGTGGTGAAAATGAAATCTGTCTCTTTTCCATAGTTATGTTCCTCGCTTCCGGCATAAAATATGCCAAACATCCGGCTTTTACAGTCTGTATTATGAGCTTCAAAAGATATTTAGTTCTCCAGGTCAGGATGATATGTCTTTACCACAGAGGCCACTATCTGCTTGATATCCTTTGCTTCTGAGGTGCATGCCTTCTCGAGCATCTCAAGCTGCTTCTCAAAGAGCTCATCATCCATCTCAATAGGCTCACCCACATGAATCAGCTTGTTCGGAGTCTCCTTGAGACCCTCCTCGCTCATCAGCATCTCCTCGTAGAGCTTCTCGCCCGGACGCAGGCCTGTGTATACAATCTGAATATCCACATCCGGCTCCAGTCCTGAAAGCCTGATAAGATTCCTAGCCATATCATCAATCTTGACCGGCTCGCCCATGTCGAGCACGAAAATCTCGCCTCCGTGAGCATAGAGCCCTGCCTGCAGCACAAGCGCCACAGCCTCCGGAATTGTCATAAAATATCTGATAATACGCTTGTCCGTCACAGTAACAGGACCGCCATCCTCTATCTGCTTCTTAAAGAGCGGGATAACACTACCATTGCTGCCAAGCACGTTTCCAAAACGCACAGCGACAAAATCAGTCTCAGTCTGCCTGTTCATCATCTGTATAACCATCTCACACAGACGCTTTGATGCACCCATGATATTGGTTGGATTAACCGCCTTATCCGTAGAGATAAGCACGAACTTCTTCACATGGTACTCTGCTGCAATCCTTGAGAGCTTTAATGTGCCAAGCACATTGTTCTTTATTGCCTCATTCGGGCTTTCCTCCATCAGCGGTACATGCTTATGTGCAGCTGCATGATAAATAATCTCAGGGTGATATGTCTGGAATACATAGTGCAGCCTGTTAGTATTGCGCACCGAGCCGATCAGCGTCTCCACCCTTACATAAGGATATTTGCGCTTCAGCTCCTGCTGTATATCGTATGCATTATTCTCGTAAATATCAAAAATGATAAGAAGCTTCGGATCCTCCCTGGCTATCTGACGGCAAAGCTCACTACCGATTGAGCCACCGCCACCTGTAACCATGACCACCTTGCCCTGTAAAAATGAATGAATACCGTCATTATCCACAACAACCGGATCTCTGCCCAGCAAATCCTCAATGCTTACCGGACGTAGATTGGAAACCGACACTCTTCCGTCCACCATCTGATAGATTCCCGGAACCACAGACACATCACAGCCGGTATCCTTACAAATATTGAGTATATCCTTCCTGTCCTTACCGGATGTAGAAGGTACAGCATACACAATTTTCGTGATATCATACTTCTCAACCATCTCCGGAATGTCATTTCTGTTGCCGACAATAGGCACGCCGTCTATAAAGCGCCCCAGCTTCGCCGGATTGTCATCTATGATGCAGCAGGCCTTTGTGTGCAGATGTGAGCTCATGATAAGCTCCCTGATAAGCATCCTGCCCGCATTTCCGGCTCCTATAATCATGACCTTCTCATCACCGTTTGCAGAGCCTCTCTGCTCAAGCATCTTCTGACCTGTCCTGAAAAATCTGTACGCAAAACGACACGCTGTGCACAGTGCAAAGCTGAGCATCAGTCCGATAATCCAGAAGGCATACGGCATCTTAATCTCATACACCTCATGAATAGTAACGCTCACAACCGCAAGCACCAGAAAGGCACCAATAATATGCATAAATTCATTGATGCTCGCAAAACGCCATATACTGTGGTAAAGTCTGAAAATATAAAACACCACAAGTGAAATCACCATAAACAATGGCACAATGTGCAGATAACCCTCCAAAAACGAGAGCGGAATATGTGAATATGAAAACTCAAACCTGATCATCAAAGCGAAAAAGAATGAGATTGCAATGATGCACATATCAATAAAAGCAAGAACCAATGCCCTGAAAACCCATTGCTTGTCATTGCCCATGTATGCGTCCGGCTTCTCCGGACCATCGTATTTTGTTTTGTCTTTTCGATTATTTGTATCTTTTTTCATGTCAAGTCTATTACTCATACAGGATTTTCTCCTTCTGTCCCACACTGCAAAAAGCAGCTTCTATATCCATATGTAAATCAACTTCTCATAAACTGCGTTTAAATTTACGTTTTATTATACCATATACACACTATTATAGTTCTTATTATTTTATTAAATATACCACATTTAGCGATTTTTGAAAACAAACAGCTTGCTTATCACATAGTTGAGCACCACCACAACCACCTGCGCTGCCAGCTTCACCCACATGCTAGGATAGTCCAGAAGCGTGATAAAAATAAAGATAATAGTCTCTTCAATAACAAGCGTGATGAATCTGCCACTGAAAAAAGCAAACATCTGTACTAAAAATGCCGTCTTGGTGGGCGTTGCAGCCTTAAACACCCACTTCTTGTTGGTAACATATGAAAAAAGAACAGCAAACACCCATGCCAGTGCGTTCGCAATCAGCTCATTGATACCAAAGAATACATTAAAAATGGCATATGAGCCTATGCTGATCACAAAGGTCATATTGCCAAAAAACGTGTATAAAACAAGCTCCTTAAACTCCTCTTTCCTGTTTCGTATTATAATATTATCCATTTCTCCACCTATGTGACAGGCTTTAGCCCCTGTCGTAATTTATACGTGTAAGTTGATAGTAATGTTAATTTGCGATTTTTATATAATAACTGCATAGCCAAAATAAGTCAATATGTGATATGATATCTGCATGAAAAAGAAAACACAAAAAAACAAGAGTATAAAACTAAACTACATATATAATGTGAGCTACCAGATACTCACACTGATTACACCGCTTATCACAGCGCCGTACCTCTCGAGGGTGCTTAAGGCAGACGGAATAGGTGCATACAGCTATACCTACTCACTGGTATCATACTTTATCATGTTTGCCGCACTGGGCACTGTAAACTACGGAAACAGGGAAATATCATACCTGCAGGAGGACAGAGCGAAACGCACAAAAACCTTCTGGGAGATAGAGCTTCTATCCGTCATCAGTGTGATTGTGTGTCTTTGCGCATATATGGTATTCACACTTGCATTTGGGCACTCACCACTCAAAAAGCACCTGCTATTGATTGAAGCCGTGTACCTGATATCAGTTGCTTCTGATATCTCCTGGCTGTTTCAGGGACTTGAGGAATTTGGCAAAATAGTCGGTCGAAACGTGATTTTTAAAATCATAAACATTGCTTTTATCTTCATCGCCGTGCGCTCAGAGAGTGATTTGCTCATATATGTGGCAGGAGTATGTCTATTAGAGCTTTTTGCCAATATATCCATCTGGTTTTACCTGCCTCAATATGTTGACAGACCAAAGCTTAAGGAGCTTAAGCCATTCTCTCATCTAAGGGCTACTCTCACACTATTTGTACCAACTATAGCGACAACCATATACACAGCGCTTGACAAAACCATGCTCAACAACATAACCGGCAGCATGACAGAAAACGGCTACTATGAGCAGGCCAACAAGATATCCAAAATGGTGCTCATGCTCGTAACATCACTCGGTACTGTGATGCTTCCAAGAATAGGAAGAGCCTTCAGTGAAAATAAAAAAGACGAAGTAAAAGCCCTCCTTTATAAGAGCTTTCAATTCGTCTGGTTTATAGGTCTTGCCCTGTGCTTTGGCCTGATAGGCATCGCGCGCAATTTCTCGCCATGGTTTTTCGGGCCTGGATATGAAAAGGTGCCATACCTCATCATGATAATGGCTACACTGTTGCCGATTATAGGTTTAAGCAATGTAATCGGTATACAGTATCTGGTAACTACCAAGCGTGAAGGTCTGCTGACACGCTCAGTATGTATCGGAGCCGTAGCCAATTTTGTCATGAATATGATTCTCATACCTCAGCTCTATTCATACGGTGCAGCCATAGCATCTGTCATCTCGGAGGTAATAATAACTGCCGTGCAGCTTTACTTCATACGAAATGAGCTAAGTATACCAAAAATATTTTCTTTATCGTGGAAATATCTTGTATCAGCAGTCTGTATGCTTATCGTACTGCTGCTCATGGATGCAAAGCTGTCAGTCAGCTTCATGCACACAATGATTATGATTGTGACCGGATTTATAATCTATATGGTGCTGCTTTTACTGATGCGTGACGAGATGGTATGTGAAGGCATAAGGCTCATCAAAGCCAGAATCAAATACCACTAAATAATACCATTCTGCAACGCTTAATTCCCCGGCAGCTTCACTTATTTGGCTGCCTCATACTCTCCAACCACCTGTGCCTCTCTTCTGTCAGTATATTCTCTTGCCATTTTCAGAGCTTTTTTAGTCCTCTTCACGGACTTTTCCCATCTTGAAAGCTCTGAACCTGTCGTATCAGACTTTATCCCATATTGGTTTACTACCAGATTGCCAATATATGACGAAAGCTTTTGGGCTCCATATGCATTCAGATGCTCAAAATCTGCGAAATCATGTGAATCATCTATCCCTGCAATGCTCTCATAATCAGTACTCAGATCAAGAAAATCGTATCCATACTCCCTCGTTATACTTTCAATCTGCTCAAGCCCTGACTTATCAGCAGCCTGTGTCTCATGAGGTGGCTGCAGCAACAGCACATGCTTTATGCCAAGCTTATTGCAGTACGAAAGCAGCTCCTTAAGATATGCTCTGCATTCATCAGTCAGCACATAGGCTTCTTTAGTAGGCTGTCCGATATTTGCCAGATTGTCACGGCCTCCGGTGATGCCTGTTTTTGAATAAAAGCCCTTCAGATAGCCTCCACCACTGAGCCTCATATAGGCACGAGTGACAAATGAGGTATACACTGCCTCAGGGGCCTTCCAGTTGCCATGATACTTCTCCAATGGAAAATAAAGGGTATCCGATATATTATCCTTCACCTTTTCATCATCATTATTGATATTTTTGGGAATAGTCTTTACCGTGTCAAGCTTGTTCTGTGACATAGGCATATTATCAATCCACTTTCTCAGATAAACCTCATCAGTCAGATTACTATTGCAATAACTAAATGCAGAAGCATTGATTAAAAGAAGCTTCGGCTTCTGTCTCTTCACAATCTCCGTGACGATGGACTTGTACATATTGCATGGCACAGCTCCTATTGAAAGATTGCACGACTTAAGGCCATACTCCTCCCACGCCAACGCCGGTGCATAGCCCGTGTATACCTCACTTGGTCCAATCATGACCATATCAAGACTGTTCTTTGGTTCTGAGTAAAAGCCATATATATTTTCGATATCGCTGCTGTCAATGGCAATAAATGCCTTTGATACTATTTGCATGAGCAAAAGGAGGACTATTGCAAATGCAGGAATTTTAATAAATTTCATGGTGTTTCCTTTTCTATTGAAACGCTTTATTTTGATATTTTTTCAGTAAACACTATATAGTATATCGGATTAGTATTAAAAAACAACACCCTGATTCCTATTTGTCATTTTCTGATATAAAGCTGTTTGCATGGGTAGAATATAAAATCGATAAGCCTGATTTTCTTTATGATACACTCATACAATATCCAGCATATAGCAGTGCTTCCTGCAAATCCACATATACACTGCAGCGCCATATTGGTTATACCAGCCCTGTTCAATATAATCCTGATTCCACCTACAAATATCACATTCATCGCATAAAACGGCATGCTATCCCGGCCGATAGTCTGTAACCATTTAGGGAAATCACAATACCTTGATAAAAAATAGCTTACTGCAAATATAAATACTGTCACTATACAGGCGGTAAACCGCTCAAACAGACTGCTGAAAAGGGGATTGCTGCTCATGTCATCCTGTAATACTATGCCGGACGCCTCTACAAGCACACTCATAACGGCAAGGCTCAGCACAGCATATCTATTATCCAGTTTATCAAGCCACTTCTTAATCAGGCATCCCAGATAAAAGTACATCTGAAAGCCGGCTATGTAGTTAAAGCCCTCATAGTGAAAGCTGCCATAGCATGTGAAAGCAATTATTAAAAACAGCACAAATAAAAGCTCCATTTTATAATTAAAATGTGGCAGAAGCCTCGCAAACACATAATCAGCCATATACGCCACACAATATACGAGAAATAGTGCGTATAAATACCATAAAAACTCTATCGGCTTCCACGGTATGCTTATCAGGCTGCTAACGGCAACCGGCTCCCTTATCAAATTTGAAAGGGCAAATTTAATAATCCAGTAAATAACTGAAATCATCACGTAAGGCAGCAGGATATTAAATGCTTTATGACCTATCCGGCTAAAAATGCCTTGTGAAGCATTCCCTACATATTCACTGTATAAGAAGCCTGAAACTGCGATAAAGCAAGGCATGTGAAAGCTGTATATTACATTTGCAATACCATTCATTGTATCATCAAATGAATACATGTCTGTCAGGCCCAATGTAGTGTGACCTAAAATCACAAATAAAATAAGGATGCCCTTTATGAAATCAATTGTTTTATCTCGGGTGGTGTTGGTTTGCATGTTATGCCCTCAAATTTATAAAAATAAATATAATTCATCATTTTTATTTTGTCTAATAGAAATTTTAATAAATGTTCCCTTTAATAAACAACTACATGTGTTCCACTCGGAATGTTATCATATATCCATTTAGCGTTCCCTATTTCAAGCCTTACACATCCATGAGACAGCGGAATTCCGACTCTGCCATCCTGAAGTGTACCATTTTTGTTATACAACACACTATGGAACAGATAATTTCCCTTAAACTGTGTATAATAATAACATCTTGAATTGCCGGAATCAAAATAGTATCCCTTACCGCCAACATTAAATTCGCCTCCAACAGTCGGAGTTGCTGCTTTTCCAGGTGCACACGGCCATGCATATTGCTGAGTCCAATTACCTCTGCTTCCGTAATAAATGCCTACAACACAAGCTTTTCTGTCCACCATTATTAAATATTTTGTTGAACTTGAATATCCCTGTGCATACGAATTCATGCTTGAAAAATCAACCCAATCTCCACTTGCATTAAAATAATACCATGTGCCATTAATAGATTGCCAGCCGGTCTGCATAACCCCATTTCCATTCATATAATACCAAAAATTAGATATATACTGCCAGCCTGTTGTCATCGCTCCATTTCCATTCATGAGATACCAGTTGCCATTTATATACTGCCAACCCGTTGTCATCACTCCACTTGAAGCTATATAATACCACTGACCACCTATATACTGCCAGCCTGTAACCATAATTCCACTTGGAGCTATATAATACCACTGACCACCTATATACTGCCAGCCCGTTGTCATAATACCATTGACATCCATATAATACCACTGACCATTTATGTACTGCCAGCCTGTTGTCATAGCCCCATTAGCATCCATGTAATACCAGTAGCCATTTATATATTGCCAGCCCATGGTCATAGCCCCATTAGCATCCATTTATGTACTGCCAACCTGTCTTACAATTACCTTCTGTATCCACATAATACCACAAACCACTTTCACCTTGTGTCCATATGTAACCTGACTCTTCAGCGAAAACACTGGTATTACATAAGCTCAGAATTGCAATCGTTAATAAAACTATTATTTTTTTCTTCATAAATATAACAGCTCCCTTCGTCTCTAATTCCATACACCATTTGCATTAAAATAATACCATCTTTTATTAATATAATGTCTGCCAGTTAGCATTATTCCATCTGCATTCATATAATACCAATGTCCGCCTATATATTGCCAACCTGTTGTCATTATTCCAGTCCAGTCCATATAGTACCAATGTCCACCTATATACTGCCAACCTGTTGTCATCATTCCGGTCCAGTCCATATAATACCAGTGTCCACTAATATACTGCCAGCCCATAGTCATGGTTCCACTCTTTTCCAAGAAATACCATTTACCATTTATGTACTGCCAACCTGTCTTCATAGCTCCACTTGCATCCATGTAGTACCAATTACCGTTTACATATTGCCAGCCTGTTGTCATAACTGTATTTCCCGCAAAATAATACCAGTTTCCGTTTATAAACTGCCAGCCTGTTACATACTGACCATTTGCATCAATAAAATACCAATCATTACCATATAGGCTCCAATATCCTATGACGCTTGTAATCGGATTCTCATAATTCTTGTATGCAAAATCCAAATCCACATTTCCCGATATACCCGGAATTCTGGTTGTAGAGCTACACTGCCATATACCTCTTTTAATATTTGTATCATAATGCGAATTATATCTTGCAATCCACAATTCCTCTCCTGCAATTTGGCTTACATCTATGTAGTTCTTATACCAGTTCTCATTGCAATAAACCATAGGAGTGTAACCATATCTCCTGATTTCATCACAAAATGCTTTTGCAATAGCACCAAGCTGCGCCTTAGACAAATCCGTCTGCGAAGAATCCTCCAAATCAATAGCTACAGGATATGAGATTGTATATCCCTTTAACTCACTTACAACGTATCTTGCATCCGAAACAGCATCACTAACGTTTCTCGCTTGACTATATATATATGCACCAATAGGCATACCAGCTTTATTTGCATTTGAAGCGTATTCATTAAATCTTTTATCTGTAAAATGATGATATGAATCAGAATAGTAGCTTCTTGAAACTCTCAACATTGCATAGTTTATACCACTATTTTTCACAGTAGTCCAGTCAATATCTTTTTGATAATATGATACATCAATTCCGACTAATGTCCCATTAGCATAGTTAGACTGTACCCATGCCCCGGATGGCTTATGGTACCACCAAGCTCCTAAATAATACTGCCAGCCTGTAAGCATCTCTCCACTTCCATCAAAATAATACCAGGCATTATTAATATTGCGTGATCCGGTAACCATATATCCATTTTCATCAAAATAATACCATTTATTGCTAATATTTACCCAGGAACTACGTGGATATGTTCCATCTGAATACTGATACCACCAGCCTGCATAATTCACTTCCCAATGCCCCTGATTGGATGCTGTTGCTAAGACCTCATCATCTGAATATGCCTGTTCCAGTTCATCATATTCCTTTCCCATTGATGATCCGGCTGTATATTCCTCCTGTGCTGCCTGTACAGAATTAACACTCATTGCAAGCATACCTGCAACGGCAAATGCTCCCAAAATCTTCTTAGTTTTATTTGTTACTTTTTTTCTCACTGTTTTATTTCCTTCCTATACTTTTAAAACATTATAGCACATATGAGCTTAGAGTACCATCTTGATTCAAATAATACCCCAGTATCCAGTATTGCACTCAAATAAATACAAAATTCTAATGATTATATATTAAATGAGGTCTATGTTATCCACATAGACCTCTCAAAAATATTTTATGCAATTAATATATAAAACTATGAGTTAAGCCCAAACACCATCAAGCCCTACCCAATTTCCATCAGGAGTATATGTATTTCTCAGCATTTCGCCTTTACGGAAATAATACCAAGCTCCGTTGTATAAAAGCCATCCGTCATGACACTTTCCATCAGAGTCTGAATAATACCATTCATCGTATGTAATCTGACCACCTGTAGTTTGAATGTCATGATACCATCCTGTAACCATAACACCATTTGCATCAAATACGTATCGTGGTGAAGCCTTACGAGCCTTATTATACTCTGTCCAATTAGTATTTCCATTTTCATCTCTAAATGCATCCTGACTTACACAATAATCAATAGTATCTGCTACCATATAACCATTATCACTAATATAATACCAATTTCCATTATATGGTAACCAGCCTACATATTTAGTACCATCAGCATTAAAATACATCCAATTAGTCGATGAATAATTTGCTGATTTTTGACTACAATCATACCAGCCTGAGACCATTCTACCATCGCATCCAATATAGTATTTATGGTCTACCCATTGATCGCCATACATATCTCCCCAATCATCAAAATAATACCAGCTTCCGCCATATGGCAGCCATCCTGAATACGCTGATCCATCTGCATTTGTATAGTACCAGTCATCTAAATATATTCCTGTCTGATACCATCCAATGATGAGCTTACCATCTTTTTTAAATCTGTAGCGTTTGTCATTAATAGTATACATTCCCTTTGAATACATCCTGCCGCTATATGTGTTAATATAATACCAGCCACCATCTTGTGCCAACCAGCCATCTTCATATGCAGTACCATTTGGGTTTGCATAAAACCAATCTCCTGTAACATCACCATCATTATCAGTATATACATCCCAAGTCCAGCCCTGAATCATCTGACCAGAAGGAGCAAAAGCACGCATTGTACCATTAATCTCACTTACTCTGCTACGATACATAAAGCCATCATAAGGGCTGAAATAATACCATTTGCCACCGATTTCCTGCCAATCTTTCTGCATATAACCATTAGCATCAAAATAATACCATGAAGAATTAATTTTCTGCCAGCCTCTTACCATATAGCCATTAGCATCAAAGTAGAATTTTCCAGTCTCTGTAGAAACAAACTGACTATATGCCCAAGAGCCATCATTAAATTTATAGCAATAATCAGGATATCCATCCTTTGGTCCATACCATCCAGTTTTTGCTCCATAAACTGAAGTAGCCTGTGCAAGCTCCTCATCGGAATCTGTCTCTGTAGCAACTACTGCCGGTGTCTCACTCTCTGTTGGAGTCTCAACTTCTGCTGGTGTATCTACTTCCGTTGAAGTCTCTGTCTCTGCAGGTGTCTCTGTTTCTGCAGGTGCCTCTGTCTCTGCAGGTGCCTCTGTTTCTGCAAGTGCCTCTGTCTCTGCAGGTGCCTCTGTCTCTGCAGGTGCCTCTGCCTCTGCAGGTGCCTCTGTCTCTGCAGGTGCCTCTGTCTCTGCAGGTGCCTCTGTCTCAGAAGCTATAGGCTGAATCTCTGCTGCACTTGCAAGTGATGGTGTTACCATCGTCATCGCAGTAACAATTGCCGCTGTCATTATGAGTTTGTTTTTCATAAACACAGTACCTCCTTTTTTATTATATATATATAATTTTAGTACTTATGTTGTGATATTGCAAGTAATTTATTAAAAAATCCACAAAATGTTACAAAATATTTTTTCTTCCTTAGTAAATATTATATGGGTAACACTTGCAACAATTTCTTACAAGCATTACCCATTTTTATAAAATGTCTTAATTAATTAAATTCTCTGGGGTTTTCTCGCACTCTAAGCAATCTGACACCTTTTGGAACCCCTCAGTACTATCCTTCTTGAGGAGTACAATAGCTGTCTGGAATAATAATTTGATATCTGTTCTAAAACTATAGTTTTCAATATACATCATATCAAGTATAAGCTTATCCTTCGGCGATGTATTATATTTCCCGGCAATCTGAGCATATCCAGTTAATCCAGCCTTTGCCCTCAGTCTATATTTAAACTCCGGCAGTTCTCTTGTATAGCTTTTCACATTTTCAAGCATCTCTGGTCTTGGTCCAACAAAGCTCATATCTCCCTTCAATATATTGAATAGCTGAGGCACCTCATCAAGTCTTGTCTTTCTAAGTACCTTTCCCACCTTTGTTATTCTGTCATCATCCGATGTTGCTGATCGGTTTTCAACGTGTTCTTTCATTGTTCTAAATTTATAAACATAAAACACTCTTCCATATTGTGTTGCACGTTTCTGTTTAAAAAATACGGTTCCACCATCTCCTAATTTTATTGCAATAGAACTTACAATCCAGATTGGTGAACTAATCACCACAAAAATCAAAGAGAATATAATATCAAATATTCGTTTTATCACTCTCTGTTCAAAAGTCATATTGCTGACATTGTGATTAAGAAACGATACGTCATCCAGTAAATAATGTTCTGATACATTTTCAACCAAATCGCATACATCAGGATTTATATATATATTTATCATTCGCTCATAACAAAAATTAATTATATCAGGTTTTTTATCTGAAGGAATGTCATATATAAACACTGTATCCATATCTTTTATGATATCATAAAGATCTTTTCTTCTATAATCCACTACCCTTTTAATGCAATACTGCTTTTTGTAACGTTTTACAGAAGAAGAAAGCTTTGACAGGTCTGACTCCTGTGTAGTAATCACACAACAGCTCTCAGGATCATTTATTGCGAAAAATATGCCATTACCAATATGAACAAAAACAATAATAATAACAACATGGACTACAATTACAAGTGCCAAAGTACCTATATCAGAAAACTTGAATGCGGAAACATTTGGTGTTATTGTGTTCATTATCATTAACTGGAGATATGCAACAAAATCTGTAAACAATGTTGCTAATACCAACGAATAAATTATCGGCTTACTCTTTCTTCTACCAATATCATATCTGCCATATATCGCTGTCATTAAGAGTCCAACAAATACATACGTAAGAATTGTAGTTGCCATGGTTCTTGAAATATTTAAAACTGCAAAGTTATTTCTCGAAAACAGAATGAGAAAACTAAACAGTAATGATAAATATAGCAAGACTTTCAATATAAAAATAATAGATTGAATTGTTTTTTTAAAATATTTTTTCATGTTTTTTATCCTATTCTGCAAATTTTTGTTCAAACAAGTTTCTGGTATTATTCTTCATACAAGCTAAATCATCTTTTGTTATATTAAGAATTCTTGAAACACAAGATTTGACATCATGTCTGTCAACATTTATGCCAATGTTGCATTCCTCTACAAATCTACTTGTATCACCCTGAACAGTGTTAATAATCGGAAGTCCGCCCCTAAAATACGAAATAGACTTCATTGTAATTCCAATCGCTAAATCTTCTCGTAAAACATTAACTCCAAACCAACACTGATTAAAAATCTCTTGCAATTTATCTATCTCATATACTTTTCCGTGATCAATGATTTCTATACTATTTTGTTTCAGAATCTCAAGGAATTCATCTTTTCTTTCACCATCACCAATTATATGGATTCTTGTTCTTTTATTTTTCGCAAGCTCTGAAACAATTTTTTCAATTAATGATATATCAATGATATTGTTTATACTACCTAAATAGCATAAATCAATTTCATCTTCGGATACTTTCGTTTCTATACTTGTTTCCGCATTTTCCAATGTCAAATATTTGGTTTCCATTGGAAGATTAATCTTTTGAGCCGACAATAACTCTCTATAATAATCACACTCAATCCATATTTGATCTGCAAATTTTAAATTCTTATTTCTGAAATTTCTCCAAATATTGAATCCCCTGTTTACAATGATATTCTTTGTCTTAACCGGCATAGATTCCGGCCACATGTCAAAAATGTCCACAATAATCTCAGCATTATTAATCTTTTTATATTTTGCTGAACTTTTTACCAATGAATTATTTGGCACTTCTACATACACCAATTCTGGTTTACAAGCCAATAACATGTAAAACGTTTTGTAACTGAACATCAGATGACTCAATATCCTGCTTATTGATAAATTTTTTTTGTAAGAGATTACATGCAGTTGCTTACTATTTTTATACTCATTGAAACAATACCTCTTTTTGGTCATATGATCAAAATCAGAGGTTACATAAATTACATCATAACCTTTTTTAATATAATCATTAACAAACTTTCCTGTTCTCACATTATAATGGTTAGTAGAACTTATAAAATAAGCAGTCTTTGGTTTCTTATTTTCCCACGGCATAGCTAAAACAAGAGCCAATGAATACATAAATAATCCAACACTTGAGTTTAAGCAAGGATTAAAATATGATATCACAAAAACAAACAAACAGCCTAACTGTGCTGCCAAAGCTAATAATCTTTGTTCTTTGCAAAATACATCACGCAAAATAATAGTATCAAAAGCAGAAAATAAAAAAGGAATAATAAAAATTATAAAGCCTATAAAACCTATTTTACTTAAAATATCTAAATAAAAATACTCAATAAAACCATCATTTATATCATTGGATACTCCCAATCCTCCGCCAAATAATGGATGTTTCTTTATATTTTCTAATGCTAACGTCTTTCTTTGCTCTCTAATGGCCAAATTCTGAATTTCAGCTTTTTTGTTTGTTAGTTCACTTTTATCATTTTTATTATTTTTATCATTTTTATTATCAGAAGGTTTTTCAACATTTGTATTAGTATCTTCTATTTCTGCTCCGGCAAATAAACATCTATTTATGGCCACATCAACCAAATTTACTTTTTCAGCGACACTAACCATACCAATTAATACAACAACTATTCCACCAACAAAGCATGCCCTTATAGCCAATGTTTTAAAAAAGTCTCTATAAAATAATAATATTAATACTACAAATGCAAATATTCCAATAACAAATGCCAAGTAGCCTGATCGTGTATATGAAATAAACACACCAAAAATATCTAACGATGCAATAAATATCCAAATAATTTTACGTTTATTTTCTATTAACGAAAATACAATGCTTAAAGCAAAACCCGCAAAAAAAAGTCTGCTTCCAGAATTGAAAAAAATACGAGTCACCTTTCCTGTCAATTCTGTAATCATGCATATATTATATCCATCAAAAAAATCATATGCCCAGTGTCTTATCTCTAAAGGCATCTGCAGATAAAATGCCAGAATAATACCTAACACAGATACAACTCCAAGTGACAAACATAACATTTTCAAAAATGAAATCACTCTATTTTTTTTATACATAACTGCCATCATTGGAAAAACTATCAAAAAATTCAAAAAACCTTTGAAATCAGACAAAAGTATTGTTGTGTTTTGTTTTCCAACAAAGCCTCTAATAGCAGCTATAAATATAACAACCATGAAAACAAGTACACTTATTAAATACTTATTATTCAAATATTTTTTCAAATCCAATAATATAAGGACAACTGCCGCTAAAACCGATATTCCGAAAAAAATCATTCTACTTTGAATTCCAAAGCTCTTTGTCAGTTCCCCTGTTCCTAATAATACAACATCAAACATATACAAAACTAAACTAATATATGTTATCATCTCCATTACTATTTTGATTGTTTTACTTGATTTCATGAATTCTCCTTATTAATTCAATGCCGTCTCTTCTACCCTTTAGCATTTGTTTCATTTTTTTCAACTTATCATCTTCGAATATTAGTGTTTTAAAAAAAAATAATCTATATGATTTCTTTTCTGCCTTTAGATTTATTATATCTTTATGTTCATTCATATAATAAATCCAATTTCTAACCATATAATATTTTCTCATTGCTGAATGATTAAGTGCAGTAAATTTAACGCCTAAAATACTATAATTTTTTCCTTTTCCCAATTCATGGCTAAGCTTCACACTACCAATCTGAAGTATTCTATACCCATGTTCCTTAAGCTTAGCACAAAAATCATGATCAACAAAGTCTATAAAAAGCTCTTCATTAAATCCGCCCACATCATTCCAAGCTGAAACCGGCACCAATGAAGCTGATGTTATGCACTTATCCACCTCTATAACATCTTCATTATTCAATTCACTTTTGAAATTTCTATCAACACACTGTGGACATAGTGAACCCAATTTATGTTCATCTAAATACTTATTATATTCTTCAATTATATTATCCGGGCATACTGAGTCTTGATCTAAAGTCAAAACATATTCGTATTGTTGTTCAATGGCAAATTCAAACATCTGATTCAAAGCTTTAGCAATGCCTTCATTTTTTCCATTCTTAATAATTGTTATATTTTTCCAGTTATTTAACACACAATCCTCAATGTTCTTTATATTATCCGAACCATTATCCACACATATTACCCTATCAACTTGTCCATAAATTGATGATATATTCTCTTCTAGTCTTGCAACGTCTGGATTGAATAATGTTATACCTGCTAATATCATTTCTTCTCCCTGATTCTTTTATTTATACATTTCAGCATAATCGCTCTATTCTTAACCATCTCACCCAAAGGTAAATGAGTCATTTCTGATGCATTATTTGAATGTCTTCTATATAAAAGAAGCTGTTCGTTACAGAACTCAACTTTTCCAACTCTTTCCGACAACAATCCAATCCACTGATCATGCATTGGAATATTATCCGGAAAAGGAATTGCATAATCCAGTATGCTTCGTTTAAAAGCCATACAGCAACCTATATATGAATTTTTTATCAAGTTTCTCCAATACCCTTTTTTGCATTTTTTAAATTCAAAAAAAGAGCAACCGGAAATTCTCAAATTAGCATCAACAATGCATGCATCATGCATTACCAAAGTACAATCCGTATTTCCAAAAATATCTAGTACTGTTTTAACTTTATTATCTTTCCATACATCATCCTGATCGCATAAAAAAATAATATCGCCTTTTGAATGTACTATTGCATTTTCAAAATTCTTAATCAGTCCTTTTCGAGGACCATCTATAATTCTAATTCTTCTATCCTTTTCAGCCAAATCATCAACAATTCTTCTGGTTCTATCAGAAGAACCATCATCTGAAATAATTATTTCATCTTGAGAATCAAGATTTCTTAATACAGATAAAATCTGTTCCTCAATGTATTTTTCGCCGTTAAAAGCAGCAACACAAACCGAAATCATATTTAACAAATCCTCTTTTCTTCCATAATAACTTTATCATTATTGCTCATACAAGCAAAAACAGAAAAAATAAACGGATTATATGCAATTTCAAGGAGATGGTGTTCAGCAAATGACGCTATAGTCACGATAAAAAATGCTAAACACATAATATATTTCTCATTATCCAGCATCTTTTTTTGAGCCATAAATATAAGCACTATAACCAGCACAAAAACAATAGCTCCATACTCATACATGCATCTTACAAATGAATTGTCTATAAAAAAATAATTATCTTTAGCAATAATAGACCCACCATTTCCGTGTTCCTCAATATACTGCCCCCATAATTTGATATTATATGTCGACATAGTCTGGGCAATATACTTTAATCTATCCGACAGCACATCATTTAATCCAATAATATATTTATTATTAAGCTGATATAACCATCCCAATACAAACGAAGCTATCACAATAAAACTCTCGCAGATATCTACAAGTAGCCATTCAATACGCTTATTTAATCCAACCCATTTTTTTATAATATAGCATATAGCTATTCCTGTCAAGAAAATAAGTAGACTGGCAACAGTTGTTCTACCATCACATCTAAAATAAAGAAAAGCTGCAATCAGAACAGATATTAAAGCCATTTTCCAATAATTCTTCTTTTTTATCACAGAAAACAATACTAAAATAATGAATAAAACATGAGCACAAAAATCCGTAGGTGATAAAAATCCATATGCAATCCTATTTCCCCTGTATAGACTTGGATATATTAGGTTCTCAACAATCCCTATTTGACTTCCTAGTATCGTAATTAATAAAAACGGTATACATACCATTAGGTAGTCTTTTAAAATTCTATCAATTGGAATATCTTTTGCTGCTGCTATCAATAAACCCACATACATTAATTCATGATAGCCACTTAAAAGCCCACTTATAATAAATGGTGCAACAATTGTTGCCATAATAATCAGATATTTTCTATTTGGTTCAACTAATATTTTACCTATAATATATCCCAGAAGCACTACCAAACAAATCCATGTATAACAACGTGGCAAATGAATTTGTATCATTGTTGTTCCCCAAAAGAAATGTATAAGTAGAAAAATATATACAATAGAGAAGACTTCTTTATTATATTTTTCAATAAAAGTTTTATAATTACCAATCAATAGCATCAATTATCACCATTATTTTCTATATATTATATATTCATGATATGGAACTCTCTCCTCTTCAGGTGGTGGAGTCATATAGTCTCCATATTCTTCTTCCAATACCTTTTTAGCCTGAACGGGAATTTTGGTTTTTACACCTTCAAATATAATGTCCTCAACATCTTCGAACCATTCCTTCTCATAATATGTAACACAGTTATCCCATATCAAATCCCCGACATATTTGCTATTCTCATATGAATAGCTATTTGTAAGCACATCAAACTTATCCAAAAAATACTTAGTTCCCTTCACATGCGAATACAAGTAAACCGGAAATCTTAATAATCGTTTAACAAAACTCTTATTTGTTCCCATTATATTCTTACTCTGTGCACAACCAACACACTGCATCCAAAATGTTTTCTTTTTTTCTATTTGTTTTTTAGCACCATTCTTAACATTTCCTAATGCATCTAAAGGATAAATGTCTATAAATAATCCCATCCCCGCATCAGATAGTCCATCCGTTTTAACCATCTTAAATCTAGTATCACAAAATCTTTGTAAATTAAAAGGATAATCATCGGCTGTATATTTTGACATCAACTTAAATGGATATAGTTCTTCTTCATGTTCATTACAATATGCTACAAACTTATCATATTCAGGTCTTAACATGCAAACATCCATATCATCATCCCAAGGTATAAACCCATTATGTCTCATATATCCTATTAATGTTCCATACATAATTGAATACTTAATATCATTGTGCTCACATATCTCATCTATTTTTTTTAAAACATTTAAGGTTTCTTTATGCACCTCTTCCAAACTCAGTTCCCTATTCATCTAAAATCTGCCTTTCTACATTCTCGATATTTACAATAACCTTTTTAGTTTACATCCAACATATTACATAGTCAAGAACTTTGTACTTTTACTCTGCTTTTTGAAAAGTCAAGCAATAAATGCAAAACTTTACTTGCGAAACATCATTTCATCATTTTGCACAACTATGTTTGCGTTTTGTTGGCAAATTTGCACAGACTGCCCCTCTTTTCGTTTTGCTCTCTGCTTATTCTACTCTTTTTATGCCAGTCTCGCCAGTTCTTTCTGGAACAGTTCGCCGGAGGTTTTCCATCCGAACATCTCCCTTGGGTAGTCGTTGATCCAGTCCTCTACCCTCTGGATATCGTCCTCTGTCCGGTCATCGAAGTTCTCTCCCTTTGGTATCTTCCTGCGCACCAGTCGGTTCTGGTTTTCGTTGCTGCCACGCTCAAAGGAGCAGTATGGGTGGCAGTAGAACACGGTCACTCTCTTTTCGGACTCATCTGCTGCCGACTGCTGCATTCCCTCCCAGTCAGCGAACTCCGAGCCATTGTCCACGGTTATGGTCTTGAACACCTGCCCGAATCGCTCTCCCCATTCCGCTTCTAACTGATCCAGTCGCTTGCAGACCTGCTCAGTCGTGTGCTCATATAAAAGGTATATGAGTTCGTTCCTGGTCTTTCTCTCTGTCAGTACCAGAAGGCTGTGTTTACTTTCCCCTCTCTTGCCTACCACTGTGTCCATCTCCCAGTGTCCGAATTCCTCTCTGGTGTCGATGTCCTCTGGCCGCTTCTCTATGCTTGTACCTGCGTTGGCTCTCGCCTGCCTGCGGACTTTCTTATTCTTCTTTTTCCGTCTGCCTTTTACTGGGAGTTCCTTATTTGTGATTGTGAGGAATATCCCCTTGTCGATGTAACTGTAAAGGGTCGGCTTGCTAATCTCTGTTTCAAACTCCAACCCCTTGGCTTTAATTTCTCCGAGGACTGCTCCGGGCGAGTATCCGTCCTCTGCTATCTTTGTTTCTATGTACTCTGCCAGTCTGTGGTCTTTGCCTATCTTAAGGTCTGGACCCTTATCTCGCAGGTTCTGTTGATACTTATCCTCTGCGATGTCTGGGGAGTACCGTTCTTCCTCTGTCAGATCTGAATTGGTATGTGTGTATGTTCCTCTCTTTATCTCACGGTATATGGTGCTGACATGGACTCCTATCTGGTCAGCGATTTCCTGTTTGCCGTGTCCTGCTTTCAGCAGTGCTTCTAATTTCAGCCTGTCGGCTCTGGATAACTGTTTAAATCTGCGCATGGCAGCACCTCCTTGTCTCTTTCTACTATTATCGGTGTTAAAGTTATAAATTTCAATAACAAAACACTTATAAATAAGGATAAGATACCAACAAAGAAGTGGTGCTTTTATGGTTATATTTTTGTTGAATTTATGGGTTATAAAAGACTTGAATACCTCCGCAACCCAAGGTAATATACAGACAACCTAAAGGAAAGGAGGTGCATCCGATGAATTTGGATGATTTGGTTTCTAAAATAAATAAGCTGAGTAAAGTTGTTCGAGCCCTTACTCAGCTTGCATTGGAAATCGGAACGCTCGTAGCGGTTATCCGATTCATCATCTTATGATGATGGCTTGGGGGAGGGGTCCACCTCTCTCCCTTGCTTCTCAAAATATACCACACGATTGGAGGTCTTGTCAATGAAACGGTTATGTGTTTCAGTTTCGGTTCTGGCTTTTCGGATAGCGGAGTTGCTTATCGTGGTTTCTGGTCTGCTTCTCCTGCTTTCCAGAATGTAGCCGGTCCGTCCGGGGCAGTGCATCTGCTCCGGCTCTAACCCACCGATGTCTGGTCCCAAGTCCAGAAGGCGGAAGCGTGAGGGGAGCAAAGGACAATGCCATGTCTGAGTGATGTCTGACAAGTTTGCCTGGTTTTTAATGTGAAAGCCTTAAAGGTAGGAGGAGTTATTGGTTTTTACCGATTGCCTATCGCAACTCGTTGATTTTGTTTCCTGCGTTGCAGAGAAAGGGTTAGGTGATGTGTAGCCGAGCACGAGGTCTTATCTGGTGTACCGTAACACTGGACGCTCTCTCCAGTCGGGCGAGACCGATGGGCGACATGGCTTATTGTTCCTTTTTGAAAAACGGCGATAAATTTCCGGCGGTAAAACTCCGGCGATAAAATCTGAAAGGATCTGATAAAATGATTTATATTGATAAGTGCCGCACCGACTTCGGTGTTACCGTGGACGAGTGGGCGGTTGATGATAGATGTCGGTTCTCTGATTCCGGCAAGGTCGGCATAGGGACTGGTGTTCGTGTGCTCGATATTACTGACAAGTTTGGCGATGTTCTGGTTCGCCTTGTGATTTCGGATTCCTGCTCTGACAATGTCAGCAGGTTCTCCTGCAGGGAGGTGTTGTCTCATGAATAAAGAACTGCTTGAGCCGATCATGCGTGCTCACGGAGATAAAAACAAGGACTTGGCTGCGGCCATTGGTATGTCCGTTCCGAACTTCTCCACCATCTGGAATGGTCGTGGCGAGTTTGCTCTGAAGTATATCCGTCTCATTGCCCGGAGATATTCTCTTACCCCGGAGCAGGTCTATAAAATCTTTATCTTTCCGCAGGGGTAATCATTGCCCCTGCTTTTTCTTTGGCTTTCAAATCTGCCCCATTTAGGCAATAAAAAAGACCCAGTGGGTGTTTGTTCCACTGGGTTGCTTTTCGTCTTATTCTGGCTGTCACGGTGCGCCACGCTCTGGGTTCTGCGTTGCGGTGTTCCCGACATTTATGTCGGTCACATCGTCCGGGTGCTTACCCCCTTTAGAACCCCCTCTGCGGCACATCATACCTCCACTCTTTTTATAAGTCAATCGCCAATTACAGAAGTTCATTGACCTTCTTCTGCACGGCTGCGTAGTCGTATCCGGCTGCCTTCAGCTTCTGCTTTCTGGTTTCGCCGTTGCCCCACTTGCCTGCGATCACTTCCTTGGCTACCTCAGTAACGCTTTTCTGCGGTTTTACTCCAAGCTGTGCATTGACCTCTTTCTGGACTGTATCGTAGTCATATCCTGCTGCCTTGATGCGGTTCTTTCTGTCATCGCCATTTCCCCACTGTCCTGCAATGACTTCCTTGGCGATTTCTGCCACGCTCTTTTTCGGTGCGGAGGTTGCTCCTGCAAGGCGGTTCACTTCTGCCTGCACCGTTGCGTAGTCATATCCGGCAGCAGCCAGTCTATTCTTGCGGTCATCTCCGTTTCCCCAGTCTCCTGCGAGCACTTCCTTTGCCACCTCAGTGACGGATTTCTTCTCGCCCTGGTTCTCTTTGATTTCCTCTCCGTAGTAGTAATCCATATCTACCTTGCCATCGATGCCGCTTACTGTTCCGGAACTGGTGTACTGGTGGAATGCGCAGTCATAGTCCGGAGATCCTGTGTAATCTGCGAGCCAGTACACATACTTGGAGAGCACTTCGTCCGAATACATATTTCTGTGGTAGTCGATGTTGGAATAAACACCTGCCTTGTATCCATGGCTTTCCACATACTCGCAGAATGCCTTTGTAAATGCGATGCACTCATTCTTTCCGAGGGTTACTCCCTTTGCCTTGGCTTTCTTTACAGTGTCGTACTCAAAATCGTAGAATACAATCACATCTTTTCCGAGACCTGCCTGCTCCATCTGCTTGATGCAGAATGCCGCCTCCTGCGCTGCCTGCTCTGCGTTGATCGCATAACTGAAATGATATACTCCCTTGATTTCGATGCCGTTCTTTCTGCAGCCTTCCACATACTGGCGGAACTTTGCGTCTACCGTCTGTGCGTATCCTTCACGAAGGATTGCGAACTTGATGCCGTCTGCTGCTACTCTGGCAAAGTCTACATTGCCCTGCCAATATGAAATGTCCATACCTTTGATTGTCATATCTGTTTCCTCACTTTCTGTAATAAAATAGGGCAGCCTACTGGCCGCCCCGCTGCGTATGTTTCCTGTTACTGTTCCTCGGCATCATCCGAAGCACCGATGTTGGCGGAGTCGGTCAAGCCTTCCCCGATGATGTAAGCCACCACGGACGCTCCTGCCATGATGAGTGCAGTTACCTGCGTTGCCGTGTTGTCTGTTCCGCCTGTGGCGAGGATCATCATTGAGACGAATGATGCCACTGCCGTCCACAGTTTTCTGCTTGTGAGTTTTCTTACCCAGTCGATTTTCTTCATTGCTTTGTCCTCCTGTTATACAATTTGTTTTAGTGCCTGTTCGTTCAGAAAGTCCTTCTGTTCATGTTTGACCTTCTGAGCGTAGTCGAGTGCTGCGTGCATATCCCCATTGCAGTGTGCGTCTGGGATTCTCTGCACCGCTCTGGCTGTCGCTTCTCCGAGTGCCAGGGAAGCATTGACGCAGTTGATGATGCAGAGTTCATTCTTCTCTCGGATCTGCTCTCTGGCATCTACTTCCTTCTGCCGTTCTTCCCGCTCTGCTTTTTCCTTGTCGGCACGCTTCTGTATGCTCTGCTCGATGAGCCAGAAAAAGAAGCCAGTCAGTGCCGATGGGATACTCGCTGCCACGATGATTGCTGTCACATCCATGCGCTGCACCTCCTCTCTAAAAAGACCGCCTTGTCCAGACGGTCCTTAATTCTGATTTGATTTCTCACACCACTTGCATGGGTACTGCGTCATCGGTATGTGGTAATTTGTGCAGTGGGCACAGGTGCCGCTTTCCTTGCAGTCGAGGTCACATTCTTTCATGTGCTTATGGCAGTACCTGCTCCCATGTGCGTGGGTACATTGGAAGTTATTTTGCCTTGGTTTCTGCCTTGTACTTCTCGCCTGTGATTTCCTCGTACTCTGCTTCATCAATAGTTCCCTTCTCCACTCTGGCTGCAATCTGTTCCTTTGTCAGCCTGCCTGCGGTATAAAGTCTTTTCAGACTGTCGATTAATACTCTCATTATAACAATCCCTCCTCGATAAGCTGTACGGTGTAATCATCAATCGCCTTGTCGGTGTTGATCTGCTTGATGGATTCCAACATCTGGTATTCCGATACAGTGATTTCCCTGCTATCGCACTCCCAGTCGGTGTAGGCTTCCATGCCCTCGGTTGCTTCGTGCTGCACTTTCTCGATGTTCTTTCTCTGGATGTAGATGCCGTCAGCCACAAGCTGCAGCTCCTGCGGCTCCTCGGAGCATCTTTCCTTGGTCCATTCCTTCATGGTTCTGCCTCCTTTTGATTTTTGATATTATTTTCTTAAGCCGGCCCACATGGATATAAGGTTTTATCCTGCTCTGGTAACAGTCGTATGTGTCCGTGCAGGTAAACCATCCCATGTACGACAGCATGGCTTCGATGTGTCTGTGAAAGTATCCACGGTTTGCTTCCTTTGACCTCTCCATCTTCTTTGCCAACCGTGTTGCGGATAGCATGATGTTCTTTCTGATCAGCGTCTTGTTTCTGTAAAATATAAAACCCATGAAGTCCAGTGCCCTACCTATCTTCCGCTTGCCCTTCTCGTAGTAGAATTTGCATACCTGGTAGTTGTGCTTCAGCTTTAATCTGAAACGCTGACCGAGCATCTTCCTTATCTCCACGATGGCTCTCTGGAGGACTTTCTTGCTGCTTGCGAATATGACGATATCGTCCATGTACCTTTGCAGCTTTGGCAGACCGAGCACCTCTGTGATCAGTCGGTCGAGTGGTTCTAAGAGGTAATTTGCCAACCACTGGCTGATGTAAAACCCGAGAGGGATTCCTTTATTAAATCCCTGTAGGCATAATCCGATGATGTATAAAAACCAGTCATCCTTGATTCGGATTGCCAGTTCCCTCATCAGAATTTTCAGCCGGATACTATCATAAAAGTGCCGGATATCCATCTTTGCGAAGCACCGTGTTCCCTTCGGGTCATGCAAAAGCCACCGCTCTATCTGTCTCTTTCCGTAGTGTGCTCCACGCTTTGGGAACGAACCGCAGGAGTATGGATAGGCTGTGGCTGTGATGATTGGCTCTAATACTAGAACGATGATGTGGTGCAGCCATTGTTCATGGATTTCCGGCATATAAATTTTTCGTCTTTTCCCATGTTCGAAGATGATCTTCGGGGTTCTTTTCTTTGGTTTGTATGCCAGTTCCGGGTGTGGGACGTCCACTCCCTCCGGCTTTGTGTTTAGGATCATGTCGTACATTTTCTGCACCTCATCATCGAGGTGTGCGTCTATGTACTGGATCTCTTTTCTCTTGGTTTTTCCTTTGCGTAATTTCTTATATGCTTTCCGAATGACATCATCCTTCAGCATTTGTTGATACAGATATTTGTACTCTTTGTGACCGTGTTCCGGTTCATTACGCAGATGGATTTCTGTGTGTGTTTTTCGCATTCTGCTGAGTACTCCTATAAGATATTTTTTCTTCTATCTCCTACGCACGGCAGGTGCGACCGCTTTACCGTGCGTCCTGTGTCGGACTCATTTCCACTCATCTTCCCAATAATGGTGAGTAAGCCTTGTTTCAAAGGTCAGCGGTGTAGGAAGCAGGACTGCTTTGGGTTGTTATTCCGTTTAAGATAGAATAAGGCGGCCCCGATGTTCCAGTTGGCATTCCCGGCAGTGTTGTTCACATTCAAGTAGCGCAAACCATCATTCGTACCGTTGTTGCAATTACCGAACCGAAGGGCGACCGCCCGAGGTGACGCAGTCCTGCGCCCCTGTTATTCTTCCTTACGCTATTAAAATCCGATTTTGTTCCACTGGGGGAATTCTGCTGACGCAGACCCCCAGACCCCCTATCACGGTGTCTTGCTTACGCTGCGACCCCGACAGGTGGTAAAAGAAGGACGGCGGCCCCGATGGTCCAGTAGGCATGCCCGGCAGTGTCGCCCACAAGCAAGCAGCGCAAACCAACATACGTACCGTTGTGGCAACCACCGAACCGAAGGGCGACCGCCACAATCTCGACATTCTGCCACAATCCGTCACAACCGCCAGTGGATGTGCTTCCCTTGCACGGATGAACCGGGACTGCTCCGAAGCCGGGAACGGTCTGGTACTTGTGCGGATAGAAAATACCGTATTTCTGCGTACTGCCATCGCTATCGAACATCTTCGGGAGGCTGATGCCTGTATCCTGGTACTTTGCTAAAGTCACATCGTATGTGTAATTCTTGCTGACCTTGTATCTGCCGTTCACGAGCAATGTGTACGGGTCACGCATCCACTGCTGATATGTTCCAAGGACGATGGAGTGGAAGATCTTGTTGAGTGACTTTGCATCCTTTGTCCCGTAGAACTGTCCACCGCCTACGACTGCGTTCTGCTTCACTCCGTTGGTCGGTGCAAGGCTCGCATCGTATCCGCTTGAATTTCCATAGCCGTATGCTTCCTGCGAGTTCGTGCTCTTTGCAAACATGATCAGAAGGTCAGTGATTGTCTGAACAATTCCGCCGCCGAGGAATGCTGCACGGCTTGAGAAGTTTGCGATTGCGGTATGCTCTTTGTCCGTGGTGTTATTGTAGCAAGGCTGCAATCCTGCCAGAGACACCATCTTTGGTGTGGAGGTATCTGCTCCGAGGATTGAACCGTAAAACATCGGAATCCATACACCCTCCAGTACATTGTTGCTCGGATCTTTAAATCCGACAGGCTCGAATCCGTCTCTTTCCCTCATGGAGAATTTAACGACACGGTCATTGCCAAGCATATACTCCTGCTTGTAAATTCTGGCAAGCCATGAGAACGCTCCGCCGTTATAGCTTGTGTTGGAAACATCCGAAGCAGTACCGTCCTCTTTCTTGGTGTAGTCGTTCTCGTCCAGTCTGTAGTCCGGTGTTCCGTCTGCCCTTACCATCCACGGCTTGTTTGCCACGATGATTGGGAAGTCTGCCCAACTGTTGAGTGTCATTGCTCCTGTGTCTTTGTTGAGTGAAATCGGAGTGAAGTCTTTGTTCTGTCCGATGTATTCGATTCGTGCTGTCGGACTTAAAACATCCATGTGCTCAATAAAGCCATAGATTCCGTCTGCGGATAAAATCGCATAGCACTTGTCGAGGGTTTCCTTGTCTGCGATGTATGTCTTTCCCATTATTCCTCTACCTCCTCGTAGTATAAAAGTCCGTTATCCACACCAAGCACATATTTATCCCCAGTGGTCTGGTCGTAAAGGTACATACTGTTTGGTGTTACGATGGTTACATCTGTTGCGTTGGCGACCTCAGTTAAGAAGTCCATGGTAATCGTGGACGGGAGGAGGTTGTTGTAAGCGGGCATATAATCCCACTGGTTTGCGACTCCAACTGCCAGTGCATAGAGGATTTCCCCCTCGTCCGGGTCCTGTGCATAAATGCCGACCTCTTTCACGTAGTAGCCATTCTTAAGGTTTCCGGTGTCCTGCTTATTTGTGATGATAAATTTCACATATACATTGGACTGGTTCTGGGTCGTCACTGTGATCAGTGCGAACTCCTGCTTCTTGGATTTGAGAGCAGTTCTGTTTGTGAGTGCTTCGCCATCTGAATATGATCCGTCTCCGGTTGCGGCCTTGGTCAGTTTGATTGTGCATCTTCCTGCCTGTGCCTTGGCGAGCAGGGCGATTCCTTTGGCTGTCAGCACTGCTTCTTCGAATACTCCTGCCATCGTTGTTCCTCCTTTATGTTGTTATTTTGGAATGTGATGCCATTCCCACTGCCACCCTCGGCACAGTGCCGTGTACGCTTGCCTGTGTTCGCTGTGCTCCGTTTAGAATTGTGGTCTTGGTGTTTCTTACCACTATCGCTGCAAAACCGCTCACACCGCCCAACAGCGTGCCTGTGCGTGGGTTGACATTATTCCCGATAGTCTCATGCGGGGAACTTACTGCACCTGCGGCAGCGTTCCCTTCCATGCCAATATCTCCAGTGCGTCCTTCCGGGTGGTTTGTTACCGTTCTGGACGGTGCGGAGGTTACGGCTGATGCGGCCGTCTCCTGCATGGTGTAATCGTTTGTGGTTTGGTGGTGGTTCAGCACCTGTTCTTTCGGACTGCTGACCACCCCGGATGCCACTGTCTCATGCATCTCCATTTCTCGCTCCACCAGTATCCTGCGGATATGGGAGCGGGTGTTCTTTACTCTCTGAATGATGGAGAGGAAGTAATTTGCCATTTCCTCTGTCATTCTGGCATTGGTTATGATGTCGAATGTTCCGGGGGTGTATGGACCCTCGGTGTAATCGAACCATTCCTCTGTCCTGCCTTCCCCGAATACGATCTCTATCAGTTCTGATACCGCACTCGGAGTTCCTGCCTTGGTGTGCCACAGGAGCGTCCTCTTTATGATGTTGCGTTTGGTTTCCAGATTCATGCTCTCCTGGTAGTATGGTGTCCTTAGTTCCACCGCCAGTACATCCAGTATCCGCTCCGGCAGTTCATCAATGACTGCCATGGTTCTGGTATGCGCTGCCAGTCGGAGCATCCTCTGGTGTTCCTGCTGCACTGCGTAGGATATGCAGCGCACCTCAGTGCTCTGTGCTATCTTCCATGGCAGGAGGTCTGTGATCTGTCCGTCATATAAACTAATCATTCTCAACACCTCCGTATGTCACGGTCTGCGTTTCTATCCTTGCGACACTGGTATCCGGCACGGTCGTAAATACCGGGGAGGTTATCTCCGCCCTCTTTGCTCCGGCTGCCACGATCCGTTTCATGAGTTCTGAAGGGTTGATATCTCTGCCGATGGTTCTGGTCTGCCATTCGATGTAGTCAGCCACCGCCTGTGCCACCTCCGCCTGTATAGTTCCTGCCTTGGACTGGTCACTCAAATTTACATAGTATGTGAATGCAATGTTGAATTTGACCGTCTCCGGTGCGAGCACGGTTACCTTGTCGGTAAGCGGGCGGATGTTTTCATCCTGCAGGTATGCTGCCACTCCGTCTATGACAGTCTTTGTCGGGAGTTCTCCGTTCGTCATAATGAAACGAATTTCTACCTCTACCGGGTTCGGACTGGTTACCTTTACATCTCCGATGGTCTGGCTGTAGGTCTTTGTCCAGTATTTGTATGCATCGTCCGGTCCTGCGACACTGTATCCGCTTGGTGCGAGGAATATCCTCTCTGCAAGGCTCTCGTCTGATTCGAGGTCTGCTCCACCGCTTGTCTTGGTCGTGTTGCTTACGCTCTCCACATACGGTATCAAATCAACCAGTACATTGACCTGCCCCGGCAGCAGTTCGTTTCCGTCCACTCCGTTCTCGGTGCAGAGTGCCCTCACATCTACATAGGTTTCCCCTGCTGGGATTTCCTCGTATCCTACTGTGGCGAAGTAGTTGAGGTTGCCGTCCGTGACCTTTGTTCCTTCCGGTATGCCTACGGCTGCAGGCCGCTTCTCTGAAAGAGTGAACCTCAGTGTTGTTTCCGCAGGGGACGGCTGCTTTCTGGTTACTCCCCTGCCTGCTCCGAGGTTGTCGAGGAATTCGCCGTAGGAGTATTTGATTAAGTCCTGCTTTCCGGCTCTGTCTATGTACTGTTCGTCCTGGTATAATTCCAGTGCGATGGCATATAGCATGATGCGGTTCGGATCTGAAGGAGAGAGCGTTATCTCCTGTCCTGTGATGCGCTTCCATTCGCTCTCAAAGTTTGCCACCATTCTTGTTTTCATTGCTTCCAGTGTGTCATTGTCAATGAACGACACCTCTGGGAGGTCTTTTACGCTTTGGATTGTGTCAGACATTTGTTATTACCACCTCCGCCTGCAACTGCCCATCCTCATTGAATGAGAAGTTGATATCTTTTACTGTTGCCCTTGGCTCGTACCGGTCCGTCTTGTCGATGATCTCCACTGCGAACTGGCTCTTTGCCACATCCATCGGCATCCCTACGAAGTCCGTGTTCAGACCGAATTCCCGGTCAAGTGGGCACGTTCCCTCTGCCGTCCGGTATAAGCATTCCAGACATCTTTTAATATCTGCGATGTCCCCGCTTGCGTAGTCAAAGGCTACGGTTATGTGTTTTAAGTCTATTGTCATTCCGCTGCCCTCCCTACAGATATTCTTCCAATGAAAGATTGACATCCATCTTCTGGATTTCCCCAGTACCCATAACAATAAGGTTTGACTGGGTAGCCTGTGTGATCTTCCACCTGTTCGACCCTACGGCATGGTTTCCGATGACCAGTTTCTCCACTCTTCCCTGTTGCACTGCTTTTGTGATTTCGTGGAATGTTTTCCATGGCTTCACTCCATGCTGTGCGTTCAGTACGACCTTGAATTGTACGGTCATCAGTTCTGGGTTGAGGAATTCTGACTGCGGCTTTTTCCCGATGCGCTCATGCTTCGCCCAGTTTGCTGATATGGTTCTCTGGTAGTCTGTGAAGTTGAGGATTCTGCTGTCGCTCGTTTCAAAGACGATCAGTTTTCCAAAGTTTCCTATTCTTCCCATCCCATCAACCTCCCAGTGCCTTTACTCTTTTTTCCAATGCGTCCAACTGTGCCTGCAGGGACGGCTTTCCTTTTGTCTTGGCTGTGTCATCCTGCAGGTTGGATATCCCGGTCTTGTTATCATCAATGTCCGAGAACGCATCGTTTATCTGTTCCAGTGTCACATACGGCTTGTCCTCGTATCCGTACCCTTCGAATTCTATCTTCGGGGCACGCAGGATTATTGTCTGCTTCTTTTCTGAATAGGACATGACTGCTTCATTCACATTGTTGCTCATCTCCTGCCGGAAGATGCCTGCGCCACCCTCATGTGGTGTGTTCGCTGAATTATACACCGGTCCGAGTATGACCCCGGACACCGTGCCGTTGGAAAAGCAAGCCACGACCACGAGGTCGTCTACCTTTGGTATGTTGTACTGCAGGGCGAGGAATGGAAGCTCGCTTGTCACGGAGTCGTCTCTGTCCTCATACACCACTCTGGCTTTCCCTGCTGTGTAATTGATTGAGGATATCTTCCCCAGTCTGATTGTCGCTGCTGCCATGCTCTCCACCTCCTTAGTTTGGGTTTATCCATGACCCCGGCACTCCTGCCTTGGTCGTTAGATTCAGCATACCCTGTGAAATGTTGAATATCGTATATGTTCCAGGTCGTCTTGTACCTGTCGGGTGTCCTCCAGTTACCTTGCCTGCCAGTGCTTCGGCTGCGGTGTAGTAACCCTTTTTCGTAGTGGTCAGTGTGTACTTTCCGCCCTTTACCGGTGTCTGCGTTCCTGTGGACTTCGTTGCCGTGGTAGTCGCTGTGGAGGACTTTGTCTCCGTCTTTGACTTCTTTGCCACAGCCTTGGTAGATGATTTGGCATCCGTGAAGCGATCCGCCACTCTCCGAAGGTCGAGTTTCTGCTTACATCCGCTTCCGATATCCCATGTGACCTTTTCCACATAGTACTTGCCGTCCAATTTTCCGAAGCCTTTTATGGTCACGCAGGAGGTCGCTATGATCTTCCTGTTGGCTCTGGTCATTGTTACCGACATGGTTGTGTCGCCCTTGTTGGCTTCATTGATTTTTGCCAGTGTAATGCGCTCTGCTTCCGATGCGTTGCTCGCTGCATCCGTGACCTTCAGTATCCTGTTTCCGCCACCGACCTCGACCTTTATCGTCTGGTTCTTGTCATTGTTGGTGTACTCATATTTCGCCCCGGTGTAGGTTCTGCACAATTTTGTGTTCCATGACCAGTTCGGTTCTATGTTCTGTTCCGTCAGCGTTGCCACTGATTTCTTTTTCTCATAGGTGGCTTCGTTAAACACCACGATTTTGTTTTTATATATCTTCATGGCGAAGCCGTAGAGTTTTACCAACTCGTTATAGAATGAGCAGTCATCCTTCTCGCTCTGCTCCACCTTTTCTATTGGTATCCTTGGTGCTTCATAGTACAGTTTGATGCCCGCCCGCTTTGCGACTTCCTGTCCGATATTCTCCAAGGTTGTTTTCTCATATGTTTTTGTTCTCTGTGTTTCCTTGAAGCTGCTGTCTGCCGGAAGTGCCAACGCTTCCAGTTTCAGCTTGACTGGTGTTCCAGAAAAACTGAAATCATCAATCACAAAAGACCCGCAGCTTAATTTCTGTGTATCTCCCTCTTTGCTCCAGTTTTTCATAATAATCGTGGCCGCCATAGTGTCTCCCTTGCTTGGAAACCATGACTTGATCCACTTCCTGTCTCTGTCATTGATGTTGAGGGAGAGGCTGTCGCTCTCTCCCGATGCAACATCTGTGTAACTGAATGACTGGAGGTACTCTGCGAGTTTGGTATCGATCCGCTTTCCGTTATATGAAACGGAGGCGGTTGCTTTCCTTGGGTCCATGCTTAATCCCTCCATATTGGCAGATCTTCGTCTACCCCATCTGCCAGTTCCGGTGTGGCGAGAGTGACCCCGCCCGGGAATACCAGGTATTCCAGTAACAGGCGGTTGTTCTCCATGAGGTATCCTGCGTACTTCTCATCTCCGTAGACCTGGTACGCTATCTTATCCCATGTGTCGCCCTGCACCGTTTCGTATGTGCCTGCCATTCTCTCGCCTCCTTAGAACCTCTTTCTGTCGTTGTCACGCTGCCACTGCTCCATCATTTCATTGAATTCTGCTTGTGACATACGCTCTGCTTCCACCAGATCATCCTTCGTAGGTGCTGCGCCGTTGAAGTTATATACTGGTGCGTAGTTTATTGGTGCTCCGTTTGCTGTCGCAGGTTGCGGTTCGTTTCCACCGCCACTCAGTCTGTCGAGCAGACCGGATATTGGTGTCTGCGTGCTTCCCTGCATTGCTGCCCCGACCTTATCCACCAGTGCCGACAGTGCGTTGCCTGCGCCACCGTTCTGGCTCTCTGCGAGAATGCCTTTTAGGATGGTCGTCATTTTCTCCCATAACTGGGAAAGAGGCACGATTGCTTCTGGTCCTGCTTCTCCGCCTGCCATTAAGTTTCCGCTTTCCGGATTGATTCCGAATGCGGTAGGCTGCGTCATAATACCACCATTTTTGTACCATTCGATTGAGAACTTAGGCAGTGAGCCTTTTCCTGCGATACCGTATGGTGCTTGTCCTCCACTTACACTGATGTGTGGGAGGTTGAGGTGCGGCAGTGACCACTTGAAGTTAAATGCTCCCTTGATTTTGTCCAGTGCTCCGGTTACCACGCTTTTCGCTGCTTCCAGTTTGTCACTGAATGCCTGCTTGATATTCCCAAGGACATTCGTGACGGCTGTTTGGGCTGCGTTCAGTTTGTTTGTGAATGCACTTGTAATGGAGGATAATTTTCCTCCCGTCAATGTATCCACGGTGCTCATCACACTGGAGAAGGTGCTTTGTACTCCTGCCATTGCTCCTGCGACCACTCCCTTAATGCCTCCACCTGCGCTGTCATACGCAGATTTCATGGCATCGAGTTTTGCCCCTACATTTGCTCTGGCTGTTTCCATGAGGTTTCCGGCTGTGTCTTTGACATTGTTGAATGCTTCCGAAACGCTCGCCTTTACCTCGCCCATCTTGGATGTGAACTTATCCTTGATGGCTGATAACTTTCCGCCTGTCAGATTGTCTATGAATGTGTATCCGGCTGTGTAATATCCTTTGACACCCTCGACCGCTGCGGCTGCTACACCCTTGATTCCGCCACCGTGTTGCTCGTATGCGGTTTTCATGTTGTTCAGCTTTTCGCTTACAGTGTCCTTGGCTGCCTGTAATACTGTACCTGCCGTCTGCTTCACATTGTTCCAACATTCGGACGCTTTTTCTTTAATTGCCGTCAGCTTTCCGCCTGTGGCTGTGTCTATGGCATTAAATACTCCGGTTACTACACCCTTCAGTGCGTTCAAAGGAGCGAGTGCCAACGATTTCAGCGCATTAAATGCTCCGAGGAAGATGTTTTTCAGTCCATCCAGTGCCCTGCTCCAGTCTCCGGTAAATACCCCGGCTACGAAGTCAATGATTCCCTGGAATACCTGTTTCACTCCGTCAATTACTCCCTTGACGGTTGTCCACCATCCATCAAATACACCCTTGATAAATTCGAAGGCTACCGGGAATTTATCTTTGAAACCGTCCACCGCATTGCAGACCGCATCTTTCAATGCGGAGAACTTTGCGGAGATCCACTCTCCGAGTTGCCCTGCCTTTTCCTTTACCGTATCCCAGTTTTTATACAGTAATACACCGATAGCGATTACTGCTCCGATTGCCAGAATTACTAAGCCAATCGGACTGGTTAAGAATGTAAACGCTGCACCCAGTGCGGTCGTTACCGCTGTCGCCGCCGTGCAGACCACGTTCCATGCGGTTGTGGCTGCTGTTTGTGCCCATGTCGCTGCTGTGGATGCTGCTTTCACGATTGCGTCCTTGGCATATAGTGCGTTCAGATACAATGTTTCCGCTTTATCCTTTATCTTGGCTACCCGAAGCAGTGTCATTGCCTTGGTAACCTTTGCGATCTCTATCGCTGTTTTCGCAAGTTTAAATCCTGCGATGGCTGTCGCCAGTGTGGTCACGGTAGGTATAAAACCTTTCCATTCCACGAATTTGTCGAGTACATTTGCCGCTGCGCCCAGTACATCCAAGAGTGCCCCAACCAGTGCCGGAAGTCCTCCGCTTACCAGACTGCTTGCATCATCACTTGCGCCCCCGAAGGCTTCCGAGAATTTCTGCTGCACATCTGATAACAAATCCATGATTGCCTGTAGCTGTGGCTCATGCTCTGCGATTGTATCTTTTAATCCGCCCAGTGTTGCTTCGGCGGTGCTTCCTATCCATCCAATGAATGACTGGAAATCATCCAACAGGTTTTGGATCACTCCAAGGAATGTCTGTACGCTTCCGGGCAGTTCTACACCGAAATCTTCCGACAGTGTTGACGAAAATGCTTCGGAGAAACTCTGACCGTCCACTATCTTTCCGACAAAATCCAGAACACCGCCTGCCATCTGACCGACTCCGTTCATGAATTCTTGGATTGGTAGTTTCTGAATGAGTTCGCTGAACCCTGCCGTAATATCCGGGATTTTCAATGCCACCGCATCTATGATCTGCATCGCATACGGTCCGAAGTCCTCTACCATGCTTATCTTTAGGTCGCTGATTGCCGACTGGAATCGTGCCAGTGCGCCTTGTAATGTTCCGGTCGCTGTTGCATCCATTGCATCCAGTGCGCCAGTTGAATTGTCGATTGCTCCGGCGAGTTCATCCCATGCTGATGCAGAGCCGTTTACTCCCTCTTTTACTCCGTCCAGTAAGTAACCAAACTGTGAGTAGTAGTTCGTTCCGGCAATTGCTGACATATAGGAGTTTTTCTGCTCCTGCGTCATTCCTGCCATTGCACCGTTTAGGTCCACGAGGATATCCCTCATGTTCCTCATTTCCCCGGAACTGTCGTAAACTGCGACACCTAAATCCTTGAATGCCTTTTGTGCTACATCCTTGGTGCTGATTCGTACAAGCATTGAGTTCAACGCTGTACCTGCTTCACTGCCCTTGATACCGTTGTTCGCCAAGATTCCGAGTGCTGTGGAGGTTTCCTTGTAGTTCATACCTGCGGCTCTGGCTGCACCACCGCATCCGATGAATGCATCCATAAGGTCTGCCGCCGTGGTATTCGCCTTGTTGTTGGTTGTTACGATAACATCGAGGTATCCCTGTAAGTCATCTATTCCAACTCCCATGGCACTCATAGAATCTGTTACCTGGTCACTGGTGGTAGCAAGGTCTGCCTGCGTTGCTTCTGCGAGTTTAAGCACTGGTGTTAAGGCTGCGGTACTTTCTTCCACATTCCATCCCGCCAGTGCCATATATCCCAAGGCATCGGCCGCCTCCGAAGCCGTGAAGGTTGTCGCTTTACCTGCTTCTCTGGCCGCAGCAGACAGTTTCGCATAATCGTCCGCAGATGCCCCTGCGATAGCAGAGGTGTTTGCCATTGCCTGTTCAAATTCCGCATACTCATCAACCGCACCGGATATGAAGTCTCCGACCTTAACGGCTGCGAATGCTGCGGCTTTCTTAGCAACGCTCGCTATTTTGTTTAATCCGTCCTCGGTTACTCCGAGACTTTGCTTGAAAGAGTTTTCGACCTTGCCTGCGATTTTAATGGCGAGTTCCTGCTCTTTGCTGCTGCTTGCCAATGTCTGCCACCTCCTCGGCTATTTCCCGCAATTCAAAAACGGACAGAGATAGAAAGAAATCTATCCCGGTCCGTAATGTCATTGATAACTGTATTGCGAGTTTCCGGAGGTTTGCACCGTCAGTTGGACTTATTCCGCTCCGTAGAAAAAAGCTGTCACACGGTTCTTGACCTTGACTGCTTCCTTCGGGTGTAATCCCTTGAAAAATTCCACCGGAAGTTTGGTTGCCTTGGCAGCGATGATACACGCATACTCCAAGGACATTTCCGGGAGGAATGTGAATGATCCGGTTCTGTCCAGAATCTTATTTGCTGCGATCATGTCCGCTGCTGTCAGATTGTCCAGTCCGCTCAGATCGATTTTGTCATAGGTTTCGCCCTCGAATGTGTACGGCTTATTAAAAACTACCGTATACTCGTTCTCGATCACTTCTCCGTCTTTGTCCAATACCTCTACTGCTACCTCTGTTTTCTTTGTCTCTTTTTCCATCTTGCTCGTCCTCCTTGATTAACACTGCTTTCTGATTTTTGCCAGTAAATCCACACCATTGACCTTGTAAACGTTGTTGATCTTGTCAAGTTCGATTCTCTGCTTTCCGTCCAACTCAATCATGATATATGTGATCTCCACTGTCACTGCTGCGTCCATCGCTCCGCCCTGCTTCACGGTGCCGCCTGTGAGTTTCTTCTGTCGTCCACGTACAACTACTCTCATTCCCTTATAGTCAATACCGCCTGTGCTCTTGACTGTGAACTGCTCACTGGCTCTGAGTGTCAGATTCAGCGAAGTTGCCGGGGACATGAGTTTGAATGCGTCCTCATCTAGGATGCGGAACGGAATCTCCAGTTCCATGCTTCCGAACTGTCCGATGATTACTTCCTCGATTTCTCCAAGGATACCGGGACCGCTCAGTGTCTCGGTCATTCCCTCGAAGTCCGGCAGGGAGATTTCCCCTGTCAGACCCACGAGTGCTGTTCCGTTGTTGTAAAGGTTGAAGTTATTAATAACTCCGGGAATACCTAATGCGCCCATTCTTATTCACCTCCGTTTAATGCTGCGGATAACATATCCGGGTCAAATTCCAAAATGTTGAGGATATCCTCTGCAGGTACATACGGTGCGAGGTACTGGTGGAACTGGATCTTGCCGTTGAGGATGTCCGTTACCGGGTTTTCGTCCTCGCTGAATTCAATTCTCGCCCCTGCACACTTGCCCTGTGATACATAGGAGTTTCCTCTGATGTTCTCGCTGTCTACGATGGACTCGATGAGACGGTAGTTGCCCGGTTCATCGACCTTCTGCTTGTAGGTCAGAATGAAGCTGTTGCCCCACCATGAGAAAAATCTACGGCAGCAGAACCATCTGTCTTTCGGGTCCGTATTCGCCGGATAGCACGCTGTGTTGTTGCCCCATGACTTCCATCCGGAATCATTGATTGCGGTAATGATTCCCTGTCCGTTTAAGAGGTTCGCCTGCGGCTGATCCAGTGTTACCTCTGTTCCATCTTCCAGACAGAGACCAGTAATTCCGATCAGCTTATTGGAAGGGGAGAGGTTCGGCACATCATCGTTGCTTGCGTCTGTGTACGCTGTCAATGCTCCGAAGATAGCGGAATATGCATACTGCTTCGTTCCGACCTTTACCTGCGGCCAGAGAAGTGCTGCGTGCTTGTTGGTGTATCCGTTCTTATTCTTCCAGTCATTGCAGTCTGTGTACTTGGTTGCTTCTGCGGTGTCGATATCGAGGATGCATTCGCAAGTGAATACTCCGTTGATTTCCTCGCACTTTGCTGCAAGGGCGATACCTACATTCGGCTTCTGCGTCCATCCTGGTGCTAAGAGCAGACCCGGTGTCATGCTGAATTTCGGATAGATGTGGCGGATTAACTCCATACCAGTCTCTGCTCCGGTGCTTGCATTGTATCCGCCGATGATGTCGCTCTCTGTTACGGCAGTCGGGTCGATGCTTGTGCTATTGACTGTGAGGGTCTTGGCTGATGCACCCTTGCCTCCTGCGGTTAATGTGATCACAAGGTATCCGTCATCATCGAATGTCGTGATGTAGTCCGTTCCGGCTGTGAGTGTGGCTTCGTTTGCCTTTACCTCTACGGTATCTGCGAGGATGCCTGCCACCTTTACTGTTGCCTGCATCTTCTCCACATTCACGGTCTGTTCCTCGTTTGCTTTCTTGTGTTTCTTCGGGTCGAGCACATTGATTAAGATAATCGGTGCGACATTGAGAACACGGAAGCAAGCGTCCATGCTCTGGCAGAGCGTGTAATTCTTGAAATCGTCACTGTATCCAACCTGCTCCACGGCTTCACTGAAACTGTAGGCGATCATCGGTACATTGGTTGCCTTGTACGGGTCGGCTGCGAGGTTCACAGGTGCTGTTCCGATGATTACCTGCAGTCCGGCTGTTCCTGTAACGGGTGCGACCAGGCTCGTTGCCTGCTCTTTTACCCTTACTCCATGATTGTAAGCCATTGCTTTTCTCTCCTTCCTTAAGCCTTATACTCGGCTGCTTTTTTATAAAATACATAAGCGGCACCGCTCTGTGATGCGATGTCTGCGTTCACGGCCGCCAGATTGCTGATCGGCACGACCAGATTGTAAATCGCAGGTTCTTTCTCCATTGCGGTTTTCAATCCATCCGGCAGTCCGTTGTTGAAGAACTGATTGTGTGTTGCCACTCCCAGAATTGTCGGGCCGGCATACACCATCGTTTCCTGTGTCTTGGCTACCGTCTTTGCTTCCTGCTTGGCTTCCGCCTGCACTGCTTTTGTCTTTGCTTCGCTCATGCGAATCTATCCTCCTTCCTTATTGCTGCTGTTGCAAATGTCATGCTCGCTGCTCCGAAGAAGTAAGGGAATGATTCTTCGTCCTGCAGTGCCCAGTCGAATGGGTGCTGCTCATCATTCATAAAATAGAATTGCTTTGCGAGCATTGGTTCTTTCATGAACCGTTCCTGTATCTTCTGGATGATTCCAAGGACACCCTTGTGTCCGTTGTTTCCTGCGTCATCGTCAAAATATCCGATCAGCAGTGTGACGAACACTTCCTGCGGTTCTACACCGCCCTTGGCTTGCCCTGTTTCCACTCGGACGATCACATACGGAATCGGATCCGGTGCATCTTCGTCCTGTCTGATGGGGAGGTTCTGCTCATAGACATTCATCTTGATGTACTCCCCTGCGGAATCCTTAAAGAGGTCATCCCTAAAAATAACCCCTATTTCCTTTACAAGTTCTTCCTGTAAAATCTGCGCCGTCATTTACTTGCCTCCCAGTATTTTGTCGATCTGCTTCTGGATGTTCTTCTGCAGGTTCTTTTCTATGTTAGGCTTTACGATGCCATATACCTTGGCTTCGTTTCCTACCATGGTAGGAATGGACGGACTGAGTAATTTCTTAAGTGGCAGCCTTGATGTTCCTTTTCTCTGAACTACAGAAACATGACCACTTCCGAATTTGGTAATAAAAGCCTTGAGGTTACCCTTTTGCAGACTTTTCAGTCCACTTGCTTTCAGTACCTTACCTCTGGCCGCATCTATTGAAGTATTGTCTTTGTACTTGAAGTCCGCCAACTCATTCACTGCCCCTGTAATTTTCAGAGTGGCTGTCGGATTGGATGCCGTTGCGTTCTTCTGGGCGATAGCTTTCTTAAACCTTGGACTCTTTACCGCATAGGTTTCCTTGGCTTTGTCAGCCAGATCCTTTTTGGCATCTCTGGCGGTAGCATTCACGGCATTCTTCAATGCCTGCGGTGCTTTCGCTTTCATGTCCTTCAGTTTCAGTTCTATCCTCTGGAGTTGAGTCTGGTCGACTTCAAACTCTATCATTCCGCTCTGCAATCCCATTACTTCGTCCTGTTAGCCTCCATGGTTATTGTGTATACTCCGCCCTCGTCTGTGGAATCGGTTACCATGTACCTCTTTCCATCAAAGACAATCTGCCGACCGATGGCAGGCAGTGATCCGAAGTCATCCGCCTTCACATAGATTAGTTTCTGCTTCACATACACACCGTCCATGTTGGATTTCATCTTCTTTTCTCTTTCGATGATTTCATTGTCATCTACGAGAACCGGGATTTCTTTTCCGTCCACGGTGTGCATATCTGCGAATTCATCCACATTCATGAAGGTGTTATTCACATCGTCCTTCATGACTTCTTTGAATGATTTTCTAACCATTCTTTTTCGCCCCTTTACTTCGGGTCGGTGTCTTTGGCACTCTGCCGACTACATTCTCCGGGGTTTCTCCGTTCTTGGATTCCCCTGCCAGTCCTGCTGTGGCGGTGGCAGGAGTCGCTTTCGCTTTCTCCTGCTTGCCTTCGCTCCACACGGCTGTTCCTGCGTCAAGCCATGCCTGCACCATTGATTCATCGTCTGCCGGGAGGCTGTCTCCGACTTCATACTGGTGTGATCTGTAAAGGATAGGGTATGTTGCTACCAGTTCCATGGCTGCACCTCCTTATCCAATTTTTACAAGTACCTTTGCGTCTCCTGCGGCCGCTGCCTTGGCTGCGAAACCTGCAGGTGTGTATGCGACCTTGCTTCCGCTAGTCTCTCCGTTGTTCGCTGCGTCTGTGATGCCTGTCTTGTCGAAATAAACAGGCTGTCCGAATGCGATCTCGTTCGTTCCAGTCTTATCGAACTCAAAAACACCGCACACATGAAGGTCGCCTTCTGCTCCGGGTGCGATGTCAGTTCCTGCGATACCCACTCTGCCAGTAAGTTCTACGACTGTATTGGCTTCGATGGTGGATGATCCAGTATTTTTATAATCGAGGGTTTCCCCTCTCTGCCAGTAACTTGCTTTGCTCATGGCTGCATCCTCCTTCTGTTATGCTAACTCAATCGGGTTCTTTACTTCGATACCAGGGTTCTTGATTGCTCCACGGTAATCCATGACGCTGATACCCCAGTCGAGGTAGATATCCCATACGAATCCCAATGTGCCCGGAGTCTCCATTCTTCTGATTGTCGGGATCTCCTGTCCGTTCAGATAGTCAACCTCGATGAAGTCTGTGTCGTCCTTTGCTCCAAGTAACCACCAAGGCATTACATTTCCAAAACCACCGCAGAGTGCGTTGATTGTAGGATCTTCCACTACCGTGATGCTGTCCTTGTATCTGTAGAGCGGGTTCACTGCCTGTGTGTTGCCGGATGTGCTGATTGTCGGGCTGTAGAACAGCGTGTACATATCGAACATATATCCGCTCGGCACGATAATGATTGCAGGTCTGATGATAGTTGCTTCTCCGAACTGGTCTGTCTGGTTCTGGAGTGCTAGGATCATTCCCTGCACGGCTTCCTTCGTGATTCCTGTACCCTTTGCCAGTAAGTTGGAGTGTGCGCTGCTGAATAATGCAGTACCGTCATAAATCGCCGGGTTGTTTACGAGGATCTGGTAACACTGCTTATTCTGGGTCTTTCTTGCGCTCGCTGCGTACTTGGCAGGAATTCTGGTTACAAGATCGATATCATCGTTGATGAATGCCTGTCTTGTAAGCGTGAACTGGCGGCCGTATGTTTTCAGCTTTCTGGTCGGGAGTTTCTCATCTCCGAACACATCATGCTTTAACTCTCCACCCTCCGGCACTTCGAGGAACTCGCCTACCGGTCCTGCTAAGTAGTTGTTGTCGTGGGTCTTGAAGTCCTTAAGAGTTCCCTTCTTTGTCCACTGGTCGAATGTTACGGCTACAGTCTTGTGTCCTTCCACATATGCCTTGTTGATGGCATTGTCGAGGATAGCAGGGAACGCTGCTGTCGGATTGTAGAACTGTCTCTGTAACATACCGTAGAGTTCATCAGAGGATCTTCTGTTGAGTCCGGACTGTCCTTCATTGGTCAGACACTCAATGGCTAAGTCACGGAGCGTCATTCCCATCATCTGTCTTGCACCGTCTGCCGGGTTCTGGAGTTCCATCCCGCTTCTCATCACGATAGCGTCTGCTGCTGCCGCTCTGAACTTGTCCTCGGCACTTTCTGTGATACTCACTCTACCGTTTGCCGGAATCGGTGCACCGTGCTGTCTTACGTGCTCCAGTGCTGCTTCTCTTACGGAGTCAAGTGTCGCACCGCTCTCGATGTAGCTTCTGGCTTCCATTCCGAACTCTCCGCAGAGTTCTGTGATGGAGCGGATTCTGGCTCTTTCTTCCTGGATTGCTCTCTGGGTGTCTGCTTCCGGGTTTGCCGGATTCTGCGGAGGTGCGTTTGCAGGCGGATTCATACCTCTCTGCTGCTGTTCCTCTGCTTCAATCTCTCCGTTCAGTCTCTCGATTTCTCTCTGAAGGGAGTCGAACTCTGTCTGCTCCTCCGCAGTAAGATCTCTGCCTGCTTCTTTGGCGGCATTTACGATTTCCTGCTGACGGAGCATTTTCTGCTGTCTCTGCTGCTTTTTGTTCATCGTCTGTTACCTCCTTGGTTGATGATATTTTTATTTATTTGAAGTTGCCTTTCGAACCAGTCTGTAGAGCGGCTCTGCGTTCCCTGCTCGGTTTCTTCCTCCAGTTCCCTGCCTACACCGACCGTTGGGTCCGCAGGCACGCTCACGATACTAATTTCGTAAGGTGTCCACTTTCTTGCGATGTCTGCCGGTCCTGTGAACCTGCCATCTGCTGACTGTTTGTTTGGCATTACTTCCTCCCATGAGTCTATCTGATAGCCTACGGACGTTGTTTTCAGCGTTCCGCTTTTGACTTTCTGATAGATGAGGTCTGCATCTTCATCGCTGTCGAATTCGACCTCTGCCATTCCACGCAAGTCCTCAATCCATGCCCGATTTACTTTTCCAATGACACGGTTGCGGTCGTGGTTAAAGAGCAGCACACCGATTTCATTTAATCGTGTAAGGTCTACTGCTCCGTCTGAGTGGTCGAGGATTTCTGTTCCCCACCATCTCTCGTATGGTTCTTCAGAGGAAAAGGAAAGAATGAACTTTCGCTCATTCCCCTCGCCTTCCATGGCTCTGATAGAATTAACTGTCAGTTCCCTGGTTGTCTGTTTCTCCTTCTTCCTCTGCTCCATCGCCTTCTTCTGATTCCTGCCCTGTTTCTTCTCCGGTTTGGTTTCCGTCTGTCTGCTGAGGATTGTCGGCAGGTGTTTCCTCATCCTCGTAGAGTTCTGCTGCTGTCTGGTCAAAAATCACACCTCCTAAGTCGATACCCTTATCCTTTGCGTATTCGAGTACCTCTGCCATTTCATCTATCTGCTCTTTCCAGTCACGACCTTGTTCTGCAGCAATCTGCTTGAAGGTCTTTTGTCCTGTGTTCAGAGCGATCTTGTTTGCGTTTGCTTCCTTCTGAGGGTCAATCCATTTCTTCGGTGCTGTGATCCATGCGTGCTCGAAGTATTTATCCTTGTTATCCCAGAAGTCCTTTGCGTCCAGTTCCCCTGCGAGCCACAGCGAAATAATAAAAGTTTCATATATTTCGTCCATGACTTCCATCAGCATCTCTTTTTCCTCTGCGTAGGTCATGTCATCTTCGATGATGCCCTGTCTGGTTGAGGAGTAATTGCTCTCTGACATATCACGGCTTGTGGCTTCGTAACTGATGCCCTGTCCTGCTCCGACAAGTCTCTGCTGCAGCTTGATGTAACTCGCCGCATCCGTTGCCTGTCCGGTCGGGTTTACGACCTGTATCTCATCTCCGGCATTCAGTTCCTTTATCATGCCGGGTGCGATGGATTTGCCCTGGTAGTCCTGGTGCGGTCCCGGTACGCTGCCGTTCTGACGACCGATTCCGGTTGTCGGTAACTGCTTTTTGATGAATACTGAAAGACAGGCCGCTATTCGCTCTTTGACCGATACGGCTATCATGAATTCGTTAGCGTCTCGGATTCTTGTGATTGTCGGACTCATATCGGACATCTCACGCACCTGCGATGGGCGGTGTTTTGTGTATAAAAAAATGACATCTTTCGCATCCACATATACGGGATTTGAGAGTGCCATTCCGTCCACGGAATACTGTCTGATCCAGTACCCCATCGGCTTGTTATACTCATTCATTTCAATACCACCGACTACTTTGTTCCCCTTTTTCTTCGGGAGCATCTGCGAGTTGTCCAGTTCGTCCACCTCGAATGTCTGAAGCTTGAATGGGAGGTATCCGTCCTTGGTGTATCTCTTTATGATAAGGATTCCGCCATCAACCTTCTTTCGCTTCACGCACATTCTCATCATCTGCGTGAAGGACTGCGTTCCGGTCACATCGCAGTTCTGTTTCTTGCACCATTTCTTCCAGGCGGTCTGGATAATCTCGTTGGTCTTGTCGCTGCCTGTCTTTGCCTGCAGTGCGTAACCGCCGCCAATGACATTTCGCTTGTATGCCCCGATGACTGAATTCATCATGTCGGAGTTTCGCTCCAAGTCTCTGGCTCTGGCTCTGACATTGTCACGGCTGTACCGGTCCGTAAATTCTGCCGACTGGTTGAGTACCCTCCAGTTTGCATTGCCCCTGTCATAGTTGCCTGCATCGTAGTTCCTCATCTCAGTCAGACTCTGCCGCCATGCTTCCCTGCGTGCTCCCCACTCCGGGGATATAAAACCTATAATTCCATCTAACCAGTTCATGTTCTACCTCCCATCAAATACTGCGACATAGGTATCATCCAGTAAACTGGTTGAACCCTCTGCTGCAATCTGCGCTGTGAGGTCGTTCCTTAACTTGTAGAGCAGACTAAGGTCGGCACGGGTGAGCTGTCTCGTACCAATCTTGTAAGACTGGCCGCCTACGAGCACTGCGTAAATGGCATTATTTACTTCGGTCAGCATTTCCGAAGCATTGTAATTGGATTCTACTGCTGCCATGCTCTGCCTCCTTTATACCCATGACCCTTCGTTCTGACTGATCCAGTGTTCTTCCGGGGTGTACTGGGTTGTTTCCTGTTTCTTTGGTTGCTCATTTTCCTGTATCTCATTCAGATGCAGGGTTCGTACTCCGAGGATGTCTGCCGCTGCTGTTGCGTATACCTCGCAGTCCAAGTAGTGGTTGTCTGCGTGGGAGGTTTTCTGCTGCCATTCCTGTTTGACCTTGCCGTTTCCCATTTTGACATTCACTTTATGTTCCGCAGTCACCTGCTCTGCGTACTCTCTGTCGCATCCCTGGTAAACCATCCATGATCCGCTGCCGTTCTTTTTCTGCATTCGTCCGGCGATCATGTCCTTATATTTTCCGGTGTCTACCAGTACCAGATTCATGCCGTATGCCTTGCTGTCGCTCTTATTTACCTTGGACAGTTTGTAGTGCGACAGCATCGGGTTTGATGAACCCTTGCTTGGCAGTGCCCATTCTGAATTGTTGGCGCAGAAATCGTACACCGTATCTGCGTCATTACCGGAGTCGATCAGTGCCAGTGCTACGACCAGTGGTGTGCTATCCGGCATCTGGTATTCGAGGTTCATGATTCTCTCGACTTCCTGGAATGAGAAAGCCTGCCCATGTGCTATGTTCTGGCTTGTGAGGTAATTGCCCCACGCTCTGATGCTCCAGTATAGGCAGTTCTCCTGTACATCGACTCCTGCCGTGAGCAGTTTTGCCCACTCCGGCACTACCAGTTCCTCGTACTCGGTCTGTCTTTCCATGACGAGGTCTGCGTTAGTCTTTAACTTGGTATCCTCCCACGGCTCTGCGAGCCATGAGTTGACAAAGTTCTGCAGCTTCTCCGGGTCATCCTTGCTGTCCAGAAATTCCTTTACAATCTCCGAAAAGCGAACAAATGGAGAGTATAGGGTGTTCATCCAGAATGCTACCTTGCGGACGAACTTGGTGTTTTCCTTGACCGTCCGCCACTCTCCTTTGCGGAGCATCTCCGGCTTGTCCTGGTCTGTGATTACGCATCCGCACTCCTGGCATACATAGGTTGCGAATTCTGCACGGTCTGCGTAACTCATCCCTTCCTCTTTGGGGAAGTGTATCTGCTTCCACTTGAGTTCGATGTATTCCCCGCAGTGCGGACATGGAACGAAGTAGTGCTTCTCTATGTCTGCATCTTCCTTGGCTTTCCAGATATGCCCTGTTTTCAGTGTCGGTGTGCTTGTGATGAATATCTTCCTGTTGTGGAACGTCTTGGTTCGTTCCCTTGCCAGACTGACTGGGTCAGCTTCCTTTTTGGATGCCCCTGGATATTTATCCACCTCATCGAGAAACAGGAATCGGATCGCCTTACTCGCAAGGCTTGATGGGGAGTTCGACCCTGCCAGTGTCAGATACATTCCATCAAACTGTAATTCCTGCAACTGCGAGTTCTCATCAAACCTCTTTCGGAGTTCCGGTGCCGCTTTGAACATCGGCTGCAGTCTGTTCTCCGATATGGATTTTGCGAGCGTATCTGTCGGATATACGATCATGGTCGGCGCAGGGTCCTGTTGGACGATGTAACCTACCATGTTCTGGAGGCACTCTGTTCCACCTACCTGCGTAGGCTTCACGTAGACGATTTCCTCTGTCTCATAATTGTTGAACTCATCCATGATGCCTTTAAGGTATGGGGTGTGTTCTGTCCGCCATGGTCCCGGCATTGCAGAGGTCTTGGCATCCAGTACCCTGTACTTGTCTGCCCACTCCGATACCGTGATGTCCTTTGGTGGCTGTAGGAACTTTAAGGCTTCCTTCTGGTATTCTGTGACCTCGTATCTACGATACGGATTTCTTGCCACGCTTTTTCTTTTCCATTTCTTCCGGTGTGCAGCCTGCCACCACAAAGCTGTTTAATAACCGGATGATTTCTGCGTTCAGATCCTTTTCTATCGAGCGAATCTCCATCGGGTCGCAGTGACCGCTGATTCTGCCGGATAGTCGGCTCGGCAGGGATAATGCAAACTTTTTGAATGAAACAAAAAATCGGCTATAGTCCATCTTCACTTCCTCGATGTCGATGTACTTACCCGATGCGATTTCTGTCTTTAATCTATGCATTTCTCCCTGGGATTCCTTGAGGGCGATCTCTGCCTGCAGTTTCTGTTCCCTCAGTTCGGCTTCCTTTTCGGACTTGCTTTTTCCGTATGCCTTGTCTGAAAGGTATTTGACATACCTCTGAATGGTAGGTGCTAATTCATACCGATTCCCCTCTTTGGTCTTGGTTGTTGATATGATGCCCTCTTGAGTAAGCTGCTGCACCCTTCGCACCGTTACTCCGAACAGAGAAGCGATGACCTCTACACGGTAGAAGCCGCCCTGCTGTTCCTCTGCCATTCTACTTTACATCCTCTGCCGGGATTCGGACTGCCTGCTGCCCGGTGTAATCTTCCCACCGCTTCACGATCACATCACAGAACCTCTCATCCAGTTCCATGATGAATGCCGTCCTTCCCAGTTGCTCTGCGGCCATGAGGGTGCTGCCGCTTCCACCGAACAGATCCAGTACATTCCATCCGGACTTACTGGAATTGGTTATGAATTTTCCGACCAGTGCGATTGGTTTCATGGTCGGGTGTATGTCATTCCTTGTCGGTTTGTTCTCGTAAATAACAGAGGTCTGATCTCTGTTTTTCCTACGGAGTTCTTCCAGATATGCCACAAGTTCGTTTTTCTTCATGGCACTGAAATCTATATCATCTTCCAGAATGACGGTGTCCTGCGTTCTGTCATTGATGAAATAATGCGCCGCACCCTCTTTCCATCCATACAGACACGGTTCATGTCTCCACTGGTAGTCCTGCCTGCCGAGGACGAATGCGTTTTTTTCCCAGATTAAGCACTGGGCGAGTTTCAGTCCTGCGTCAAGGAATGCCTGTCTGAATATGTGCCCAGTGCTCTCTGCGTGGAATACATAGATTGCTGCTCCGGCTCTCATAAATTCATAGGCACTCTGATAGGTTGCCAGTAAGAACGAATAGAAACTCTGGTTGTCCATATTATCGTTCTTGATGTGGTTGATGTTGCGGTGTCCTTTGGCAGGGAGGTACTCATCGAGCATCTCTGCCTTGTCTCCGTAGTTGACATTGTATGGCGGATCAGTGACGACAAGGTCTGCGATTTCTCCATTCATCAGAACCGCCATGTCATCCTGCGATGTACTGTCTCCGCACATGAGCCTGTGTCTGCCCAGTAGCCACACATCTCCGAGTTTGGTTACTGGTTCGGCTTCCGCCTGCTCCAGTGCTTCGTCCTCATTGAAGTCATCGTCCACTGCTTCCGGCTCGATAGCGAGTTTGTCCACCAGTTCCGTGAGGTCGTTCTGCTCGAAGCCTGTCAGTGATATGTCGTAATCTCCGAGGTCGAGGTCAAGCAGGAGGTCTTTCAACTTCACTTCATCCCATTCGCCTGTAATCTTATTCAGTGCGATGTTCAGAGCCTTCTCTCTCTGCTTGTCCAGAGCCACCACGACCACGTCCACTTCCTGGTATCCGAGGTCTTTGAGGACGGTTGCCCTCTGATGGCCGCCTATGATAGTTCCATCCTCGTTTATGATGATGGGGTCAACGTATCCGAATTCTTCAATGCTCCGCCTTATTTTCTGGTATTCCGCATCGTCCGGGGTCAGTGCTTTTCTTGGATTGTATTCTGCTGCCTTTAAGTCAGCCAGTTTCCTGCGTTCAGTTCTCAGTTTCTGGTCCATTTCCAAGCCTCCTTCCCGCTTTGCGTAACGAAATGGTTAAAAATTTTTTTATTTTATCGGCAAAAAAGCCGCGCCTTCCTCGCCCCGCATTGCATTTTGGGTCTAGGTAGTACCTACGGCGATGCCGTGCCCCGCCTGCACGCAAAAGAGGACACAGCGCAGGCTCTGATGCCTTGTGCCATGTCCTCTCTGAGGGGAGCAAGTGGAGTGGTTGGGTGTGACCGTGTGGTCTGTCCCCTTGTGCTCCACGCTACTACTATAGCACACCTCGATGTACTCTTGTGTACTCTCTTGTGCTTTCTTCTGTGGTGCTGTGCTTCTGTGTGGTGCTGTGCCCCTGTCCTGTGGTGTGCCCTGCGCCTTGCCTGCCCTGCCTGTGGTGTGGCCGCGTGGTGCTGTGTCTGTGGTGTGCGGGTGCGTCCTAACCCTGCTCTCCCTACCCCTGTGGGTGTGTGCTACGGTGTGCCCTGTACCCCCTGTGTCTTGCCTGCCTTATTTTCTTGGGGTAATACCTGCCCTATATATGGGGGTGCTATATGCGGGCCTTGTACACTCCCTATATACGTGCCCTATTTTTTTAGGCTTGCTATTTATGATCCGTTCTGTACATACAGTAAAAGCCGGCCCTTGGATTCCGAATGCGGATTTCCAAAAGTCGGCTTGAATTTTCGATGTTCTGTTTTTCTTTTTGCGGAATTTTCCCCGGTAAAATTTCCGGCTTGATATTCTGCAATATATTAGCCTTGAATTATTCCACCTTTTCCACATCTCCTGTGTTTTTATCCACATTGTATTCTGCGTACTTAGTGCCTGTGAATAAATTCTCCGCATACTGTTCTTCGTCTTTGATGTGCTCGTATATTCTAACATTGAGCGTATCTCCTACGCAGGTTATGCAGGCTGTGGTATTAAGCGTGAAATTGACGACTGCATGGACTTCATTATCCGCCTTGAAATATTGCTTATAATAATCCGCTGCGTATTCCTCTGCTGATTTATCCCCTGTAACTTTTGCCAGTCTCCAATTTCCTGTCTTGTCATTTCTTACTGTGTCAGAGAATATGATGTCTACTCCATCAATTTCTGCGGGTTCGTCTTTTTCCTCTGTTTTTGGTTCGGTAGTTTCCGAAGCCTGCTCCGTGACCTCAGTATTCTGCTGCTCTGTCTGCTTTGGATTGCTATCATCCTTTTTATCATCGCTTGGCGATGCAATTATTCCGATGATGCATAAAACAATGATTGCGATCAGTACAATGCCGACCTTTTTTCGCTTCTTCTCTTTCATAAGAGACCTCCTTTTGGGGTAGAATTTTGTTTGTGCTAAATTGGCTATAAATAAGCCTTTTTGCAACTATAATTCTACCCCCCCTACTCCGAAGTCAAGCAATTTCAAGGCTTTGAGGGTTCTTGGGAGGAGGCGAATTCCTGTAAAATTGACTGTACTTTTTTGTATGTAAGCAGCTTGTCAATTCCTGCGTTGTAGTATTTGTTGCACGGGGTCCTTGTCATGTTTGCTTCCTTGCATACCTGCTTCCAACTTAGGCAGTCGATGTGTCTGTATTCCAATATGCTTCGTTCCGTGGAGTCCGTTGGTAAAAAATCCATGATCTTCATCACATTCAGCATGGTCTTTGCCATCTCTGCTTTCTGTGATTCGATTCTGTCCTCGATCTCCATTGCACGGATGACCTGCGTTGCCGGTCCGTCTCCTACGTTGTTGGTCTGGCTGCGTGGCACTGGGGAGTATTGCATCCCCTTTGTGCCGAGCATATTTTCTCTGAAAGTACGAAGTCTGGCTTCCAACTGCTTCTTTTTCATCTTGGAATAATAATATTGTCCGAGGTACTGTTTGAGAAGCAGTTTTTGTTCTTCTACCCCATTTGCCATGCTGTCTGGTGTCATAGTTTTCCTTCTTTCTAATCCCTGGGTTTGTCCTCCGCAAGGAAGTATGCTTTTCCGCCGAGTATCCTTACCTGCTTAAGTACCCGGTCTTTGTTCTCCCAGTCTCGTATCTCTACTCCACGCTCCTGCAGGATGTTTATCTGCATTTCAATGGACGAGAGCATTGCCGACACCGGAAGCTGTCTCATTACCTGCGTTGCGTCCGCCAGACTGGAATTCATCCCGAATGGCTTACGCTTTGGTTTACCTTTTGCCATATTTTTATATCCATCCTTTCACTGTTGCCACTATGAGGAATACAATGCCTGCGGCCATAGCAATTGGTGTTAAAAATATGACCAGTGCCGCTCCCCAGGTAGCAAACGCTTCTATGTATCTGGTTTCCTCACAGGTGTCTATTCCGCCACAAGGCTGACACATGACTCCGTCATCATTCATTCCGCCATAGCAGAGTCCATCGCATCCGTATTGTTTTTTTCTGCGTTCTCTTGCCTGCGCTTCAGTTTCTTTCTTTTTCATTTCTTTCCACCTGCCATTTCATGGATTATTGTGCGGACGATATGACCGATTACCTTTGGCTCATCCCAGTCGTCCGGTCCGCTTAATATGCACCCGCATATCTTGTGCTCCCCGAACTTCTCCACGTTGAATGGGCAGCCATCGCATGAGGGGTGTGTATATTCATGATCCGTTCCCTTGCCTTCGATTACCTCATGCGTGTACTTCCTGCAGATAGTCGCTGCTTCTGTCATAAACTTTGCCCAGTAGAATGCCCACTTTGCATTGATTGCCTTTTTAAATATCTTACTTTGCCTGCTGATTTTCTTTTTCAGTCTCATCCTGCACCTCCTGTAATTTCTGACCGCACCACGGACAGTATGGATATATCTCTCTGCATTTTCTGTACAGATTTGCAATTGCGGCCTGTCCGCAGTTCGGGCAGACCATTCTGCTATCTCCGAATTCATCTACCTTTTCTTCCGGCAGCTTTGCAGTTTCCTTTTCGCTGATCACTCTGTAACATTTCAACTTTCGCCCGATGATGTTGTGGTTAAATTCCACACCCACTCCGTCATCGTTGCTGTACCATACTCCGTGCAAGAACGGAATTCCTGCCCATTGCCCGATTTTGTCGCACATCACAATTCCGTATGCTTCCTCATCCGGACACCACACTGGCTGTCCTGCCATTTCCTTCAATTCCTCGATTGTCAATGGTTTTTGCTCCATCATCGCTCCTCCCATTCTTCACAATCCTTGCCGTCATCGTATGCCGTTTCTATTGCAAAGCCTTCTGCACTCTCATTGAAACATTGAAACTCTCCACAGCATTTTTTGTGCCAGTAGCAGGTGCCGCAGCACTTATTCTCATTGTCCATCCTGCATCCCTCCTTCCCAGTTCCACAGTCCTTGCTTTCCCTTTGCCGGAATTGGCTTATTGAATAATATTGCATCTGCCATTACCCATGCGTATCTGCCGATGGTATAATCTCCGAATGCTAACTCTGCCGGATTCTCTCTTTGCAGTTTTCTTCGATAGGCTTCATCGATCTGGAAACAATCCACGAGATTTGCTTTCCCGATGATTGCTCCTGTCGGTAGTTTATTTACTACACCTGCGTCCTGAAAGTGCTTCAATTCTTCCATCGGGATATGTAGCAGGATTCCGCTGTGGTCTGTTTTTGCTGCATGGATGAGGATTTCTCCACGGTAGTTTGTTCTCCACGATCTCGTTTCATTATGTTTCTGTCCGGTCCCCAGTAGTGTTGCCCATGGCTGCCATACCGTTATTGCTTTCATAATCTGCTCACTCCCTTCTTTAAAGCACACATGGTGCAAAGTCCTTTTGCTCCCTGCGCCTTGGCTACCTCTGCCAGTGGCAGTTCCCAACATTGCGCACCGCACTCTGGGCACTTGGTCAGCTTCCAGTCCTTGCGTCCTGTTGGCACATTTATCCTCAGCGGCATACAGTAATATCCGCCACGGTCAGTTGCTTTTCTCGGTTCGATTGATACTCTCATTTTTGTTTGCTCCCTTGCTTGCTATTTCTGTGTCAGTTCCGGCAACAGGATTTCTGCCACTTCCTTTTCCGAAGTGACTACCCATGCCCTACCGCCTGCCTTGCGGATCTGCTTTATCGTCTGCTCCTGCATCTTACTCAGTACCCCGATGAACGGCCGCTTTACCTCGAATCCGTAATACCTGCCATTGATGATGCAGGTAATGTCCGGGATTCCCTGTCTGGAGTACGGGCCGGCTGCTTCTTTCCATGCGATGGCATTTGGTGCGTTATCCTTTATCCAGTCGAGGATTTTCTTCTGGAAGTAGCTTTCCTTTGGCATCTTCTCCCGGATGAATTTGTCGGCTGCTTCCCTGGTGCTTATACCCTTGTTATGCTCTATGGTGTAGTCCTGCAGTTCCTCGTAGGTTCTGAAGGAGGTATAATCCAGTTTTCCGCCACGCATTACATGGCGGATTGCTTCCTCTGCTGTTGGGTCTGGATACCCTTCTGCGTTCTTTGCTGTCATCGTCTGCCTCCTTAAAATCTGGCGGACACTCTCCCTGTGATGTGGAGTTTTCCGTTTTTCTCTACTGCATTGAAGTATCGGTGTCCTTTTGCCACCTCTGCCGCCAGTTCGTCTGTGAGTGTGACAATCCTGCGGTAATTGCCGCCCTTGGTTGTGATGAGTGCTCTTTCTCTATCCCACACTGGCTGATTGTTTTCTCCCATGACGACTTTCTCTACTCCATCTTCCACTGTCAGTTTCGGTACTGCTTCAATCTTGATGATCATGTTTCTCCATCTCCTTTTCGATTTCTTCTTTATGTTCCTCGTAAACCCTGCACTCAGTACAGGGTTTCTCCGGCTCTACGCATTTGTCCGAAAGAATGATACAAAACCACGGCAGACTTCCTTTGCGCTGCTTCTTGGCTCTGGCTCGCTCTCTCATCTGGGACAGCAGTTCCATCATGCTCATACTGGTGTCGCCTCCTCAAATACCGGGGCGGTTGCCTCCTGCAAGGTCGGCTGATCTGCGTATTCCGCTGATCCATTGTCTGCGTATGCCAGTTTGTTTCCCTCGTTGGCTTCCATGAAGTGGCTTGCCTGTGTGTCTGCGGAATGCAGTGCCCAGATCATCGGGTACTTGTCGATGGCATTGTTAAATGATAAGGTATCGGCTTCGGTGTATCCCATGTGCCATCTGATGGCATATCGTTCCACTGGCTGAAGCTTCATGTATTCCTCGATCATCATTACTGACTTTTCTCCGTGTCCGTATGGGATTTTGTCATCCACTGCGAATGCTTCGTACTGCTCCCACTTGCCATTGACCTTGCGGTTTCTGATTTCCGTTGTGTAGAAGTAGGTCTTGCAGATGTCATGGAGCAGTGCCATGATGATCACATTTTCCTCTGTCACTCTGGCTGCCGGAACTCCTGCGACCTCGTATGAGTATGTGCCGTCATCGTTCTTTGTGAGGTTCGCCCTCAGTGCATCCAGTACATTGAGTGAGTGCTGCAGCAGTCCGCCTGTCACTGAAAGGTGGAATCTGGTACTTGCAGGTGCTGCGTACATATCACTCTTTCTGATAAATGCCATCAGCTTGTCCACTCCGTCTCTTGTTACCTTTGTCATCTCTGCTTCAAATCTGTTGATGTTTGCCTGTCTGTTATCCATTGTTTTGCTCCTCCTGTTCTACTGCATCTGGTCCTTCGCCGTATTCTTTGGCACATCTTTTACTGTCTGGGTGTAAAAACATACACGCTCCCTCTGTTATTTCGCACTCCCATCCGTGGTACTCATCTGTTGGTATCGCTGCTTTGCATCCCATCTGCTTCCTCCTTATTCTTTAATCCCTCAGCCAGAATGTGGCACGCTCCGGCTGTGATGATCATTCTGCTTTCTGTTTCCCACTCTGGTTTCTTCTCCCAGATGTTCTGTTCCTGGTCTACAAGGAACTCTTTTGTCAGATCGTTATAAATCTTCGGTGGCGGTCCGTCCTCATCGAAGCACTCCGGTGCTGCGTATAAGCAGCAGTGTTGTTGCCAGTAAGGTATCCACAGATTCCAGACTGCTATTCTGATTTCTTCCACCACCTGTAGGAATTTCTCGACACTGTATTCCTTGTAGAGTGTCCTGCCGAGTTCCTTGCCTGTTCCGGCTCTCCGTTTTTCCTCAAGCATTTCCTGTATCTGCTTTATGAGAACCTGTCCGGCATCATCGTTTTTTATAACGATGTCCTGTCTGATTCTCCTGCCGGAGATCTGATCCGCTACTTCCTTGATGCTATCCTTCAGTTCCCGGTACGGTTTCTTGTACTTGGTCTTTAGGAGTTCCTTTGGCACATTCTCGTCATTCTTTTTCAGTGTCTCCAGTAGCGATTTCAGCTTTTCTTCATCCTTTTGGATGCTTTCATCTTCCATTCGCACCACCCTTTCTGTCTCCGAACACCTAATGCTCCATTTTTCTACCGCACACCTACGTGTTCATTTAGGTGTGCGGTGCGAAACCCTTGATTTTATTGGCTTTATCGGGATTACTAAACACCTAACACCTAATTTTTGAAATACACCATGTTTTTTTAGTGATTTCTGTGACTAACCCTTCATGCAGTCACACAATTTTCCGTAAATACAATAAAAATAGTGATTTAGGTGTTTTAGGTGTTTAGATGTTATTAAAAGCCTTGATTTTACTGGGTTTTTTACTAAACACCTAACCGAACACCTAACTAAACACCTAATTTTAGGTGTGCGGTTTTTTAAGTTTTTTTATAACTTTTTAGCGATTTTGGTCACATAATTTCCAGTCACACAATTTTTTCTGCTCCATGGTTTTTGTGACTAAATCGCAAATTCTGTGACTAATTGAACGGAAGCTTATCTGCTTCCTCATCGGGTATGGTCTGCCATCCGTCACCCATTCCCGGCAGATTCATCTGCTGCGGTTTCATCTGCTCTGCGATTTCTTCCTCCTCCAGTAATGGGTCCTTTTCCTCTGCGAGGTCGCCCAGGTGGAATTCCACAAAGCGACAGTTTCGGTTGTTAAACCATTTTGTTACGGAGTTCTTGGTGCTGCCATCCTTAAGGACTGATACTCCGATCAGACCCTTATCTGCGAGGTATTTCAGTGTCTTTCTGGATGAGTACCCTGCTTTCGTGAGTGCCTGCGTCAGCATGGATGGGAAGATGTATGCGTTCTTGTTCTGGATCATACCAAGGCACGTTCCGAAGGCTTTCTCCCCGAAGCTGTCCTTGTTTGACAGTATCCAGTCCACGATGTACTGCGTGGCATTCTCGTTTACATCTCCGGTGTCTGCGTTCATCTGCTCCTGCAGGATGTTCCTTGCCATCTCTTTGGCTCTTTCCCATGATTCCGGGTCGATTTGCAGGTTTTCCGTGTTTGTTTTGGCTGATTCCGTATCAAATTCTCCATTTTCGTACCGTTTCAGCCATTCTCCGTTATTAAATACCCATGTGTCGATGATTGCGTCTGCCAGTGCCACCGCTGCGATGCCCGCTATGTGTGATCCGCTCTTTCCTTTACTGATCTGGTACACATACTGCATCATTTCATCGTATTTCTCCGTGATGCTTCTTTCATCTGTGTGCAGGAGCATTCCGATGTAAGCCGGCCCCGCCCATCCGCAGTTCATTCCAGATTGCTGATGCATGACGGAGGCTTCCCTCTCATCGTCAAATGGTCCGCCATATATTTCAAGCACACGGGTGCTTACACCTGTCTGCGATGTTTCTGTTGATAGTGGTTCTTCTCCGGTTGCCAGTGCCACGGTTCTCCATGTCTGTGTTGCCTGGATACCGCCGCTCTTTGCCCCTCGTATCTTTCCTGTACCACTGGCGATCATGTACACGATTTTTTCCAGTGAGTTCTGGTTGTTTCCTGCCAACTGCCGCTCATCAATTCCGAGCGGAAGGTCGCAGTAAAAGGATGCGGTTCTCTCCAAGCCTACCTGTGTTGCGTTAAAATTTACCATCAGTCTTTCCGGGTCGCCCCATACGGAGAGTGCTGCCTTAAGCGCTGCGGTCTTTCCGCCTTTTGAACCGCCCCAGTTGTACACGAAGAATATTCGCTGCTTTATGATCCGCAGGAGCGGTGCTGTGAAACTGGCCGCCAGTATGAACCGGAACTTGTCTCTGCTTCGGTGTGGCTTTATCATTTTGAGCCAGTCCGCCATTGTTCCGTTCTGGCAGTATGCCGCTGCCATGCCCCTCTGCGATGGGTCAATGTCCAGAACAATGTCCTTGTCATGCCCTGGCACGAACCGCTTTCCGGATTGCCATCCGAATGTACTTGTGGAGTCTGCTTTCTTTATGATGTCTATGTTCTCGGCTTCCAGTGCCGCCAAGAATTTTACGATGTGCTTTGCATTCTCCGATGTGACGGTGCATCCTAAGTCTGCCAGTGCTGTGATGGCTCTGGATGTGAAGATGGTGCTTCGTGGGTAGATTGCCTTGTGCCACTGCCCATCCCTCTTGAATGCTACCTCTATCTTTTCCTCTCCTGTTTCCATGCTCCGCAGTCGCTGCGTGATAATGATTGGGGTTCTGCATACCATGACTGGTGCATACTTCTTTTCATCGATCACGCTGATTCCCTTTTCTGAATAAATCCAACCTTCCGGCTGCCTTAAGTTCACAGGTGCTCCCTCGACCGCTTCCGGGATGTTATCTTCCTCGATGTCTATCTGCTCTGCGTTGCTGATTGCTTTTCGGATCTTCTCGGCCGCTTCCTCTTTGCCATACTTCATATAAACTTCCGATGGGTCCTTGCATCCGAGTGTTCGACAGCTCCATTTGTATACTTCTCCTACGAACTTTCCTTCCCGGAGTGCCCTTGTGACTTTTGCGAGGAATGCTTCCCCACCCTTGTCCGGCTCTACATGGATGTAAAGTTTCAAATCCTGCAGGACTCCTGCCCAGTCTGCCCGCATCATGGACGCTCCCGGTATTCCGAGTGTGCTGATTCCCATGTACCACATGGACTGGGAATCGCTCTCGCCCTCGACCAGTGCTGCGTATCCGATATTCCTTATGGCTTCTATCTGCCATAATCCATACATACACAGCCTGTCTGTCTTTCCATATTCCCACCGGAACTGCTTTCCGCCGTATCTCTTACGGTGCAGTGCCAGATTTTTTTCTGCGTCAAAGTATGGTATGTATAAATACTGGACTCCGTTTCGGTCTTTCTTCGTCTGCAGGCAGCATTGCTCTTTCAGCCAGTCCTCTGGGAGACGCTTCTCGAATGAATACTGGGACACGGTGTAGTGATCCAGTCCTGGTTTCTTCTCTTTTGGTTTCTCCTGCGGCTCATTCAATGCTCCATACTTTTCCAGTATCTGCTTATAGGCTTCCTTGGTATCCAGTCCGTTCAGCTTTGCATAAAATGTGACGAAATTTCCGCCCTCATCCTCTGCGAAGCAGTGCCACATTCCGGTCTTTAAGTCTACCGAGAATGAATTGGCACGGTCGTCATGAAACGGACACAGACCTGTGAGGTTGTCGCCTGTGATCTTGTGCTTTTTGATAACGGAGCAGTATTCAGTTTTATAATCTACCAGACGGTCTAAATCGACCTCCGCTGCCTGCTGCATATTATCGCTCCAATCTACTAAGTATTACCTGTTCCAGTCCAAGTCTTGTGAAATTGATTGACTTGCCCTGCATCATGAGTTTGTTCGTCATGTAGTCGATTTCCTCATTCATTCCCTCGCTGATCACATTATCCACGGTCACTACGAGGAACTCCTTGCACTGCATCATCAGACGCTTGCCTGCTTCCATTCCGAAGTATCTCTCCTCGGCGATGGAGTCATCCATAAATCGTGGGAAGTAAAGATGTGGTGCAATCGGTATCTTTCCTTCACTGACTACCTTATTTGCTGCCCACTTCGCCACTCTGATGTTTTCTTCCAGTTCCTCTCTGGTATCTGCCCTGTATCTGCTGCAGATATAGCACATCGGCATGAGTGCCGGATTTCTATTCTGTAACTCTCCCGGATAGCACTGTCCTGCGTACTTCCATGGTGAGTATCTGTTCTCTTTGTATATGGTGTCATAGATTGGCAGGTTGCCTACGATGTCTGCGACCTCGCTCATCTGGATCATAGTATCCGTCTGGTTTCCTGCGTTCTCTCTAAAGTTGTAAACCATAGCCGCTTCCACGATATCTCCCGGCATTAAGCATTCGTCATCGTATCTGCCGGTCCAGTTATCAAATAATATCTGCATACTGTGCCTCCTTTGGATAATACCAGGAGCGTTTCCGCTCCTGGCTTGGTCTGCCTTAGTTGAACGGCAGATTTGCGTCTCCGTCTACATTCTGAAACTCTGACGCATCCACGGCGGCTCCGGCGTTGTAGTCTGCTTCGTCTACTTCCGGGATATTGCCTGCCATGGCTTTTACATTCTCCGCCATTGCCTTGGCTTCGGCTTTCTGTTCGTCCGTCAGCTTACTAACAAATGTGAAGGCCGCTCTGGAATATGTAATGCCGTCTGCTGACTTTTCTTTTTTCAGCGTGATCTTGGTTACCGCTTCGTAGCAGCGGAGTCCTTTGAGGAGGATTCGCTTGCCGATGTAATCTCTGATGTATTTCAGAGAGGTCGGTGGTAATGCAAGGATAATCGGTACAGGGTTGCTTTCCTGCAGGATGTAACATCTGTGGATGTTCTTGCAGGCTTTTCCCGCTCCGGCACTTCCGAACTGGTTATGCGGGCACTTGCTGCAGTCGTGGATTTCTCCTGTCTCACGTTCCACTCCCTGCTTTCCGTCATAACTTGAGCAGTCCGGCTGCTCGTTTCCGCCACTGTACTGTTCTGCCCAGTATGCGTTTACCGGATGATGGTGGAGGATTACTCCTGTGAGTTCCGTGCTCATCACAGGCTCGTCCTCTGTCTCTCCCGGAAGTTCAAATGCCAGACCACCACCGCTCGGAATCTTTGCCCTCTCGAATGGGATACTTCCCAGTCCGTCCATTTCCTCTGCAATCGCCTCCGCCAGTTCTCCGGTCAGCGTGACCAGTTCAAACTTCTTATCTGTTGTTGCTACTTCATTCTTTGCCATGTCTTATTCCTCCATTTCCTCTACATCTTCTTTGTTATTGTCTGCTTCCTCGAAGCCATCATCCTCTGACGCTCCTGCTTCCTGCTCGTCCATGTATTCTTCCATCGGTGTCGGCTTTCCGCTCTCTCCGTAGTAGAGGTCGTCCATGATCCTCTGTGCCTGCGCTGCCAGTTTGATGGACTCCACAGCTACCTCAACCGCTGAATTGTAAAGGCTGCCGATTACATTGAGGACATCGCCGTCTCCATTCGGCAGGAGTTTTAAGAGGTCATCCATATCTGTCTTGGTGGATTTCATCTTGCCCTGCAGGGACGCATATCCCTCTGCTGCGATGCCGTATCCCTCATGGCGGTTCTTTACCTTGGTCGGATGCTGATACTCCATAATCTGCCCCAGTGCGAACTTGGCAGTCGCCTGCATATTCTCTTTAAGGTCACGGTCACTTTCCAGTGTGATGTCAATTTCCATCTGTTCGTAGTCCATCTTTATACCTCCTGTGCTTTCTTTGCTCTGTTCAGAGCCTTGGTGTTGGCTTTTCTCTTGGATACCTTAAGTTCCGAATAAACGGAGAGTACCTCTGCCATTTCTTCCGGCAGTTCTCCATCGTTCTCGGCCGCCAGATTGTTCATCGCAGAGTCGAGGGTTCGTGAATCTACTCTTTCCGTGATGAGGTGTCCGAATCCCTGCTCTCTCAAGACATCGAAGAATACCAGACCTTTTTCCATCAGCTTTTCTTCTGAAATCTTGGAGTATCTCGTTTTCTCCTGCAGGCTGTACTTGAAGCCATCCACCGTAGTATCCGGCTTTTCCTCATCCACCATCTGCTGTGCGATTTCCTGTTCGAGGTTTTTGAGTTCCTCATTGTTTGCCTTGGTCTGCTCTGCTAATTCATCTTTCTTGTCGAGCAGTACCTTGAAGGCTCTGACCTTGTCGTCTAATGTTGTGACTGTTTCCATGTTGTTGCTCCTCCTTTGGTTTTATAATTCATTTCCCCACTGGTCCCAACCGTCACGCTCCGCCCTTGCGAAGAGTTCCAGTTTCTTTGCTTGTGGGAAAAATGTTTCTAACATCTGATAAGCACATTCCGGCTTCTGGCTGTGATGCCGTTTGCTGTTCTCTCTGAGTACCGTGGAGAATGCTCCACGCTTGTCCTTGTCCGGGAGGATGATATTCCCCTTCTTGTAGAACCAGAGCAGGTACTCATGTGCGAAGCGCACCGTGTAGGCGGGTGCCGGTCCGTTGCCCTTATCCCATATCAGCCTTGCGTGGAGTTTATATCCAAGCAGGCTCATGATTTCCTCTGTCTGCGGCAGGTACTTGTCTATCGTCCACATGAATACATTGTGCTTTTCATTCATGAGTTCGTTTGTGACATAGCGGTGCAGTTCCATAATTCCGGGGACGTCCATTGTCTCGTATGGTACTGTTGTTCCGGTGCTGTTCGGTCTGGCCGCTTTCTTTCCGCCCCTGCCTTGCTGCCACGGTGGGTCCGTGTAGAGGATGTCGTATTTTTCTTCTGCGTTGAAAATATCAATCTTCATTGTTCAGTCTCCTGTTAGTGTATAATCCGCTCCGATTTCGTGAAGCCAGTCATCTATTGTCATCTGATTCGGATCTGTCTTATCTTCCATCCACCATCTGAACACAGACTCTGCGTCAGTCCATCCGCACTTGTTTTCGAGCCCTGCCTGTTCCCTGGCTATCAACATCTTTTCAAATGCTTTTATGTACGCTCGCTTATATGCAGGATATCTTTCAAACTCCCACGCTCGATGCTTTCCTGCCATCGGGCATCCTATACACCCGACTCTTTCCCATCCACAGCCATACAAGGGATTGATTTCTATTCCTTCGTGCTTGATGTACCACCACAGGAATTCGTCATCCCAATCTATCAGAGGATTGATTAACACCTTTTGTGTTCGATAGCAATGTTCGACCAGTCGTCTTTTTTCATCATTATCTAAGTTTAGAATGACCACCCCCCCCCTTGCCTGTTAAATGAAAATTTTCATCGTCTACCATTTCTCTCACATTTTTGTGCGGCTTTGGGAATGTAACTACTCCCTGGTTCTTTGCTCGGTTTACACTCTCCGCCTTCCGCACTCCTGTAACCATTTTCTTTCCTGCGCCATAGCTTTCCTTTAACTCTGAACAGCAATACCGTATCAGCCTTGTCGGTGGTGTCTTTTTCCTTACGATAAGCTGCCACATTGTTTCTTTTGGCATAACGATTTCTGCTTTGATTCCGGCTGCTCTCAGTCTCTTGAATTTTTCACGAATGAAATATACCGTCTCTGGTGCATCAACTGTTGTGTGGTTATGGACCACCTCAAACGGGCATCCTGCTTTCATGGCAATATGTGTCAGAACGCTACTATCTTTTCCACCACTATCCGCCACTGTAAAACCGTTATTGCTTCCGATCATTCTTAGGATTTCTATGGCATTCTTTTCGTAATCCATTAGAAATAATCCCTCCATGTATCCACGACTGTTTTTGCCAGATCCTCTTTCTTCGCCAGTGCTTTCAGCACCACTTCGTCTATCGTTCCCTCTGTGATGAGGTGGATATAAGTGCAGGCATTCTTCTGCCCGATACGGTGGATTCTGGCAAGGCTCTGACTATATGCTGCATAGTTGAAGTTGACCGAATAATACACACAGGTGTCTGCGGCCGTGAGTGTGATTCCCAGTCCTGCAGTATCGATCTGTGCGAGGAATACCATCGTTTCCGGGTTCGTCTGGAAGTCCTTGACGATGTCGCCCCTGTCCTCCAGTCTCACATCTCCATAGATTTCTCCGTAGCGGAGTTTCTTCTTTTCCAGCATCTGCCCGATGATGTCTATCTCCGGTCTGAAACGTGCGAAGATTACCAGTTTCTTTCCTGCGTCCACCACATAATCGTCCACGATTTCTTCCAGTGCGTTCAGCTTGCCCTTGCTGACCAGTTCCGGCTTTTCCTCTCCGTCTGCCACTAAAAATCCACCAGTGAACTGCTGAAGGCGAAGCAGCTTTGTCAGCACGGTCGTTGCGCTGATCTGCCCGCCGCTTTCCAGTTCTGCGAAACTCTCACGCTTGATTCGGTCGTAGATGTTCTTTTCCTTTGCCGACATCGTTATGTATCTCTGCAGGAATGTCTGCTCCGGCAGGTCGAGTGCTTCGTCCTTGGTCACTCGGTATGCGATGGAGTGCTCTTTCTGGATTAACTGGTCGAGGTCTTTGTATCCCACGATCTGGTGTCTGTTAAATCCGCCCATGATGGCATATCTGTTTCGGAACTGATAGAAGTTCGTTCCGAAGATTGTCGGGTCAAGGAAGCGGTACTGGCTATACAGGTCGATTGCATTATTCTGCACCGGAGTTCCGGACAGGATAAGTTTGTACTTTGCCTGGTCGCCCAGTTTGTGCATCGCTTTGGACTGCTCTGCATCGTGACTCTTAATTCTCTGGCTTTCATCGCAGATGATCATGTCTGCGTTCCATTCATACAGTGCGTCAAAGATGCCTTCTCTCCATGTGGATTCGTAATTGATAACGGCTACCTTTAATGCCTTGAACGGGAAGTTGTCGAGATCGTTTAACAGCTTCAGCCTGCGGTTCTTGTCTCCGAGCAGTACCTTGATGTTTGCCTTGAAGTCTGCAAATTCTGCGAAGTCCTTGGGCCATACGGAGCAGACGGAGGTTGGTGCTACCACCAGTACCTTTTCCACCTTACCCATCTGGTAAGCCGTGCCTGCTATCATGATTGCTGTTAGCGTCTTTCCGCATCCCATTTCAAAGAGCAGACCGAAGCCTTTATGCGTTTCTGCCATTGGTTTTTACCTCCTTCCTGTGATTTTCTTTTGCTTTCCGGTGCTCCAGGTTTCGCACCATCCTGTTCCAACCTGTTTCCTGCTGCTTGGTTGCTGCGGGGTTGCGACAGGATATGTAATCTCTGTTATTGCTGCTCATCTGTATCCTCCTCGCTTAGTATCATGGCGATGCCTTCCATCACGAACATTGCACACGGAAGTGCTATGCCGTTGCCCCACATCTTGTATTTGGCTGAGTCGCTCTCCGGGTCTTTCAGCCACTTGCGGATCTGGTTGTCTGTCTTTTCCTTTTTGCTCTCGCCCATGGCTTCCATCTGTGTTCGGAACACCTCTCGCCAGTGATCGATATCTTCCTGCGTTGGTTCTGGTATCCCCAGTTCCACTGCCCAGTTATCCGGGAAGCCTTGCAGTCTGCAACACTCCAACGGTGTGAGCCTGCGGATGATGTACTCCCAGAGAATGAGGTCGGTGCTATCCTTATAATCCCTGCGCTTCAGACAGGAGGCTTTCTTCGATTCCTCGTATTCCCCGATTGCCTGTTGTGCGAAGCAGGCTACTCCGTGTCTGTCTGCGGCCGTGAGCGTGTTTGCGGGTGCTCCCGGTTCTCCGATGCCAAGTCCGTTTGCAGAGCCGTCATTGTTTCTGGTGCTTCCACCACCCTTGTATCGGGTCGCCTTATCTGCTATCGGAATAGCGACTCCAACTGTCGCTTGTCCGGTCTTTGGATTGCCCTGTGTAAGGCATGGAGTTTTTCCTTCGAATACAGTCGGGTCTTGTGTGATATGAAGTGCCATTGGCTCGATGATTGTTCCAACCGAACTCCCATGACCGCTTCCATGGAGCGTCTCCGATTTATCGTTTCCCAGTGAGAGGTTTCTCTGATCCACTGCTCTAACTTCATTCATTATCATTGGCACATTGCCCCCCCCCCTGTTCCCATTCGACTGGTCAGCGTTGGTACATTGCCGTCCTCTGCTATCGTCACTCTGCAGTCCTGTGGGTGGTTTTCTAATACGATAGGTACATTGTTACCACCGGTCCCCATCTTAGTTGTGAGCGTTGGCGATACCTCGCTCTTATCCGCTACTCTGCGTCTGTCGCTGATGTCATAGCACTCGACATCATCTGTGCCTGCCTTATGAGTGCCAGTCTTAATATCTCCGGCAGTTCTTTGCCACGCTTCTCGGCTCTCCGTAAAATTCCCAGACAAGCCTTCTCGCTCAAATAATATTTTTGGTGCGGTGTTTCCTCCAAAATCTGCGACAAGGTAGATACGCTTTCTTCTTTGGGGCACTCCCCAGTATTGGGCATCAAGCACTCGCCAAGCGATGGAGAAATGGTCGCCCATGATGCATCCGGCTGTCTGCCATTTTCCCTTCGGAGGGAGAGGTACATTGGATTCTTCGTCTGTGATGCTGACGATTTCTTGGAGGACTGCCTGGAAGTCCTTGCCCTTGTTACTGCTGAACGCTCCTGGCACGTTCTCCCAGACCATGTATCTTGGTCTGATCTGCGTTCCTGTTCTGCCTGCTGCTCTGTCACTTTCTCTCATCTCCTTTATGATCCGTATCTGCTCACGGAACAGATTGCTTCGTGAACCGTCCAGACCCTCACGCTTTCCGGCTATGCTCATGTCCTGGCATGGAGAGCCGCCTGCGATGATGGTCACTGGCTCTAAGTCTGCGCCGTTTAATTTATTGATGTCTCCGAGGTGTTTCATTTCCGGGAAGTTCTTTGTGGTTACCAGTATCGGGAATGGCTCTATCTCGCTTGCCCATATTGGTCTGATTCCGAATATCGATCCTGCCAGTTCAAAGCCACCGCTCCCGGAGAACAAAGACCCCATTGTTATTTCCTGCGTCATTTGCTATCCCTCCCCATTTGCCACAAAAATTGAAAGGACTTGCTTTCCGTCTGGTCGTGAACAATCGCTGACACGAGCATTGCTGCCATGCGGAGTGAAAGGTTGATATTGCCTTTTGTGTACTTCATTGCTCTTTCATACGCATCGAAGAACAACTGCAGTATCGTTTCCTCGGCTTCTATTAATTCTTTCTTTTCTCGATCTGTCATCTTTACCACCCCAGTTTCTTTCCGCACCAGTGGCAGTGCGTATGATTTCGGGAGGTTCTCTTTCCGCAGGCAGGGCAGCAGTAAAAGTCCATACCTCTTTTAATTACTGGTGCTTCTGTCTCATATTTTTCAACCATCCGCTTATACTCATCTGTAATGCTCTGGTAGTCGTACACGATGTCCATTGCCTGCGTGAGTGCTTCCTCTATTCTTTCTGCCATCTCCACATCTTTTGGGTCGCCCTCAGTTATCTTCTGCGAGTATTCTGTCTGCGCTTCCTTCAGAAGTGGGATGATTTCTGTTTCCTTGATATGTATCACTTCTCCGCCTCCTTTGGTTTCGGTGGGTCTACCAGTCCGAATGTCATGAGTGCCATGTTGTATCCTCGCACCTGGTGCGTGAATGGCGACACTTTGACTGGCGGTGGGATGAGCGGCTCTGGCTTCGGGTTCATGCGTTCCCGGTCGACTGCTGCCATTACTTCGTTCAGCTTCTTTCGCTCTGCTTCGATGGACGGCGGCAGGTTTACCAGTCCTGCCAGTCTGTTCAGTAGTTCGATGTCAGCCGGTCCGCTTAGCGTTTGCGTCTGCCTGCTCCACTTCATCTTTCCCCAACTCTTTATGATTGTGAACTGGACATTGTCTGCTTCTCTTATGAGTATCTGTCCGTCCTTCATTGCCATTTTCATTGTTGGTTACTTCCTTCCTGTTAGTCCGTGTTTTCTTCGTATTCGTCTCTGGATATCACTCTTACCTTTTCAACCGGGACGTGGCAGAACTGCGCCATGCCTTCCTTCTGGCTCTCTGCGTATTTCGTGAAATCAGCCTTCTGTAATCCGCTGAGTGAAATATCTACAATCGTTGCTGCATATCCGACTGTGCCTTCTCCGCCATATATCTCTGCGTCCTTTACCTCGAAGTAAATTCCGAGCGACATTGTTATATTGTCCATGCTTGCTTCCCCTTCCTGCGACCGTTCATTTACTCTTCCGTGTAGAATGTGTGGTTGCCGTGTGTGAATAATTTTTTCAGTGTGGTGTTGTGCCATGTGGTTTCATCCGTGGTTCTCTCGAAGTATGTCGCTCCCAGGCTCTCATTCCAGTGTTCTACCTGCACCATTTCCAGTGCCTGGTAGCAGTCTGCGTCCGGTTCTACTCTGTCGTATCTTCCATTTTCGTATGCTGCGAACTGGGTATCCTCTGTGATCACTCCCTCGATGGTATCCGGGAAGTCATCGCTCTATACTCGGTTCAGCACTACCAGTATGACCAGTGCCTTGCCCTCGGTGTCCTCGCCCTCTGCTTCTGCCATGGCGATTTTCGCTAATCTGTAGGAGTCATCTGCATCCCAGTCCAGACTGCCGATTGCTGCGGTCGTTGTCGGTACTGGTGTCTCAGTGCTCTGGAGGATTGCGTTGTAGTAGGATTGTTCCTCTGCCTGCTCTGCTGCCTTGTATGCGTCACGCTCTTTGCACATCTGTTCATATTCTTCCTGCGTCAGCCATGTGTCCGAGCCTTCCACCTGCACCATGCCTATGTGGTTTTCCTCTATGTACTCGCTCCAGTCCGGCATCGGTTCGTTTGCCCATGCGATAAACAATCCGACAAACATTCCTGCTCCCACTATTACCGCTACTACATCCCCTGCTATGCGCTTCAGCTTTCTTTTCAGAATTCGCTTCTGTCTCCTACCGAGTTTCAAATCGTCATGCACCTCCTGCTTACTTCTCGACTGCTTCCAGTCTCTTTTCCTTCCTGTTATAGAGGATCATCTCTTTCTCATCCTCTGAATGGAGCATATAGTCATCTGGGTTCATTCCCTTCTTGACCAGTATCTCTTTCTGATTCCTTGTCAGTTTCTTTGGCTGTTTCATATGCTCTCTCCTTTATACTTACTTGACTTTTACCAGTACCTCATTATGCTCTCTAGGCTTCTTGGGTCTGGCATGGAACAGGTTCTCCAAGGCTTTGAAGAGTAACTGTTCCGTTCATGCTCCCTGAGTATTCTTTGGGGTAGCTGTACTAGTCGCCTGCAGTGCGGTCTTTTTCATTCCCCGCTACCGAGTGTTAAATCGCACCCACGCATCCATGCTCTCGGTATTCTCTCTCTGCGTGTTTCTCATCTGCCTCCGAACCGTTGTTGTTTTACTTGGGTCTGCGTTCCCTACCCCAATTACGACAGCTATTCATGCAGGCTCATGTCCTGCTGCCGGAGCGATTTACTGCGGCGGCTCGCTCCTACCTATCGGTTTTTATCCTGGTCGATGCTTGCCAGTGTGTTTCTTCGGTATTCAGTTTTTAGGTGTGATGCATACGCATCGTTCTGTTTTTTTGGTATCTGTTGCCTGCACCGGGCAGGTGTAGTTGATTTTGCCATTGTCAGTGCTGCTTCGAAGCATTCCGCTTTCGTACAGGTGCTTCCTTGCGTATCTGGCACTCACTCCCTTTGTGCTACAGAAGTGATTAAACTCCGGAACTCTGATGCGGTATTCTCCGTCCTCTAGTTCCTTACCCTTGGTCAGTTCTGTTACAAAGGTATCTGTGTCAATCAGTGCGGCCTGCTTGTCCAGTGCTCTCCATTCTGCCAGTTCATCAAGTCCGTTGATGTCAACCTGTGCCTTGCTGAACACATCCAGTATCATGGGGATTCTTTCATCCGGGGCCGCTGCCAGTATCTTTGCTATCTGTATGGCAGTCTTGATATCCAGTTCTTCCATTCCACTTGCTCCTCTCTGTTAGATGGAATGCTGTGCGACCTCTGCCTTGTACGGTTCTCCACCTCTGGCGAGTTCACGGTACATGGTAGCCGAGTGGACACCGATTGCCATCGCCATCTCATCTACTGTTTTGCCCTGTGCGTTCAGTGCTTCGATTTTCTTTCTGTCCTCGAATCCGATGCGCTTGTACGCTTTTCTCGGTCGCTTATTGGTTGCCATTGCTCTCCACCTCCTCTGTTTTTAGGCAAAAAAATAAATGCGCCAGAGTGATTATTCACTCTAACGCATTTATCAATTTCTTATAAAAATTAAAAATGCGAAGTGAGTTATATCACTCATTTCGCATTTATCTTATTACTTCACGTTTTACTCTGCTTTTCTTCTGTTCTCTTTAACAAACTCCGGCAGCACCTTAATTCCAATAAACATGACCACAGCAAAACATACCAAATATCTTACAAATATATTATCAATAAATATAAGATCTACTATTGCAATTATCACAATACTAAGTAAACATAATGCAATACAGCTAACTGGAATAATAGAAAATCTCATTAATCTATAAGAAATAACAAGATGTAATATCATATAACAAATATATGCAAACAGCGTAGTATATGCCGCCGCAATAAAGCCATATTTCTGTATAAATATATAATTCGTAATGATATTAATTACCGCCGCACTCATTGTTCCCCACATGATAAAACTTGTTTTTTGCTTAAAATATTCAGATGGAACTATTACATTATATATAAATAATACAAAAGCATCTAAAATCATAGGGATTGCAACATATTTTCCAACTGCATATTTTTGTCCGCCTATTATAAGAACCAATTCTGGTGAAATTGACATTACTCCAATAGCAATAATGAGGAAAAAATAACACAATTGTCTTGCTCTACTTCTGACAGCTTCTATTTCTTTATTTTTCATCTTTTCATAAAACCATGTCATCCACACTTCAGAAATTGAATCTGATATAATAGCTAAAATCAATTTGATATTACCAACAAGTCCATATATGCCAGCCTCAGACTTTCCTATCATTTTATTAATCATTATTCTGTCAAATTGGGCAAGCAACACCTGTGATATTCCATGTGGAATAATAGGCAAGCTGTATTTTATTCCAAACTTCCAATATTTTTTTCTAAATGTCGGTCGAGCACGTTTATATAAATCATATATAATATATACTGTAACAAGTACAGTGGAAATTGTAATTCCAAGTACCCTTCCAAATCCTCTTGATGAATTAAAAATAGTCTTAATTAATATTAAAGAAAGACCTACATTTCCAATTGTGCTTGCTAAAGAAACCTTAATGTATTTTTTATACTCATAATCCAAGCTAATTCTTGCATTATATAAAGTAACTACCGCAATTCCAAAACTGTATATCACAAGCATAACCAATGTAACTAAATCAAGATCCAATAATTTTGTCAATATTTTATTAAAAACAATAGAAATAAACAAGGCAACTATTAAATTTATCCAATATATTCCCATAATTGATGATGTAAAATCATCAATTTTACCCTCAAACTCATATTTTGCGCTTCTTATTGAGCTATGCAGAGCCATTCCAATAAAAACGAACAAGACTGCTTCATATGCGGCAAAAACCGTATACAACCCCATCTCTTCCGTAGTTAACAATCTACTAAATATAGGAATAGCCAAAAAATTTATACCTTTAACCATGACATTTCCTATAGTATATCCTATGCCAGCCTTAAATACTTTACTTTGCTTTAACTTCATATATTTTCCTCAATTAATTTTTTGTTTAGTTTACAACTATTAGTGATTAAGGTCAAGACTTTTATAACGTAAATAGCTTCCGACAATTAATGTCGAAAGCTATAATATTATGATATATCATATCAATTAAAACTTAAATGTATTCTCCAGTGTCTCCCACTTCTGATCCTTATCACTTAAATTGATTGGTGTGCCATCCTCAAGTGTGTATCCGCTTCCGTCGGCGCTTCCCGGATACTCTCCGACAAGCTGTGGCCACTCGATGCCGATTGCCGGATCATTCCATGCAAGTCCGCTCTCGTCTCCAAGGTGCCAGAAATCTGTTACCTTGTAGCAGAACTCTGCTACATCTGAGAGTACTAAAAATCCGTGTGCAAAGCCCTCCGGTATAAGGAACTGCTTCTTGTTCTCTTCCGTGAGCTCTACTCCAAACCACTTGCCATATGTCTTTGAATCGCTTCTTAAGTCTACAGCCACATCAAATACTGAGCCTTTTACTGCACGCACAAGCTTTGCCTGTGGGTATTCCTTCTGGAAATGGAGTCCGCGGAGCACTCCCTTTGTGGAGCAAGACTGATTATCCTGTACAAATACTCTGTCAATGCCTGCCTCCTGCATGTCCTTTGAATTGTATGTCTCCATAAAGTATCCACGGTTGTCTCCGTGTACTGTAGGCTCGATAATGCAAAGTCCTTCGATTCCACCTACGTTTTTCTGTACTTTAATCTGTCCCATGATTTCTATGTCCTTTCTAAAAGTTAATCTCCTGCAAATATCTGTGCAGCGCATCCTGCCATGTAGGAAGCGGCTTAAATCCATTCTCCACAAGCTTGCTCTTGTCCAGTCTGCTGTTAAACGGACGTGCTGCCTTCGACACACCATACTCTGCTGTTGTAACAGGTGCGACTGTGAGTCTGTCCTCAGAATACTCTGTATGCCCAAGCTCCACTGCCTGCTTAAAAATTTCCTTTGTGAAATCATACCAGCTGATATATCCGCCCTCGTTTGTAGCATGATAGTAACCGTATTTATCAGTCTCTATCATATCTACGAGCAGTCTTGAAAGGTCGAGTGTGTATGTCGGTGTACCAATCTGGTCACTTACTACTGTGAGCCTGTCATGTGTCTTGCCGACATTCAGCATTGTCTTGATGAAGTTCTTGCCGTTCACTCCAAATACCCATGCTATACGCACGATAAAGTACTTCTCAAGAGTATTTGCCACTGCAAGCTCTCCATCGAGCTTTGTCTGTCCGTATACGTTGAGCGGTGCATAGTCCTTGCAGTCAGGCTGCCATGGTGTGGTGCCCTGTCCGTCAAATACATAGTCTGTGCTGATATATACCATCTTGGCATCTATCTTCTTGCAGGCATCTGCTATATTCTGAGTGCCATCTGCGTTGATTGCATGCACCTTTGCTTTTTTATCATCATCCTCGGCCAGATCTACTGCTGTCCATGCTGCACAGTGTACTACCACGTCAGGCTTAAGCTCTGTAATTGTTTTTTCCACTGCATCACGGTCTGTGATGTCAAGTGATACATACGGCATAGTTGTAACTGATGTGCCATCATCTGCTCCGCTGTACTGTGGTGCTATATCTGTTCCGATTCCTTCGTAACCGCGTGCTGCAAGGTCGTTCATTACGTCGTGTCCGAGCTGACCTGCAACTCCTGTAACAAATACTTTCATTTCGGGTCTCCTTTATGCTTAATTATTATCGTGACTAACATCACCATATATGCGCAAAACCACCAGACAAACGATAATAACTATCTATTCGCGTACATCTTCTCATAGTAGTTCTGGTACTCTCCACTGATGATTGTCTCCCACCACTCACGATTGTCAAGGTACCATTTGATTGTCTTCTTGATTCCGTCCTCAAACTTGGTCTCAGGAAGCCATCCGAGCTCATTGTGGATCTTTGTTGGGTCGATTGCGTAACGCATATCATGGCCCTTACGGTCTCCTACGAATGTGATAAGGCTCTCAGGCTTGTTGAGCTCCTTACAGATAATCTTTACGATTTCAAGGTTTGTCTTCTCATTGTGTCCACCTACGTTGTAAACCTCTCCTACACGTCCGTTGTGGATGATAAGGTCGATTGCCTTGCAGTGATCCTCTACATAGAGCCAGTCACGCACGTTCTCGCCTGTTCCGTATACCGGGAGTGGCTTATCATTAAGTGCATTTGCAATCATAAGTGGGATAAGCTTCTCCGGGAAATGGTATGGTCCGTAGTTGTTTGAGCAACGGCTGATTGTTACAGGAAGTCCATATGTGCGGTGGTAAGCAAGCACGAGTAAGTCTGCTGCTGCCTTTGATGATGAATATGGGCTTGATGTATGGATTGGTGTATCCTCATGGAAGAAAAGGTCAGGGCGGTCAAGTGGCAGATCTCCGTATACCTCATCTGTTGATACCTGATGATATCTTTTAATACCATACTTGCGGCATGCGTCCATAAGCACTGATGTTCCGATGATATTTGTATCAAGGAATACCTGTGGGTTTTCGATTGAACGGTCAACGTGTGACTCTGCTGCGAAGTTTACAACCATATCAGGATGCTCTTCCTCAAATAATTTGTATACGGCGTCACGGTCTGTGATGCTCTCCTTTACGAAACGGAAGTTTGGATTGTCCATTACAGGCTCAAGTGTTGAGAGATTTCCTGCATATGTGAGACAGTCTAAGCATACGATACGGTAATCCGGATATTTGTTAAGCATGTGAAATACGAAGTTGCTTCCGATAAATCCTGCTCCACCTGTTACGATAATTGTCATTTTGATTTCCTCCTGATTCCCGCTTTTTGCAAGCGAGATTTAAATTATTTCTATTAACTTAATCTACTAGCTAACTAACACAATGTCGATTTTACTATAATTAGTACAGTTGCTCGCGGTATTTTCCATCAAGTACATCCTTTAAGTACTGTCCGTACTGGTTCTTCTTTACGAGCTCATATGTCTTTAATACTTCATCCTTTGTAATCCAGCCGTTTAAGTAAGCGATTTCCTCAAGACATGCTATCTTGCGGTGCTGATGTGTCTCGACTGTCTTGACAAAGTTTGTGGCATCTACAAGGCTCTCATGTGTTCCTGTATCAAGCCATGTGAAGCCCTGTCCTAAAAGCTCTACATTGAGGGCTTTTTTCTCGAGATAGATTCTGTTAAGATCTGTTATCTCAAGCTCCCCTCTTGCTGATGGCTTAAGGTTCTTTGCGTACTCTACTACATTGTTGTCGTAGAAGTAAAGACCTGTGACACAGTAATTGCTCTTTGGATGCTCCGGCTTTTCCTCGATTGAAATAGCCTTTCCCTCTTTATCGAACTCTACGATACCGAATCTCTCAGGGTCATCTACATAGTATCCGAATACTGTGGCGCCCTTACCACTCTCTGCGTTTTCAACTGCTGCCTTGAGTCTCTTGTTGAGTCCGTGTCCTGCGAAGATGTTGTCTCCGAGAACCATGGCTACTGTATCATCACCGATGAATTTCTCACCGATAACGAATGCCTGTGCCAGTCCGTCCGGGCTAGGCTGTACCTCGTAGGTGAGGTTGACACCAAACTGATGTCCGTCTCCTAAGAGCTCCTTGAATCTCGGTGTATCCTGTGGTGTTGAAATGATCAGAATATCTCTGATACCTGCATTCATAAGCACTGACATAGGATAGTAGATCATTGGCTTGTCATAAATTGGAAGTAACTGCTTTGATGTTACCATTGTGAGTGGGTAAAGGCGTGTGCCTGAACCTCCCGCTAATATAATACCTTTCATGTTGTTCTCCTTCAAACTGAAACTACGTGCTGCACTTGATGCTTTCGGTCTGTAGAATACACTGACCTGATTCATCATTTACCTGCATTATAAAAGGTGCCCCAAGGGCACCTTCAAGTACTTTTTTATATTTTTAGCATTTTTCACAAAATATATGCTTATAATATCCTGTTTTTGAATCATTTTCGTGCAATAAATACACCTGCATCCTTTGTGATATGGAACCCTCCCTCTGTCTTCTTTCTGACAAATGCTGCAAATTCCTTATAGCGGTCCACAATATACCTGTTCTGGTTGCCGTGGCACGAAAGCACATACTCTATCACAGGCTCTGCTTTTTCTACCACAAGCTCATCCTCGTATCCATGCCAGCTTACCTCACCAAAGTATTTTCCAAGTATTGCCTCACCATTTTCTTTACCGAATTGCTCATACAGCCTTTCCGCTGACAGCTCTATACGGTCATCAAACTGCTGCACCAGGTCGTTTATTTCCTTCATATGCCGTGAGCTGTATGTACTGCATACAAACACGCCACCGGGCTTTAGCACCCTTAGGATTTCACTGCACACGGCATCCAGATTGTCACAATAGAACAGTACATGGTCTGCTATCACGCAGTCATACGATGCATCCGGCTTATACAGCCTGTGGGCATCCATCACCTCATATGTGAAGCGCTTGTCATCTGCGCCTACATTTCTCGTCGCATCCCTTACCATGCCATACGATATATCAGTCAGGGTTATCTGCATATCTGCCGGTATCCTGTCTATGTTCTGTGTCCAGAGAGAGGCATCACCACAGCCAACCTCAAGCACCTTTTCCCCCTCAAAAAAGCTACACTCATCAAATACCCAGCTAAACCAGCTCACCGGATTCATCGAGAAATCCCTGTGCAGATTAATTCTGGCTGATATATTTGAAGCATCCCTGTACTGCTGCTTTAGCTTTTGTTCCATCTCGTTTATATTGACCAGCTCCAGCATATGGCTCCAGTCCACGCTTCGCCCCTCGTCTATTACCTCTGAAGCCTCCTGCAATGCCGATTTCATAAGCTTCATCTGCTCTATCCTCTCCTCCACGAGACCAAGCTGCATGTGAAGCGACTCAGACATGACATTGCTGTCCGTGTTTCTGAGTGTCATCTCCTTGATATCATCCAGGGAAAAGCCCAGATATTTGAGGAACAGTATCTGCTGTAGACGCGCAAAGTCGTCATCATTATAGAATCTGGCTCCGTTTTCGTTTACGTAGGATGGTTTTAAAATATTGTGCTCGTCATAGTACCTGACGGTCTTTTTTGTAATATGCGCTTTTTTTGCAAATTCTCCTGAGGAGTAGTAGCCGGGTAGTTTCACTTTTATACCTCCATTACTTTCGCTCCAAATATTTGTCAAGAATGTTCAATATATTGCTTGTTCCATCCTTATACTTGCTAGCAACTAAATTTTTTGCATCAATATTTCTAATAGTTTTATTTGCTTTAAATTTCCCTGCCTCCTTTTTCTTTTCATCTTTCACAACCTTCTTTCTTAGATAAACACGCTCAATATCCTTACAAAACCATATTAATTCATATTTATTATCATTGCAAAACTTGAAAGCCTCGTTCAAGAATTTAATTGCCTCCATGTTGATATCATAATCATCACTATCCAAGCAACAAATAACTTTGGAGTTACCATTACTTGCACCTTTAGCATACTGGTCTATATTTTTATTAATTTCCTTTTGTTTATTCTTGAAATTCCCCTTACCATCCATATACACCTGTGTAAACTTTATATTATTGGCATCTATATTATAAAAATATTCAATAGTATCCTTGATATATATCCAATCCGATTTACATTTCTTATTTGTCTCTAAAACAAATATTAGCTGCATTCCCATTATTCATCCCCCTCCTGTATACCAAATGCATCTATAAAATCTATAGAATCCACATTGAACGGAGATCCCTCTATCATCCCTTTCCTATAAAGATTAGCCGGTGAATAATTCCCTGATTTTTTCCACGAATAAATCCTATGGTCTCCCGAAATAAAATCAATTGAATTACTATTTCTTTTGAGAATATCCATCGGTCCTATATTGTGTGTCGTAAAACACAGTTGCCCCTCGCCATACTCCATTAAATATTCCAGTAAAGCGCACAGATAGACATCATGAAGATTGGCATCAAATTCATCTATAAATACGATTCCTCCTCGTTTCATCTCTCTAATATACATATAAAGCTTCACCAGCTTCTTTATGCCTGTACTTTCAAACTCCACGTTAACCCTATATTCATTGTAAACCATTACAAGCTCACAGACATACATGTCTCCATCTTCCTTTTTTTCTATTTCAATCCCCACCAAATCCGACTTAAAAATGTGTAAAAACTCGTACAACTGATGAACTTCATTTTCAAAATAATCATAACTATCCCTGTTAACAAAATTTTTCCCCGCAGCTAACATATTCATACTCTCTGCATCCATATTTGAAGCCTCATACAACAGGCTATCTACCATTTCATTGCCTTCATATGTTATATCTCCGTACTTCATCATATGTGCAATTATAAATGGTATATGAGTATCCTCATTGTCAAGATATACATGTAGCTTTGTTCCAAAATTATATAAAATAACCAAAGCCGGAACAACCATTTGAACCTTTTTATCAAATATTTTTTTATCTATAATTTTTTTTACAGCAATTGAGCAAAATGATGATTTATCTAATAGATTTATTGTTTTTTCTGCTAACATACTATTTGTCTTATCACTTGTATCAAAATATTTTAAATCCAATGCTCCATCATTTACTTTGTACAAAACACTCATATTTTCTTTTCTTGTTGTTGCATTTTTAAATGAAAGCTCTTCACTTTTTATAATATATGTTTCCGATTCTTTTTTTGCTAATGCTACATTATATCGAAATAACCACAATTTTTCCTTTGTTCTTACTACATATTCCACTTCAATAAACAACTCAGATAATTTCTTATTCACAAGTGAATCCAGCGTTTTCTGGCTTATTGGATTATTTAAATAGTTAGAATCTGTTAAGATATTTTTTAAAATCTGAATTGATGACATGATTCCTGATTTTCCCGAACCATTCATTCCGTATATTCCTTTTATATTAAACCCTTGCGTATCCATGTCTTTTGTAATTGTTTTTTTGTAAAAAGCCAATGACACCAGCTTATCCAACGATTTTATTCCTTTAACCGAATATTTAACCAAATACATATTCTTCATCTTTGTATCCTCCTTTTTATTCACTATAACACATTATATCACCAAAATAAATACAATATGTATTTATTTGTACGTAAAAAATGTTTTATCTCTTGCTTTTTTTTAATCAACACTTATAATAATTTATATAACGCAAATTAAGTAGGAGAACACAATGAAATACGATTATTTAATAGTAGGTTCCGGTCTCTACGGATCCATCTTCGCCCATGAGGCAAAGTCCAAGGGCAAATCAGTGCTTGTTGTGGACAAGCGTCCTAACATAGCAGGAAATGTTTACACCGAAAAGCAGGAGGGCATAAATGTACACATGTACGGAGCCCACATATTCCACACCAATGACAAGAGGGTCTGGAACTACATCACACAGTTTGCTGAGTTCAACCGTTTCACAAACAGCCCTGTGGCAAACTACAAGGGTGAGCTTTACTCTATGCCATTTAACATGTACACCTTCAACAAGATGTGGGGTGTGGTGACACCGGAGGAGGCTGCTGCAAAGATTGAGGAGCAGAAAAAGGAAATCACCGGTGAGCCTAAAAATCTCGAGGAGCAGGCTATCTCACTCGTTGGCCGTGATATCTATGAGAAGCTCGTGAAGGGCTACACTGAGAAACAGTGGGGCCGTGATTGTAAGGAGCTTCCGGCTTTCATCATAAAGCGTCTTCCTGTTAGACTTACCTTTGACAACAATTACTTCAACGCTCTTTATCAGGGTATTCCAATCGGTGGCTACACCAAGATGGTTGAAAATCTGCTCGACGGCATTGAGGTCAGATTGAATACCGACTATCTTGAGCACAAGGCTGAGCTTGATTCTCTTGCTGACAAGGTTGTATATACAGGTCCGATTGACGCATACTTTGGCTTTAAGCTAGGTACTTTAGAGTACCGCTCAGTGCGCTTTGAGAATGAGACCCTCGATATTCCTAACTTCCAGGGCAATGCCGCTGTCAACTATACAGACCGCGAGACTCCATGGACACGTATCATCGAGCACAAGTGGTTCGAGTTCGGCAAGGATGAGGATGGCAATGACCTGCCAAAGACTATTATCAGCCGTGAGTACTCTTCTGAGTGGAAGGCCGGCGATGAGCCTTACTACCCTGTAAACGATGAGAAAAACGGACAGCTCTATGCCAAGTACAAGGAGCTTGCCGACAAGGAGACCGGTGTTATATTCGGTGGACGTCTCGGTGAATACAAGTACTATGATATGGATACTACCATTGCTTCTGTACTTGATATGTGTGATAAGGAGCTTGGCTAATAGTCAGGTTCCCCACAAAATGCTTTGTTTATGTCATACAAAACCGCCCATAGCATATCAATTTTGCCACGGGCGGTTTTATTTACATTATTTTTTTCCGGCCAGATTTATCTCAGCCGCAGGAATATGCTCCCTAAGACACTCATATCCATACTCCTTCGAATACGCATATATAGCCGGAAGCTGTCTTGACAGAAAGAGCGCCGGTGCTTCTGTCACCGAGTATGCGCCACAGTGCCCAAACTCAAGAACATCACCAAGCTCAAGCTTCTTAAGCTTCACCTCTCTGACCAGCACATCCGCCACTGTACAGAGGCTTCCGCAGAGCGTATAGTCTATGTCCGGCAATTGTGTTAATTCCACACCGGCAGCTCTATATATACTAATCGGCGGCACTTGCATAGCCATTCTCTGTCCAAAGTAATTCAGATGGTGGATTCCTCCATCCAGAATCGCATAATTGGCATCGCCTGTCGATTTAAGGTCCTTTACCTGTGTGTAGTATTTACCGCATGAGGCTGCAAGGAAACGTCCCATCTCAATGCCAAGCGGATATTCCACAGCAAATTCTCTAAGCACCTCTGCAGCCTCATCAAGTGATTGTTTTTCCTTTTCCTGCCAGTCATCCTCGAAATACTCCACACAAAGTCCCGGGCCATACTCTACAAGCTGTGGCTCAAAGCCGTATTTTTCTTTTAATCCGGTCAGTGCAGACTTTATTTTTTCCAAGTCCTTATTTATTTTGCGAAGACTCTTCTGTGTGCCGGAATAGTAGTGAATGCCTATTACCGTGATGCCCTTAAACTCATCCGGATGTGAAATGATGTATTCAATATCATCAAGTGACATGCCAAACTGGTTGCCACTTGTCAGGCGCAGTATGACCTGTGCTTTCATTTCAGCAAATTCGGCTTCATGCGCACCTTCAGGCATACATTCAAGCATCACTTCCGATATCAGTGTCGCATGTCTTATGCTCTCACAGGTCAGTATACCGGCTCCATATGAAACTGCTCGCTCTATATCGCATTTTTCCTTCATCACGCCTGAATAGATGATGCACTCCGGCTTCACACCTAGCGCTATACATATCTCAAGCTCTCCCGGGCTGCACACCTCCACATGGTCTAATCCCTCCGGCAGCCTGTGAAGCAGAAACGGATTTGCCTTTATCGAAAAACAAAGTGGTATCCTACGTCCTCCTTTACAATCAAGAGCAGCCCTTATCATGGCTGCTCTCTTCGCAAACTCGTCCGTATCAAATACATAGTACGGTGTCTGTCTCATATGCTTTATTCCTCCACAAGCTCTTTCACAAGCTTCTCGATTGCATCAACTGAGTTGAAATTCTCAGGAACCAGATCCTTTGGTCTGATTGTGATGTCAAACTCATCAGTCAGCTCCGATACGAGTGAAACTATATCAAATGACTCAAGAATTTTGTCATCGATCAGCTTTGTCTCCTTCTCAAAATCCACATCCGGTCTTAATTCCTCTAAAATCTCTAAAATTGTGTCTCTCATTTTACATTTCCTCCAGTTTTTTCATATCATATTTTCCGTTTGGAAGCTTAGGAAGCTGCTTCAGTTTCTTGATTTTCCTTGGCACCATAAAGCCCGGAAGCTCGTCCCTCAGTGCCAGCGCAAGGCTTCTCCTGTCACAGTCACCTGTGTAGAAAAGTATCAGCACCTCTTTTGCTTTATTATATATAACGCAGCTTTCTGCGACTCCATCGACCACATTGGCGGCATGCTCCACCTCGTCAAGCTCCACACGGTGTCCCATGTGCTTTATCTGGCGGTCCATACGTCCACAGAAATGAAGTATGCCGTCCTCATCGAGCCTTCCGTAATCCCCTGTGCGGTACATCCGCTCAGGATAAGCCCTGTTGAGTGGATTGAGTGTAAATGCCGCAGCTGTCCTCTCCGGATCATTATAATAACCCAGCGCCAGGATTGGTCCACATACGCATATCTCGCCCTGTTCTCCTACAGCCGGCTCATTTCCATGCTCATCTATCAGGAAAACCCTGTAATTGTCATAGGCTTTTCCTATAGGAAGCACCTCGTCCTCTTCCACTGTATGATCCACGCTATAATATGTGCATGATGCTGTGGCCTCTGTCGGTCCATACTGGTTCACAAAATGTGCTTCAGGCAGATTTTCCTGCCATTTTCTGAGCACCCTGCATGGCATTACTGAGCCTGAGAAGCAGATTTTTCTGAGACTCTTAAGCCCTACTTCCTCAAATGCCCCAAGCGATGTGAGGATGGTAAATGCCGAAACACTCCAGCCGACACTGCTGACCTTCTTATCATTCATGTAATCAAACAGGGCATTTGGCTCCATAAAATACTCTTTTGGAATAATCGCTGTGCTGCAACCGGTCTTTAGCGGCAGATAAATGTCCCTGATTGCCGCAATATAGTCAAGCGGCGACTGATTGCCTAGCACATCACTTTCCTCTATATGCATCACATCACAATATGCATTGATGTATGTCATAAGTGACAGATGCGATGTCATGACTCCCTTTGGATTGCCGGTGGAGCCTGACGTGTAGATGATATACAGTGGGTCTGTCATGGACATCTGCCTGCGGACTACAGCGAGCATATCCCGTGAGCTGTCATCTATTTTTCCTGCACAGCCTGCCACAACACCACCATCTGTATCGTTCTCACTATCCGTCACAGCTTCTCCTGCTGATTCACTGATTTTACAATTACTATCAGCGCACACCACCTTCTTAAAGCGCGATATATCCTCAGCAACAAATATCTGCGGTCTATCGAAGCCTTCTGACTTTACCAGCTCATCCACTATGCTCTCCACATGCTCAAGACTTTCCCTGTCTGCAACAATAGCCCTTGGGCACAGATTTTCAAGAATTTTTTCAATTCTCTTGTCAGGAAGCGATGCATCAATCGGTGCATACGGTCTGCCTGCATATACCACACCCAGGAAGTATGCCGGTGTCACCATTTTTCTTCCGGCAAATACTGCAACAGGGGTTCTGTCCACTCCAAGCTGTTCTACCAGATATGCTCCTGTATTTCTTGCTATATCATACACCTGCCTAAATGTAATGCTGCTTTCAGTATCTGAAAATGCAGGCTTATCAGGGTATTTTGCCACTGTGGCCTCAAGCCACTCCAGTACGTTTTTCATCTTAGTCCTCTTTCATGCATTAATAAACGTTGCCGAAAAAATTATAGCACATAACATTCGAAAAAAATGTCATATGCTATCGAATTAAGAAATCTTAAGAAAGCCTTAATTTTTTTCTGTAGGTTTTTCTATATTTGATTCTCCTATTAAATATATCGGTCTGTCCTTTGCCTCGAGATATAGCTTCGACAGATAAAGTCCCAAAATGCCTATGCTAAGCAGTTGTATCCCACCTATAAAAAGTATGATAACAACGGTCGAAGCCCAGCCGGCTACCGGATCTCCGAATACAAGTCTCCTGATAATGATAAAGAGCATTGCAATTATTGCGACAATAAAGCTGAACACTCCGGCTATTGAAGCCATGTATAGCGGCGCGTTGGAAAATGCCACTATTCCGTCAAGGCTATACAAAAAGAGCTGCCAGAATGACCACTTTGTCTCACCTGCCACTCTGTTTACATTCTCAAACTCAAGCCACTTCACCTTAAAGCCTACCCAGCCAAACAATCCCTTTGAAAACCTGTTGTATTCCTTAAGCGAAAGCAGTGCATCCACGTATTTCCTGTTCATCAGCCTGTAGTCACGTGCCCCATCAACCATATTTGCCTTTGATATTCTGCTCATAAGCCTGTAAAATTTTCTGGCAAAAAAAGATCTAATCGCTGGTTCACCTTTGCGTGTCACTCGTCTTGTACCGACAGCATCATAACCCTCTTTATTAAGGACCTGATACATCTTCGGAAGCATTTCCGGGGGATCCTGAAGATCTGCATCCATTATTGCCACATATTCCCCCACCGCATGCTGCAAGCCTGCATACATGGCTGCCTCCTTGCCAAAATTGCGTGAAAAAGATATGTATTTTACACCGGAATCATTTGCGGCAAGCTCTTTCGCGACATCGAGCGTCCCATCCATGGAGCCATCATCCACTATAATCAGTTCATAGTACAATCCCGCTGTCTCACTCTCTTGACTCATCTGATCAAACACCTGAGTTATTTTATTATAAAAAAGAGGCAGAGCCTCTTTCTCGTTAAAGCATGGTACCACAATGCTTATCTTATTTTTTTCCATACCAGCCACCCTGCATATAATATCAAATAAATAAAAAATCCGATTGCTGCTCCTGCCGTATTTGTCACAAAATCATCAAGCTGACAATATCCCCTGCCGGTAACCAGCTGCGTGTACTCAATTGCTGCGCTTATAAAAGCACCAACAGGTATTGTAAACCATCTCATCCAATTTTTAAAAACCAATGGAAATATAAGCCCAAATGGTATAAACAATACTATATTTTCTATAAAATAAGCGTGCATCTGAAGTGTCATGCCCCAATTGCTCCACAGCACCATATCGGCGACGCCGGTTCTGCTTCCCGGCTCCCTTGAATAATACACTATCATTATAAGCGTATACATATAGGCCACAAAGGTGCCGCAGAACAGCATATGCCAGATTTTGCCCACTATCTTTTTTCTTCTCTCATCTGCCTGTGATACCTCTCTCATTGTGAAAAGATATCGCAGCAGACACACAAAAATATACATCGCAATGCAGATTAAAGCCAAATATACCGCTGACGGAAGATATTTGAACTTTTCCTGTATGTCTCTTATTATATAATCCTTTAAACTCAATGTCCTTTTTTATGCTCCTTGTAGGCACGAATGAACTCCAGCTGTCGTTCATCGTCCTTTTTCTGTTCGTCATCAGACATATGACTCACTTTAATAATTATACACAATATTATGCCAATTACAATAATACCGGCACATAATATAAAAATAATTAAGATTTCAGGCATAGACTATTTCCTCCGGCAGAATTTAATTACTATTCTCTCTACAGATTAAATTATATCCACTTAATTTATCTTAATTCACTCATTTATGAACCCTCATAACAGCAAAAGCTGCATGATATTCTCACACAGCTTTTGTATATTACGTGTATTATCTTTGGCATTAACCTTTATTTTAATTTTGCAACGACCATATCCACATATTTCTGACAGATTTCCTCGCTCTCTGCCTCAACCATGACACGGATAACAGGCTCTGTACCCGACTCACGCACAAGTATACGTCCTGTATCGCCAAGCTCTGCAGTAACCTGGTCGACAGCCGCCTGAACCTCAGGATTGGCAAGTGCTTCCGCCTTGTCAGCTACGCGCACATTTTGAAGCACCTGTGGATAGATATTAAGCCCCTCACAGAGCTGGCTCATCTTCTGTTTCCTAGCCATCATGACCTCCATCATCTTAAGGCTGGTAAGGATACCATCACCTGTTGATGCATACTTAGAGAAGATGATATGTCCTGACTGCTCTCCGCCGATGCGGCAGCCGTTCTGCTGCATGTACTCATATACATATTTGTCACCTACTGCAGTCTTTGCATAGCCGATTCCAAGCTCATCAAGGGCCTTATAGAGTCCAAAGTTTGACATAACTGTTGTGACAACAGTATTGTTATCGAGCTTTCCTCTCTCTTTCATGTACTTTCCATAGATGTAGAGGATATGGTCTCCAGTGATTACATTGCCCAGTTCATCTACACAGAGACATCTGTCTGCATCTCCATCGTATGCGAAGCCTACATCAAGGCCATTGTCCACCACGTACTTCTGTAAGCCCTCAATATGTGTAGAGCCAGCATTATTGTTGATGTTTAGACCGTTTGGCTCATTATTGATGACATAGCACTTTGCTCCGAGTGCCTCAAAAATAGACTTTGCCATGTTCCATGAGCTTCCGTTGGCACAGTCAAGACCTACCTTCATGCCCTTGAATGAGTAGACACCAAGCGATATGAGGTATCCCATGTAACGGTTACGGCCTGCCACATAATCCACTGTACATCCGATTGCATCCTTATGTGCATAAGGCAACTCCTTCCACTCCTGACCAAACAGGCGTAGCTTGCCGTCTATATAGTCCTCGACAAGGAGAATTGTCTCCTCATCCATCTTCTCTCCATTGCTGTTGATAAGCTTGATTCCATTGTCATAGTATGGATTATGGCTTGCCGAAATCATGATACCACAGTCAAAATCATCGGTTCTTGCTACATATGCCACTGATGGAGTTGTGGTAACGTGTAATAGATATGCATCTGCTCCCGATGCTGTAAGTCCTGATACAAGTGAATACTCAAACATGTAGCTTGAACGTCTTGTATCCTTTCCTATTACTATCTTTGCCGGCTCATCGAGCTGCTTCTGCTTCTTAAGCTCTCCATAATACCAGCCTAAAAATCTACCAATCTGATATGCGTGTTCTGCTGTTAAATTGACATTAGCCTCTCCACGGAAGCCGTCTGTTCCAAAGTATTTTCCCATTGTCGTCCCCTTGTGAATAAATTTTTCTTATATTATACACTTAATAAATGTGTTTGTGTAGTAAAATAAGCTTATTTGTTAAATTATTCTACTTCATAAAATCAATTGTTTATAAATATAATAAAACCAACATATGTATATAAACCAAAGCTACATAGATATCTTATGGCACTCCATATAATATCTCTTCTCATTCGCTTCTCCAATTGAGAATGTCTTTCTGGGCAGCACCCCGCCCGCATTTATTGCAGGGAACAATGTGCTTTTGTCTATCGACTGAAGAAAAATTCCACATCCCTTAGTCTCCTTAACCAGTCCGTGAAGTGCCTCATCACCATGGATATAGTCTATTTCCACATTGCCATGTGTCTCAAGATACTTATCTAAAATACCCTGGAGTATCTCAACCGGGAGGCGGTCACCTCTATTTGTGATATTAATTCCGGAATTCTTTATTGAGGTAGCGCCTGATTCAACATACTCAAATACTATCTCATCACCCTCAGCGCTCTCAAGTCCTTGTTTTGTGATTTCAGCTTCGAAAAACGACAGCATATCCTTTACATCAACATTTGTAAGCAGTCTGTGAATAGGCTTAAACTCAAGCGCCTCACTGTGCAGATTACAGATTTCCACAAGAGCATGCCTTGCAGGATGAGTTTTCAACTGCTCCTCTGTGAATTTTCCGGATTTTTTGATATTTTCCCAGCAGGTCTTCGCTGTTGCAAGCGAATGGTTTCCATCACCTACTGCAAACAAAAAGCCTCCACTGCTTTCCTGTTTTGCTGCGAATGCCTCTGTCACCTGCTTTGCTGCCTCACCCTCGACAGCATAGCCGCGGATATGTCCGCCTCCCTGCATAAGGTCTGTATCGTAAAGCTTACAAAGAGTGTCCCTGATGGCATACACATACTCGATTATTCCATGCTTTACGGCTGCTATATTTACTGCATCTTCCTGTGTATCACACTGGCATCCATCAATCTTTTGTCTGTCTATAGGATCATCAACAAGCAGCATAACATGTGGCAGCTCAATAGCTGCATTCTCTCTTATTTTTACTCTCGGAGGTATACGTGAGATTACTGTTCCCTCTGTTGCTCTGATGAGAGTCTTCTTTTTCGGGTCGAAATCATAGTCATCCAGATCAATAAGTCCTACTATTCCAAGACGAACCCCTGACTCCGTAGTACGCTCAACAAGCACATAGCCATCTGCCACCGCTTGCTTTAAGGTTCCATCTGTGAGATATGTATCCATAGTGGTATTAATATATTTGATTCTCTCATCATCAGTCATTGAAGCATATTTTGTTTTTCTGCCGGTTTCTTTGTCATTTTTGACACCATCCCCTGACGAATTGCAATCATTTTCCTGATTCTCAATTGTTCCCAGATATATTTCAGGGAATACCACATTAAGTGTTGACGGAGCATCGCCCACATACTTTTCCACAGCATCCCAATAATCAGCCTGACTTGTAAACTGGTCACAGGCGATAACTGACCATTTTTTCATATCTATACCATCGTTTGGCAAAAGAATATTTGCCGGACTGAAACAATTTGACATATCAACAATTCTCCTTTAAATATACAAAATATATAACAAAAATCCGCTATACTCTATAGTATAACGGATTTACTTTTATTTGCATATATTAAATTCCTTTTGTTGTTAGAATTCTTCCAACTGCATCATCTAATTTTTCTGCCGGTATCTCGCCACTGTTAACTGCAGACAGCACTGCATTATAGCTGCTCTCAAAGCCTGTTGAAACATATAACATGCTCATTCCTGCCTTAACAGCTGCCACAGCCGCCTCATCCTGTGTACATACCTTATTAAGAGATGCGTCTGATAAATCATCTGTAATCAAAAGGCCATTAAAGCCCATGGTAGTTCTCATATAGTTTACGGCACCTGCTGATGTAGAGCATGGCGTGGTTTCCTCTCCTGTCACACTCTGGCAAATCACATTTCCCATCATGACTGCCGGAACACCTGCTTCAATTGCCTTCTGATATGGCACAAAATCAGATGCCTCAAGATCCTCCAGCTTATCTGTCATCCAGAGCATTCCTGTCGCTGAATCTGTAGTAGCCTTTCCTTTTCCGGGAAAGCTCTTTGCTACAGAATTGATTCCTGCACCATTATAGCTGCTTACCTGTGCTGCAACACAGTCACCTACAGTCGCTGACTCGCTGCCAAATGCATATGTATCGTTATCTGCATTATCACCATATGCTATATCCGCTGTCGGCCCAAAATTCATATTAAGGCCATTGGTAGCCATATATGAGCCTATCTTTCCTGCACTGCTGCCCGCTGCGTCAGCATCTCCAAGCTGTGATGGTGCCTGCTGTGCCTCATATCCATTAGCTGAAGCAAGAGGAAGTCTTTCTCCACCTTCTTCATCAATTGCAAGAAACAGATTCACGCCCAGTCGCTCCTGCGAAAATGACTGCAGACTGCTCATCATCTTTGTAACTGCGGCCTCTCCTGAGAAATTCTCCTGTCTGAAAACAAAACCACCAAGAGGATAAGTACCAATAGCTGCCTTTGTCTTGTTACCGGCCTGAGTGAACTGTGATACACCTGTAATCTCCTCAGGTCTCGTAATGAATAGCTGGGCTACCTTTTCCTCTGTTGTCATAGAAGACAGCTTTGTCTTGACAGAATCTGACGGAGTAAATGCCGATGCTGCCTGCTGTCCATCAGCTTGTACCTGCTGAGTTCCATCCGTCTCCTGAGTAGGATTCTGTGTCTCCTGCTGGCTTTCTGTTATTTTCTTATTCGCATTATTCCCCGGCATCACAAAATGCACTGCTCCAAATACCAGCACAACTATCAGTGCAATTACTTCTATTGTGATGAGGTACTTATCTCCATTTTGTCTGAAGTTCATATTTAATCCCCAAAATTTGTATTTGTTAAATCGTTATTAGGCCCGCTTACTTTTCCTGATAATGCACTGCTGTATTCGTTTACAGTTGCACTAGGAGTATAGCCTGTATCACCTTCAAGGAACTGATGCACTCCTGTAGCCATGTCTGCAAGTGTAGTAGGCACCTCAACCCATGCACCATCAACCTTTCCACCATAGAACACCTGTGGATATGCTGTAGAATCCTCTACTGTATAGTCTGCAAGATTTTTAAATACTGAAAGAATCTCATCAGTATTATAGTTAGTATTGACATGTCCAATCAGATCTGATACCATCTTAATCTTTGCCGCTGTATTCATCTGCTTAGCTGATTCAAAAACCTTGAACAGCACTGTTCTCTGTCTTTCAGCACGCTTATAGTCTCCTCCGGCTGTATAACGTATTCTGGAATACGCAACTGCCTGAGTTCCATCAAGTGTATATGTGCCGGCTGAATCAATATGGGATGAGCTTGTTCCACGAACCTTATTGACCTCATCAATATATCCGTTTATCACCTTTGCCTCAGATGCATCAATATCCTGTACAATGCCTCCTACCTCATCTATTATTTCACCGACCGTATTGAAATTGACTGTAACATAATTCTTTATGTCTAAGTCCAGATTTTTGTTAAGTGTATCCACTGCAAGCTCCGGTCCGCCAAACGCATGTGCATGTGTCACCTTCTGGTATCCATGACCATCAATATTCATCATACAGTCTCTGAAAATAGATACCATACGGATTTTCTTAGCATCATGATCAACCCTGACTACCATAATGGAATCGGAACGTGTTCCTTTATCAAGCTGATCTGAGCGGCTGTCAACACCAAATAACGCAAATTCCTCTATACCTGATTTGTCTGTAGTGCTGTCATCCTCAGCCTGAGTATCAGCTTTTGTCTTAACTGCCTCTGTACCCGGCTTTATGCCTTTAGCTTCTTTATTCTTAACATTACTGCTGTTAATCTTTACAAGTATTATCGCTATAATAGCAATAAGTACAATCATTACTGCCGTAATAATTATATTTTTCTTTTTTTTCATCTGCACTATTCTCCGTCATTCATATGTGTCTGTGCCTGTTACTTTTCGTCCTCATCTCTGCCATAATAATTGCCATAGTAATTACCATAATAGTTTCCATAGTAATGACCATACTTAGACTCCTCAAACCTGCACTTATTGAGCACAGCTCCAAGAATCTTTACTCCCGAGTCCTCAAGTGTACGCTTTGTATTAATGATTGCACGGCTGCTTGTAACATTCTGGGCAGCAACTATTACTGCTCCGTCTACATTCTTTCCAACTACGGCCGCATCAATCGCAGCTCCTGTAGGAGGAGTATCGACAAGCACATAGTCAAAGTTCTTCTCTCCAAACTCGATAAGCTCTTTAAACTCCTCTGTCTCAAGAAGCTCTGTAGGATTTGGTACCTCATGTCCTGCAAAGAGAATAAACACTCCTTTGATGTTTGTCGCATATACTACTTTGTCCAAAGATACCTGACCTGAGAGATAATGTGAGAGTCCGTATATCTTTCCACCGCTCTCCACTTTCGCTCTGAGTCGTCCTACAAGGACTGACTTACGCATATCGGTATCTACTACAAGGACTGACTTCTTAGAGTCCGCCATCGAACGAGCCAGATCCATAACTACGGTTGTCTTTCCTTCATTTGGCACGCTGCTGGTAAAGAGGATGGACTTCACGCCCTTTCCACTGAAACTGATGCTTGTTTTAAGAGCTCGAAGAGACTCCTTCATTGTATAGCTCTGGTCTTTTATCTGATTAATAACTATTGTTTCCATTAAACTGCCCTCTTCTTACTCTTGCTATCGTCTGATTTAGATGATTGAGTTTTCTTCTTTTTTCTTCTCTTTGTCTTGGCTCCATCATACTCTGTCTCATCAACAGGAAGTGATGCAAGCACCTTGAGGCCTGTTCTGGTCTCCATATCATCTGCATTGGAAATTGTATCGTCAAGCATGTATCCAAGTACAACTATGCCGGTAGCAAGAAACAGTCCGAGTACAGCTCCTATAACTGTATTCTTAAGGATATTATTATTCACCGGTGTCTTTGAAGCATATGCTGTCTGGATAATCTTTGGCTGTGACTGATCCATATTGTCAGCGATATACTGTGATGAAACCTTTGCAATCTCATCTGCCACTGTCTTTGAAGCTTCCAAATCAGTGTCTGTAACTACAATCTTGAGCACACGTGTATCTGTCGGATTCTCTATTGAAACCCTCTTGCTAAGCTGCTCGTATGTCTCGTCCATATCCAGATTGTCGATTACCTGTGATAAAACTGTCCTGCCTGTGATAACGTACTCATAGTCGTTTGTCAGACTCGAGCCTACCTGAATATCAGCAAGACTGGTGATAGATGTTGACTTGGTCAGTACATACATCTCTGCAGATGCCTCATACTCCGGTACAAAAGTAATCTTGGAGTATAATCCAAATACTGCTGCAAGAAGCACCATTGATGCCACAAGTGCCTTCCAGTGCTTCACTAATTCGTGAAACAGCGCTACTAAATCGATTTCAATTTCCTGATCTCTTATTGGTTCGTTGTTTTCCATTTTCCTACCCTTTACAAATTGTAACATTATTTTTCGGTTTAATCCTATGTTATATTACTACACTTCATTTCTTTTGTCTATTTTTAGAAGTCACAAAAAAAATATTAAGAATATGTCATATTTTGTAAATAATTATGCAATATAATAGAAAAGTGCCGTTTCCGGCACTTTTCTTTGTTGTATTTTCATTTGCTATATTTTATTTGTTCCTGTTCTATTGTTGCTGTTCTAGTTCTGCTGTGGCTGTTCTGATGGTTCAGTCGGTGCCACCGGCTGTGGTTGTGGTTTTGAATTTACTGTAACGGTTATTGAACTGCTTGCGCTATTCCAGCCTGCCATTTCACCTGCTATAGCTGTAATCTGTACGCTACCAGCCCTGTAAATGGTCACATTTCCGGCGCCATCTACTGACGCAATCGAAGGATCACTTGACTGGTAAGAAAGCGCTGCTCCGTTTGAAGCACTTGCTCCGAGAGAAAATGGTGCATCTCCCTCTGTTACAGTTTTATTACCGCAACCTATTGTCACAGATGGTGTCTGGTTTGGCTGTGGCTTTGCATTTACAGTGATTGTAATTGTCTTGCTGCCGGCCTTATAGCTTGTAGTAGCCTCAGACTTGACAGTGATTGTTGCAGTTCCGACACCTGCTATCGTCACATTACCGTTCTCATCCACTCTCACTACACCATTATTATCACTTGAGTATGTGAGCTTTGCATTATCCTCTGCTGTCACACCGAGATTGAATGCTCCGTCGCCCTCTGTCACATTATAAGAGTCAGCTCCGCCAAGACTCTGTGCTTTGCCGGTCACCTTGTCAACACCACCATATACAATTACTTTTTCATCTAATGTTACATTCTCATATAGCTTCTTTGCAGCTGAATAAGGCATATTTATGCAGCCATGGCTGCCGCTGTACAGGTAGATATTTCCACCGAAAGTACTTCTCCACGAAGCATCATGGAAGCCAATTCCACCATTGAATGGTATAAAGAAATTAACCCATGACTTATATCCGTCTCCCCTTAAGTATCTATCCTTATCTCTTGAGAAAATAGAATACACTCCGGTAGGTGTTCCGTGTCCTTTTGAAATACATCCTGTAACACACTGACTTGATACAACAAGCTCTCCATTCTTGTATACATATACCATCTGGTTGGTAAGATCCACTTCACAGTAATTGCCACCATATGTGACATATTCACCTGTTTCTTCTTCCTTTGCCTCACTGTAAACTGCTTCCACTGTTGCAGACTTTTTATTGTTTATTGCCTCAGCAATCGCCTCATACAGCTTGTTTCCATCTACAGTCTGTCCTGATGATGCTACAGGCACATTTATTATACTTCCGCCTGTTGTCTTAAACTGTCCTGTTTTCTTCTTTGACACATCATGCTTTTTGGCTAGCTCTGTACAATATGTAGCCATATTCTCGCCATCAAGCGAAACTGACAATCCGTCATTGTCCACTATAAGCCACTGGGCTATCTGATCCTTTCCTACAGCCTCTGTAGCAGCTTCACCTGTTGCCGGTGTGAAATTACATGTCACCGTCACATCAAGATATGCATTGGCTTCTTTTAAGGCATTCTTTACCTGCTCGCTGTCTGCAGCCTTTTCTCCATCAACATATCCTGTTGTGGATGTAAGCTCCACCTTATCCTTCAGTTCCTTTACAGCACTTGTAAGATTTGTAGCTGCATTGTCATACACAGGCGCATCTCCTGATACACCATCAACACCCTCAAACTGTCCTGCCTCTGCATTGTATGCTATTGTAGCACGATATGGCAAAATTGACCTCATATCAAAGGTCTGTGTATCTGTCTCAGTCGTCTTTTGTTCGTCATCCTTTGCCTCTGCATCCGTATCACTCTGTGCCGTTGCATCAGACTGTGACTGTGTTTTTGCAGTGATATAAGAGTCTACAAGAGCAGTCTCCAGCTCATCAGACTTATCCATTTTAAAAAGCTTCACCTGCTTTTCCGGCTCCTTATCCTTATTGGCCGCATTTATCAGTTCCTGAAGATTTGCTTTGTCATTATACTTAAGCCCTAAATCCTCTGCTGTCATATCAAATGATGCATCGTCAAGCTTCACTGATATCTTATACTTGCCTACTGCAGTCTTTATGGCTTTCTTTGCCTCGTCAGCAGTCATTCCACCTACATCAACTGATGCAAGCTTGTACTTTTCAGGGAATGTCTTATATGCTTTCTTTCCACAGCCTGACATTCCCAACGCCATAAGCACACAGGCCAAAACTACCAGGAGTTTTATATTTTTCTTCTTCATCTTTGTCCTCTTTGTCCTCTTTATCTTAATTTTTATATTATTCTCACAGCACCATATTTTATCACTTTCTTATATATGCCTCAAGTGAGATTTGTCACATATTTTCCGATTATTTAAACATATTATTCATCATTATGATAACAAAAAGCTTGCTAATGACGCACAATATGTAACAGGCGTATAAAATAGTTCTGATAAACCTTATCGCTCATATGCATTTTATTCAACATACAAAATACTTTATAATTCTTATTTACACATTTATACATATCTGTATTCTTTTTTTCGATTTGACTGACAAACAGCTTCATCCTTTTTCTAAGCTGTTTTTTATCAGTGTTTCTAATCAGGCAAAGCTGCAAATAATCGTTGATAAATTTGCTTGTTTTATCAAACCACAGCTGCTTTCCGCCTATACTAAAGTGCTCCGCATCCCGGCCTGCCTCAATCAATTTCATGATAACCTTCTCATAATGGTCAAGCCTCTTCAGTGAGCTTTCTATCGAAACGCTCTGATTTACGTCACCGACTCTATACTCATAAAGTGCCTTATCATATGCATAGATACTTTCTGCATATGCCATTGGGATTATTGAAAACTCCTGATCCTCGTAAAATACCCCCTCAGAGAGTGTCAGTCCTGTATTTCTATAAAACTGCGTATTATATATCACCCCATGCAGACTCAGCCCCCACCAGAAATCATACAGATGCTCGTCCACATATCCTGCATTATATGGTCCACCATTTTTTGTTATATATTTATCGTCGTATGGATACTCATCAGTATTTTCTCTCTGCAGCACATATGATCTATAGCTCATCAGCACTGCATCTGCGAAATTCTCATGTTTATTTTCATTATCTTTAAGATAACAAATAGTTTCTTTCAACACATCAGTGTTTACCCAGTCATCAGCGTCTACTACCTTAAAATAGCTTCCTTTTATTATTTTTACTCCTTCATTAATTGCCGAGCCATGACCACCATTTTCTTTATTCAGTATCCGGTACACGTCAGGATATTTATTTACATATTTTTGTGCAATCTCCACACTATTATCGGTAGAGCCGTCATTCACAACAATAATGTCCAGCATATTTAAAAGAGAGTTATCATCAATAATAAATGATGATAACCCTTTATCCAAAAACTTTGCCGCATTATATGTCGGTATTATTATTGATAGTATCTTTTTATTTTCTGTTTCCATATCCTATCTAATTCCTGTTTCTATATGTTAATTTCCACTTATATCGCTGTCTGTCACCATATTTGACAATGGTAGTCAGTATTATTTTCTGTATAGTCTGTCTGCTCTGCCAACCCTTTTGGCAAACTCAAGCAGCTTTGCAAATTGATTCTCGTAAAAGCTGTTGCTCACATGCAGCTTATTAAACAGCCAAAATACTTTATATTTACGCTGTACTGCCTCATACATAAGTGCACTTTTTTGAGCAAGCTTCATGTTAAACTGCTCTACTATCGCTCTGCCGGATTGTCTGTCGGTATTTTTTATCAAAGCTATTTGATAATAGCTTGTGATTATGCCCGACGTCTTTCTGATAAAGTGTTCCTTTCCACCCAGTGGCATTTTTGCAAAGCTCTTCTCTGCCTCAAGTACATTAAATATAACCTGCTCCAAATCCGGAAGACGCTTCACCTGACTTGCTGCTGAAACACTTTGATTTACATCTCCAACTCTGTATACATACAACTCTTCCTGAATAAATCTGACAGTTTTTGCATACGAAAACGGAACAGTTGCATACTCCTGGTCTTCGTAAAATACATGCTCTGTAAGCTTATATCCAAGTGCTTTATAGAACCCTGTGTTATATATCACTCCGTGAAATGATAGACCATCATATACATCATCCCACATATTTACTATATCCTTTAAATTGTACTCTCCTGTAAAATCAGGCACACTCACATCTGCCGGTCTGTACTCATCCTTTGATATGTCATAATACCTGAAGCTTTGTATCACCGCATCCGAATCTACATGCTCGAGATATTCAACCAGGTGCTTTAGCGCAAGCGTATCTACCCAGTCATCTGCATCGACCACCTTTAAATACTTTCCTCTCACATGCTCCACGCCTGTGTTGATTGCAGAACCGTGTCCACCATTTGTTTTATTTACTATGACAAAAGTATCCGGATACCAGTCCACAAATTTCTGTGCCACTTCAACACTTTTGTCAGGTGTGCCGTCATTTACGACTATCACCTCAAGCTTATCGAGTATAGCCTTGTCAATATCTATTTCCTCAAAGCGGCCCTCCGTTGCCATTTTACAGTTGTGCTGTGCTGTCTGTGCATCTGTATCCCTGCATACCAGAAATGACGACAGCCCCTTATTCAGAAACTTTTCTGCATTATATGTTGGTATTATGATTGATAATATTTTACTCATTAACTGTTCTATCCGTCCTGATTACTATTATTAAAAAGAGTATTGCATACTCATTAACGCCTATTCATGAAATTAATTACCACGCAGTCTGCTATAGACCCATGCTGCCATCGGAAATATCTTAAAACCTGTTTTTCTAAGCATCCAGACGCTCTTCCTGCTGCACGCCCGGTACACTCCCGGGTGCTCCTCACGCAGCATCTCGTCAAACTTCTTCATATGCTCAACGTTCCTTGTATCATTGCCCTTTGCAAGAAATATCTGGTACTCATCATCGACTGCCTCGGCTATGCCGCGCTCAAGGTACTGCTTCTTGTAGGTCTGCAGATTGCCATGCACGTTGTTGTACTCAAACAGTGCATCAAGCACCTTAAGGTGCTGGTCATGACGCTTGATCATCATCTTTATGTCCACGCTCTGGCCACTCCTTCCAAGTCTGTACTGATACAGCGGCAGGGGCGAAAACGTGATGCTTGTGCAGTATGGTATAGGGTAGAGTATATACTCCTGGTCCTCGTAGAAACAGTGCTCATCCATACGAATATCATTCTTCTGCAATACATCAGTACGGATGGTCATGGAATGTATAGTGATCAGCGGGTCCATGACGGCCTCCGCAAAGCCCCACTCCCTGTTGTAGTGATAAGAGTTGGACACTGCCTTTCTGCGTTTTGTGACCTTCTTTGTCCTATCATCCACCAGGTTGAAGTCATTGGATATGACATCCGAGTGCGTGTGCTTCAAAAGCTGTACAAATTGTGGCAAAAGGCTCTTGTCCAGCCAGTCATCACCATCCACCACCTTGAAATACTTTCCTGTTGCGCGCGGTATCGCATAGTTGATGGTAGATCCATGGCCTCCGTTCTCCTTGGAGAGCACCTTGAAGCTGTATGGATATTTCTGCTCGTAGGTATGTGCCAGGCTGGCTGTGGAATCTGTGGAACCATCATCCACTATGAGTATCTCCAGACTTCTGAGCACAGACAAATCTATAAACGAGTCAAGACAGTTCTTTATATACTTTTCAACATTGTAAGCCGGAACGACTATGGTTAAAAGCTTCTCCATATATGTTTCTCCATGTATACCATTTTCCTTGTGTACTACTCTCCGAGTCCATCCTTGATGTACTGTATAAGATGTTCAAGCGCCTCACTCTCATCCTCGCCATTGCAGATAAGCTCTATCTCATCGCCTGACTTTATGCATGCTCCAAGCACTGAAAGTACACTCTTTGCATTAGCTACATTTTTCTCGTCATATATAAATGTTACCTTTGATTTAAATTTCATTGCCTCTTTGCAGAGATTGCCGGCCGGACGTAAATGTAATCCGGTAGGATTCTTGATTATTATTTTTTGTGCTACCACTTTTATTACCTCTTTTCGGTTATATATCTATCAATGTGATGAACTGTCAGAGCCGTTATTTCCGGTGTTTCCTGACGATGTGCTGCCCGATGACGATGAACCGCCTGTGCCGGTGTCGCCTGATGTTGTACCGCCTGTTGTTGAGCCCGAGGCTGTTCCTGTACCATCAGTTCCCGTTGTGCCGCCTCCGTCACCTTCCCTTCCGATAACTATCTGAACCTTTATCTCGCCCCATGTGTACTTGGTCTCATCCAGATTTGGCTTTACCGTCACTGTATGTGTACCTGTACCAAGGCCTGTCACATCAATTTTACCCTTCAGTGTAGTTCCCGAAAGTGTATCTATATCAGACTGGGTGCCGCTTACTATGACACTGCTCTTATCTGTTACAAATGTAAGCGTATATCCCTCTTCCAGTCCGTCATATGTGATATTGGAACTGTTCAGCGTCATGGTTGAAGTCGCATTTGTTTCAATCTTTATATCTATACTGAGCTTTGCCTTGGATGAGTTCACTATAAAAACTCCATCCGGCAGATATCCTGTCAGGTCAACAGATGTACTTATATCGTCTGTTGCGCCCGATATATCAATTGGTCCCACATCTATAGATGTGATATTGTTCAATGCTTCTGCATTACCTTTGAGCATTACAGACTCCTCTGATAGTTCTACTCCGAGCACGCTCTTTCCTCCTGCCGGTGAGCCTGTCGTAGTACACTTGATAGGCACCTCCTTGGTACTTAGGACATCAACTGTCACTGCTATAGACTGATACTGGCTGTCCACATCAAGCTTTGATATATCTATCTCATCGCCATTATCATCAATCAGAGTGAGATCACCGCGATCAGTTATCTGATTATCTGATATTATGGTATTGTCATCGACCTTTATATTTACATTGGCCGATGCTATAGTTGAAACAATGGACTCAGGACCTCCGATCTTTACTACCTTTGGATTTGCCTGTGGCTTGTTTCCCAGTGCTTTCGCACCTGAGAGACTTCCATCCAATGATACCTTTACCTCAAACTGCTTCTGCATATATTTTTCAACCGAAAGCGGGAGCATATGGTCTCCACCGTTGAAGGTAATCGAATGTCTGTACTTGGTGCATCCAATATCTACCTTTACGCTTGCCTTATTCGTATCATCCTTATCTACTATGATATTTGCAAGGTCGACATTTGCGTAAAAATCAGAATCATCAAGCTCGTTCAGATAGCTTCTCTTGCCTGATACCGAAAAGCTGATGGTCTTTTCCGAATCCTTGATGGTAGGCCATAGCCCCTTGTCAACAACCGAATCACGGCCTGTGACGGTGACTGTTGTGGTAAATGTCTTTGTCTTGACCGGGTCATTGAGATTGTAGACCACAAGCCAGAGTATAAATGCAAATGCTATCGCAAGTATTTTAAAGCCTATATTATTTGTGAAGGTTTTTAGAAGCTTCTTTCCCATTCTTAAACCTCCTTTTAATTAATTCAAATTTACCCGGCTCCCTATGTCTGTTCTGCAGAAGCTTAAGCTGTGTGCGTAGATGATCGGCATCTATATCGTGCTCAATCTGCCCCTTGTATGCTGTAGAAACTGATCCTGTCTCCTCTGAAACTATGATAGTAAGCGAATCACTTACCTCGCTGACTCCGACCGCTGCACGGTGTCTGGTTCCCAAATCCTTCGAGAGTGACAGGCTGTCTGATAGCGGAAGGTAACATGTAGCTGACACCACACGGTTGCCACGCACGATAACCGCTCCGTCATGAAGCGGTGTGTTTTTCTCAAAAATATTGATGAGGAGCTGACTTGTAAGTATAGCATCCACATCTATTCCTGTTCTGATATACTCTCCCAGATTTATCTCATCCTCCATGACTATTAGCGCTCCTGTCTTTACTCTGCCCATCGCAAAGCATGCACGCACCAGCTCATCAATTGTCTTGTCGGAGAATTTCTCAATTTCGCCTCTGCCGGTATTAAAAAAATCACCCAAAAAGGTCTTTCCACCAATATTCTCCAAGGCATTTCGAAGCTCAGGCTGAAAAATAACAACAAGTGCCACGAGACCTATATTAAAGAGTTTCTCAGCAAGCCACAGTATTGTATCCATCTGGAACAATGCTGCAACAAGCACAAACAACAGTATGATAATAAGGCCCTTGAACAGATTCCATGCCCTCGTGGTCTTTATCCACAAAAGTATATGATAGAAGAGCACTGAAATAATAAGTATCTCTATAATGTCTATCACACCGATTTTGATGCCCGGCACATTTGTGAATGTAAGGAACTGATCCTTGAAGCGTATCAATACACCACTCACATTATCCATAGCGCCCTCCTTTCTCTTATACTATGTAACTATTTGTCATCCTCAAATATATTTTCGTCTATTTCGAGATCTTTTGCAATAGCCTCTTTGCTGATATTTTCCTGATTATGTCTCTGAATCTTCTTTCCAAGGCTTCCTGTATTGCCAAAGTGCTTTACAACCTTTTCCTCCTTGGCAATCATCTTCTTTGGAACTGCCTTGACGTAATAATAATATTCATCATCCTCAAACTGTACATTTTCTGTACGTGCATAGTCAAGATTCATAAATATAAACTGTATGACAACACCTGCAAAAATAGCTGCTACAGTGCTGAGCACAAGCCAGATTATCTTCTCCGGCAGTCCGAGCACCAGATAAGCAACAACAAGTGCAACCAACTGTACGAGTCCTCCTGCTATGGTAGCAACAGTCCATGAATTGTTGATTTTCAATCGTCTGACCTGATACACCACCAGTGTGGTGATAACAAAGATTGCCATAACTATAAACATCTCTTTGTTGTCAAGAAGCTGTCCCATTGTCACATTGAGCTTTGTAGTGCTCTGCCCCTTTTTATCTACCACCTCTGCAAGCGCTGATGCATTCTGTCTGATTCCGTCAAGGAAATAGTACAACAGTGTGCCACATATTATTGCAACAACCGAATAAGCTCTTCTTAAAAGACCTGCTGCAACCGGCATAACAGATGGTATGTGAAGCTGAAAGCATATAGGTGTGAGTATCACAAGCATGCCATCCTTCGGTGCAAAACGAAAATAGACAAAATACAGTACTAAAAAAAGTACAAATGTGATAGCAAAAACCTCTATGGACAGCGCATACATATCTAAAAGTATCATAATCGAAGCAATCCAGAGTATTGCATTCACCGGAAGCAGTGCACACACAAGCGCTAAAAGCAGTGCCACAAGCATCGAGCTTATTTTCGCCATATAGCCGATATTCAAATCTATTGTTATAAATGCGATAAATGCAACGGCAAATCTCACAACCGGAAGTATAAAGTGCTCATACTCACCGCAAAATTTGACTGCCTTATCCTTAATTTCCAGTAACTTGTTCATAAAGCCTCCCTAACGCTTAATCTTTTCCTCACGGGAATATATTCTGCCCACTGCCTTCAGGTGATTTGCGTATTTGCGCACTTCTCTTCTGCCGGCCTTATATCTTGCAGTATACACCACAATTGTGACAAAAATGTAAACCGCCATAAATGCAATATACAGTATGCCTATTGTGACACCCATTGCCTTAAAATCAAGCTTATTGATTCTGTCCAAAAGCTCTGCTGCATTGACAGCAACCCACATCACAACAAGCCCTGCAAATGCGAATGTACCTGTAAAGAAGCTTTTTAAGCCCTCTTTCCATATATAGTCCCATCCGTAATAGCTTGCGGACTGCTTCTGCACACGGCTGTCATCGCTTTTGCTGTCACATAGAGCAATATTAAACAGTTCCCTTACTTTTTCTTCGTTTATCATAAATCATCCTCTTACCTGTTACTTGATATATCTCATACGGTTTTTGTCATCCTGCTGCCACAGCTGCCTATCCTGGCTCTTTGGTGTGTCAAGGGCACTGCGTAGTGTGTTTGTGAGCTTAGTCTTGCACTCATCACAAAATCTACCTGTACGTATCATCCTGCCACAGTTCTCGCATGGTATACCATATGATGAATCCGGTGAAAACGAAAGCCTTTCCTCACGTATCCACCTATTTATCTGCTTCATGGATGTATCCGTCTCCTTGGCCACTGTCTCAACCGGCACATTTGGATTATCCTCAACAAATCTCTTTACTATATCAAATTTCTCATCCATTTTTTTCTGGCAGTTCGGGCAGTACTGCTCATCTGACAGTACATTAAATATTCTGCCACAGCCCTTGCAATTAGATATTCTCATCTGATAAAACCCTCCTAACTTCCCTGTCCTATGCAAATACACAGCACATATACACGGCCGGGACATTTCTTTGCTATCTCGTGCCCAATCGACTCCGCCGTACTGCCTGTAGTATATATATCATCTACTATTAGTATTTGGTCATATTGTACAATACTATCCGCCACTTGAAAAGCCCCCTCTAGACAATTTCTGCGTTCAACATACCCCATTGTCTTGAGTGGACTGGTATTTTTCACTCTGCGCACAAGCCCTTTTACCATCCTTATGCCTGTTTTTTCAGACAATGCCTTTGCAAAACACTCTGCCTGATTGTAGCCTCTCTGGCGCATTTTTTTACGGTGCATCGGCACCGGAATAATAACATCTATCCCACATCTTAGTATCCAGTCCGAATATCTTTCCACTGCTGTCTGTGCAAAATAAGCCGCATACTCACGTCTGTTTGAATACTTGAACCTGTACATGGTCTGCTTTATGCTGCCCTTGTATGCAAAAAGCGCCTTGCCCTGCCTGTAGCTGTCATCTTCCCGCATCTGCCTGTGATGCTCTAGTGCCCGTGCACAGTCGTCACAATACTCTCTTCGCTCAGACAAAACCGGCTTCCCGCAGCGCATACACTGCGGCTGCTCAACCGGAAAGAGCTTTTCACAGCATCTGCTGTGTATATATCTCTCAACCGGACCAATTATACCATCACATACCGGACAGCGCGGTGGAAATACCAGATTGATTACGCCTCTCCCAATATCCTTTATTTTGTTCACTAATCCCCCTGACTGTAATATCCCCATTTGTAACAATATTAACAAAAAAGCGACAATACATTCCTGCAATGCAGGGACATATCATCGCCCTCACGGCTGCCTGTTATAAAACGTATATTCTAGAATTCTTCATCTCTCTTGCCTGCAAGGAACTCTACATACTTTCCTGTACCGATAGCAACACATGTCATAGGCTGCTCTGCAGTCATTGTATTGATGCCGGTCTTTTCCTCGATAAGCTCCTCAAGACCTCTGAGCAGCGAACCGCCTCCTGTAAGCACGATTCCTCTGTCTGCGACATCGGCTGCAAGCTCCGGTGGAGTCTTTTCAAGCACTGAGTGCACTGCCTCAACTATCTGAAGAGTTGCCTCACGAAGTGCTTCCTCTGTCTCCTCTGAGCTGACTGTAATAGTCCTTGGAAGTCCTGTTACAAGGTTTCTTCCTCTTACCTCAATTGTCTCCGGCTGTGGGAGAGGGTAGCATGTACCAATCTTGATTTTGATATCCTCAGCTGTTCTCTCTCCGATGAGAAGGTTATGCTTCTTTCTCATGTATCTGACAATTGCCTCATCAAAATCATCTCCGGCTATCTTGATAGATGTGCTGACTACCGAACCACCGAGTGAGATAACTGCTATATCTGATGTACCGCCTCCGATATCTACTATCATATTTCCGCATGGCTTTGAAATATCAATACCTGCACCGATTGCAGCTGCGATTGGCTCCTCGATAATCTTAACATCTCTGGCTCCTGCTGCAAATGTAGCATCCTCAACGGCCTTCTTCTCAACCTCTGTAACACCACTTGGCACACATACGCTCACGAGCGGCTTTCTGAAGCTTTTCTTACCAAGCGCCTTCTGGATGAAGTGCTTGATCATCTTCTCTGTAACTGTATAATCTGAGATAACACCCTGACGCAGCGGTCTGACTGCAACGATATTACCCGGTGTCCTTCCGAGCATGAGGCGTGCTTCCTCTCCGATTGCCTTAATCTTGTTGGTGTCCCTGTCAAAGGCTACTACTGAAGGCTCCTTTAACACAACACCCTTTCCTTTTATATAAACAAGTATACTTGCTGTTCCTAAATCGATTCCGATATCTGATCCGACCATTTTAATAGCCCCTTTCCTGCCATATCTTTAAATTTACACATACACTCTCTTATTATATACAATAAATCCCATTTTTCAAACTTTTTTTTTGAAAAAGGTCATATTTAATAAAATTTTAAAGTTTATCCTTGTCTTTTTCCAGATATTGTTTCAAAAAACGGCCTGTATATGACTGTTTTACCTCGCATATCTCCTCAGGTGTGCCCTGTGCTATGACGGTTCCGCCGCCGTCTCCGCCCTCAGGTCCCATATCTATGATATAGTCAGCTGTCTTTATCACGTCGAGGTTGTGCTCGATAACAACCACCGTATTGCCTCCGTCCGAGAGCCTGCGCAGTATCTCCACAAGCTTGTGTACATCTGCAAAGTGCAGCCCCGTGGTAGGCTCATCAAGTATATATATGGTCTTTCCGGTACTCTTTCTGCTAAGCTCTGTGGCAAGCTTGATACGCTGCGCCTCACCGCCCGAAAGCTCTGTGGACGGCTGTCCCAGCTTCACGTATGATAGTCCGACATCATAGAGCGATTGGATTTTGTTCTGGATCTTTGGCACATTTTTGAAAAACTCAAGTGCCTCCTCCACTGTCATATCAAGAACATCGTATATACTCTTGCCCTTGTACTTTACATCGAGCGTCTCCCTGTTATATCGTTTGCCTCCACAGACCTCACACGGCACATATACATCAGGCAGGAAATGCATCTCTATCTTAAGGATTCCATCGCCGCCGCAGGCCTCACACCGACCGCCCTTTACATTGAAACTGAAACGGCCCTTTTTATAGCCCTTTGCCTTGGCATCGGGTGTTGATGCAAACAGGTCTCTTATCATGTCAAACACACCTGTATATGTGGCAGGATTAGAGCGGGGTGTACGGCCTATCGGTGACTGGTCGATGTCTATGACCTTATCAAGCTGTTCAAGACCATCTATACCATCGTGGTCACCTGCGATACACCTGGCTCTGTTTAAGGATTTGGCCAGATGCTTGTAGAGTATCTCATTGGTCAATGAGCTCTTTCCCGAGCCCGACACGCCTGTAACACAGGTCATTATACCAAGAGGTATCTGCACATCAATATTTTTCAGGTTATTCTCCCTGGCTCCTCTTATCGTGATATATCCGCTTGGCTTGCGCCTCTCCTGTGGCACCGGTATCTTTATTTTGCCGCTCAGATATGCTCCTGTGAGTGATTTTTTGCACTTTATAATGTCCTTTAACGATCCTGCTGCCACTATCTCCCCACCGTGCGAGCCGGCTCCCGGTCCTACATCCACGATATAATCCGCTGCACGCATGGTATCCTCATCATGTTCCACAACTATGAGCGTATTTCCCAGATTCTTAAGATTCATAAGTGCACCAAGCAGCTTGTCGTTATCCCTCTGATGCAGTCCGATACTTGGCTCATCAAGTATATATGCCACACCTACAAGTCCTGAGCCAATCTGCGTGGCAAGCCTGATTCGCTGGGCTTCCCCGCCTGAAAGGCTCGCCGTGCCACGGGTAAGGGTGAGGTAATCAAGGCCGACCTGCTGCAAAAAGCCAACTCTCGCACGGATTTCCTTTAGTATCTGGTCTCCTATATAGTGCTGCTGCTCTGTAAGCTCTATATCAGCAAGGAACTTCACAAGCTCCTTCACAGACATGGAGGTCATCTCATATATGTTCTTGTCCGCAACCGTAACGGCAAGTGACGATGGCTTAAGCCTCTGCCCCTTACAGCTCGTACACGGAGTAATGCGCATAAACTGCTCATACTCTGCCTTTGCCGTATCAGAAAAGGTCTCCTTGTATCGGCGCTCAACATTGTCCACAAGGCCGTTCCATACAAGGTCATAGACTCCTTCGCCTCTCTGCCCCTTGTATCTGACCTTGAGCACTCTGCCGTCTCCACCGTAAAACAGCAGCTTTTTCATATCTGCAGATAAATCATCAATCGGTGTGTCGAGAGGAAGCCCATAGCCCTCATGCAGCGCACGAAGTGTCGCATAGGTATAGCTCTTTGGGTCTGTACATGACTGCCAGCCCATCACCTGTATGGCGCCCTCAGATATGGAAAGCGATGAGTCTGGCACCATAAGCTGCGGGTCAAACTCCATCTTGTAGCCGAGTCCGTAGCAGGTCGGACATGCTCCGAACGGATTATTGAAGGAGAAGCTTCTCGGCTCAACCTCATCTATGCTTATGCCACAGTCAGGGCACGCAAAATTCTGGGAAAAGGTCATCTGTTCGCCATCCACAATATCAACTATGGCATTGCCCTCTGTCAGTTCAAATACATTTTCAAGTGAATCAGTAAGCCTCTTCTCTATGCCTGGCTTTACAACCAGACGGTCTACAACAATATCAATATTGTGCTTTATATTTTTCTCCATCGGGATATCCTCAGAGAGCTCATACATGCTGCCATCTACAATCACACGCACGTATCCGCTCTTTTTGGCTCTCTCGAACAGCTTCTGGTGCTCACCCTTGCGGCCTCTGACCACCGGTGCAAGAAGCTGGATACGGGTGCGCTCAGGCAGTGCCATAACAGTATCCACCATCTGATCTATAGTCTGCTTTGTAATGGCACGCCCGCACTTCGGACAGTGTGGTATTCCAATTCTGGCATAAAGCAGTCTGAAGTAATCATATATCTCTGTGACCGTTCCGACAGTTGAACGTGGGTTCTTGTTGGTGGATTTTTGGTCAATGGAAATGGCAGGCGGAAGTCCCTCTATAGACTCCACATTCGGCTTCTCCATCTGTCCTAAAAACTGACGTGCATACGATGAAAGTGACTCCATGTACCTGCGCTGCCCCTCAGCATATATGGTATCAAATGCCAGTGATGACTTGCCGGAGCCTGAAAGCCCTGTAAAAACAACAAACTCATCTCTCGGGATGTCGAGACTGACGCACTTTAGATTGTGTTCGCTGGCACCTCGTATTTTGATGTATTTTCTTTCTTTTTTTGCCATAATTTGTGTTCCTCCAAATTGCTTCCGGATGTTATAAGCTTTTATTTTACGTCTCTCAATGTGTTTTTAAGCATAATAAGCTTATCCCTGTACTCTGCAGCAGCCTCGAAATTGAGCTCTGCCGCTGCTTTTTTCATCTTTTTCTCTATATCTGCAATATGCTTCTCAAGCTCTTTTTTGCTCATTGACTCCGGATCTTTGTCAAGAGCATTCTCATCGGCCGCTACCTTCTTTGAGATAGCTATGAGATCACGCACGGATTTCTGTATAGTCTGTGGTGTGATGCCGTGAGCCTCATTGTACTCTTCCTGTACCTTTCTACGACGCTTTGTCTCGTCAATTGCGACACGCATGGAGTCTGTAATCTTGTCAGCGTACATGATAACATGGCCCTCACTGTTACGTGCGGCACGTCCTATCGTCTGTATAAGTGAGGTCTCTGAGCGAAGGAAGCCTTCCTTATCCGCATCGAGTATGGCAACAAGTGTAATCTCCGGGATATCAAGCCCCTCCCTGAGCAGATTGATGCCGACGAGCACGTCAAATACGTCAAGACGCAGGTCACGTATTATCTCCGCTCTCTCAAGTGTATCTATATCTGAATGCAGGTACTTTACCCTGATGCCAAGCTCTGCCATATAGTTTGTTAGATCCTCAGCCATACGCTTTGTGAGTGTGGTGATAAGCACCTTGTGATGGTTTGCAGTCTCCTTATTGACCTCTGACACAAGGTCATCAATCTGTCCCTCAACAGGGCGCACTGATATCTCAGGATCCAAAAGTCCCGTCGGTCTGATAATCTGCTCCGCACGAAGCAGCTCATGCTCATTCTCATACTTATTCGGAGTGGCTGAGACAAAGAGCATCTGGTCTATTTTACCCTCGAACTCCTCGAAATTGAGAGGTCTGTTGTCAAGGGCCGAGGGCAGTCTGAAGCCATAGTCCACAAGAGTGGTCTTTCTGGAGCGGTCCCCCGCATACATACCGCCTATCTGTGGAATCGTGATATGTGACTCATCCACAATTATGAGAAAATCATCTGGGAAGAAATCTATGAGTGTCATAGGAGGCTCCCCCGGCTTTGCAAAGTTCAGATGCCTCGTATAGTTCTCAATTCCTGAGCAGAAGCCTGTCTCCCTCATCATCTCTATGTCAAAATTGGTCCTCTCTGCTATTCGCTGAGCCTCTATGAGCTTGTCCTCGCCTTTAAAATACTTCACACGCTCATCAAGCTCTTTCTCTATATTGAGGCAGGCCTCATTTATCTTCTCCTGCGAAACTACATAGTGGGATGCAGGGAAAATCATCGTGTGCTCAAGCGAGCACTTTACCTCGCCGGTCAGCACATCAACCTCCACTATCCGATCTATCTCATCACCGAAAAACTCAACCCTGATTGCCGTATCATCGGCATTTGCCGGAAATATATCAAGCACATCACCGTGCACTCTGAAGGTGCCTCGGTGAAAATCCATATCATTCCTGGTGTACTGTAAATCTATGAGAGCCCTCGCGAGATCATCCCTGTCCCTCTCCTGCCCCGGGCGTAGCGAAATACTCATGCCTGTCCACTCATCAGGACTTCCAAGTCCGTATATGCAGGAAACCGATGCCACGACAATGACGTCCTTTCGCTCCGTGAGTGCTGCCGTGGCTGAAAGCCTGAGCTTATCTATCTCATCATTTACAGAGGAATCCTTGGCTATGTACGTATCAGACTGCGGCACATAGGCCTCCGGCTGATAATAATCGTAGTAGGAAACAAAGTACTCCACCGCATTTTCGGGGAAAAATTCCTTAAATTCAGAGTACAATTGTCCTGCGAGGGTCTTATTATGACTTATGATAAGTGTCGGCTTATTAAGAGCTGCAATGACATTAGCCATAGTAAAGGTCTTGCCCGAACCTGTAACCCCTAGTAAAGTCTCGAATTGGTTGCCTTCTTTGAACCCGTCTACCAAGGCTTTTATTGCCTGTGGCTGGTCACCAGTAGGCTCATATGGGGCATGTAATTTAAACTCCATAATGCCCTCTCCTTCCTGAAATTTATAGTAAAATTGACTTCTATAAGCCAACTGATTGTTACTCTTACATACGCTGTAAATCCGAAATTGCCTCCAAAGTAACAATTTGGTCACCAAAAAGAAAACTGTAAATAATTGGAATATCCTGATTATATGTTTACTAAATCAGAAATAAGGTTTTTACAAAATACTTCTAAAAAAGACAAAGTCAACATTTTCATAGTATGCACTTACATGCTTAATTTTACTACAAAAAATAGACTTTGTCCATCTAATTAAGAACGTCTGTTCTCCGTTATTCATGTCAACCCATAATATATTTACCTATATCAGGTGTATTCTTGCTGAAGTCATTTGTCACCTTATCATTATTATCCATCGGTACAACTGCTGCAATAAAAGAATCTAATCTATCCAGCTTAACAACAGACAATTTTGATTTATCAATATAATTATCTATCGTCACAATCTCAGATGCATGTCCAAGATTTTCTGCGATTGCCTTTGGACTCATTCCATTTAAGAGAAGAATCGTTGCACATGTTCCTCTTAAATCATGCCATCTGACATCCGGCAGTTCCAAATCTTTCAGTAATTTCTTGAAATGCTGAAAATGAAAATTTTTGCTCCTAGGTCTTCCATATGAACTGCAACAGACATAGTCTAAATCCCAAAAATATTTACTTCTCCTGCTCTTAGAAGCCTCATACAATTTTCTTTGCTCTAAAATCGCATCATATACAATATCAGGAATATCAATAGTTCTCACACTGGATGGTGTTTTTGTAGCAATTTCCTGCTTTGTATAAGTTTTTGCATCCAGCTCACTATCGTTTTTCTTGATGTCTCTTCCAAGCTGTCTTCTGACCGTAAGCTTCTGCTCAACAAAATCAATATCTGAATATTTAATACCAATTATCTCCGAACACCGCAGTCCCATAACGACATTAAAAAGTATCATCAAATGAATTTTGCTCCCCTTACTCCCCTCTATCAATTTCTTTACCTGTTCCAGTGTAAGCGTATTTTTACTTTCAATAGTTCTGGTATGATAATTTCCTATATTTAAACTTTTTGGCATGGTTCATAATTTTTCAGGTATGTGAGCAAGTCCATCCGCTTGACCTCTTGCACAACTGATGGTGGTATATATGGCATAATTTTCATCTCCTTTCCTGCCTTGGATTGATATTATTGGGGATAATATCCGGGCATGAAAATAGCCAGGTGATTCCTTGAGTTGGAACCATCTGGCTATGTAAATTTACTTTTACTTTTTTACTATCTCCTCAATCAAAACATCTATTCTATGCCTTGACATATTATCACAATCTTCTTTTATTTTTTCACAATACTGCAAGAATTTTTCAGCATCTGAATGATACAAAACATACATAATATTATAACACGTATGATATCTATCCTCATCCACATTGTCTACTGGAAAAGAAATTTTATTATACAAATTGTCTATCTCTGATATGATAATATCATGATAATAACTACTATCAAAATTATTTCTAAGTTTATATGAATACTCATAAGCCTTTTTCCCATGAGTTGTTTTTTTCAAATATCCCACATATGTCTCTATTAAAAATTTCATCATTTCTTTATTTTCTTCTTGATATATTCTTTTTGTCTTTTCCGATGACATGTGAAACAAATCATACGAATACGATAGCATTTCCTCTTTCCCATCTAAAACAGTTTTTTCCAGCATTTCTTCTAAAATATTTCTATATTCTGATAAAACACTTTCATTATTTTCCTCTAAAACATCACTCCAAACAACATACGCATCTGCAAATTCATTTAATTCTGCTAAACTCTTTGCTTCAAGCATTTTCTCTCTTAAAATAGGTAATACACTCCTTATTTCCTCATCTGACTTATAATAGTTAGGCTTATCTCCTGAATTAAGAAATAACTTGTATTCAGCCTCCAATTGTTCTTCATTTAGTACCCCTTCCTCATAATATTTCAATATCATTTCTACCAAATTTGTACTACACTTTATTCCATAAAGATATCTGCCAATTCTATGCTGAAGCATATTTCCAATCGTATTTGTCATTTTTTCTACAGAATCAGTATTATCAGAATCAATTTCTTTATAGTACAAGTTTTCTATACTCTCCACAACAACAGCAAAGCATATTAACCTTAATTCTTCTTCAAATTGCTCACTCATGTCACTATTACAAAACAATTTTACATCTTCAAAAAAACGTTGCGCCTTTTCGAGCGTCCGTAAATTTTTGACTTTATGGATTTCCAAGAATTTTTCAACAAAGTCTGCATGGATATTCATTTTACTCCATGTCACTTTCTCTGCACGTTCTGTAATATGATATATTCTTTCAATGACCTTTTCATTATACTTTTCAAATACAACTTTTTTGCCCGATTGTATTTCATCTGTATTCGCAATCACAATAACTTTTACATAATTACATTGCTTGAGTTCTTCTATAATTCCAAATATATCTTCCAAATTTATGTCATCACTCATTCTTTCCAAGTCATCTATTACAATAATATGAACAGAAGTAAACTCTTTTGACAATAATAAAAACAATTCTCTTTCATTGGCAATGCTTTGTACTACTTCCTTTGCCTGACCAACTTTATCCCAAATTTTCGATAGACCATCTAAAACATTATTAGCAATTTCACCTATTTTCCCACCAATATTATTCTTTAAAGCCAATTGAAATAACGCTTCATGATATATTTGTTTTGGGTCTTTTAAACCAAACATTGATATTTTACAAACATTGGGATTTGCTTCTAATGCCTCATTTACCGCATAAGATTTTCCAATTCCCCATGTTCCATCAAATAAAATTGCTCTATATGGTAGATGATCTATGTCACTGATTATATTTTTTATATTATCTGCTTTCATACTGTATCTTTCCATCCCTATTTTTCATCTAACAACTTATTTTCCATCATCATTCCGAATATCATCAATAATCCGACCAATATTACATGTAATCTGTCCCTTACACTGATGAATATCCTCATTAATTTTCTTTTCCTGCTCAATAGCAATCTCTATATTCTTCGCCAGTTCTCCAATTGCAGAATTCTTTTTGGGATTGATTCCTGTTCTGGCAAGTAACAGCTTATAGATAAATGTCTGATGTCCATCTTTTTCATTCTGGATAATCTGTTCAGCATTCGGCTCAATATCATCTTCATATGAATTTTCATAATGTAACAGCAGGAACAGTTCAAATGCCGGATTACTAACCGCTAATATATTATTCTTTTCACCTTCTACTACCAATTCATCATAATCAAGTACTTTTTCTTCAAAAATATCCCCATCAAATACAACAATCATCTTATCTCGTTCTTTATCAAATGCTATTTCCGGATTTTCTTTCTGATTTTCTGCGAACTCAATCAAACGTCTTGGAAATGAAATGTCCCTGTCTCCCTCTGTTTTTTCAAGTAACCGGATATCGATTAATGGATGAATATTTAACTCTTTTCGTATATCAATTAACTTTTTGAAATACCATGTTTCGGTATTAGCACCCTCACATATGAAGAAATATTTACGATAAGGCTCAATCTGTTCTTCTTCATCTGTAGTTCTGCTATTCCAATTCGTATAACTTCTTACTGGAGCCAAGGCTACTCCTCCTCTCTATGTTCAGAAATACTTTCTGCACTGTCGCGGCAGTCGTCAGGTGTCTGTGCAAGCACATCCGTCTGACTCGTTGCTCGCGCAAAATCGAATGTTGAAAATACCGGTATCGCACCATATCTTCCTTCCAGATATGCCTTGCTCAACACTTTATCATACCTCTCCTTGAAACGATCTAAGGAATAAATAGAGCTTGCATTTTCTGCGTTACGTTCTACAAACCAGATTTCATCCCTTCTAAAAATAGCCTGATCCATAATGGATGATTCATGTGTAGTGAACAATAGCTGCATACGCTGCTCATCATGTAGCTGCATAAACAATTGCAAAAATCGTTCTGTCAATTTCGGATGTAAGCTTCTCTCCAATTCATCCACAACATAAAGAACATCTTCTCGTTTATTCAACAGCATATCCATCAAATCGAATAATCTTCTTGTTCCATCAGACTCTTCATCAAAACCGAACTCATAAAATGACTTATTATGATGCAATCGGATTGTTGTGACCTTCGGTTCAGAATGTCCTTCAACTTCGATATTAAAGAAAGTTTTCTTCGACCTCATCGTCATTCTGAATGATGGTTCTTCCTGCTCTTCCATTCTATTTTTTACATGCTGCATCATCTTATCAAATACTGATTTCGGCAATGCATTTGATAACTCATCCAATGTAATTTCTTCAATTTTTACCTGGCTGATACCCGTATCAAATGTTTTGATCAATTTGTTAATCAGCTTCAGCGAATTATCATCATAATAATATTCCAAATCAATCAATGGCGTATCCGGTGTGATAATCGAAATATGATTCTGAATCCAATCATATACATCCCGGAAGAACAATAATTTAGATCGTGTGCTATATTTTTTTCCACGATTCATTTCAGTCAGGAACAAAGATGTTTCATTTCCCTCAAAATCATCTGCATAGGTTTCAAATTTATTTTTTTCTGTGTTTGTCAGCGTAATACCATCATTTAACACCGGACGTTTACTTCCTTCTCGTTCAAAGAGACATTTTGCTGAACCATTCTGATATAATTCATATAACCATTCTCCGGTTACTTTTCGTCTGCTTAAAACTGCAGAAAAACCATAGGCATAAAATTTGTCACCTACAGTAATCTGAATTTCAAAACTACTTTCTCGTTCCTTATTCTCCTGCCGATTCTTACAAAACATCTGTGTAGTTTCTATCGGAATACCATTGCAGACACTATCTTTAAAAAATTTAAGGAACAATGCCAAATTGGTCTTTCCAGATGCATTTGCTCCATAAACTACTGCATATTTTAATAACTGGGTACTTTTTATCTTTAACCTGTGATTTGCATTTGTTCGTATTTTATTTGAGGAAATCATTGTCAGCTCTGCTGCTTTATCAAAAGATTTAAAATTTTCAACACTTACTTTTACTAACATTCTTATACACCTCCACCTTTATTATATGTTTTACTCTTCTCTCAGTCAATGTAAATTTTCTTATTTAGAGATTTTTTCGTTATATATTGTTTTTTTCTATTTTTAACAATTTTATTTTGAGTTATGCATATAATATCAATGTATAAGTCAGCTTTTTGTAGCGACACTATTTTACTAATGCCGCTACATGAAATATTACAATAAATAAAAACTTCTAATTCTTTTTTCTTCTATCTCTCCCAATCCATCCTTCCTGTCACATTCAACATCTTTTCTTCTCGGAAGCTGAGCATCTTTCCATTAGTTCCACCGACAATGATATGATCCAGCAATTCTATCCCCAGTAGCTGTCCGCACTTCTGCAGCTTTCTCGTAACAATCATATCCTCTTTTGACGGTTTTACATTGCCACTGGGATGGAAATGTGTATGTTCCCGTCGTATAAGTTCCACAGAACATATACCCCATTAGAAAAAGCTACCGTTTCCAGTAGCTTTGTAATACTTTTATTATTCATTTTTTCGTTCTCCATATGTTTCTATGAAAATACTGACAATGCTTAATCCTTCCATAATTGCATTAAAATCAATACCTTCGACAGACAAAGCATTTGAGGCATCAAATAATTCATCATCGACATTTAATTCCGAATCCATATCCAATAGAGCTTCATGGTACCATTCTGTGATTTCCTTATTTAAACTTTCTGCTTCTCCAATCATCTTATTCAGCATTTCTATTTTGTCTTTTATTTCCTGTGGCACAAACGATTCTTCAATATCCACTATATTGCCTCCTAACTTAATCCTGCATCCTTTAATGCTTCTTCAACCAAATATTCTTCATAAGAACCATATCTCCCTGCGTGCGTTGCAGATATACCATATGCTTCCCTTAAAAAATTAGGTCCATTTAATGCAGCCATTTCCTGAAGACAGGTTATTCTCAGTACTTGTGGAGTAAAACCACTAAATTTTCTCACCATGCTTGTTATAAATGTTTTTGAAACTGGATTGTCTGGAAGATAATCGCCTCGTGTTCTTTTTATAAATAAGTGTGTATTAGATTCATTATTTGGAAATTCCTTTCGCATTTGCATATACTCTATCAACAACACTATTTCTATGGGCATCAGGTATATATCAGGCACATCCTTCATGTGTATGACTTTTCTTTCTACATTTACTGCACTCAGTTTTATTTCCTTTATCCTCATTGATTGCACTGCGTGTAAAAAGCACAAGGATGTTAGGAGTGCTTCATATGGAAAGGACACTCCATCTTCCTTAATTTTATGATACAGCATACGTTGTTCCTGATATGTCAGTGCTTCACATACACGTGGCATTTCTCTAGTTCTGTAATCAGTTATCGGAATGGTAAATATACATCTTTTCCGCTTTGCAAACTTAAAAAACTGATACAAATCCTTTCTCGAACATTCTCGGTTTGAAGCTGGCAGAGACAATAAATATTGATTGACTATTGTTTCAGTAAAATCCGTCCAATGTGTCACTGTTTTATAGTTTTCCGTAATCCATCGAACCATTCTATACAATGAACACATATCCGATTCAATAGTGCTACCTTTGACCGGATTGCTTGCGTTATTGGATATTTGACGCTCCTGCAACGCAAATTTATCTTCCACATACCACTTTAAACACTTTTGAAAGCTTTCCGGCACTTTTGCAATATATTTTTCACATTGCTTTCTATACATACCATTTTCTGACGGTGCCTGTATCAGTTTTCTACCAATCATAAAGCCTGATAGACTACGCCATGCTTTAGCTTTTCCATAATATTCAAAAGTATGTTCAAGCCAATCATAAGTCAACTCCTTTGGAGATATATCTTCCATGGCAATAAATATATTCGCTGCATTTCGTAAATGATGAAAAACTGCTTTTTGTTCCTTATGGTAACTTATCAAAAATGCTCTGTACTCCTCCAGTATTCTAAGTACCCAAGGCTTCTCAACAGGTATCTCCAATGAATTGTATACAAACATTTATAAAGGTGGCATTTTCCCATTTGCAACCTTTTTAATGGGAACAACCTTCTCTTGTTTTTTCTTTACATATGGAGTAGGAGTAAATACCCATAAGTCACTTGGCGTACACTCCAAAGCCATACACAAAGCATCCATTGTTTCCGCCTTCACTTGTTTGGGCTGTTCATTTATTAATGCACTTATTGATGGTGCAGATAGTTTGTAACCTGCTAAATCTTGAAGCAATCTGCTAAGTTCAGCACCAGACCAAATATTCTTTTCAGCCATTACCTTCCTAAGTTTCCATTCCAACGCCATTTAACATTCCTCCTGTTCCTCTTCGTATGACTCTAATAGCTTTTGCCATTTGCTTTGAGCCATCCGAATCCGTTTTTCCAGAAAATCATCACCGGGAGATACATATGCAAACGTTGTCTGAATCTGACTATGACCCAGCAATGTTTTCAGAGTAAGCAAATCCACTCCCATTTCTGTAAGTCTTGTTGCAAACTCATGCCGGAGCTGATGAGGGCTAAAAATTTCCTCATCAGTAAACCCCAAATCCTTCTGCCTTCTCCGTAGTGAATTTCTTGCAACATCACGTGATATTCTTCTCTTGGTTTCGCTTAAAAACAATGGTCCGGATACTTCATCCGTAAATAATGGTCTAACATTAGTTAAATACCACTGCATCAGCTCATCCAGTCCCATAAGCATTGGCACCAAACGTTCCTTGTATCCATTTCCTTTTGAGCCTTTTGCATAACGCACATGAATTTTACCTTTTTCTCCTAAATCAAAGCGTATATCTTTCACATCAAGCATTATACACTCAAAAGACCTCAATCCTGCTTTTTCCATAGTACGAAATATCATATAATCTCTAGCTATTGTAGCAAACTTTCTTGCATTTAACATCTCATTCTTTAAACCATCCCAAAACCGTTCCAATAACTCTGGTTCTGGTGGAAGCACCGCTGAGTCCATGTCATCCCTACGATGCATATGTCTATTAAATTTATCAATAATGCTTGGAACATTTACACCATAGTTTTCATAAATATCTCTGCTATGCCTCGCCTCTAAAAAATCAAGAAATGCTGCTATACAGGATTGATACTTACGCCTTGTAGAATATGCTAATCCTCTTCCAACAAGGCTTTCATAAAAAGAATCCATATCGGAAGCACTTAACTCCCAAATGAATTTATCACTTATATCCAGAATTTCATTTACATTTCTTATATTCAAGGCAATCGTTGCTTTTGTATACCCCAGAACACTCTGTTGTTGCTCCCATAAACCTATCAATTTAGCTTGAAATCTTACTGATTCTTCATACGATGGTTCCTCTTTCTGCGGTTGCATGCCGCCGTTAACAACCCTAATTCCATTATTCATAATAAGACTCCATTCATTTAGGTATCTCCTAATTTATTTAGGTGTTACCTAATATATCATAATGAAATCAAGATGTCAACATACCCTTTCCCCGATGATTATGAAGTCCAATGATTGCAGAAGCATTTGCCAGAATACTGTTCTTAAAAACTTCTCTGGGAATTACCAAAGATGCATTGATCGTTCCAACACTGACCAGATTCATATTGATTACCTGTCCATTATTTTTCATATTCAGGATGCAAAATACTTCTCTGTCATATTGCGATAACTCCTTCGCCATCAATTCTACAACAGCCTGTGGACTGTCCAACGTCTGCTCACTATAAAGAGACGGCTCTTTTACCAGACGGATATTCACAACTTCCAATTCATTCTCCATCCTTCTGATCTCCTTTTGGAAATTCTACAACAAAAAAACATTACTCTCTGAAGATTCCACATATGATTTCAATTGTGATAATGTCATTTCCAAATATTTAGGTTGTTCCACCATAATCTGTTCCTTTCGTTTCTTCCTTTACTTCTGTTTTCCCTGACAAATAGCTTATCACTTTGTTTGCCTTAATGCTTTTCTGCAGCTCACTGATAATGCACAGATCTGCTACATTCACTCCCGGCAAAGCAAGCATTTCATCCATCGCCATATTGACAATCTCTTTTTCCGTTCCGTATCCGGCATCAAATAAACGCTGTAATACTTTTATTGCTTTCTGATTTTTTCCCATTTCATCATCAAAGGGCAGATTATCGCCGCCCTCTGTTTTACTCCTCCTCTTCTTTCTTTTCTTCAATTCCTAATCTCTTAACCTGTTTCTTTTTATTCCAGATAGGAACTCCTGTGATTCCGGCTGCTGATAATACCAGAATGGCTATCCATAAAATTGCATTTGCAGTGTCTCCTGTTTTCGGAGGGTTACTGGTTTTTGTAGTAGTACCCGGTGTCTCTGGGGTTGGTGTTTCCGGTACTTCTTTGATGGTTACAGTCTGACCTTCATCGTTGATATCCTTATGCTTTGTTACCTTTTTCGGTTCTTCCGGATTTGTCATATCATACAGTTCTTCAAATGTTACAAGCTGCTTTCCTCCAAGCGTGCTACCGTTGAAAGTAAACTCAATCTGCACTTCCATGTTTTCCTTGTCCGCTGTAAATTCATAATCATTGGTAACCTCTTTGCCATCAATGAGCAACTTGGCATTTTCTGCCTTAACCATCTGCCAACCGGACAACTTATAGTTCGTACCAATTTCCAATCCCTCTAAAGTAACCGTATCCACAATCGTCAGATCTTTTCCGGCTTCCACCTCTTTCTTACCGTTCTTATCCGTTGCTGTGGTATGAATCGAAATCTTTCGCTCCGTAATCAGGACGGTCTGACCTTCATCGTCAATGTCCTTATGCTCTGCAACTTTTACAGGTTCTTCCGGATTCTTCAGATCATATAATTCTTCAAATGTAACCAGATTCTGTCCGCCAAGTTCTGATGCATCAAACGTATAAGAAATCTCTACTTTCATTTTCTCGCTATCAGCAACAAAAGTGTAATCACTCTCCACACGCTTTCCATCAATGAGCAGTTCTGCATTTTCCTCTTTCAGCATCTGCCAGCCTTTTAACTGGTACTTTCTGCCTTCTTCCAGACCGTCCAGAGTAACTGTATCCACAATCGTTACTTTCTTTCCTGCAACAATTACTTTTTCGCCTGTTTTCTTGTCTGTTGCAGTTGTATGAATGGTAATCTCTTTTTCATACTCATCAGTCAGTGTTCCAATGTCGATAGTTACTTTATTTCTGCTCACAACAACTTCAAATGCCGGAATCAGCTTCATGCCTTTGTTGGATTCACAAGATAACTCCTCAATCTCATAAGTGTCATAAAGTAATGCACCTTTGCTATCGTCCGGCTCAGAAATTCCGAACCAGATACCGTCCTCACTGGATGTTCCGGCATTTGTATTTTTCTTATGAGACGCCCAATCGGAAGCAGTTGAAAACTGACCGTTTTTATCTGTTACTACGATATGGCTCTCTCCGGTTGTTTTGCTCGTAATCTTAAAAGGAACATTGGCAAGTCTCTTATGTGTGCCTGCTCCAATCTTTACTCCCTCCAAATCTCCACGTTTAATCTGGTTGTAAATGGAATGGCTTTCGTCTGTTAAATCTACGATTTTTCCATTTTCTGTAATTGAAAATTCAATCGCTTTTGCACCGTCTGTCAGATATCCTTCCGGTGCTTTTGTTTCCTCCAGTTTGTATTTACCATACGGAAGTAAATCTGCCGATGTTGTTGCAATTCCGTCATTCCCTGTCTGAATCGTCTTAACTGTCTCATTCTTCTTGTACAGTTTTCCTTCTACTAGAACTGAATTCTCGTTCAGTGAAATAATTGCAAATGCTGCATCTTTTAATGTGGCACTTCCCTGTGCTTTGGTATCTTTTGTCTCTAAATCACGTTTCTGAATCTTCACACCACCTCGGATTATCTGGTCAGATACGGAATACTGATTGCTTCCGGAAAGAACTGCAAGTTCTCCGTCCTCTGTGATCTGTGTCAGATACATTCCTTTGATCTGCTCTGTGCTGTCCCCTGCCTGCATATAAGCTCCGTCCAGTAAATATCCGTCTGGTGCTTTTGTCTCCTCAACAGTCAGTGTTCCAAGTGGTAATACGTTTTTTTCATTCTGGGTGTAAAATGCATCTCCGGATACTTTGTAAGCATCTGCCAGTTTTGTCACATAATGAATATTTCCATTATTGTCTTTTTCAACTACCGTCTTTGTAACCCAGGTACGTGTTGCTTTCTCTGGTAAATTGTCTTTTGTATAAAGTCCGTCATAATAATGCCAGGTAAACTCTGCTCCTGCCAGTGCTGCATCCCCCTGTTCGGTTGCTTTTCCCGTCTCCATATCAATCTTGAACAGGTCTACCAATGTCTCTGTCACTTTCGGAACATCGGAAACATTTAATACGGCTGTCTTTCCGGCTTCAACTTTCAGACTGTGTACTGTCGTATCCAGCTTATATCCCTTCGGTGCAGAAAGTTCTTTGATATAAACAGTCCCTGCAGTCACTTCAACTTCATTTGTCTCACCATTCTCATTTGTTGTAAGTGTTCCAATCTGATTACTGCAATTCTGGTCTGAGAATATGCCAAAAGTTGCTCCTGCAATGGAATACATTGCATTTGCTTTTGTGATACTTTCATTTGCTGTGGTCTTTTTTACCTTCGCATTTCCGACATTCAGTTCTGCCCAAAACTGTCCGAGATCCTGTCCCTCTCCAGTATAGATATATCCGCCACATTTATAACGACCTTTGTTTGCCTGTACAAATGCTCTCGCTCCTGTATACACTTCATTCTGAATATCCTGTGAAATCTCAGAATATGCAGCTCGGACATTATCACACTGCCAGCCTAAATACTCACTCAGTCTCTGCCATACCACACACTGTTCCAACAGATATCCCTGATTCGCATTCAGGTTACTGTGACTGCTCCTATACTGCTTTACATATTCCAATGACAATGCCACATCTTCGATCTGTGCAGCACTCATACTGGCACTTGCATCGTGTCTGGTTTTATATCCATTTTTAAATCCGGTGTTAATATCTACGCAATAGGCTGTTTCGCCCTCTACTCGCATGTGGCCTTCATTAAACATAGAATGAATGGTTCCATCATTCATCACATGTTCAATATATCCGACTCTCTCTGAGGATTCCGTCCAATACTGTGTTTCCGCTGCCTGAACCGATGTAGTCGGTAATGTGGTTAAAATCGTGGTCAGGGTAAGCAGTCCTGTACACACTCGTTTCCATATCTTCTTCATTTTCTACAATTCCTTTCTTTTCAATCAAAAAAAGACGTCCGTCTGGAACGCCTGCTGTTGCTTTATGTTGTTTGCTCCCTGCTGTCATGCAGGGTATGAGAATCTCTGACCTGCCGAAATAAAAGAGGTTCCCTGCTCCTTATTGTCTTTTCGGCTGGTAATCTGCTGGTAAATCAAAGGGGTAGGGTGTGGGGAGGGGAAAACAGGAAAAAGCTGATTTCTCATTGACCACCAACGGATAGACTTTTCCCTTGGTGTCAAAATGCCTATCGTTCCCTGCTTTTTTCCCGTTTCCGGTATAATTCCAGTGCTTTGATAATGGTTTCCTCCATTTTCTGCTGTGTAGTTCCCGATGGAAAGTACTTTTTCAGTCGATTCTTCGGGATTTTCCACTGCTCTACCTGATTTGGCTTCTCTTCTGACATAATCGACAGTAAAACATCTTCATTCAATCTGCCCTCTGCTGAAAATTTTCGGATTTTAATTGCCTGTGCATGACTTGGGGTACAAGCCTCCGACTCCATGGTGTCGTACAATATCTCCTGTTCCTCTTTCGGCAAATAAGACAGCTCCACCGCCGGCCGCATAGAAATCTTTTTGTCATCAACCATTTCAAGGATTTCCGGGATAAGTTCTGTAAGGCGGATATAACGGCGGATTTGGTCCTGGCTTTCTCCAACTTGCTCACCTAATATTTCTCTTGAAGTCTTTCCTCGAAATTCCTGTGCCACTGGCACAGAATTTTTTCTTGGACGTCCAGCTTGTCTCTTCATAGCCTCTAACTTCATCTTATATGCAAATGCCTTTTCGGATGGTAAGATTTCTTCTCGCTGAAGATTGCTGTCAACCATGACAATGACTGCTTGGTCATCACTAAGATTTCTTACAATACAAGGCATTGTCTCTTTTCCTGCCAGTTCACTTGCCATTTTTCTACGGTGTCCAGAAATCATTTCATACCCGCCTGTTGGCTTTTCCCTGACAAGTGCTGGGACTAATACGCCATGGTCACGCACGCTTTCGATAGTTTCCAACATCTTATCATCCATTTTTACCTTAAACGGATGATTCGGGAAATCTGTAATTTCATAAATCGAAATATCTTTTACATATTCCTGATTCTTCTGGTCTCTTTCTTCCTGCGTCGTAAAAAGGTCATCTACTGAGGGAAGATTCATGTTTATTTCTCTGCTTTTCGCCACACTGAAGCACCTCCCTCGTAAATTCTGCATACGCCTTTGCAACAGTTCCATTCTTGTCATACTCATAAATGCTCTGTCCTGCTGCACTGCTTTCTGCTGCTGTGATAGCCACTGGAATAACAGTTTTGAAAATCCTAATATGCTTTTCATAATTCTCTCTAAGGCTAGTCTCTGTTGTCCTTGCAAGTTTTGTTCTCATATCTGCAAGTGTCAGCAATACTCCCCCAATCTTCAGATTAGGATTTAGCTGTCTCTGTACCTTACCGATTGTTTTCATTAACTGTGTCATGCCCTTTAGTGGAAGATAATGAGCCTGCACTGGAACAATTACACTATCTGCGGCAGCTAACGCATTGATGGTCAACATTCCCAAACTAGGCATACAATCAATCAGGATATAATCATAATCCTTTTTCAAATCTGCCAGATACAGCTTTAAAGTCTGCTCTCTGCTCATGGCATTTACCAGTGAGATTTCCATACCCGATAACTCAATGTTGGTCGGAATAATGTCTACTCCTTCTTCATGGTGTAAAATACCTTCATTATACACAAACGGTTCGTCTTGTAATATTTTCTTCATTTGCGTATCCAATGTAATCGGAAGATTATCTGCATCAGTCCACCCTAATGCGGTTGTTAAGTCTCCCTGTGGATCAGCATCAACCAATAATACTTTTCGCCCCTGATGTGCAAGACCAATTCCAAGATTTAATGTCGTTGTGGTCTTAGCTGTTCCTCCCTTCTGATTTGCAAGGGCGATTACTTTACATTTGGTCATATGGTTTCCTCCTTCCTCGAAAAAATTTAATAGCCAATCCTTTTTACGGGACTGGCTATGTACAAAAATGGGCATGAAAAAAGCCGACGGATTCTTAGCGAACCAATCGGCTATGTAATTACACTTCCCTATTAATATTCTTTTGGAATTTCTTTAGAGAAAGTTATATTATAAGTTTCAGCAAGTAATTTTATATTATCTCGGAAAATTTTCCGAAATTTCTTCATAGCAACTCCATATTCCAAATCTTCCCAATCACTTTGCAAGTTTTTATAAAGAATTCCTCTTACTTCAACCCTCTGCATATTATCTAAGAATTCATTACATGCATCAACCATTTGCTTAATTATTGTTATTATATTTTGATCATATTTATATCTGCTAAGTATATCTACAAGCTTATTTTTTATTTCTATCGCTGATTTCTCACTCCATTCCTTGTTTTCCATCTCTTTCGGGTTAATCAACAATCTTTTTGATTCTAAATAGTAGAACATCTCTTGAATTCCTTTTTGTCCAGATTCTGTATATTCCCAAGATATTCCACCAATTGGAACAGATATTCCATTCAATTTTATCCCCATATACCTCTTAACTCCTTTGTAACCTCAGTAATATCCTATAAATTTTTATTCTTCAGCCAGATACTCCCATAATCTTTTTGCATTCACATATGCTTCTTTGTTCTCCATAATACTTTTCATTTCATTCTCCGCTTCTTTTTCTGTTTTGAATCCTTTATAAGATATAAACATAGGTCTACTATCTTCTTCTCCATAAGAAATTTTTGTTGTTCCATTTTCAAGTTCTATTATCTCTTTAACAATAGCATTGGTTAAAAGATTAGACGTATAAATTTCAACAGTCTCTCCCCATAAGTAAAACTCTTTTCTTTCTCTAATATGTTTTGATCAGTGAACCTTTGATAACATAGGGGCTACAATGCTTCTTATTTGACCTTCTGAATATGTCTTATCAATGATTATCTGAGCTAATATATCTAAAACCACTTCTGACGAATCTCCACTTGCAGCCGCAAATTTGTTTACTATTACATCCATTTTCTGCTTGGCAAGTTTTCTTGGCTTTGTTGAATTGCATGCCATATATTCTGTTGAACTCAAAATGCTAGATACTTCATAATGAAATCGTTCTCTTAATTCTGCAACTATTTCGGATTGCAAACTTTCTAGTTGTTCTACCATCCAAACTTCTGGAGTGCAGCCTAAATTGTATATATCTTCTCTATTATCATTATAAAACGTTGCTATACGTTCATTGGATGGAATAGTCTCTGTAAAAACATCTGCATCCCAGACCGCAAAGACTTTTGATCTTCCATGTAATTGCGTTTTTGTATTGAGTGCTAAAATTGCAGTCTGCTCATATCCACCTACCGGAACAATACAATTAGTAATCGTGGTAAATCGCTGATCTACTTGTGCACAAATCTTCAACATCTTCTTTAACAATAATCTTGCCATATCGTCCTCGACAAAAAATATAGCATCATAGATAATATTATCCATAAAATCTACACAACCAATTGCTTTCGCTGGATAACAAGGATTGAGTACCTCAAACCTCCCTCTTCCTTTATCATTTAAAAGCATAATATGGTGTTTGTCGGTGGCTTTTATCATTGTAATTGAATGAGTTGAAATAAACACTGTTAAATTTTTTTGTTCAGCAATATTTTTTAAATAGTCCAATAGGTTTTTCTGAATTCTAGGATGTAAGGCCATTTCTGCCTCATCTAGTAAAACCATTGCATTATTTTCAACCGACACTAATTTTTCAACTAGCCTTAAGACTGCTAATTCTCCAGTACTAAATCTTTTTTCTGAATAATATTTTCCGCCATTTTCTCTGATAACATAGAAAAATGTTGCATGTCTTCCTCGTCCATTCGCATTACGAAGTCTTCTAAGATTATTAAACTTATTTGTTTCAAAGATTCTATTCAAATCTTGCTTAATATTTACATCAGCAGCCACATAGTCTCCTGCTCTTATTTCATCTTTCGCAATATCTATTCTATTTGAATCGGCTTTAATAAAAATGGAATTCGAGAAACCAAAATTCCTAAGTAATTCACTTTTCCCTTTGGGTGAAACTGCCCAACGTGCAGTTTTTTTTCTGAATAATAAACTTGTTTGCGGATTATCCACATCATACTGTATCTTCGCATGCTCATATTGATCTACTTCTCCAAAACTTTTCGAAGCACTAAAACCTCTTGCAAATCCATACGGGTTACATATTCTGTCCAAGCATACCAACAATGTTGTTTTCCCTGTTCCATTTGCCCCAACAAGCAAATATACACCTGAACGTTCAGGCAACACAAATTCTAAGTGATGAATATTTTTGGTATTATCTATCGTTATCTTTCGCATTTTGTACCCTCCCTCTATTATCTTTTCCTATTTCTCATTACAAACTGTATTAAAGTTATTTGTTATCATCAGTATCTTTCTTTTTTCCATACAAAATTTCAACTATCGTACTTGCCAAAGCTTGCACAACTGTATATGTAGCACCTATAATTCCTGAATCAGCTATTTCTACATTTATTTTATTGGTACTTTCTGATAAAAGCATCATCCATAAAGTCGTAGCACTCCCCAATGAAAACAGAGCTCCAAAAAGAGCTAAAACCTGTGCAATACTATTAGGATCATCGACTTTCTCTGGACATATTGCATAAACAATCAATGTAAAACAAACACTTATTATAAGCATCATCATCGGATATTTTTTGCTGGTTCTTCGTTCTTCTTTTTTCAGAACCTCCACTTTTTCTATATCATTTCCGATGTTTTTAAATGTACTTTGAACATGCTGAATTAACTCTGACTTGTGCAACTCGGTCATAAATTTACTGTCAGATATACTTAAGATAATTTGATTTTTTAGTTGCTCGTTCGTATATAAATACTTTTCCTGCAAATTAAATTGTATAGAAATCGCATTTTTCACACTTATTATAAAATCCACATCCACATCTATTTTTTGTATCATGTATGGCAAAATATTATCTATATATTTTTCATTACCTCTATCTCTATTTTTCAAAAACGTCCTATTTTTCCACCAGATAGATACTATTTTTCCTATGCCAGTAGTTACAACCACTACAATTACGCCCGTAACTATTGGTGCTATCCATGTTGTGATAATAGTATTTATATCCATTTTCTCTTATGTGTACAAAGCCACATCCCTTTCTATCTTTCTTTATAATATATTTCTACAATCCCCAATTACACGAATTTAGGTCACAAATTCGCTTTGTGTTATTCTGTCCAAACCATGCTTTTCAGTCCAAATTATACGGAAAATATGGATAAAATGGACGTTTCAGCACTCAAAATCGGTCAAAGCCATACTAGGAAACAAAGTACTCTACTGCATTTTCGGGGAAAAACTCCTTCATCTCACCATAGAGCTGCCCCGCCAGTGTCTTATTGTGCGATATGATAAGTGTAGGCTTATTGAGCTGCTGTATGACATTGGCCATGGTAAAGGTCTTGCCGGAGCCGGTAACTCCAAGTAAGGTCTCAAACTGGTTGCCCTCCTTAAATCCCTTCACAAGCTGCTCTATCGCCTGCGGCTGGTCGCCGGTCGGCTTGTATTTTGAATGCAGTTTAAATTCCATAACGCACGCTTCCTCCAAAAAAATCTTAAATACTGCTTTTGTAAAATTATAAAAAGACAAAGTCAATCATTTATAGTATGCACTTATGTGCTTTATTTTACTACAAAAAATCGACTTTGTCCACAATTTTAGAACATTCGTTCTTGTTTATTTATTTTATGTTACTGTTCACACCTAACAGTGTGACCAGCAACGATTACAGCCATTTAAAATTTACTTCACACGTCCACAGCACTGCTTATATTTCTTGCCACTGCCACATGGACATGGGTCATTCGGATATACCTTGGCTGCTGCACGGCGCTTTGGTGCATTCTGTGCTGACTCATCCTTGTTTGTGCCCGAAATCTTTGCAACCTGCTCTCGCTCAACCTTCTGCTCAACCTGTACATGATACAGCAGTCTGACAGTATCCTCCTGGATAGCTGAAATCATGTCGTCAAACATATCAAAGCCTGCCATCTTGTACTCTACGATTGGATCTTTCTGTCCATAAGCCTGTAAGCCGATTCCCTGACGAAGCTGTGCCATATCATCGATGTGATCCATCCACTTTCTGTCGATTACACGAAGAAGCACGACACGCTCAATCTCTCTGAACTGCTCAGGCTCAGGGAATTCTGTCTCCTTCTGCTCATAAAGCATAACAGCCTTTTCCTTTAAGTACTGCTTAAGCTGCTTTGCATTCTTGATCGACTCAATATCCTCTTTTGTAATCGGATCAAGAGGAATGACCGGAAGCACAAGCTCGTTAAGCTCTACAAGATCCCAGTCAGCTCTGTCAATTTCCTCGGAAATACATCTGTCAACAGACTTCTCAACCTGCTCCTGAACCATCTTAAGGATAGCATCACGCATGTTGTCACCGTTAAGCACCTTCATACGCTCGCTGTAGATAATCTCTCTCTGGTCATTGTCCACCTGGTCATACTCGAGAAGATTTTTACGAATACCAAAGTTGTTGGCCTCAATTTTCTCCTGAGCCTTCTCGATAGCAGATGTGAGCATCTTATGCTGGATCTGCTCGCCCTCCGGTACTCCGAGCGCATTGAAAACGCCCATCAGACGCTCTGAACCGAAAAGTCTCATGAGGTCGTCCTCAAGTGAGATGAAGAACTGTGACTCACCCGGATCTCCCTGACGTCCTGCACGTCCACGGAGCTGATTGTCTATACGTCTTGACTCATGGCGTTCTGTACCGATAATCTTAAGACCTCCGGCAGCCTTTGCCTCATCGTCAAGCTTAATATCGGTACCACGGCCTGCCATGTTGGTTGCTATTGTAACTGCACCGTGCTGTCCTGCAAGTGCAACAATCTCTGCCTCTTTCTCATGGAACTTGGCATTTAATACTGTGTGAGGGATTCCCTCTCTCTTGAGCATGCCGCTCAAAAGCTCTGATGTCTCGATGGTGATTGTACCTACAAGAACAGGCTGTCCCTTTTCATGTGCCTCTTTAACCGCATCCACAACTGCCTTGAACTTTTCCTTTTTGGTAGCGTATACAGCATCCTGCAAATCAATACGCGCTACCGGCTTATTTGTAGGTATCTCGACAACATCCATGCCATAGATATCACGGAACTCTTTTTCCTCTGTGAGAGCTGTACCTGTCATACCGGCCTTCTTGTCAAACTTATTGAAGAAGTTCTGGAATGTGATTGTGGCAAGGGTCTTGCTCTCTCTCTTAACCTTTACATGCTCCTTTGCCTCGATAGCCTGATGCAGTCCGTCCGAATAACGGCGTCCAGGCATGATACGTCCGGTAAACTCATCTACGATAAGCACCTCATCATCCTTTACCACATAGTCCTGATCTTTGAACATGAGGTTGTGCGCACGAAGCGCAAGTATGATATTGTGCTGGATTTCAAGATTCTCCGGATCTGCAAGGTTCTCGATATGGAAGAACTGTTCTACCTTTTTCACACCATCCTGCGTAAGGTTTACAACCTTGTCCTTCTCATTTACGATGAAATCACCGGTCTCGTCCTGGACAATGCCCATGATGGCATCCATCTTTGAATACTCAGGAACATCCTCACCACGCTTCATCTGTGTAGCCAGGATATCGCATGCCTCGTAAAGTCTTGTCGACTTGCCACTCTGTCCTGAAATGATAAGAGGTGTACGTGCCTCATCGATAAGCACTGAATCGACCTCATCGATGATAGCATAGTGGAGACCTCTCTGAACAAGCTGCTCCTTGTAGATAACCATATTGTCACGCAGGTAATCAAATCCAAGCTCATTGTTTGTGATATATGTAATATCACAGCCGTAAGCCTCCCTGCGCTCGTCATTGTCCATGCCGCCAAGTACTACGCCGACCTTAAGTCCTAAGAACTCATGAACCTGCCCCATCCACTCAGCATCACGCTTTGCAAGGTAATCATTGACTGTGACAATACACACACCCTTGCCCTCAAGTGCATTAAGGTATGCAGGAAGTGTAGAAACAAGTGTCTTACCTTCACCGGTTCGCATCTCTGCAATACGTCCCTGATGCAAAATAATACCACCGATTATCTGTACTCTATAATGTTCCATGCCAAGCACACGCTTAGCAGCCTCTCTTACTGTAGCAAATGCCTCCGGAAGAATATCATCAAGTGTTGCTCCGTCCTCCAGACGCTTTTTAAACTCCCTTGTCTTATCCTTTAATTCTTCATCGGAAAGCTTTCCCATTGCCTCCTTATATGACTCAACCTTGTCAGCAATCGGGTAAATTCTCTTAAGCTCTCTCTCGCTGTGAGAACCAAAGATTTTTGAAAATGCGCTCATATTTTTCTCCTATAACTTCAAATTGCCCTTGTACAGGCTCACAATAGTGTTATTGTAACACTTTGAGGATGATTGCACAACCTAAAGGGATGAATGTTTTGTAAACATTTTATAAAAATATTTGCGTGAGTGTCGAGCTTTAATGGGTGGCTTCGCGCGTGGGAGGCTGTGAGGTCCGGGGGAGCACACAGTATATTCCTCATAAAAAATATGAAGTCAGCCACGGCTTTTTGCCTGGACAGGCTGTGTTTTAGTGATAGTGCTTCATGCTATTTGAGTTTATGGAACGCCGTGGCAGTTCATATTTTTTATTCTGAACACACTGTGTACTTCCCGGATCCACTTTGTTATGCGCGAAGCATGGCAGAATTATTTTTTTAATTAAAAAGCTCTCCTTATGGGAGAGCTTTTGGAGCTACATGTTTACATGCGGAAACTATTTTACCAGTTATTTCATTACTTCTGGGCTTCATATGCTTCGCGGCAAGCTTTTGCGAGCTGGTCGCCGCAGGATGTATTCTTAAATCCACATTTAATTCCACCGATTTTTTCCTCTACCTGGGCAACTGTGAGTCCTTCAACAAGCTTTGGGATAGCCTTAAGATTTCCGTTACAGCCTCCTGTAAACTTTACGTTATGTACTACATCTCCATCGAGGTCAAGTTCAATCTGTGTTGAACAGGTTCCTTTTGTTTTGTAAATATATGACATATTTTATCCTCCTGTGTTTTCAATTTTTTGTGTATACATGATTATAACATATATTTTTGCATCTTTGCTATGTTTTTTCACATTTTCCAACTCAGTTTTTCAATTCAGAAGTTACTGTTAATACCTAACAGTATGAACAGCAACAATTCAGATTCATAAATCTTTTCCTATTATTTATTTACTATTTACGCCATAACGTAAGGGACGATTCGCGCGGGCACCGCGGCGGGTTGCATACACTCCGGAGTCCGCGAATAGCGAAGCTGCTTAGATACTGTCGAATTATGCACATGCTACGCAGAAATGCCGAGGCATGGACGCCGAGGCAAGGAGAAATCGAGCCATGGATGGCGAGTTTCGACGTTTTCGTCATCCTATGAAAACCTACAAAGCATAATTTGCACAGTATCTTGGCTGCGCAGCGTAGCGGACACCGGAGTGTATGCAGCCCACCGCGGTGCCCGCGTGAATCGTCCCGTACTATAATCTCAATAAAGTAATATTCCCACTCTAGAGGATTACCGGCTGGATCTGTCGTCCGGCCATCACTTCATTTATTGTGTCGACAACCTGTTTTCCATCACACACGAGTGAATTCGGTTTCTTCACACAGTCATCCTGCCCAAACGGCACAAAATAAATATTTTTCATATTCATCAGCTTTCCGATATTCTTAAAGTTGATGCCGAGCGCATCATTTGTGGAGATCCCGATAACAAGCGGCCTGCCGTTTCTCAGATGAGCCTTTGCCGCGAGAAGGACCGGTGTATCCACTATGCCGTTTGCAAGCTTTGCCGCTGTGTTGCCGGTGCATGGATAAATCACCATCACGTCAAACAGCTTTCCCGGGCCGACACGCTCTGCCTCCTGCAGTGTCCTGATGCCCTCATCCCCTGTGATTTCGGAGATAGTATGCATAAAGTCTCCCGCCTTTCCAAAGCGTGTGTTCATCATCTGTGCATTATAGGAATATACAGGTGTCACATGTGTGAAGCTATCCACAAGCCTCTTTGCAACATCCTTAGTCTTTTCAAAACTACAGAAGGAGCCTGTAATTCCCATTCCTACGGTGCAATCCGAAATAACCATAAGCCCTCCGTCATACCTTTTCTTTTCATACAGTCATAAAGTATTTTTGCACCGGTTTTCGGACAGTATATGCCCGGAAGGCCGAGCGCATGCGTACAGTTTATCTGATACCTCTTACAGGCCTCAAAATCACAGCCTCCGGGCTTAGATGCAATGTCTATAATTATCGCATCTTTTTGCAAAATCATGATTAAACTTTCATCTATAACCCTATCCGGTACTGTGTTTATGAGAAACAGTGTTTCGAAACAGGCCTTGGCAGGATCATTAAAATCCACCGTTTCATATCCCAGTTCAGTGGCCTCATGCCTTGCCTGTTTTCTCCTTGCCATCACCATGACATGGGCTCCCATAGCAGAAAAAACGCGGGCAATTGCCTTTCCGCATTTTCCAAACCCGCTCACAAGTACCTTTGAGCCGTATATACCATGTATGCTTTTTTGTATTGCTATGGACGCAGTGGCCTCGGCCGTAACAATGGCATTCTGCTCTATGACAGTTTCATCTCTCATAAAGTCACAGCCCCTGTCAATGCCGGGAAAGCACTCCGGCATCATGCCGCCCCACACTGCAATATTGTTAATTATTATATTATGTTTTAATTTTTCTATATCACTATTTATAAGCTTAAGCTTTGAAAACGGTGTAGGAAACACAATATTCCCAACACGCTCATAATCAATCCCGCCGCTATTTCTGCAATCTGTCTGTTCTCCTCCCAGCATATCAGCGAGGTACTTTTGCCTCTGATCCGTAACATATATTATAGTGTCTTTTTGCATAATAACTTCTTCCTTTCGCTATAATATATGCGCATTTTCAGCTTATGTGATGGTATTTTGTTTTCTCGCTTAAAGCTTCCTCATAAAGCTTTTTCAAAGCTTTACCTATTCAAAAAAATACAGAGCCTGGCATATATTCCGCCAAGCTCTGTATTTTTTATAAATTCTACATTTAATTTTTAAATTATCCTATTCAATTCCGGTTGCAACGGATAATCTCTCTGTAGCTTATTACAGCTGTGTGACAACAAAAATATCGTAGATGGCTTTTATTGCCTTGTCAAAATCATCATTGCTTACACCGATGATGATATTGAGTTCTGATGACCCCTGATCAATCATGCGCACATTGATATTGGCATGTGCAAGTGCAGAGAAAATCCTGCCGGCTGTACCACGGTTTGACTTCATGCCACGGCCAACAACAGCGATAAGCGCGAGGTCTGACTCGAGGTCAATGATATCAGGATGAGCAAGTCTTCTGATTGAGCTGATAACCTGCTGCTCCTTGCCCTCAAACTCTGCCTGATGTACGAATACTGTCATAGTATCGATACCTGATGGCATATGCTCTATAGAGATACCGTTCTCCTCAAACGCCTGGAGAGCCTTTCTACAGAAGCCCACCTCTGAGTTCATCTTGTCCTTGTCGATATTTACCGCAACAAAGCCCTTCTTTCCGGCGATACCTGTTATGGTATAATCAGGCTTTTGGCATGTGCTCTCAACGATGAGAGTACCAGGTGCTTCCGGGTCGTTTGTATTTCTGATATTGATTGGGATGCCTGCCTTTCTTACAGGGAAAACAGCATCCTCGTGGAGCACTGATGCTCCCATATATGAAAGCTCTCTGAGCTCTCTATAAGTAACAACCTTGATTGGCTGTGGATTGTCGATAATTCTAGGATCAGCTACGAGACAGCCTGAAACATCTGTCCAGTTCTCGTACATGCTGGCATGACATGCCTTTGACACGATGGAACCAGTGATATCCGAACCACCTCTTGAGAAGGTGACTACCTTTCCGTCAGGTCCTGCTCCGTAAAAGCCCGGAATAACAGCCTTTTCTGTCTGCTCAAGCTTCTTTGAGAGCACCTTGTCTGTCTTTTCCGCGTCAAAATTGCCATTCTCATCAAAAAAGATGACTGTTGCCGAATCTATAAACTCATATCCGAGATAGTTTGCCATGATGATTCCGTTTAAGTACTCACCACGAGAGGCTGCATAATCTGCACCTGCCTTTGCCTTGAAATTCTCAGCGATAATCTTGAACTCCTCATCAAGTGCCAGCTTTAAATGAAGGCCATTTATGATTGAATCATATCTGTCCTTGATTTTTCTGAGCATAACCTTGAAATCCTGATCATTCTCAGCCAGATCATAGCATGCATAAAGCATATCTGTTACCTTTGTGTCTTTGGAATTTCTCTTTCCCGGTGCACTCGGCACAACATATTTTCTTGACTCATCGCTTCTTACGATGTCGCCAACCTTTGTGAACTGCTCTGCACTGGCGAGCGAGCTGCCGCCAAACTTTACTACCTTTACCATTTGTCTGTTTTTCCTCTGCTTCCTATATAAATAACTGTATTAGCCAATATTATACCGCTTTGATAAATCATTCGTCAATACTCAATATAGTCAACATCCAACTTCATAACATCATGTTCTTTGTCAAATGTGATGATACCGTATGATGGCATGCAGCCCCACAGCGGTGCACCGATGCTTCCCGGATTCATCATCGCAAGACCATTGTGCTTATCATAAAACAGCTTGTGTGTATGACCAAAGAGCGCCAGGTCTGCCCCGATTTCCTTCGCATGAAGCTCCAGATGCATATATGACAGCTTTACTCCGTATGTATGTCCATGGCACATGAGTACCTTATAGCCGTCGATATCAATAAGTCTCTCTGTATCTCCCCGTGAAAAATCACAGTTTCCCGGCACATTGACCATGGTTATATGAGGAAACTCTCTCCTAAGGGCATCCGCATCCACAACGCAGTCTCCCAGATGAAGTATCATATCAGGCTCCTCTCTTTTAACTGCCCGAATCATATTTCCCACATTACCATGTGAATCACTCAGTACCAAAACTCTCTTCATGCGCGTCTCTCCTATATCTTGTTTTACGTATCCATCCAGAACCACCCAACACACATTCGCAAAAACGCACGATACTCGTGCTTTCTAGCTGCTACGCATCAGCCTTTTTGTTCTCAATGGTTCTGAATAGTTACCTTTTTTATATATTATCATAAGTTTTCCGCGTGTAAAATATTTTTTTCTTTATATACGCAATATACGCAAAAAAGCTCCATGCCGACTTCATTGTCAGCCCGGAGCTTTAATCTTTAATTTTAACTATGCAAGCCTCTTCCACTGCTTGCTGCACTTATAATATGAATAGAACATACATCTTTCTGCCTGCTCGCATCTGACCGGTGCACTCTCGATATTGCACTGGCAATTTACAATAGCATCTGCTTTTCCCTTACATGAACCCTTAATCATTACATCGTCTAAAACTTCGTCTGACATTCTCTTTCTCCTCACATTTGTTTGATAGTATATTTACCTGTTACAATATTGATATATTTTATTATTTTTCTCTGTACGGGCTATGCTTTACGTACTCTTACCATCGGCTTAAATACTAACATCTTGTCCGCAACAGTTGTGATTATACTATATATTGTATTTTAAATCCATATGTCATTTCTAACAAAACAAATGATTTTTTATGTCACATTTTTCACTTGACGAATTTCATTTTCATGTTCAAGCCCAAAAATCAAGGATATCTGAGTAAAACTTTTCCAAGGTATCATCATCCGCATTAAATATCTCGTGCTTTGAATCAGGATAGACCTTCTTAATGCCCTGAGGCAGTTTCGCAATAAATTCATCCTCAGCGGCATTTGAAACCAGATAATCCTTTCCCGCCTGGCATAACAGCACCGGTATTTTAATTTCCTGTGCATGCTTCTTTATATATTTGGATGCCTTGCGCCCGGCCCTGCACCATCTGTAGGTGGCGCCATTTGTACGATAGCGTTCCTCCTCCACCTTGCACTTGTATATGTAGTCATAGCGCGCCTTTGACAGACAACAGCTCGATTCAAAATCATACTCATCCGTATACGGTGTCTGGCTCGGCAGATATTTATCGTTCCAGTTAAGCACACTTGCGACAAACAGTATCGCCTCCACGGCAAAATGTGAAAAATTACCATAAAGCATCTCTATCATAGGGCTTGAAAGTACTGCCTTTGTAAATACCTCAGGATGCTTCTCAAGATACAGGGCAGCTATCGCGCCTCCCATAGAGTGACCGTACAGGTAAAGCGGTCTGCGCCCCTCACGCTTCATCACAATCTCGCGGATAAACATATCAAGATCACTCACATAATCGTCAAAGCTGTTTACAGTGACCATGCTTATATCGGATACACTTCTGTCCGAAAAGCCATGTCCTCGATGCTCCACCATATATACTGAGTATCCGGCCTTTGCGAAATAGTAAATCATCTCATAATATTTAGGCATACACTCTGTAAATCCATGTGATATGACTATGGCAGCCTTTGCTACAGGTGTCGTCACATAGCCGTAATGTATGCGTGTGCCATCTGCACTCTTCATATAGCCATCTTCAAAATTAAGCCTGATAAAAGGCAAAACATATCTTGTTAATTCCTCATTATATTTTTCTTCTGTAATAATCATAGCATTCCTCACTTTTGGTATTTGATATTTTGTAAGTAACTATATCTCAATCCGGTCAATAAGATTCAGGTCATATTTTCTGACTATATCAAGTGCCTTTTCATAGCTTTCCACATCACATATATTGTCCACTGTATGTGCATCAAGCCCAAGTATCACTTTGTTGCCGATGTCATGCGGTATACACCAGAAGCGCTCTGTCGGATAGTGCTTTCCTGCACTGATACCAAGCATGTTTATCTCAAGCGGTATGTCAAGCTCCTTAAGTGCCTTGCACATCCTCGTCATCTCCCATTCGTAGACGGAATCAAGTCCCTGATAATTTATTAAATCAGGATGTGCTAAATAGCTGTACATGCCTGTTTTCATTCCCTCTATAACAGTATCCACATACTCGCGTATACGGCTCTCATCATCTGTCGGTGTGCCTGTATACGGGCCTGTCTGCTCTGATTTCATAAAATGCTGGCCCATTATCATGTAATCACAGCCAAGCCTGTCAAACATAGCCTTCTGCTCCTTGAAAAACTCCGGTATGTACTCCGCCTCAAAGCCGACATAGAGCTTTATGTCGGATGCATACTCCTTCCCAAGCTCCCTGATGGCATACACATACTCCGGTGCCTGCTCCATCGTCATCCGGATGCCCGACACATAGCCATCCTTAAAGGGGCACGGCACATGGTCTGAAAAACCAAGCTCTGCGATACCCATTCTGATAGCCGCCTCTATATATTCGCGCTCGCTGCCATATGCATGCTGGCACCTATAGGTGTGCGTATGGTAGTTTGCCTTTAAAAATCCCGTCATTACTTAAAGCTCCAAAAATCTATCTCTTATTGCTGTTCAAACAGCTATTCAAATACTACAATTAAATCAATTTTATCACTTTTTGTACTTTATTACAATCTCATATTTTTTGGGACTTTTTTCTCTATGAAATATATATGCGTTATGTTATAATCCATTGATATATGATAGTCATAATAATTCTATCCACCACACAATCATAAATGAGGGGCAAAATACCTTTTGACCCTCATATCATTATATTTTTATATACGGAGGAAATAATGTTCAAAAAAGGAGTGGTTCCCTCCCAGGGACTGAGAATTATCATCGTCGGATGCGGCAAGGTAGGCCGTACTCTCGTTGAGCAGCTTGGCAAGGAGGGGCACGACATAACAATTATCGACAAAAACAGGGAGAGGATTTCCCAGGTATCCAATATCTATGATGTAATGGGTATTGCAGGAAACGGTGCCAGCTACAAGATACTGCAGGAAGCGGGTATTGATGATGCCGACTTAATCATCGCAGTCACAGGCTCTGATGAGCTGAATCTGCTATGCTGTACCATTGCCACACAGGTCGGCAACTGTGCTGCTATAGCCAGAGTCAGAACGCCTGAATACAGCCAGGAGGCCAAATATCTGCGCGACAAGCTTGGTCTTGCACTCATTATCAATCCTGAGCTTGAGGCAGCTATTGAGATGGCTCATATTCTTCATCTGCCGTCCAGCCTTGAGGTGACAAACTTTGCTCACGGTCAGGCACAGCTCATCAAGTATGAGATTCCCGAGGGCAGCATCCTCGACGGAACAAAGCTCATGGATCTGGGCACCAGACACCATGCCAACATACTTATCGGTGCAGTCGAGAGAGATGATGAGGTCACTATCCCATCAGGTGATTTTGTGCTCCGCAAGGGAGACAAACTGTCATTTGTCGGCGAACGCAGACATACAAAGGAGTTTTTCAGCCACATCGGAGTCAATACACACAGCGTAAAAAATACACTGATTATCGGAGGAGGCAAAGCCGCATATTACCTGGCAAAGCAGCTCATATCACGAGGCATAAAGGTCAAAATAATCGAAAATAGCTTCGAGCGCTGTGAGGAGCTTTCCATACTGCTTCCGGATGCTGTCATCATAAACGGTGACGGAACAGAACAGGCACTCTTAAAGGAAGAGGGCATAGAGACCTGTCAGTCATTTGTACCTCTTACCGGTATAGACGAGGAAAACATCATGCTTACACTCTATGCGAAACAGGTTTCCAATGCAAAGGTCATAACAAAGCTTAATCGTATAACTTTTACCAATGTCATAAACAGCCTGGACCTTGGCAGTGTAATCTCGCCAAAATACATCACCTCAGAAGCCATAATTGCCTATGTCCGTGCAAAGAAAAACTCTATGAACTGCAATATAGAGACTCTCTACCACATGTACGACTCAAGAGTTGAAGCAATTGAATTCTTTGTATCAGAAAACTCAAATGTGACAGACATACCGCTTCGAGACCTAAAGCTCAAAAAGCATCTGCTCATCTGCTTCATCAACCGAAACGGCAAAATTATTATCCCTACAGGTAATGACTGCATACAAAAAAATGATACTGTCATGATTATAACAACCAATACCGGCTTTACGAATCTTCAGGATATTATGGAATAGTGGGGGAATGATATGAACACTTCAGTAATTCGATATCTTTTGGGATATATTTTAAAGCTTGAAGGCTTTTTGCTGCTTCTGCCATGTATTGTTGCCGGTATTTATTATGAAAAAAGCGGCATCTACTTTTTGATTGTTGCACTCATAAGCATAGCTATCGGTTTTATTTTTTCGGCTAAAAAACCGAGGGATTTTACCTTTTACCTGAAGGAGGGCTGTGCAACAACCGCACTGGGCTGGATTGTACTGAGTATATTCGGCTGTCTGCCGTTTTACATATCAGGAGAGATTCCAAGCTTCACAGATGCTCTTTTTGAGACCATCTCCGGCTTCACCACGACAGGAGCGAGCATCCTGCCTGAGGTAGAATCACTCTCCTATTGCATGAATTTCTGGCGCTGCTTTACGCACTGGATTGGCGGTATGGGTGTGCTTGTATTTCTTCTGGCAATCATCCCGCTTTCAGGCGGCAGCAATATAAACCTGATGCGCGCAGAAAGCCCGGGTCCTTCGGTTGGAAAGCTCGTTCCAAAGATGCGGCACACCGCCAGGCTTTTATACATAATATACTTTGGTCTTACGACTATGGAGATTATTTTCCTGCTTTTCGGAAAAATGCCTCTGTACGATGCCATCTGTACCTCTCTCGGCACAGCCGGTACAGGAGGCTTCGGTATCAAAAACGACAGTTTTTGCAGCTATAATGTTTATCTGCAATGGGTTGTTACCATATTTATGATACTTTTCGGTGTCAATTTCAACGCTTACTACCTGCTTTTCTTCGGTCACATCCGTGACGCACTTAAGGTTGAGGAGGTCAGATACTATTTCGGCATCATAATAGCCTCCGTTGTAGTCATAAGCGTGAATATCGCGCATATGTGTACCGGTGTGTTTGACGCAGTCACAAAGGCAGCGTTTCAGGTTGGCTCAATCATCACGACAACCGGATTTTCCAGCACCGATTTCGACAGATGGCCTGAGCTTTCAAAGACACTGCTTGTGCTTTTGATGTTCATTGGTGCATGTGCCGGAAGCACCGGCGGCGGTATCAAGGTATCTCGTATTGTCATCGCTGTAAAGACAATACTTAAGGAGTTAAATGGCTACATTCACCCAAAGAGTGTGAAAAAGCTCACCTTTGAGCACAAGCCTGTAGACCATGATGTTATCAGGTCAATAAATGTTTATTTCATGACGTATGCCGTCATTTTTGTTGTTTCAATGCTGCTTGTTTCCGTTGAAAACTATGATTTCACTACCAATTTCACGGCTGTCGCAGCTACATTTAACAATATCGGACCGGGTCTTTCTCTGGTCGGTCCGACATGCAATTTCGGCTTTTTTAATAATTTCTCCAAATATATACTGATGTTTGACATGCTTGCCGGAAGACTCGAGCTGTTTCCACTGCTCATCCTCTTCCATCCGTCAATCTGGAAGGAATTATTTATTCAAGCAGATAAAAAAGTAAAAGGGAATAGAAAGGAGAAACAAAATGTTCGCATGTAAAAATTGCGGTGGAAATGTGAAGTTTGACATCAAATCAGGCCAGTTAGCCTGTGAATACTGTCATTCACTTTTCGACCCTTACGCGTACGAGGACAAAACCTCTGACGCCGAGGTCCAGAAGGACTTCGACGCAACCATTTTCACATGCCCTCAGTGCGGAGGAGAAATCCTGAGCACAGACGATACCGCAGCAGGCTTCTGCAGCTTCTGCGGTGCATCAACTGTGCTCTACAGCCGCATGCAAAAGGAGCACAAGCCGGCTTATATCATACCATTTGCAAAGAGCAAGGATGACTGTAAGCAGGCCTACATGAGCCTCATGAAAAAGGCTATTTTCGCGCCAAAGGAGCTTAAGGATCCTAAGTTTATCGACGGATTCAGAGGTATCTACATGCCTTACTGGACATATTATGTAACCCAGAAGGCTCCTATTTCACTTCCGGCGAAAAGATCCCACCGTTCAGGAGATTACATCATTACAGACCATTTCAGGCTCGAGGGAGATCTCGATGCCTACTACAAAGGCCTGTCCTACGATGCATCTTCATCATTTGATGACAGCATCAGCGAAAAACTCGCGCCTTATGATGTGAAGAATATGAAGCGCTTTACACCGGCATTCTTAAGTGGTTTTTACGCTGATACAGCTGATTTACCATCAACGGTTTACGCAAGTGACGCAATGGATGCTGCCTGCACAAACACAGTAAACGAAATAAGTAAAGAGCCTGCCTTTACCGGCTTGTCAGTCGACAGTGACTCCGCGGCTCTTTCACCTTTAAGTCTTGGCACTACTGTAAAAGAAACAGATTACTCGATGTTTCCGGTATGGTTTTTGTCATACCGCAATAAGGATCGTGTAGCATATGCCACAGTAAACGGCCAGACCGGCAAGGTTGTTGCAGATCTGCCTATATCTGTCGGTAAATTCCTGCTAGGCTCACTCATTGCGGCAATTCCGGTATACATTTTATTATGTCTGCTGACGGTTCTCACTCCCGGAATAACTCTCACCATAGTCGGTGTGCTTGCGATTATCGCAAATATCTGTTACTCACAGGAGCTGACCATGATTGCTGTAAAGGAAGCCGGTACCGAGGATAAGGGCCGTATCGCAAAGGAACAGCCGGAGGCACTTGGTGCAATCAACAACCGCAGACGCCTTAAGGCTGCAAAAAAGGCCACGAAAACCATAAAGAAAAAGACAAACACATCGTTTATAGCTTACTTTATACTTTTTATATTTGTCATTCAATTTGTTCCTGCTCTGTTTGCAATCATTGCAGGTATCGGAGGCAGCTTTGGCAATGCAGACGGCAGCCTGATTTTATTTGTTATTTTGACCATCATATCATTTATTTTTTCAATCAGAGCCTTCTCAAGCTTTGACCGGATGCCCGGACACAAGGGAGTTGCCGGACTCATCTTTGGCATGGTATCCATGCTTATTGGCGATGCTGTTCTTTTGTTCCAGCCGGTGCTCGATGCATGGTACTATGGCGCAGCTTTTATCATCATCGCCTCAGTGCTTATCACACTGATTAATGTCATCCGCGCATTCAATGTGCTTACAACGCGCAAGCTGCCACAGTTTGCCACACATAAGGGAGGTGATGACCGTGCATAGAAATAATTATAAAAGTCCTTTTTTGCATTGTATAAAATGCATGTGCTCAGCTTTGTTTACATTATTTTTGCTTGTTACAATCCTTGTTTTGAGCAGCTCATCAAATGTATATGCCACTGAGACAGCCACAAATTACAATCTAAGCGGCACAAACAAGTCTACCGGCTACGAGTACATCCTTGAGGACTCTGCCAATTTCATTGACGATGCCGTAAAAGGCAAGCTCATCTCACAGATGAAAAAGACAACCGAATACTGCAACATAGCTGTTGTCACCACTACCTCACATCCTTACGGAAGCACTGAAAGCTATGCAGTCAATACATTTGAAGGCTATTTCGGAACCGGTGCAAACGGTGTCATTTTTGTAATAGACAGAGATTTAAACGAGATTTATCTGGCTTGTGAGGGAAGCACGCAGAGAACCATCCCGAACTCAAAATGTAACTCCATCTGTGACAACACTTATATATATGCCACCTCAAGTCATGATTACGACTATTTCACCTGCTGTACGGAAACAATAGACCAGGTCAACACAGTCCTTGCAGGCGGACATATATCACAGCCTCTCAGATACATTTCGAGCATCTTTATCGCTCTCGCTGCCGGCATGATTTTTTGCTTTGTATATGCATTATCCCTGTCAAAGGGCCGCAAGGCTAAGAGCAACGAGCTCATGGGTGCAGCATTTACAAAGGTAGAGATTCAAAATGCACGCGCACGCTTTATGAACCAGACAAGACACTACAGTCCACAAAGCTCAGGCTCAAGTGGCGGTCACAGCGGTGGTGGAGGTCATAGTGGCGGCAGTCACAGCGGCGGCGGTCACCACATCTAACCTCTGATTTTGATAAATACAATACCATCATCAGCCCCGGCAAATGCCGGGGTTGTTTTATTACAAAAAAACACTAAAAAAATCTCAATTTATGATTGTTTTTAGTACAAATACACTATATAATATTCGTAGTATTTTGATTTATCTTTTAAATTAGACTAATTTGGTTGTGGAGCGGATATGATTAAACGCAGATATATGAGAACACGACAATTGAAACCCGGCATGATTATTGATCAGGTCATCAAGGATCCTACCGGCCGTAACCTGGTGGTACAGGGCTCAGCTATCGATGATTATATCATCTCTTCGCTGCTTAAGCTCGGTATAATGTCAGTATACATCCGCGAGGGAAGTGCTGATCCTGACGATCCGGATGCCATACTGTCTCCAAAGGCTGCCGCCATGGTCAAACAGCTGCGTACGGACGACCGTTCCAAGGTCACCTTAAGCGACAGTGTCAGGCAGCGTGTATCAACCGGTGTCCAGTACATCTTCAACAACACTAACTCCGAGGAGCTAACACAGGCAACAAACCAGATTGCAGACTCGCTCATGGAGGCCATCAATGAAAACGATGCCATAGCTGTCGATATCAGTTCCCTCAAAACAAGCGATGAGTACACCTTCAAGCACAGTGTGGATGTGGCTACTATTTCAATGATTCTTGCCAAGCAGATGAAGCTGCCTGACAACGAAATCCACGACATAGGTGTATCCGGCCTGCTGCACGATATAGGCAAGACAATGATCCCCAATGAAATTCTAAACAAGCCGGGCAGGCTCACGGATGATGAGTTTAATATCATGAAAAAACATTCCGTGTACGGCTACAATATGCTAAAAGACCGAAAGGATTTAAACAACTCTATACTGATGGGAGTGCTGCAGCACCACGAACGCATTGACGGAACCGGATATCCACTCGGCTTTGATGCACCAAAAATCTGTCAGTTTGCAAAGATTTTGTCTGTCGCAGATGTCTATGATGCGCTTGTCACAAAGCGTCCGTACAAGGATGCCTTATCACAGCGTGATGCAGTTGAGATGCTTATGTCCATGACAAACCAGCTTGATATAGGTGTCATGCGTGCTTTCATGAGCAGTATGATTCTATATCCTGTTGATTCAATTGTACAGCTTAGCAATGGTGAAAAGGCAAGAGTTGTAAAAAACAGTGAGTACTACATTCTCCGACCAACTGTTGTCGGTGTCGATTCCGGCAGAGTATACAATCTGGGCAATGATTTGAAGTGCGCAAGTATTATTATACTTTAGACATAATGATTTGAGCCACCTTAAGAATAAAAAAGCTGATGCGTCATGCTTACATGCAGGCATCAGCTTTTTGTTCTAAGTGGTTTTATAGTTATTAATTGCTTGCAAAAATAAAAAGCCCTCAGCACTGTGTACTGAGAGCTTTTTGTTTTAGCAGTCCGTACGGGAATCGAACCCGTGTTTCCGCCGTGAGAGGGCGGCGTCTTAACCGCTTGACCAACGAACCGTATATTATAATACCATGGTCAATCGGATAATGCAAGCTTTTTTTGAAATTTTTTTAAAAAATTTTTATTTGTTATTTATCTGCCTTTTTCCTTCTTTACTTTCTTTATACGTTCTCTTTTAAAGCGTTCCTTCAGACTCTCTGTAAATGTCTCGAGATACCTGTTCTCCACCTTTGGATTTCTGAAGCCCTGTGCTCGGTTAAGCGCAGATTTCTTTAAAGCACCCATTGAATCGATGACGCGGTCTGCACTGGCTCTGATACGTTTTCTCTTTCTGCGCTCCTCGACTGCCTCCGCAAGCTCCTGTGACCTCTCCTGCGACCTTTCATCTGCCGCCTTCTTACGCTCTTTAACCTCTTCCACAACCTCATCCATATAGGTGTTGAAATTGTTCTGCAGATTGACTATTGTCCTACTGAAATCTGTAAGCGCTGACACGGTGATTGCAGTGTCTACAGCTAAAAAGCCCATAAGAAGCAGTGAGAAAAACTCATACCATATAGGTGACATCCAGCCTGTGATGAACTTCGTAAATGGTGCAATGAAATATACCACTATAAGTCCTGCCACCCCAAAGCCTACAGAATATGGAAAACACACCCTGCCGTTTATATTAAGCGGCATGCTGCTGTAATCCCACCAGTATGCGTGAAACAGCTTCTCAAGCGCCCACGATGTGCCATATTCTAAGACAATGCTTCCCAAAAATGCCACAAGAAATATCTGCCACCATGTAAATGTCGCATCCGTGTGAGCCGAAATGAAATCTGCTATCGCAGTGATCGCGACACCTCCGGCTCCGTAAATAGGACAAAGCGGACCATAGAGAAAGCCTCTGTTTTCCCATTTTTTTGCTCTGATGGTACAGTAGATGCTCTCATATATCCAGCCCATACAGCTAAATATAATAAAATACACAAAATATCTTGATAACCACATATATAATCCTTTCTCCCCGGATAATTTATGATATACAGCAAATGACATTGATTCCCTTATGTCTGCAAATTAAAAATCACTCTCCGGATACATCTCATCTAAGTATATATCATACCATTTTGTACACTCATTTGTCCATGAGTCAGCAACTTTTTCATATTGCAGTCGCAGCTTATCGACATTTTCTTCGTTAAGCTCGCTTTCTGCTTCACATAGCTCTTCATAAACCTTTTCTGCTTCTTCAGCCGCCTTCGCCACCGGCTCCGCTGCAAGTGCAAGCTTCCACTCTAAGTACGCCTCTTCTGTTGAAAGCTGTCTGGTCTCATGTCGCTCCCTCTTTGGGACAGCCGCAAGTGCCTCGACCATCGCAGCATCCTTTGCCTGCATGAGTGCCGGCAGATTGCCATCCTTTGATGCCTTAAGCCTTGAAATATAATGGTCATAGCCAAACGGATAGTACATCACCTTGTCATTTTCAAAGACCAATATGGCATCGGCCACCTGCTTTATGAAATACCTGTCATGCGATACAAAGAGCATGGTGCCGGTATATGCCTTAAATGCCGATTCTAGTGTCTCCTTCGCCGGAATATCCATGTGATTGGTCGGCTCATCGAGTATCATTAAGTTCGGACGGCCTGTCAGAAGCTCTGCGAGCACAAGCCTGGACTTCTCACCGCCTGAGAGCGAGCTGATACGCTTTGAGGCATTTGCCCCTCCAAACAGATACATGCCAAGCGTCTTTCTTAATTCCTTCTCCACAAGTGCCGGAAAAAGCTCGTGAAAATGGTCTCGCACAGTCTTTTCGCTGTCGATAAGTGCCGACTGCTGGTCAAAATAGCCCACCAGCAGATTGCTGCCAAGCTGGCTTGTGCCCTTTATTGGTGGAATAAGCCCTGCCACAGTCTTTAGAAATGTTGATTTTCCTATGCCGTTGTCACCGATTACGGCAATCTTCTGACCACGCCTTATACGAAGCGACAGCTCAAGAAGTGCCCTGCCGTCATATCCAATTTTTAATTCCTTCGCCTCGTAAACCCATTTACCGCCCGGAAACTGTGGCTCGATATTGCCTGTAAAAATATGAGCTTCGTCTTCAACCGGCTTTTCTATCAGCTTCATGCGTGCCAGCATGGTCTTTCTAGAGCGTGCAAACGCAGCTTTCTTAGGCTTATGCTTGAATTTGTCGATAAGCTCATTATTGTGCGCAATCTCCGCCTGCTGGCGCTCGTAGGCTTTGCGCTGTATCTGCAGATTTTTAAGCTTCTGCTGCCTGTACTGAGTGTAGTTGCCGGCATATCTGTGCAATGCTCCGTTTTCAAGCTCATATACACCAGTCGCAACTGCATCAAGAAATGCCCTGTCATGGGACACCATAACTACAGCCTTTGGATAGTTAATCAGATAATCCTCCAGCCACTCCACCGTTTTCATGTCCAAATGATTAGTCGGCTCATCCAAGAGCAAAAGATCAGGCTTCTTTAAAAGCAGCTTTATCAGAGAAATCTTCGTCTGTTCTCCTCCTGAAAAGCTCCTAAAAAGCCTCGTCTTGTCACTCTTTTCAAAGCCAAAGCCTGTAAAAAGCCGGTCGTACTCCATCTCGTAGTCAAACCTCTCTTTTGAAAAGGTATCTTTATCCGGGCAGCTCTCAAGCAGTATCTGCTCTATTGTCAAATCCTGATTTGATTTATCCGCCTGTCTAAGCATATCAATTGTGATATTTCTGGACATGGTAATTCCGGTTTCCGGGTTTCCCGACGGTTTCTTCTTTTTTGCTCTTTGAGTTCTTTTCGCCGTACCATCTAAATCACTGCCTGCAGTGGCAGCTCCCGTGACCATATCATTGCTTCTGCCGTAGCTGCCCCTGCTGTCATCCCTGTCCGGTGTCAGCTCTCCAGCAAGAAGCCGAAGCAGCGTGGTCTTTCCAGCACCGTTTTTGCCGACTACAGCTATTTTTTCTTTTTCCTTTATATAAAAATCAACATGGGACAGAATCGTCTGACCTCCTGCCGAAACTGTCCCATCTTTAATCTGGTATAACATATTTTACCTCTATTTTAAGTCCTTAAGACTCTCCAAAAGCTCGAGATCTGACTGCTGCACCTTGATATTGGAGGTCACAGGCTCCTGTCCAGGCTTTGTAACTGTGATTTCAATAACAGAGTCTGCCGGGATGCCGCTGCCGAATGCATACTGTAAAAAGGATACAAACTTTGGGTGGTTTGCTATAAATGTATTTTTTTCTTTCATCATTTTCATTATGCTTGCTGGGTTCATGTATTTTCTCCAATCTTATCTATATGATATCTCTTTCGACGCACATATCTTTACGTTCGTTATATTATACCATGAGTTAATTCTATAATCTATCATTTTAGAATTATTTAATCAACAATCATCTGCTGATATACTGCATATGTGCCACAATATTTCCTAAATAAAAAATATGCCATACCTCATATTTCAATATACTAAAAAACAGATGACCCACATAACATATATGTAAGCCATCTGCTCTGATGCTAAAACTAATTAAATCGTTTACTCCTTCACGCCTCCAAGTGTGACACCGGCAATAATATATTTTGATAAGAGGAGATATACAACAATAATAGGCACGATAGCTACTGTTATCATCATATAGATTTTTCCCATATCGAAATTCATATAGTCCGCTCCTCGAAGTGTGGCAATCAAAATTGGTACTGTCATCTTGTTCTTTGACTGGATGATCAGGGCCGGTGTGAAGTAGTTGTTCCATGAACCTACAAATGTGAAAATTGCCTGTACTGCAATTGCAGGTTTCATGATCGGCAATACTATATGGTTGAATGTCCTAAACTCATTCGAACCATCAATTCGTGCAGCTTCTACAAGTGATAGAGGAAGTGATGACTGTAGATAGCTGTACATGAAATAGAATACCGCCGGCGATGCTATTGATGGAATGATAAGTGGAGTCCACGAATCATACATTCCCATATTTGTTATTAAACGCAGGAAGCCCATCGCAGTAACCTGTGTCGGCATAACCAGTATCGCCATGATAAATGTAAATGCAGCTTTCTTTAATTTAAAATCATAAGCATAAAGTCCATATGCTGTAAGCGATGAAAAATATGTACATAAAACTGCACATGAGCCCGATATAATAAGGCTGTTTACTATTCCCCTAAACATAGGGAAGGATCCGTCATTAGCTACAGATTTCAGATTATCCAGGAAATGCCCGCCCGGGATAAATGAGAAGCCCTTCTGCAGCTGTGCATGCGACCTTGTCGCATTGATTATAAGTATTACAAAGAAGAACAGGCATAAAAATGATAATAATATCAAAACTATATGCGCTATAACACTGCGGACATTAATTTTATGTTTTGGTTTCATTATTTAGCCGCCTCCTTTTTCTTTCTTCTAGCTTCTTTTGCAGCTCGCTTTGCTGCTGCCTTTGATCCGTCAGGATCGCTGTCATTTGTCATTCTGTATACGATGAAGCACAGAATTGCGCTGACTATAAACAGATATACCGACAATGTTCCGGCCATACCATAGTTCTTACTCTTTAAGTGGTTGTTCAGGAACATGATAAGTGTCATTGACGTTCTGTCCGGATTTCCCTGTCCGTTTGTCAGAATCTGAGGTACATCGAACATCTGGAGTCCACCGATGATTGATGTGATGAGTGTATATGCAAGTATTGGTCGTATACTCGGTAAAGTTATATAGAAGAATCTCTGCAATGCATTACATCCATCCAGATCTGCCGCCTCAAATACTTCTGTACTGATACCCATGACTGCTGCCATGAGCATAATAGTCGTATTACCGAACCACATAAGGAAGTTCATGAAGCCGATGAGTGATCTGGTTCCAAATACACTTCCCATAAAGTCGATAGGCTTGCTGATTACTCCCATAGACTGCAGGATTGAGTTCACAGGACCACTGTTCGAGAACAGTGTAAAGAACAAAAGTGCAAATGCAGATGCCATGATCAGGTTTGGCAGATAAATTACTACCTTAAAAAACTGTAATTTGTGAATTTTTAATCTGGCATCAGTGAACCAGTTTGCTAAAACAAGTGCAACCACAATCTGTGGAATAAATCCGATAACCCAGAGGATAAGAGTATTCTTACCATATGTGATCATATCCGATTTAAGAAGCTCGGCATAGTTAGCCCATCCCACAAAATTCGGTCCTATTTGTTTGATTCCGGATCTATAGTATTCAAAAAAACTAAACCTTACCGTATCTACTAACGGAATCAGAGAAAAAATTAAATATGTTATGAAAAACGGAAGAATAAAGATATATCCCCATTTTGCATAGCTTACGCTCTTTCTTTTCTTCTTCATGAGCCAAATTCCTTTCTACCAGAGTCACCTCTGCGAAGCCCAAAGGCTCCGCATGGTGTTTTATTTATCTTATTTCGGCCATGTAACCTTTTCGATATCAGGATAACGCTCTTTAATTGCTGTCTCAAAGTTTTTCTTAGCCTTATCATAATCAACCTTACCCTGTAAGTAATCGCTGAATGAGTTCTGGATAAGCTCTACACATCCCTGATCATATGCTGAAAGAGGTGCAATCTTGATATTCTCAGCTACCGGTTCAAAGTAAGCAAATGGGTTCTGTCCGCCAAGGAAGTCTGATGCGAATGAATCATCTTTTGCTGCTTCCTTCATTCCTGATTTTGTATTTGTGAAATCAGAGTAATCCTTAGAGATCTTGAGTAAGTTGTCTTTATTTGCTGTTAAAGCAAGGATGATATCCTTAACATGCTTAGGGTTATCTGTTCCTGTTGCTGCGTGGATGTAAGATCCACCCCAGTTATACTCCTGTGGTGGTGTTGTAACAGCCCATGATCCTTCTGCTCCATCCCAGTTTGGTGCAAGTGTGAAATCGATTCCCCATGCTGGGAAAAGGAATGCAAATACCTTTGACTGAGAACCCATTGCTTTGTTCCAGTCATCATTAAACTGGCCTTTAACTTTAGCATCAACATATCCTGCATCAAGCCACTCTTTTGAATCATCTACCCAGTTTGTAATCTTCTTATCCACTACAACCTCATCTGCTCCAGGCTGTACCCATGAGTTGTCGATTGAGTTTCCATATAAACGGAATGTATCAGCGTAAGAAGATAATGTGTAGTATCCCTTTGCCTTAAGTTCCGCTGCTGTAGCCTTTAATGTATCCCAGTCCTTTGTCTTCTCACCGATTGCTTCAGGATCATCTGTTCCGAATACATCCTTTGCAATATCGCGACGGTAAACTAAAAGTCCAGGACAGCACTGCCATGTTGAACCTCTCTGTACTCCGTCTGAATCAGAAGCTGTTTTTCTTGTGAAATCGAACTGATCAGCAAACTCTTTGTCGCAATCAATTCCAAGATCCTTAAGAGGCATTGCTACGTCTGCATCTTTATCTGTATATTTGAATACGTAATCTGTCTCTGATAAGAACATATCAATCTTGTCATCTGCTGCTGCATCCGCCTGTTTTGAAAGAGCTTCATCAAGCTTCTGCTGGTAAACACCATCCTGGTTAGGATTTACTACCCAATGGATTTCTGTGCCATCCTTGAGGTATGTAATTGTACCATCTTTAGAAGTTTCTTTAACCTCCGGGTAAACAGCCTCAACTCTTGTTCGAAACTCGTCGTTCCATGAATAGATATTGATAACCTTTCCCTCTGCTGCATTAGAAGCTCCACCTTCTGTTCCGTTTCCTGCTGTTGTTCCACATCCTGCAAGGAGTGTTGCCCCCATAGACAGTAACAGCATTGTGCTAATCACTTTCTGTTTCATTTTTCATTTCCTCCATAGAAACTGTTTTGATATCTTCTTATGAATTAATTTGATATCTCGTTTACAGTTGTAATATTACTCCTTAACCGTTTTCGTTTATATTAAATCAATTGTAAAAATATCAGATTCATGTCATAATAATAGAAAGATGACATAAATCTAATATTTTGTTGCAAAGGAGAACCTTTATGGCACTTTCAAAAGAATGGTATGACGCAGAATTTGTTGACAGCGAGAGCGAATCACTGCATCGTGCTCCAAGTATTGAATATAGTTTTTATAACGCAGTCAAAACCGGGGATATGGAATATGTAATAAAAAACTGCAAAGAAGATGCATTTATACACCTTGAAGGAACAGGTGTATTGTCCAGAAATACTTTACAGAATATCAAATATCACTTTGTTGTCACAACCGCCATGATCACAAGATACTGTATTGATGGAGGACTCGAGCCTGAGCAGGCATACCGTCTGAGTGACTTCTATATACTTAAGATGGACAGCTGCTCCACCGTACGCCAGGTTGCTGATCTGCATCACGAGATGGCAAAGGATTTCACAGGTAAGATGGTGCTGCAGAAGAAATCGTCTATCCTCTCAAAGCCTGTTACCCAGTGTGTTGACTATATATACAGCAACATAAAAGAGCGTATCACAATAGCTGATCTGGCTGCATACACAGGGCTTTCCGAGAGCTATCTTTCAAGGGTATTCAAGCAGAATCTCGGTGTTTCGATAAGTGATTATATAAGGGAAAAGAAAATAGAAAAAGCGACTCACCTGCTCAAATACTCAGATAAGCCGATTATAGATATAGCCAACTACCTGTCATTTTCATCACAGAGCCACTTTATCCAGATCTTCGAGGGTTTTACGGGGCTTACACCAAAGAAATATCGTGACAGATACTACAAATCCATGTGGTAGCCTGATGCCACATGCCTTGTACTGCGCACAAAAAATTCCCACACAAACATGCGTGGGAATTTTTATTTAGCTGATACCCAATATACGATATCAAACGCTATTAATTTTATAAACTATCACTCTATGTATATCTCAACCGTATGACATTTGTCTGTAGAAAGCATTTCAATAACATGCTTTGGAATACGCACGCTGTTTCCTGTAACATTTTCCACTTTTACATCATCACAGAGTGCTCTTTTAACCTGCGCATCACCAGGTTCGTGCTTATCAGGATTGTGAACTAAAATATCAAATCCATGACCTGCAAATTCTAACGAAACTTTTGCATCACCTTTTTCGTTATACTGCTGTGGCATGAGTGCAGGCTCAATAACAAGATCTCCAAGCTCTCCATGGACTCCGTATACAGATGTTATCATAGTAAGCATATACCAGCTTGCGGCACCTGTAAGGTATGAATACAGACCTCTTCCATCATTATCAAAATACTCCGGTACTCCCGGATACATCCTGCTTCTGTCAAAGTCCATCGCAGTATCAAGAAGCGTCTTTAATACCTTGTAACCCTCTTTTATAAAGCCCTGTTTATAGAGCGCATTGGCATACATTACAGCCATATGTGAGAATACAGCACCATTTTCTTTTTCACCATATGCAAATCCAAACATTCTTCCAAGATCAAATTTTTCTTCCTTAAAATCAGTGTTTAGTCTGTAGCCACCGGCTTTTTGATCAAACAGATATTTGTCTGCGCTATTACAGATTGCCTTGATCTGTTCTTTTTTTGCGGTTCCACTCATGATGGCAAATACCTGTCCTGTAAGCATCATGCGTACATCTCCACTCTCACATCTTTCCACCGGTCTGCCGTTATTGTCATAATATCCGTTGAACCAGCCTCCATCCGTGCCATCTGATATCCATTCGTTTTCGCGGATGTTTTTCATCATCCACTCAGCCTTATGCTCCAGGTTTTCGCAAATCGCAGCTATTGGGATAAGAGCAGTGCTTCCGCTTGTGCAGTTCTCACATGCCTTTGCATAGCTCATGAGAAGCTCCTGCTTTTTGTCAGGGCAGTTGTAAAGTATTTCGTCATCAGCAAGCAGCAGCTTAAGCTCATCTAACACCTCAATCCTGTTTATTCCGCTTATTTTTTCCACATTTCTTAAACACTTTGCTATATCAAGCAGATTTCCGGCATATGCACATGTAAATGCAACACTTTCGCCTTTGTCCCATGCCATATCGAGCGCATCGTTCCAGTCTGCACCGTGCAGCTTCATCTCGTTGTGCTCCCCAACATCATAGAAAGCGCACAGATTTTGGATCAGAATATGCTCTAAAACCGTTCCAAAATATATCTGACCGCCTGCCGTCTTTTGTTTGTTACCATATGTAGTATTCCATGCTTCATCATGGCTTGTGCCTCTCATGGACTGGTAATCCTTAAAGTACGTCGTATGCTCAAAAAGTACATCTGTATCACCGGTCTGGTCAATATAAAGCTTTGTGGTTACAAATGGCCAGAATGCGTGATCCATCCATACACGTGTGATGTTATTTCTGTCAGCAATAAACTCGCCAGGCTCGTTTCCTATAATAGTCGCATTGGTTCCATCAATTCTCACACCGCCATAATTGTTTACAATCATTCTGCGGACATCCGAAGGTTCCATCAGTAAAAGTGCAAGACAGTCCTGCCATAGATCTCTCCAGCCTCTTCCACCTTTTCCATAATCATGATGTGGAAGGAATGAACAGCCGTATATTCTTCGTAAGATAGGTTGAAAACATATCCATTTAAGATAATTGTCCTCCTTGGCATTTCCTGTCTCAAAATCAATATTTACCTTGTCTATCCAGTGTTTCTTGACGGTGTTTAGTTCTTCTTTTACTTCAAGTACACTGCGGTACCGTCCGGTAATGGCATTTACGTCATTTTCTTTTTCCGTAAGACCTGCAAGCATGATATAGCTTACCGTCTCCAGCGGTTTTATAATACGGTTTGCAAATTTTATTGCTCCGACTGCTTCTTTTCCCTGAAATTTTTCTCCGGCCTTTGCACCTGTTTTTTCAGTTCTGACTGCCTCAGGAATAAGGAAAGAGCCTCCCTCTCCTATAAACTGCTCAACGGTAGGATAGAAACTCTCAGGACTTTCTCCGTTTCCGGATGATCCATATACGAAGTAGCTTATATCATTTTTCCGGTGTCCACGCTCATCAAATGAGAGGACAGGTGTAACCTCAATGCCGTATTGTGTGGTTTCTATTCTGTGCAAAAGTGATGTCACATGCCTGTGATCCCTGATATTGTCAGCACTTCTGCCATAGATTGGGATTGCCCCGATTGGGACTATCTCCATAGCCTCATCTGTCTTGTTAGTAATCTCCACAAGCATGACTTCCATGCTTCCATCAAGTGTGACAAATGATGTCGTGTCGGCCTCTAACCCATATATCTTTGAAGCACGGTGCAGCTTCTGCCACATTAAACCTGCCTCAAGCTCACTTTCATCCTGATTACCTGTAAATCTGTCGGCCTCCTGCTGTGCAGATGATCCGCATACTGACCAGAAGCCCTTCCCAACAATCCGACACCAGAAATTTCTGGTGCCTTTATTGTTGTGAAGATTTTCTATACTAACAGGTTCCAGAAGAAAGGTATTCTGGCTTGTTTTACTGTCTCCGCCGAGAGTTGGTGTAATGCTTGATTTAAGCCCTTTTTCCCCTGCAAGCGGCAGATAAAGTCCACTGTAGTTTTCGGGATTTTTGATCCTGAAGGTTCCATATTTGTCTATAAAATCTATATCTTTCATATTTTCAATCAATCCTCTATACAATTACAAATCAAATTTTCACACACCATATACAATCCTATAGCAGTCATTATCCCACCTACGGAAAATTTACATGGTAAGCTCAATCTCTGTCTGCTCGCTAAGAAGCTCTTTTGGGATATAGTCTCCCTCAACCGCCTGTCCGTTTACAAGAAGGCTCTTGCATCCGCTCTCAACATGATCAGGATTTTTTACAACTATATGAAGATGGCATCCCCTGAAATCCTTCTCTATCTCAAATCCATCCCAAGCTTTTGGAATAGACGGAGCAATATGAAGTCCATAGAAATCAGGACGCATACCAAGTATTCCCTCTACACATCCAACCATGACTGTTGAAGCAGTTCCTGTGAGCCAGTGTACATGTGAACGTCCAAAGTTTGGACTTGCTTTTCCTTCAGTAAACTGTCCATAGCAGTACGGCTCAAGTCTTCTTATCTCTGCTCTGTCATTCTGTGCGGCAGGAGCATTTTCAATAAAATACTTAAAAGCTCTGTCTCCATGTCCTTTAAGTGCCTCAGCAAGAATTATCCAGCCCTGTGACTGTGAGAATATTCCTGCATTCTCTTTAGTTCCCGCATTGTATATCACTGCGAGTGCTCCGTCGAATGCGTGTGCATGATATGGAGGATCCATAAGAATGGCGCCATACTCGGTATTGAGTCTTTCATATACCATTTCAAGAGCCTTATCAGCCTGCTCATCACTTGCAAATCCACTTATAACAGCCCAGCTCTGTGGGTTGAGCCACATATTTGCCTCAGGATCATCACGCTTTCCGATAACCTGTCCATCCCCTGTAAATCCACGGATAAATCTGTCCTCGTTCCAGCAAAGCTCCTGAATGATCTTTCCGAGTTTTTCCTGGCTCTCATCAAGATATGCGATATATTCATCATCTTTCTTATAGGCTGCAAACTCTTTTAATATAGTCATTGCATAGTAGAACTGAAGTGCTACGAAGGTTGACTCTCCATCTGCACCAAGCCTCAGGCAGTCATTCCAGTCTGCGTAAAGTCCTGCAGGCATTCCATGTTTTCCGAGGTGGTTCATCGAAAAATCAATTGCTCTCTTTAAATGCTCGTAAACCGTTCCCTCATCCTTGTTGGCGAATGGAATGACCTCATCTATAAATGCTACATTTCCTGTCTCTGATACATATTTGTATACAGTTGGGAAAAGCCATAATGCATCATCAGCTCTGTAAGCCGGATGTCCTGTCTCCTGTACATAGGAAGCATCGTCAGGAGTATCCTCATGTCCCGGATTGTGTGTAAACTTGACAAGCGGAAGTCCTCCACCGTTATCAACCTGTGCTGAGAGCATGAATCTGATCTTTTCAACAGCCATCTCTGGTGCAAGGTGTATAACACCCTGAATATCCTGGACCGTATCACGGTATCCGTATCCGTTTCTGAGTCCACAGTATGTAAATGATGCAGCCCTTGACCAGATAAATGTCATGAAACAGTTATATGCGTTCCATGTATTGATCATTGTGTTGAACTCATCACTTGGTGTATTAATCTGGAAATGTGATAACTGTCCATGCCAGTATGCGATAAGCTCCTCAAGTTCTTTGTCGCAGACAGCTTTTGTATCCGTGTAAGAAGCAACAATCTTTCCTGCTGTCTCATTATCTATCATTCCAACTAAGAATGCTATTGTCTTTGTCTCACCCGGTGCCAGCTCCAATACTGTTGTGATTGCTCCACAGCTGTTCTCGTTGTAGTTGCCGTGGTTGTTAAGCTTTCCGCTCTCTACTCCGACAGGATTGCCATATCTGTGATATTCTCCGAGAAATTCTCCCCTGTCACCGCACCAGCTGTCAACAGGTGCTCCTGCTAGTCCGATAAATCTGTTTACCACATCCTTGTTGTCAATTTCCTTGCCATCCTCGATGCGGTCAAGATTGGCATGGATCATCTGACGCACTCTGTTCTCCACAAATACTGTCTTTGTAATATACTGTGAATACTGCAGATTCACCTGATCCTGCTCATAGTTGCTGTTGTTTGTAAACTCAGCGTAGCCTGTAATATTAAGGCTTCTTGCCTTATCAGAATTATTCGTCACGCTCAAATTCCACACTTCATATGTCTTGTTCAGCGGGACGTAATATCTTACTTCTGAATGAATACCGCTGTAATCAGCCATCATCTTTGTGTATGCTGTTCCATGATGACACTCACTCTTGTATTCATTCAAATCCTTTCCTACAGGCTGCCACGAAGCTGACCAGTAATCCTTGCTGTCGTTGTCTCTGATATAAATATATCTGCCAGGCTCATCGAACTGATTAAACACATATCTCAAAAGCCTTCCGTTTGCACCTGACTTTGCAAAGCTGTATCCACCTGCATTATTGGAAACAATTGCTCCATACTCCGGCGATCCAAGATAGTTTACCCATGGTGCCGGTGTGTCAGGTCTTGTAATAACATATTCTTTTTTTGATTCATCAAAATATCCGTATTTCATATTACTTACTCCATTCTCTACTTATTATGTGATCTACGGTTACAACTGCCTCCAACGTATATTCAGCAGTGATCCATTTTCGTAATATAATATACATTTTTGCAGCAGTGTATTATACAAAATTATTTCTTAAAATATCAGATTCATGACATAACTAAACTTATTTTACCGGGACGTTTAACATCTTCATCGTAGCTATCCTTCTGGTATACACGGACATAATCGATCACATATGGATTATTCTCAAAGCTTGCCTCATCGTTTGGATTTCCAACCCAGCTTCCACCAACAGCAAGATTTAAGATAATGTAAATGCAGGAAGGTATCCATGTCCCTTTGGAACCTTTGCACGGCATTCAAATCGTCCATATGTGAAAGTCTGCTTATTCTGTGTTGAAACTCTTCCTGATGTATAGGAAGCTGCTTCTTTTGTTGAGCCGGTATCACCATTAAACTCATCGCTCCACACCTTTTTGTAGCCATCATAGCTTAGTTTGCCTGTCTGCTGCGCCTCATCCAACGCTCCCTCTTCAAACGTCTGTGACGGCATGGCTGATAATACTCTTTTTTTCATAAAGTAGCCCTTTCATTTATAGTTATTTGCTATCTCGCATCATGTTACTGTCCACACCTTTCAGTGTAACACGTAACCACAGCATTACTATAACGATTAAGTACCCTTAAAATATACAAAAAAAAGCACAAAAACATCAAATTCATTGCATTTTAATTTTCCTGTAATTTCCGCAATTCCCTCGGTGTCATGCCAAACTGCGCCTTAAACATCCGGCTGAACACCTTATAATTCGTAAATCCATTGTGCTCCAGTATGTCCGTGATGGAATCCTCAGTTGCCAAAAGCTCCTCATGTATGTGATTGATTCTTACCTGATTGACATACTCAAGAAATGTAACTCCCATGCATTTTTTGAACATACGGCAGAAATAATCCTGATTGAGCGAAGCTATGTCTGCCGCCTCCTTTAATGCTATTGGCTCCTGATAGTTTTTCGCCACATATCTAAGGACATCCTTAAGGCGCGCTATCTGTCTGGATTCTTTTCCCGCATTCATCTCTTTGTACGAATAATTTGTAAACAAAATATATAGGAATTCGTTCACTTTTGCCATAAGCCGAAGCTCATAGCCCTTGCCCTTTTTCCGGTATATATGCGCTATCGACTTAAGAAGAGACTTCATCTGCTCATATTTTCTGCTGCCATGCTCGGTCTCATAGCACTCTCTAAACCTTATTTGTCCGTAATCGTCTATGTAGCTGTCCAGATATGCATACGGTATCTGCACCAGAAGCACCCTGACTCTTTCATAGCTTTGCGTGCCATGTATCTTATTTGAATTTATGACAAAAAATTCATTTTCTTTCAATGTATATTCATTTTCACCGCAGACAACCTGCAGTGAGCCGGAAACTACATAGATTATCTCTATATGGTCATGCCAGTGCCTCGGTGAAAACTGCCTGTAGTCCTCGTATCTGTCGCAGTAGATCGGAAGATGTGGTATTGATCTGACGTTTTCGTGTGTGTATTGCTGCATAATTTTCTCCCTGACTTACTAAATCAAACTTCGTATTTAATGCTATGATACCTTTTGACCCTTTAATCATGCTATATTAGCCTGAGCATATCCAATTGTTCCGAAAAAAAAATATTCATAGTTTGAAATTCTACCTTCAAAATATACTCCTCTCACGCAAAAAGTCAATATCGACCTAAAATAATGTCAGTATCACAATTGTATATATCGCTTTTATAATTTACAATCATCTTGTACGAAAAGAACAAGCTCCCGACATATTAATGTATGGGAAGCTCATTAAATAATAAAAATATAAGAAAGGTAATCTGCTATGAACAAATGGTCACGATTCAAATTCACTCCTAATCTTCCACTTGGGGCAAATGGTGAAAGAGTTACAGGAAGCAAGGCTCACATAGAGCTTTCAAAGGAAGCTGCCAAGGAAGGCATGGTACTTCTCAAAAACGAAAACAACGTACTCCCTCTTGCAGCGGGTTCTAAGGTAGCCCTGTTTGGAAAGGGTACTTTCGACTATGTAAAGGGCGGTGGCGGAAGCGGTGATGTAACCGTTGCATATATCCGCAATCTCTACGAAGGACTTAAGCTTCAAAAAGAGAAAATAAGCATATTTGAGGAGCTGTGTGATTACTACCGCAACGACATTAAAAAGCAGTATGCAGCCGGTGCTGTACCCGGCATGACTATAGAGCCGGATGTACCGGCTGAGCTTTTAAACAGGGCACAGGCATATACCGACACTGCTATCATCTCAATCTGCCGCTACTCCGGAGAAGGCTGGGACAGAAAGAGTTCTTATGATAAGGAGATGGATGAGTCGGTACAGACAGATCCGCTGCTGAAAAAGGCAGAGCGCATTTTTCCGGA
>ENA-ORNT01000007-ORNT01000007.1-human-gut-metagenome-genome-assembly--contig:-NODE-7-length-132936-cov-11.386812_pt1 | contig 132936 bp, 129 predicted proteins | sample MGYA00242120_ERZ509032 | MGnify/ENA primary metagenome ERZ509032 (study PRJEB26280, sample SAMEA2338729) | human gut metagenome | biome: human gut; feature: human-associated habitat; material: faeces...
TGGTATTAAGATTCCATTCTTTGAGAAACTTGATAAGTTGTCTCTTGGTGCGATTCAGATTGATGTAAAAACTCGTACCGCCGTTCCAACAGCAGAGTACATTAACGTAAAAGTTGATTCTACTGTTTCTGTACAGGTTGGAAGAACTGATGAAATGATTGCACTTGCGGCTCAGAACTTCTTGAATGTTAAACGTGAAGTAATTGCAGAAAGAGTTAATGACCTCCTGGAAGGTAATATTCGTGAAATCGTTGGTCAGATGAAACTGACTGAGATGGTATCTGATAGAAAAGCGTTTAGTGAAAAAGTTCAGCAGAATGTAGTTCCTGACCTTGCGAGATTCGGACTTGAGCTTGTTTCCTTTAATGTTCAGAACTTTTCTGATGAGGGTGGCGTTATTGATAACTTAGGTATTGATAACGTTGAGCAGATTAGAAAGAATGCAGCAATCGCTAAATCTGATGCACAGAGAGAAATCGCTGTTGCTGAAGCAGCTAACGCAAAGAAGTCTAATGATGCTAAAGTTCAGGCAGCTGAGGAAATCGCAGTTCGTAACAACGAGTTCGAAATGAAGCAGGCAGACCTCAAAAAGACTGCTGATACTGCAAAGGCTCAGGCTAATGCGGCACAGGCAATTGAGGAAGAGAAACAGCGTCAGTTAAGAGACGTTGCTGCTACTGAAGCAGATATTGCTCGTCAGGAAAAGCAGATTGAACTGAAAGAAAGAGAAGTTGCTATTAAAGAGCGTGCTCTGGAAGCTGAAGTTAAGAAAACTGCTGAAGCTGAGAAGTATGCAGTACAGCAGAGAGCAGATGCTAAACTGTATGAGACTCAGAAGAAATCTGAGGCTGAGCTGTTCGAAAGAACAAAACAGGCAGAGGCTGCTCTTGCAGAAGCACAGAGAGATGCAGATGCTAAGAAAGCTCTTGCAGAAGCCGTAAAAGCACAGGGCGAAGCTGATGCAGCTGCAGCCCAGGCAAAAGGTGAAGCAGAAGCTGCCGCTATTAGAGCTAAACTTGAAGCTGAGGCTGAAGGTCTTCAGAAGAAGGCAGAAGCTATGAAACAGTATGGTGAAGCTGCTAAGCAGGATATGCAGTTACAGGCACTTAAAGTATACTTTGAGCAGTTACCGGCAATCGCTGAAGCTGTTGGTAAAGGATACACAAATGTTGATAAGATTATGATGTTTGGTGGAGACACCTCTAAGCTTGCCGGCGACATCATGACCAATGTAACTCAGGTATCTGAAGGACTGAGCGAATCTCTTGGAATCGACCTGAAGACTCTTCTGGCTGGTTTCATGGGTGGTAACTTAGCCGCAAACAAAGGTGTAACTATTAACGCTGATACAGTTGTTGCTCCGACTGAAGAGTAATTAACTGGGAGGGGCTTAAAAGCCCCTCTTTTTTTTATAAGAAGGAATTAAGTATGGAAATTATTTATTTTGAAGTTAATGATTGGAGTCCAGGAAAAGATTGTCCAGATTGTGAACCATTTGATACTTGGTTAGATGTTGACAATTTAACTTTTAGAAAAGAACCTTGGCTGATAGAAAATAAAATTATTGTAGTTGAAACAATAATTGATATGTCATTAAATTATTGCGTTACAGCTCCAAAAGAATGGGTTGAGAAAAACTGTCCTTGTATTTTAAACTCTAAGTTTATTAGAGAACCAAATGAGAATAATGAAGTGTTTGGAAGATTTGGATGTCCTTTTAAACCTTATACTGAAGAGAATTTAGGATATTGGTTTGCGGGCTGGGATGAGTTTGGAAAGTGGAATCCCAAACGAGAATTTATGTAATAAGATAAAATAGAGTCTTTTAAGACTCTATTTTTTTTTGTGCCAGAAAATTCGGGCTCGTAGGCGCCCTCAGCGACCGTTGCCGCTTAAAAATCGCACCCACCAATTTTTTTTAGCAAAATGTCCCCTTTTTGATTTTCCCTTATTTTTGTGATATAATATTTTTATATAATATAAGGAGGACTTTATATGAAACAACAACCTAAGTTCTACTGGGATGATACTACTAAAACTGCAACTTGCATTTTGGCAGATGGAAATAATATATTTACAGGTATTGCTAGCGCACATCCAGATGATATAGATATGGCTAACGAAAAGACTGGTTATCAGATTGCTTTGTGGAGAGCAGAGATTAAATATTATACTCATATTCGTGACAATGAATTAAAACCAGCTTTAAAAGCATTGAAAAAAGTATTAGATGAAATGAAATATAGTAAACGATTTAATCCAAAATCTTACGAAAATAGAGCTTTATTAAGAAACTTCTATCAAGTAGAATCTGACTTAGATACAATTCGTTATTTATTAGCTAATACTAAGAAAAAACTTAAACAGTACATCTCTGAAAAAGATAAGTTTTATCAAAGAATTAGAGCCAATAGAACAAAGAAAGACAATGTAGGACAAAAACCTTCAATTTAATCTCTCTATTTTCAAATATATATAAGGAGTTAAAAAGGAGGAACAAATGATTCAAAACTTAATATTTTTTATTTTAGGAATAATTTTTATTGAATTAATAATTCCTGTAATAGAGGCTCTAACAATAGTAATTGTCACTGCTTTAGAAGTTGCTAAAGGCAAACTAAACATGATAATTTCTAATTATAATATACGAATCCAAAAGATGGCAGAAGAACTTGAGCCAGAAAATACACATGCCATTGGGTTTGTAGTACAAAATAATGAACCAGAGGAAGAAGAGGAAGACGAATGAAATTTTATGACACATGTGCATTATTGGACAACTTTGAAGCTATGCCAGAAGAGAAGTTCATCATATCTTCTATTACATTAGCGGAACTTGAAAAGATTAAAACATCAACTTCTAAAGATTCTGAAGTTAAATATATCGCAAGAAAAATCTTATCTTTTTTAAATGCAAATCCCGCAAAATATGAAGTTGTATTGTATAAAACATTTTTTACTTATCCTTTTACTGAAAAAGGATTTGAAATAAATAATGATATCAAAATCTTAGCAACTGCATATTCTTATTTTAATAATTTAAAAATAAGTGAGAGAGAAGACTTTTTCTTTGTAACGAATGATTTAACTTTAAAAGTTACTGCTGCCGCATTTTTACCAGTGCAATGTATTATATCTATGTACCCTCCAAAAGATGATTACAGCGGATATAAAGAAATTATAATGGATGATGAAATGATGTCTAATTTTTATTCTAATCCTACTGAAAATACTTATGACTTAAAAGTAAACGAATATATTATTGTAAAAAATAAAGATGGACAAATCGTTGATTCAGCCGTATGGACAGGTTCTGAATATCGCCATACTCAGTTTAGAAGTTTTAATTCTAAATGGTTTGGTGAAGTTAAACCTCTTAAAGGAGATATTTATCAAACACTTGTCGCAGATAGTTTTACAAATAATAAGATAACTCTGGTAAAAGGACCTGCGGGCTCAGGTAAAACATATCTATCTCTTGGATATTTAATGAGTCAATTAGAACGTGGCAAGATTGATAAAATTATTATTTTCTGTAATACAGTTGCTACAAAAAATTCTGCTAAATTAGGATATTTACCAGGTACTAAAGATGAAAAACTTTTAGATTCACAAATCGGAAATGTCCTTGCAAGTAAAATAGGAAGTAGAATCGAATTAGAAAGATTAATGGATGAAGAACAAATTGTTTTACTTCCATTTTCTGATATTAGAGGTTATGACACTACTGGAATGAATGCTGGGATATATATTTCAGAAGCTCAAAATCTTGATATTACACTTATGAAACTTGCTTTACAAAGAATTGGTGAAGATAGTATATGTATTATAGATGGAGATGAAAAAGCACAAGTTGATGACATCGCATTTGCTGGAAATAATAATGGTATGAGACGGGTATCAAAAGTCTATCGAGGCGAAGATATATATGGTGAAATTGAATTAAAAATGATTCATCGTTCTAAAATTGCTAAAATTGCAGAAAGATTATAATATAAACCAGAAGAGATTAATATCTCTTCTGGTTTTTTTATTTATAATGGAAAAACCTTTGAAGGAGATATTTTGGAAGAGGAGGTTTATATAAATGGCTTCAATTGAAAAAAATATTTGGGATTATCTAATTAAAGAAATTAATAATCCATATGGTGTTGCCGGATTAATGGGTAATATCTATGCTGAATCTGGTATGATTCCAAATAGAGTAGAAGTTTTATGCTTGAACAGATTAAAAGAACATGGACAAGTATGGAATGATTCTACTTATACTTCGGCAGTTGATAGTGGAAAAATCTCAAGAGAGACTTTTTTACATCCACTTCCTAATAAACAATATGGATATGGGCTTTGTCAATGGACAAGTCCAGGTCGTAAAGCAGGATTATATGATTTAGCAAAAATGAAACGAGCTTCTATTGGCAATGAATTAATTCAATTGCAATGGCTTATAACTGAATTAAAAAATAATTATTCTACAGTTTTATCAACTTTAAAAAATGCAACAAGCGTAAGACAAGCTTCTGATATGGTTTTAACTCGTTTTGAGTGTCCTGCTAATACAGGTGAAACTGTTAAAGCAACAAGAGCTAAATATGGTCAGAAGTATTATGATGCATATGCATCTAATAAAGGAGGAAACTCAATAGTGGCAAATTATAATAAATATATTAATTCTACTGGTACTCACTATATTTCTAATTCAGGTTCAGATGAAAATGGTGGATATCATAGCGGAAGAGCTGGTGACCAGACTGGTAGAGAATGGTATTTGCGCTCTTGGTATAATAGACCATGGAATTGTGTATTAAGATATGAAAAAGATCCAAGAGTTGGTCAAAAAATGGCTGAATTAAGCTGTGCCGCAGCTCTTAATGATTTAGTTGGTTATGACCAATATGAAAGAGATACTTATTGGGCTCATTTAAAAGCATCTAATTATGACCCTGCTCAAATTACTATTGCATGTGAAGCAGATTGTTCTGCCGGTGTAATTGCTAATATTAGAGCAGTAGGATATTTACTTGGTATTCCAGCTTTACAAAATATTCGTGCAACTTATACAGGCGATATGAGAGCTGCTTTCAAGGCTGCTGGATTTACTGTTTTAACCGCAGATAAATATCTTTCTGGATATGATTATTTACTTCCTGGAGATGTTTTACTTAATGATGCTCATCATACAGCAACAAATGTTACAAGAGGACGTTTAGCAGCTAATTCTAACTCACCACAACCAAGCCCAGTTCCAGCAAAAACTAATACTGCTTATGTTGGAAAAGGAATTGGTACTGCAACTGCAAAAACTGAGATGAATATTAGAAGTAATTCCAATACAAATAGTTCTTCTTATGGAACCATTTCCAAAGGAACTAAAGTAGAAGTATTAGAGATTTTATCTAATGGTTGGTATAAGATTGTATGGCCAGGTGCTTCATGTGGCTATGCTTATACTTCTAATTCTACTAAAACTTATTATTCATATGTAGCTAAAAAGAAAGCTCCTACAGCTACTAAACCAAAACCATCCAGTAGTAAAAATATGACTGCAAAAGAAGGCGCAACTGGATTTAATAAATCTCTTGCAGGTACATATCGCACAACAGCTGATTTAAATATCCGCCATGGAGCAGGTACATCTAAAGCTCTTATGGTTACAATTCCAAAAGGAACAAAAGTAGCTAATTATGGATATTACTCAGTTAGCAATGGTTGTAAATGGCTCTATGTCCAATTCACATATAAGAACGTAACTTATACAGGATTTGCTTCAAGCACATATTTACGTAAATAATTATGACTAAAGAAGAACGTGAAATAACTATCAAAGAACATCGCTGGCAAAGAGAAAAAGAAGTTCTTGAAAGAAAATATAAATTAAAACAAGAAAAAAGAGAATTTAAAAAACAATTCCTTCCTAAAATATCTACTTCAAAACTCCTTATTCTTTTCTTGTTTATAAATTGCACAATTATAGAACTTTTCACAGGCTTTGTAACTTTAAAAAGTCTTGATTTAACAACTCTTACCATGGCGAATCCAGATTTCACTCCATTAGTCGCATTAATAGGTGCGGTCGTGAGTGAGGTCGTAGGATATGCGGTCTATGCATTGAAGTCCGCAAAAGAGAATACCGCAGGCGGTATTACATATGAAACAGCAATGCGTCAAATTGACGAAGATAAAGCTAAAGGATAATTAATTTTTAACCCTAAAAGAGAAGATTTTCTCTTTTAGGGTATTTTTTTTTGACCGTAACTAAAATTTTAAGAATTGATTTTATTATTTTTTTATGCTATAATATATGTATGATAAGAAAAAATGATGATTTTAAAGTTGAAAGGAGATTTATATGTCTGAGAACTATGGTGTAAAAGACATAAAAACTTTGGAAGGTATTGAAGCAATTCGATTACGTGCTGGAATGTATATCGGTAGTGTTGGACCTGCTGGAGTTAGACATATTACTCTTGAAATTATTTCCAATGTAATTGATGAATACTTAAATGGATATTGTACAAAGTGTAATATTGAAGTAACAGAAAATGATGTTGTAACAGTAATAGATGATGGACGTGGTGTTCCTTTTGGAAAAGCCGCAGATGGTTCAGAAACTCTTGAAAATATTTTTACTAAACTTCATACAGGAGCTAAATTTGATAGTTCTGGTAAAACTGGATATAATACATCTGGTGGTATGAATGGTGTTGGTGCAAAAGCAACGAATGCATTATCCGATAAATTTATTGTCACTTCCAAAAGAGATGGTAAAATTGCAACAATGACATTTGAAAAAGGTGAAAGAAAAGATTTTAAAGTTGAAAAGTATACGGGACAGGATACTGGAACAACTATTACTTTTCATCCAGATATTGAGATTTTTAAAGAGGGAATCTCACTTGATTATGACGAATTAAAAAGACAGATTCAGGAATTAGCATATCTTTCTCCTGGATTGACTTTTATATTAAAATATAAAGACAAAGCTGAAGATGTAATTGTTTCTCAGAATGGTATTCTGGATTATATTCAAGATTTAAATAAAAAGAAAAATACTATTACATCTGTTTTTTATGCCGAAGCTTCCGAAGATAGAATTGGTGTAAAATTAGCAATGTTGTATAACGATAGTTATACTGATACTTATAAATTATATACAAACTCAATTCCAAATACAGCTGGAACTCATCTTACTGGATTTAGAACTGCATTAACTTCTGCAATTAATAATTATGCAAGAGAGAATAAACTTCTTAAAGAAAAGGATTCTAATATTGTAGGCGATGAGTTAAAAGAGGGTCTTGTATTGGTTCTTTCTTTTGTGATGCCAGACCCAGTCTTTTCTGGTCAGACAAAAGAGAAACTTGATTCAAGTGAAGGACGTACAATGGTCCAGAAGCTGGTATCAAAAGAAATTGCGATTTGGCTTGATAGTCATCCTAATGACGCAAAAGCAATTATTAATAAGGCTTTATTAGCACGTGCCGCAAGAGAAAAAGCTAAAAAAGCTAAAGAAACAGTTCGTAAAGCAGATGTTAAGAAGAGAGCAGTAATGCCTGGTACATTAGCAGATGCGAGTTCTCGAAATAGAGCTTCTTGTGAAGTATTTATTGTAGAGGGAAAATCTGCGGCCGGTTCAACAAAAGAAGCCAGAGATAGAGCTACCCAGGCTGTGTTCCCCGTAAGAGGAAAGATTCTTAACGTCCTTAAGGCTGACCTCGCGAAGGCATTAAAGAATGCAGAAATTGATGGTATGATTACTGCTTTTGGACTTGAAATTAAGGATGGAAAAGTAATTGTAAATAAAGATAAATTACGTTACGGTAAAATTGTTATTACAGCCGATGCGGATGTAGATGGTCAAATGTGGGCCAGTGAAAAACTTTTCGCTTAATCATCAAAGCGGGTATAAAATTTTTTGGTCAGAGATATTATATGTGATATGTACATTCATCATATAATATTGAGAAGAAAAGATTTTATGCTAACGGGGAAGGGTTATTAACTTAATCCCGTGGGAAACTTATATTAATCCTTTCTTCTTAATATAATAATTAAGGAGAAATAAAAGTGATAGGTATATATAAAATTACAAACCTTGTAAATGGTAAAACTTATATTGGACAAAGTAATAATATAGAAAGAAGATTTAAAGAACATCAACAAAAAGGAGAATCGAGTAGAATTCCAGTTGATATTGCAATTAAAAAATATGGAAAAGATATGTTTTCTTATGATATAGTTGAAGAATGTAAGTTAGAAGAATTAAATGAAAAAGAAACATATTGGATAAAAAAATATCATACAAAAGAAGATGGATATAATTGCAATGATGGTGGGAGTTCTCAATCTTCTGGAGAAAATAATGGTAGAAGTAAATTAACCGAAAAAGATGTTATTTTAATTAGAAAAGCTTATAACAATCATAAGAAACAATCTGAAGTATATGAATTATTTTCTGATAAAATTTCTTTTGGACATTTCCAAAATGTTTGGCAAGGAAGGATTTGGAGTAATGTAATGCCAGAAGTTTTTACAGAAGAAAATAAAAATTATTATATCTATAAAAATAGTCAAGGACAAAATGGAAAAAATTCTAATCTTACAGATGAAGAAGTTATAAAAATAAGAAAAAGATATGTTAAAGAATCTGCAAGAGAGATTTATGAAGACTATAAGGATATAATGTCTTATCAAACTTTACAGCAATTATTATGGGGAAGACATTATTCTCATTTACCAATTTACAAGAAAAAAGAGAAAAAATGGATTAATATTTGAACCTGTATCGACTATCCCCCAGGCCTTTTGGGCGGGGGAGTAGGACTGCTATTGATACGCAGCCAGGTTTTAGGAAACGAAGCCTGTTAAAAGCCGAAATGGTTTCCTTGATAAAATAAAATTTATCAAGTAAAAGATAGTCAGTGCCAATAGTAATATTGGAATAAATGTCACATATTAGAGCATTGTTTTTAACATTCATTTGGAAATTTGCTCCACAGTTAATTGAAGATGGATATATTTTTGCAGCTGTTCCTCCACTTTATAAAGTTACACAGGGAACTAAGATTACTTATCTGAAAGATGATGCGGCTCTTGAAGAGTTCAGAAAGACAGCTAAAAAATCTTTTGAGCTGGGTCGTATGAAAGGGTAAGAGATAGTCTGGCCCTTATCCACTTTTCCTCTAATCAGAGGGGTTATTATCTTAGATAATAGCTAACGAGGCAGTCTTCAAAATATTTTGGGTATTTCAGGAAATCCTGAAATGGATAAAACTTAAATATTATTGGAGATAATCTCGTGGGAAAAAACTATAAGAGATTATCTTACATTTTATTATGTGAGGTATTCAATATGATAGGAATTTATAAGATAACAAACAAAATTAATGGAGATGCTTATATTGGACAAAGCACTCAAATAGAAGAAAGATTTATAGAACATAAAAATCCTACAAATTGGGCAAGAGAATCTAATAAAAGTCTTTATAAAGCATTTATTCAATTTGGATTACAAAATTTTGATTTTTCCGTTTTAGAAGAATGCAAAAAAGAAGAATTAAATGATAAAGAACAATATTGGATTGGATATTATAATACATATCCTAATCAATATAATATGACTCAAGGAGGACAATTTAATGCAGGTGAATGTCATCCAAGTCATAAATTAACTGAAAAGGATGTGATTGATATTAGAACGAGATATAAAAATCACGAAAGAAAAAAAGACGTTTATTTATTATATGCTCATTTAATTGGGGAATCTGGCTTTCATAAAATTTGGAATGGTTCAACATGGAAAACAATAATGCCAGAAGTTTATACCAAAGAAAATAAAGATTTTCATGCTCATAATACTTCAAATGTAGGTTCTAAAAACGGAAGGTCTAAATTAACAGAAGAAGATGTTAAAAATATTCGCTTAAGAAAGAAAAATGGAGAGCAGTTATCTTCCGTTTACAATGATTATTCTGACAAATTAACTTATAAATCTTTTGAAAATGTTTGGTCTTATAGAAATTGGAAAAAAATTATAGTTTAAGCCTGTATCGACTATTCCCTTTGTCGGGAAGTAGAAATACTATTGATACGTATTTCAAAAAGGTGGACATGATGAAGGCAGTTAATACGTTAGCCGGAGTGAAGAAATAGTCAGTACCAATGGTGACATTGGAGTAATACGTAGGCGAGATGGACCCGTCCGAAATGGCAGAAACAGTTATGAACCCAGAGACCAGAACTCTTAAACAGATATGCATGGAAGATGCAGAAGAAGCTGCTAAAACTTTTATGGGATTGATGGGTGAGTCAGTTGTTTACAGAAAGAAATTTATCGAAGAAAATGCGTGGAGAGCAAATATTGACGTATAATGATGCAATGTATCTGGCCGTTGGAGTTGAAGACGGCTGGATACATGTAACTCCAAAAGTGTGGAAAGATTATTTAAAAGCTAAAGAGGTTATTAAATGGAAACAAAAATATTTGAATTTGTACCAGAAGAGTCAGAACACTTTGAACCCCAATTTTTAAAATGGTATGAAGCGGGCAAACCTAAAAATAATTTTAGTGATGTTTATGATTATGGTACAATAACTCAATTTCTTATATGGGAATATGGATTATCAGATGAGTCATATGATGAACCTCGTAGATGGAATCAAATTGTAGAAGGGGTTGTTTGTATTAATGGACGCTATTTTTCTGTTTGCTATGACAGAGGCTTAACAGAAATGCAAGAAGATTATTATGACTTTGATGATAATATTACTGAAGTTGAAAAATGTACAGTTTTAAAAGAGGTAACAGAATGGAAGAAAAAAAGATAATTGAATTAGCTGGAGATTTTTCTCAGAAACCAGACATGGCTGCAATTACTAAAATAACGCCTATAAAAGATGGGGATAAAATAATTTTACATTTTGATGTAAGTAAATTTGATTTAGATATAGATACTGTTGCTGAACAATTTAAGTTATGGCAGCAATATTTTCCGCACAATGATGTAATTGGAGATTTGTGCAATACAGGTATTGAAGTAAAGGAGTAAATATGATATTTTATACAGACGGTTCTGCAAGCCCAAATCCAGGTCCAGGTGGCTTTGGAGTTGTTCAAGTTGATACAGAAGGCAATATTTTAAGTACATATTCCAGTAGACAAGATAATACAACTAATAATGAGCAGGAAATGAAAGCTATTCTTTATGCGGCCTGTCAAGGAGTATTAGCTAAAGAAGATGTATTAATTTACTCTGATTCTGCATATGCAATTAATACTTTTTCAAACTGGATGTATAATTGGGAAAAGAATGGATGGGTTAAAGGAGATGGAAAAACGCCTGAAAATTTAGAGGTTGTGCAGGCTTTTTTTGAAGTATCTAAAATGATTGAAGTTACTTTTGTAAAAGTAAAAGGTCATTCTAAAAATCCATTTAATGAGCTGGCAGATAATCTGGCAACAGGCAAGATTAAACCTGGTAACTATTTGACAATTTAATTTTTTTATGGTAATATATTATATATGGATAAAAATAAAGAGCAGTTAAAAAAACAATTACTACAATTTGTTAAATCAGTTGAAGAACCTATGACGAAAGAAGAGTATGATAAATATATGAAAGAATATCGTACACAAAATCCTCTTTTAAATACTGGTTCTGGTTATTTATATGTTCCATCAGAAGATGTTGTTGTTAGCGCTGATTCAATTTATACTTTTATAGAAAGAGTTATAGATGAAAGTTTGATGGATGTAAAAATGCAATATTATAAAGAATTATTTGATAAGGGAGAGTTTTAATGAGTGAGAATATTATTCAAGTAAATATTAAAGATGAAATTGAACAGAGTTTACTTGATTATGGAATGAGTATTATTTCAGATCGAGCTTTACCTTCAGCAGAGGATGGATTAAAACCTGTTAATAGACGTATTTTATATGATATGTTTGATAAAGGTTTTATGAATAATAAGAAATTTGTAAAGTGCGCTCAGCCAGTCGGAGATACAATGGGTAGATTTCACCCACATGGTGATAGTTCTATTTATGGTGCATTAGTATGGATGTCACAAGAGTGGAATATGAGATATCCACTTATTTCTTGGCATGGTAATAATGGAAGTCGAGATGGTGATGAACCAGCTGCATACAGGTATACAGAGTGTAAGCTTTCTAAACTCGGAGAAGAAATGCTTGCAGATATTAAAAAGAATACAGTAGATTGGATGAATGCTTATACAGATGAAGAGCAGGAGCCAATTTATTTACCTGGCCGCATTCCAAATCTTATTGTAAATGGTACTTCTGGAATTGCATGGGCAATGGCTTGTTCATTTGCTCCGCATAATTTATCAGAAGTTATGGATGCAGCTATTCATCTTTTGGAAAATCCAGAATGTGATATTAGAGAACTTTTAAATTATATTAAAGGTCCAGACTTTCCAACAGGTGGATTACTTATTAACAAGGATGAACTTGAAACAGCTTATCTTACAGGAAAAGGACGTGCCAGAATCCGAGGAGAGTATGTAATAGAGTCATCTAAGGCTGGAGATAGTATTGTTTTTACTTCAATGCCTTATAAGGTTTCAAAGGAGGACTTAACTGTTGAAATTGACAACCTTTGCGAACAAGGTGAGATTAATGGCATTACAACGATTCGCGATGAATCAAACCAAAAAGGTGTCAGGTTTGTCATTGAATTGGGAAAAGGAGTGTCAGCAGCTCCAATTATTGCAAAACTTTTTAAGTCCACAAGACTTGAAAGTACGTATTCATTCAACCAAGTTGCATTGGTTGACAAAAAGCCAAGACTTCTTAATATCAAACAATTATTAGAGAACTATATTGAGCATCAAAAAGATGTTCTTTTAAGAAAAACTAAATTTGATATTGAAAAAGTTCAGGCTAAAATTCATATTCTTGAAGGATTGCTTATTGCTTTAGAAGATATTGATAATATCATTTCACTTATTAAGAAGTCTGCAAGTGCGGCTGAAGCAAAAGTTGTTCTTATGAATAAATATAATCTTAGTGAAGCACAGTCTAAAGCAATTTTGGATATGAAATTATCTCGTTTAGCAAAATTAGAGTCTGTTGAAATAAGGAATGAAAAAGATTCTTTATTAATTAAAGAAGGTGAATTGAATCAGATTCTTTTAAATCCAGTTCCAGAGATGAAAAAGAATTTCACTGAGATTAAAACCTCATATGGAGATGCTCGTAGAACTACAATCACACAGGTGAATATCACAAAAGAGGAAAAAGAAATTGCATATGTAGAACCAGAAAAATGTGTTGTTGTAATGACAGAAGATGGTTTAATTAAACGTATTCCTTCTGCAAGTTTTAGAACTCAAAGGAGAAATGGTAAAGGTGTTAAAACACAAGGCGATGTTGTAAAAACTACAATCCGTACTAATACTATTGATTCTCTTATGGTATTTACAACAAAAGGAAAAATGTATCGTATCCTTGTAAATGATATTCCAGTAGGTACAAATGTGTCTAAAGGTCAGTCAATTAAGTCTTTGATTGCAATGGATATGGATGAAGAGCCTAATTTAATCTATTCTATTTATAGAGATACTGATGCAAAATATTTATTATTTGTAACAAAAAATGGAATTACAAAGAAAACTTCATTAGAGGAATATACAAATACAAAGAAAAAGACTGGAATTATTGCTATTAATCTTAAAGAGGATGACACATTGGTATCTGTAAATCTTGTTAAAGATGAAGATTTAGTTCTTTTAACTTCTAATGGTATGGGAATTAAGATTAATTCTGGAGAAATTTCAGCTTCTGGTAGAGCAACAGCCGGTGTTAAAGGAATCACTTTAAAGAAAGATGATTTTGTAGTTGCGGCATTGCCAGTTCGTAATAAAACAGATTACATTGCAATCTTTTCTTCTAAAGGTCTCGGAAAGAAGATTGAAATGGATGAATTAGTTCTTCAAAAACGTGCGGGAAAAGGTTTGATTATTTATAAGCCAACAGATGAAACAGGAACAGTTGTTTCTGGTGCTTTAGTTGCGGACGAGGATAATATTCTTGTTGTTGGCAAATTAAGTTCAATCTGTATTTCCGCAAAAGATATTCCTCTCGCAAGTAGAATTGCAACTGGTAATCAGTTAATTAAGAACGGAGAAATTACTTCTGTGACAAAAATTTAAGTGGGATTTATTTCCCACTTATCTTTTCCAAAAGGAGAATAAATAATGAATGAAATGAATAATATTATTCAAACTTTAAATAATTGGACAAAAGCATATGATGAAGGACATCCAGAAGTATCAGATAAAGAATGGGATGAACTATATTTTAAATTAAAAGAGATGGAAAAAGAAACTGGTATTGTTCTCCCAAACTCTCCTACAAATGGAATTTCATATGAAGTAATATCTGGGTTACAGAAAGTCAAGCATAACCATAAAATGTTGTCTTTGGATAAAACTAAAGATTGGGATGAATTTGTTAGCTATTTTGCTAATCTTAATCCATTTACAGAAGTTTGTGAAATGTTGAAAATGGATGGATTAACTTGTAGTTTAAGATATGTTGATGGTAAACTTGTATCTGCGGAAACCCGCGGAGACGGAATCATTGGTGAGGACATTCTTCATAATGCCCGCACAGTAAGGTCTATTCCACAGGCTATTGATTATAAAGATGAATTTATAATTGATGGTGAAGTAATTTGTACATATAAGGATTTTAAGCCATTTGAAGATGAGTATAAAAATCCTCGTAATTTTGCATCTGGAAGTATTCGTCTTTTGGATGCAAATGAATGTAAAAAACGTAATTTGACTTTTGTAGCTTGGAATGTTATAAAAGGATTTGATGAAGAAAACTCTTTTATGAAAAAGCTTGAATCTGCAAGAGATTTAGGTTTTACTATAGTTCCATTTACTCCAAGTTTTGATTGGGATTCAAGAGAGTATCTTATTGAATTAGCTAAGACTCTTGGCTATCCAATAGACGGAATAGTTGGAAGATTTGATGATATTTCATATGGTCAAAGTTTAGGTGAAACTATTCATCATGTTCGTGCGGCATATGCTTTTAAATTTTATGACGAGGAATATGAAACCACTCTTGATAATATTGAATGGAGTATGGGCAGAACTGGCGTATATACACCTGTGGCTATTTTTGAATCAGTTGAAGCAGATGGTTCTGTTATTTCAAGAGCAAGTTTGCATAATTTAAGTGTCTTAAAAGAGGTTTTAAAGACTCCTTTTAGAGGACAAAAAATTAAAGTAGCAAAAATGAATATGATTATTCCGCAAGTTACATGGGCAGAACATCCTGAACATATTGAAGCTAAATATCGTATTCGTATGCCATTAAGATGCTCTTGTTGTGATGAACCATTAATTACCAAAGAGTCTGATTCTGGTGTAGAAAATGTATATTGCCCAAATCCTAATTGTGAAGGAAAATTATCTACTCGATTAGACCATTTTGCAGGTAAAAAAGGTTTAGATATAAAGGGAGTTTCAAAAGCTACCATTGAAAAATTAATTGATTGGGGCTGGATTAATTCTATTGGAGATATCTTTGAATTAAAACAGTACAGAGAAGAGTGGATTAAAAAACCGGGTTTTGGTGTAAAATCCGTTGATAATATTTTAAATGCAATAGAAAAATCTAAAGTGGTTTCTTTAGATAGATTTATTGCGGCTCTTGGTATCCCGTTAATTGGAAATAACGTAGCAAAAGAGCTTACAAAATATATTAAGTCATATTCTGATTTTAGAGATAAGGTTGATAATAGATTTGATTTTGCTCAATTTGAAGGCTTTGCAGATAGTAAGACTTTAGCTATTTGGAAATTTGATTATTCTGAAGCAGATAGGATTTATAATAACTATATTTCTATTCCAGAAGTAGAAGAAGTTGAAGAATTTGCGGCACAGACTCTTGATGGTATTACTGTAGTTATTACAGGTAAATTAACTATGTTTAAAAATCGTGCGGCATTGCAGTCTGCTATTGAATCTGCTGGTGGCAAGGTGGTAAGTTCTATTAGTAAAAATGTAAAATATCTTATTAATAATGATGTAAATTCAACATCTTCTAAAAACTTAGCAGCCAAAAAGCTTGAAATTCCTATTCTTTCGGAACGGGATTTCGTAAAAAAGTTTTTTGACTTAATTTAAAAAAAATGTTATAATTAAATTGTAATAAAGATAAGGATAGAAAAAAAATATGAATAAGAAAGAAATCAAGAATTTGGCTAAACAAATCGCAAAGGCTGAATTAACTATTCAGAATTCCACTGATCAAAAGGAAAGAACATATGCGATGGATACAATAATTGCTTTATCCAGTAAACTCTCCTCATTAGAGGAAATGGAACGCGTCGATGAGATGGTTCAGAAAATTTTAGAAAAATAATTCTTGACTTAAAAATATTTTTTTGATATAATAATTACATAAGCTAAGAGAGCTTAGAAAATTACACAAACAATAAAATTATTTAATTAAAAGGAGATTTGTTATTATGGCAAAAATGAAAGAAAATTCACGTAAAGTATTTGAGTATTTAAAGACTATCGGAGATGCAAAGGTTACAGCAGCAGATGTAGCGGAGGCACTCGGAATTGAGAAGAAACGTGTAGATGGAATCTTTACTTCCGCTATTCAGAGAAAAGGTCTTGGAGTTCGTACTCCTGCAGAAGTTGAGCTTGAGGACGGAAGTCATAAGGCAGTTAAGTTCTTGTCTCTTACACCAGCTGGCATGAGCTTCGACCCAGACGCTGAAGATGAAGCTGAGTAATTAAATTATTTTTGTAATATAAATTAAAAGAGATAAGGTAATACTTATCTCTTTTTTTAACAAAAATATGATTACTGCAATTATAGCAATTTTTTGTCTTATATTGGGGGCTGGGTTAGTATATCTGTTTATGCAACCAAAAGTCAAAGTTACTCAAGAGGAAGATAAAGAAATTCTTGAAAAGAATAAAGCCGTTCAATTTGAGTTACAAGCAATGGAGCAAAGAACGGATTACTTAAAAGAACAATATGAACAAAAATTGCAAGAATATAAACAATTAAAACAAGATGTTGATAAAGAATATAAGACTTCAGAAGAAAGTGCGAAAAAATATTATCAACAAATGCTTGATTTTTATAAACAAAAATTTCATACTGATACAGAAGAAATTCATGCTATTTTTATGGACACTAAACATAGCTTAGAAGATAGCTATGAAGAATTAGCCAAAGATTTGGTACAGGATTATTTGGATAAAGAACAAGAAAGTGTCCAAAAGATAAAGAAATTAAATGAAAAAATTCAATTTGAAGAATCTCAGTTAGAGGATTTGCGGCATAAGGTAGAGGCCGCAGTTGCATATGATAAACGCAATGAAGAGAATAAGAATAAAACTAATTTTTATAAATTAAATTTAACTCAAGATGATTTAGATGAAATTTGTGAATTAAGAAAAATTATTTCTCATTTTAGAAATCCTGAGCCTGTTAATAAGGTTATATGGAAAACATATTATGAAAAGCCATATACTGATTTAATTGGTAGAGTAATTGGTTCTGGCGTTCATTGCGGCATTTATAAAATCACAAATTTACAAAATAATATGTGTTATGTCGGACAGAGTACGAATATTGCTGAACGTTGGAAACAGCATATTAAGCGTGGATTGGGCGCAGATACTCCGACCCGCAATAAACTTTATCCTATTATGCAGACTGTTGGAGTTGAAAATTTTTCATTTGAAATTATTGAAGAATGTACAAAATCTCAATTAAATGATAGAGAAGATTATTGGCAAGATTTTTTTAAGGCAAAAGAATTTGGTTATAGTATTAAATAAAGGAGAAAATTGTTATGTATAGAATTATTGATGGACGAGGAACAGGAAAAACTTCTCGATTATTTTTACTTGCAAAAGAAGCCGGTATTCCAATTATTTGTCAGTGTCCGCAAGATATGAGAGAAAGAGCTTATTCTTATGGAATTACTGGGATTGATTTTATTAGTTATCAAGAAGCCATTACCGCAGGAGATAAATCTGATACTGCTAAAGAGGTCTTTGTTGATAATATTGAACAATTTTCTTATTATATATTAATGAAAAATCATTTTAAGTTGAAAGGATTCACAGTATCAAATGAAGATTAAAGTATTTACAACTGACCAAAAAGGTTATATTACTTTAACGCAGAAAGAGCTTCAAGACCTTTTAAATGAAGCTTATTGGGAAGGTTATCACGAAGGGGAAAAACCAATACCAACTTATCCGATTCGTCCAAGTCCTTACTATTGGACAACTGCTACAAATGGTAATGTAACTTTATTAAATAATCCAGATGTTGTAACAACAACTACTACTGGAAATTTATCAATTAAAGCGGAAGATATGAAACCATATTCAATTAGTTATGATACAAAAATCAGAGGTAAATAAAGAATGAAATTTGAAAATGTTAGAGTTTATAATTTTGAAAATGCTTTAAGAGGAATGAGAAATCCAAAAAATTCTTGGAATTTAAGTGATAGTTATTTTGGGCTTATCAATATAGATGATGATGAGCATGATTATGAAGTTGCTGAAGAGTGGGTTCAGAAAAAATTTCCTAATTATCCATGTGACGCAGATAATGAGGCTCTTATGGCTCAAGAGGAATATGATAGATGGCTGTTAAATAATGGTATTCTTGAAATTAATTTAGACCATCAATTAGCTAATGTTGCTTTTATTGGTCCGAATGATATGAAGCTTGCTAAGACTCTTATTCATGCTGGTTCCGAACATAGAAAATTTTTGAGACAAATTATGGTAACAGTTGACATTACAGCCCCACTTTTCTGGTGGAAGGAATTTGATACTTACAAAGTAGGTACTACAGCTAATTCAACTTCTACAATGCATAAACTTACAAGTAAGCCAATTACAAAAGATTGTTTTGAAATTGATGATTATGACCAAGATTTATCTGTTGATTTTACAGACCAATCTCTTGCTGGAGAAAATGGTTTTACAGACCATTGGCATATGGATATGTTTGTTGATGACATTATTGATAGATTAGAAGAGCTGAGACTTGCTTATTTACAGACTAAAGATAAACGCTATTGGAAAGAACTTGTTCGTTGGTTACCAGAATCTTGGCTTCAAACAAGAACTGTTACAATGAATTATGAAAATGTTTTAGCTATGGTGCATCAAAGAGGCCATCATAAACTTACAGAATGGTCTGGAGATGGCGAAGAGTTTGTAACAGAGAGTTTTATTAAATTCGCTCACCTTTTACCTTATTCTGATGATTTTATCTTTATAGATAACAATACAACAGAAAGTAAGTAAAACAGTATTGATTTTTATTTAAAAAAATGTTATAATATACTTATAAGATGAAAGATGAAAGCGAGTTAAAAGAAATGAGTAAAAAAGAAAAATTTATTGAATGTATAGATTCATTATTTGCAGATTTAGATATGGCAGATATTGACCCAGATGTAATTGCTTATTGGGAGGCTTTTAAAGGTAAAGGTACTTCTGATAAACCATTATTTACTGATAATGGAAAGATGATTTTAAAATATATGCAGGAGCATGTTTCTGATATGCCAATGGGTAAAGCAAAAGATATTGCGGAAGGAATGTTTGTTTCTTCAAGAACTGTATCTGGTGCAATTCAGAAACTTGTTAAAGATGGCTATGTTGAGAAGATTGGGTCAGACCCAGTTGTCTATGCTTTAACAGATAATGGAAAAACAGTTAATATTAATGATTAATTAAATAAAAAGAATAAATATAATTAAGGAGAATAGAATAATATGAAGAGTATGGTTAATCGTACACATGTGGAAGGGTTTATTTATGAGCATGACTTACAGTTAAGAGAGTCTGGTGCAAATTCAAAACATCCAGGAACTAAATTCATCATGGGTAATCTTAGTATTGCTACTGATAATGATATGACAAATATTGTACCTGTTCATTTTACATATGTAACAGCAACAACTGCAAAAGGAAATTCCAATGCAACATTTGGTATTCTTAATCAGATTATCAATGGAGAACTTGGTTCTGTAATGGAGCATGGTAAAGAGAATGCAGCAAAAGTTCGTGTTGATTCCGCAGTTGGCTTAAATGAGTTTTATTCTGATAAAAATGGTGAAGAGAAGCTTGTTTCTGTTAAAAGAAATGAGGGTGGATTTGTTCATACTTGTGTTGATTTGAATGAAGACGAGAAAATGAGAAATACTTTCGAAGCTGATATTCTTATCACAAATGTAAGAACTATTGATGCAAATGAGGAGCAGAATACTCCTGAGAAAGCTATCATCAAAGGTGCGATTTTTGATTTCAGAGGCGCGGTTCTTCCTGTTGAATTTTCAGCAATTAATCCAGGAGCTATCTCTTACTTTGAGGGACTTGGTGCTTCTGCAAAAGAGCCTGTATTTACAAAAGTAAAAGGTCGTCAGGTATCTGAAGTTATTTCTCGTACAATTACTGAAGAGTCTGCATTTGGTGAGCCTTATGTAAGAACTGTTCAGTCCAATAGAAAAGATTGGGTTATTACTTGGGCTCTTCCAGACCCATATGTATGGGATGATGCAAGCACAATTACTGCCGCAGAGCTGACTGAAGCTCTTGCTAATAGAGAAGTTTATCTTGCTGATGTAAAGAAACGTCAAGATGAGTATAAAGCTTCTAAAGGACAGGCAGCTGCTCCAGCTTCTGCAACTCCTGCAAAGGGCGGCGGCGCTTTTAACTTCTAATGACAGTTTCTGAATTAATTATTTTACTACAGTCGTATCCAAAAGATGCGATTGTAGTAAATGATATGGGAATTATATCAAAAGAAGATATTTATATACAAAATGAATTTTATAATGGTGACAGTGCAAATCCTAATTGTGAAATTTTAAAAGATGTTGTAAGAATTAATTAAAATAAAAATTGCGGGTGGTCGGATGCCAATGCCGCAAGAAGGAGAAAAGAATGGGAATTAATTTATTAAATATTGAGCCACATAAGGTTAGTAAAGATTTAAGTGGATATATTACTTATATCTATGGGGCTCCTAAAACAGGAAAAACAACTTTAGCAGTTCAGATGCCAAAAACACTTTTACTCGCTTTTGAACGTGGATATAATGCATTGCCTGGTGTAATTGCTCAGGATGTTACTTCTTGGGGAGATATGAAGCAGGTTATGAGAGAGCTTAAAAAGCCAGAAGTTAAGGCTAATTTTGATGCCGTAGTTGTTGATACTATTGATATTGCTTCTGATTTTTGTCAGAAATATATTTGTCAGCAAAAAGGTATTGAGGCTCTTGGAGACCTCGGATATGGAAAAGGTTGGACTGCTTTCAAAGATGAATTTAATGATGTATTTAGAGGTTTAACTCAGTTAGGATATGCAGTATTTTTCATCGGTCACCACAAAGAGCAGACAATTACAAATGATGATGGAACAGAAAAAATTGTAATTCGTCCTGCGCTTAGTAATTCAACAAGACAGGTTATTGAAGGCATGGCTGATATTTATGGATATGCTCATCAGTCTAATAAGAATGAAATGTCTGTATTAACACTTCGTTGCCCAGATGATTCTATTAGCTGTGGTGGTCGTTTTAAATATATCGCAAGTGAGTTTCCAATGAGTTATGATAATCTCGTAGAAGAGATTCATAGAGCTATTGATAAAGAAGCTCTTGAGCATGGTAATCAGTATGTTACAGATGAACGTGAAAAACCTGTTGAGAAAGAGGAATTAAATTATGATGCATTAATGAATAAGTTCCAGGAGTTAGTTGGTAATTTAATGCAAGCTTCTGAAGCTAATGGGCCTAAGATTACAAAGATTATTGAGAAATATCTTGGTAAAGGTCGTAAAATTGCGGATGCAACTCCAGAGCAAGTTGAGATGATTAACTTAATTGTAACTGAGATTGAAGATGAATTAATGCATAGCTAAGATATATAATCTTAAAGTCAATCCAAGTTATATCCTTGGATTGACTTTTTTATTGAAAAATGATATAATATTATTATAGATTGGGAGAAAGGAGTAAGAATATTTGGCACATAAAGTAAAATGTATATATTGTCATCAAACGTTTGATAGAGATAAATATTCTTTTGTTCAAGTCTCACCAAGAAGATATGCTCATACTGAATGTGCAAGTAAAGAGCAAAGTCGATTAAAACAAGAAGAAGCTGATAAAATAGCTTTAGAAGAATATATCATTAAATTGTTGGGCGATGACTTTATAACTCCAAGAGTTAGAAAACAAATAAATACATACATTGAACAATACCAATATACTTATTCAGGAATTAGAAAAGCTTTAGTTTATTTTTATGAGATAAAAGGCAATTCTACAGAAAAGGCAAATGGCGGCATAGGTATCGTTCCTTATGTTTATAAAGACGCTTTTAATTACTATTATTCTATTTGGGAAGCGAATCAAAAGAATCAGAATAAAGATGTTCAAAAATTTGTTTCAAAAGAAAAAGTTATAAAAATCGAACCCCCAAAAAGGAATTTGAGAAAACGGAGATTATTTGCATTTTTAGACGAGGAGGAAGCTGAAGGTGGCGAGTAAGTATGTCGATGTGACTGCAATAATGCAGGTAATTGGATGTGTTTATAATAATCCTCAGATTTTGGAGTTTGAAGATAAATATACTATTACAGATGAAGATTTCCCAGATGAGTTTCATCGAACTGTATTTGGTGCTATTTATAAAATTTATGAACTTGGAGCAAAAACCATTACGTTAGAGAATTTAGCGGATTTTTTAAGTTCAAGACCAAAATCTGCGGCAATATATAAGAAAAACGATGGTGATAAATGGCTATTAAAAGTAGCTGATGTCGCATCTCAGTTGTCTTTTGATTTCTATTATAATAGATTAAAAAAGATGACATTATTAAGAGCGTATGATAATTATGGAGTAGATGTTTCTGATATCTATGACCCAGATAATATCTTAGATATAAAAAAGAAACAGCTTCAAGAAGATTTGTTAGATAATTCTTCTTTAGAGGAAATTGCGGATAGGGTTGACCGCAAGATAAGTGATATTCGTTTAAAATATGTTGATGATACTACTGGAGAAGCTATTCAAGCTGGAAAAGGTGTTTTACAATTAATTCAGAAATTTAAAGACCATCCAGAAGTAGGAGTTCCTCTTTATGGAAGATTGGTAAATACAGTTACTCGTGGAGCAAGATTAAAGAAGTTTTATTTGCGGTCTGCGGCAACTGGTATAGGTAAGACTCGTTCAATGATTGCCGATGCTTGTAATATAGCTTGTAATAAAATATATGATGAGTCTTTTGGATGGATTAAGAATGGTACATCTGAACCAACTTTGTTTATTACAACAGAGCAGGAGCTTGAAGAAATTCAAACAATGATGTTAGCTTTTCTTTCTAATGTAAACGAAGAACATATCATTAATGGTGAATATGAGGGCGATGAAGAAGAGCGAGTTATTAAAGCTGGAGAGATTCTTGAAAACAGTCCATTGTATGTAGAAGAATTACCAGACTTTTCTTTAAAAGATGTTGAGAATACAATTAAGAAAAATATTCGTGACCATGATGTTAAATATATTTTTCACGATTATATTCATACCAGTTTGAAAATTTTGGAAGAAATTACAAAAAGAAGTGGTGGCGTTAAACTTCGTGAAGATAATATCTTATTTATGTTATCAAATAAATTAAAAGATATTTGTAATCAATATGGAGTCTTTATTATGTCTGCAACGCAGTTAAATGGAGATTATCAAGAAGCAAAAACTCCTGACCAAAATTTACTTCGTGGTGCAAAATCTATTGCAGATAAGATTGACTATGGTTCAATTTTATTAAGCGTTAAAGAAGAAGATATTGATGCTCTTGATTCAATTCTTTCTTCAAGTATTTTTGAAAAGCCTACTATTAAAATGTCTGTTTATAAGAATAGACGTGGTAGATATAAAGGAATTATTATGTGGTGTAAAGCAGATTTAGGAACTTGTAGAATCCAGCCTATGTTCTGTACTACATATGATTATGAACTTATTAAAATGGATGATGTAAAAATTATTGTAGAGAAAGGTGCTTGGGACGATGATGAAGAGTGAAAAGAATTATAGTAAGAAAAATTATAAAGTGAACAATTTTATAAAGAAGAAACCTAAAAAGAAAGAAAGCAGAGTGGCGAAAGTTGCTCGTCAGTATGTAGCTCCAAAAGAAATCAGAGCTGGCATGCAGTTTGAATATAAAATGCCTATTCCTATGTATGAGGATATTCTTAAAGAGTGTAAGAAAGACGGCGGAGAGGCTCAGGTATATCTTTGTAACTGGGTCAATGAACAGTTTGGATTGCTTGGAACTTGTGTAAGAGTTATTCCAGGTTAATGTTATGGATAAACGGGAAATAACAATCTTTAGACTCATGGGACAAGATAAATTCGTTGCTGGCAGAAAATTAACTCTGCCAGCAGATGAATGTAAAATAACTGGTCCAATAAAAGAGTTTAAAGAGGAAACAGGAATAGATTTGACCGCAATAACAGATTTAACATTCTTTTGGCCAGAAAGTGAAAAGTAAATGATTAATTATGATAAGAGCGAAATTAGAGAAGTCTTAGAGTTAGAAAATATATTTGAGTTATTGCAAGAGTGGGGAGGAGACCCAGAGTATACTGGCTTTGGAATCCTCTCTTCTACTATATGTCATAATGAACCAGGAGAAGGAAGTCGTAAACTATATTATTATAGTAATTCAGGCTTATTTAGATGTTATACTGGTTGTGATAGTTATTTTGATATTTTTGAATTAACCAGAAAAGTTGCTAAAATCCAATGGTCAGAAGAATATGACCTAAATGATGCGGTTCGTTGGGTCGCAAGAAGATTTGGCATTGCGGGAAGAAATGAAGACGGCTCTGAAGCTGATGATAAAATTGAAGATTGGAAACTTTTAGCGAATTATGAGAAAATAAAAGAAATAGAATTAAGAGAAAATAAAATAGAATTAAAAGAATTTTGTACAGATATTTTAACACGATTTAATTATAATGTTATTATTATGCCTTGGATAAAAGAAGGAATAACTAATGAAGTTATGAAGCTTGCTCAAATAGGTTATTATCCAGGAGCAGACCAAATTACAATTCCGCATTTTGATGTTGATGGTAGGTTTATTGGTTTAAGAGGTCGAACCTTAATTGCGGATGAAGCTGAAATATATGGAAAATATAGACCTATGCGAGTCAATAAATTACTATATAATCATCCTCTTGGAATGAACTTATATGGTTTAAATTGGAGTAAGGATAATATTAAAACAATGGGAAAAGCTATTGTTTTTGAATCTGAAAAATCTGTATTAATGTATGCAAGTTATTTTGGTTGGAATAATAACATTTCAGTTGCTTGTTGCGGTTCAAGCTTATCAGCAAGACAAATTCAATTATTAAAAGAAGCTGGAGCAAAAGAAATTATTATTGCTTTTGATAGACAGTTTCAAGAAATTGGAGACAAAGAATTTAAACATTTAACAAGAAACCTTACAAGAATTAATGAAAAATATAAGAATGATGTAAATATTAGCTTTATATTTGATAAGAATATGATTACTGGATATAAAGCAAGTCCAATAGATGAAGGGTCTGAAAAATTTCTTATATTATTTAAAGAAAGGATTTTATTATGATAGTAGATGAACCTTTTAACCCTAATAAATACCCATTAAGAGATTACGCAGGATTTAGTATAGAAGTACCTGTTCATGGAGATAAATATGGTGCTAGATGTAAATTTTCTCGGATGCATAGAGAGGTATTAGACATAATTGATGCAAATATGATTAGCTTTACTTTCCAAGATTATTGGGAATTCAATGAATTTGTAGATATGATAAATCAAATGAAAAAATCCCTTGATGAAAAAGCTGGATATGGAAAAGAAATTAGTTCAATAAATAAAATTAATTTCGATAAGGGGGAGTGATGAAGAAATGAAAGGAGGTTGAAATCAACTATGGATTATCAACTAAAAACACCATTGCTCCCAATTAAAAATGAATATACAGTGGTAGAGCGGGTATTTGCAACTAGAGGAGTAGACCCAAAAGATATTCCTCATTATCTTAATACAACTAAAGAAGATATTTTAGATCCTGGCTTAATTATGAATATAGATGAAGGAGTAAAAATGTTGGCAAGACATATTAGCCAACAGGATAAGATTTATATTCAAGTAGATAGTGACTGTGACGGTTTTACATCTGCGGCATTCCTTATTAATTATTTAAACCGATTATTTCCAGGGTATACTCAAACAAAAATTTCATATGGATTACACTCTGGTAAACAACACGGACTTTATGAAGAATTTATTCCAGATTTTGTAAATGAAGATTACAAATTAATTATTGCGCCAGATTCATCAAGCAATAATTATGAAGTACATAAAAAGCTTAAAGAGCTTGGGATTGATGTATTGGTTATTGACCACCATGAAGCTGAAAAAGTTTCAGAAGATGCATGTGTAATAAATAATCAATTATGTGATTATCCAACTAAGTCATTATCTGGTGTAGGTATGGTTTATAAATTTTGCTCTTATTTTGATTCAATCATGGGAACAGATTGGGCAAGTTATTATCTTGATTTAGCAGCGCTTGGAATCATTGCAGATATGATGGATATTCGAGATTTTGAAACAAGAGAAATTATTAATCTTGGTTTAGCATCTGTTGAAAATCCATTCTTTAAAGAAATGGTAAAAGTGCAAGATTATTCCATTAGTAGAGCAGGAGGATTATGTCCATTTGCAGTTAGTTTTTATATTGCGCCGCAAATAAATGGAACTATTCGTATGGGTTCTGCAAATGAAAAACTTATGCTTTTTGAATCTATGTTAGATTTTAAGGCTTATGACCAAATCTCTTCTACTAAAAGAGGATGTAAAGGTCAGTTTGAAACTCGTGTAGAGCAGGCTTGTCGCAATTGCACAAATATTAAACGTAATCAATCTAAAGCTATTGACGCAAGTCTTCAAACAATTGAAGGAATTATAAAGGATAAATCTCTTGAAAAAAATAAAATTATTGCAGTTAAGCTTGCTGCTGGAGCAATAAATAAAAACTTAACTGGACTTATTGCAAACCAGTTAATGGCTAAATACAATCATCCATTTCTTATTCTTATGGAGCATCCACAAGAAGATGGTAGTATTAGTTTAGAAGGTTCTGGTAGAAGTTATGAAACTTCTAATTTTAATGATTTAAGAACATTTATTCGAGATAGTGGTTATGCCAGTCTTGCAGAAGGTCATCCTAATGCATTTGGTGCAGTTATTCCAGAAGATAAGTTTAGTGATTTTATTCAATATTCAAATGAAGCTTTAAAAGAATGTTCATTTACTCCATGTCAGAAGGTTGATTTTATTTGGGATGCAAATGATTTTAAAGCAAGTGATATTATTGATTTAGCTGAATTGAACACTATTTGGGGACAAGAACTTGCGGAACCAGTTGTTGTAATTAAAAATATTAAAGTGACTAAAGATAATTTATCTTACATGGGGAAAGGCGGCAGATGTCCTTCATTTAAAATTACTTTACCTAATGGAACAAGTTTAATTAAATTCAGAATTACTGATGAAGAGTTTGATTCATTGCTTCCTGCTAGTTCTACTGGTAGTAAAAATGTTACAGTTATAGGAACTTGTGCAATTAATGAATGGAATGGTCGTATAACTCCTCAGATTAAAGTTAGCGATTATGAAATTACAGGAGAGACTAAATACTATTTTTAAAATTATATGGCGTATATAATGTACGCCATATTTTTGTACCCATATGCGAGAATAGCAGGTCTTCCGGCGGTGATGGGTCCTAACAACCGTAATCCAAAACAAAAAGTGGTCTTAGAAATTTTTCACCAAAAATGCCCTATATTGATTTTTTACTTAAAAAATGGTATAATATTTATATAATAAAAAGGGATGGTATATATTATGACAAGAGAAGTTGAAGAGTTAAAAAATAAATTAGATGTAACAGTAATCAATAAAGACCAGTTAAATAAAATTTTACTTGAAAGAATTAATTTCGCTTTTGATAGCTTATATTTTCGATATGCTATGGCTATCAAAGAGCTTGGTGAATATAAAGAAAAAGAAGCATTAAAAGAAGGTAGACATTTTTCCCGTAAAACTTGGGAAAACGGTCAGTGTATGCATTTTTATAACGTATTAGAGGAGATATTAGAAGCCCATGCAGAAGACCACCCACTTCGATCAAACAAATAATAATTCAATTAGAGCTTTTAAATTAACTAAAAGCGATATATTCTCAATTTCCATGAAAACATATATGAAAAGTTCATATTTATGGAATGGAAATTTTAAGATAATGGGATTTAAAAAAGAACGAATATGTTTATATTGGCATTATCATAAAATTCCAACACCATTTAAACAGCAAATGGTTAGATTAATGTATATGAAAGAGAGTAATGAAGTAAATGGAATTAACTAGAAAACAAGAAGAGGGATTAAAAATTGCAGTTGAAAGATTTCATAATAATGAGAAATATACCGTAATAGCTGGGTACGCAGGTACTGGTAAGTCCACCCTCGTGAAATTCATTATCGAGGCTCTTGATGTCGAGCCAAGCAAAGTCGCATATGCCACTTTTACTGGTAAGGCAGCAGAAGTTCTTCGTAAAAAGGGAAATAAGAATGCTTGCACTTTACATAAATTACTTTATGAGCATATTCCCAGACCAGGTGGAGGTTTTTTTAGAAAACCAAAATCTACTATTGAATATAGTATTATTGTAGTGGATGAGATTTCAATGGTACCAGTAAGCATGATGCAACAGCTTTTTAAACATAAAGTATATGTCATTTGTTTAGGCGACCCATTCCAGATTCCTCCAATAGAGAAAGATCAAGATAATCACTTACTTGATAATCCTCATATCTTCTTAGATGAAATTATGCGGCAGGCCGCGGATTCTGAAATTATTAGATTAAGTATTGATATTCGAGAGATGAAGCCTTTAGAGTTATTTAAAGGAAAAAATGTTCAAGTAATTGACCAAAAGGATTATGAAGCTGGTATGGTTCTTTGGGCTGATCAGATTATTTGTGGAACTAATGCCGCAGTTGAAGAAATTAATACTTATGCAAGAAATCTATTAGGAAGAGGCCCGCTTCCAGAAGATGGAGATAAAATTCTTTGTAGACAAAATTATTGGGAAGATATTAGTGATGACCATAATGCCTTAGTTAATGGCACTATTGGCTATTTAAAAAATCCTAAAAATAGATTTATTTATTTTCCATATTGGATTGGAGCTTCTGTTCCGTCAGTACAAGCCATTCAATGCGATATAGAGACTGATGAAGGAGATGTTTATAAAGATTTATACGTGGATAAAACTATGCTTACTCATGGAGCAAGATGTCTTGATAATAGAGATATTTATAAAATTGGTAAGTATCGTGAGAGAGTTGGAGATTTGGTTCCAAAATTCTTTACTTATGGATATGGAATTACTGGACATAAGGCTCAAGGTTCTGAATGGGATAATGTTTTAGTTCTTGAAGAGCCATTTCCAAGAGTAAGATTAGAACATGCAAGATGGCTTTATACTGCAATAACCAGAGCATCTGAAAAAGTAATTGTAAGGAGAAAATAATATGAATGTAGTTACAATAGATTTTGATATTATTATGGAACCAAGTATTAGTTTTTATAATAATATGGTGGATATTGAAGACCCAATGAAAGATTATGTAGATAAATTTTCATTTCTTACAAATATCCCTGCTGATTTATATATTTATGATTATCTAACTCGCTATATTGTACGTGCGGCAAAGCAAAATCAAGAAATTTATTTTGTGAATAGCCATGATAAAGTGATTGATATTCTTAAAACGATTCCACATGATGAACAGATTGATTTGTATAATATTGACCATCATCATGACTTAGGATATGATATGGAGTCTGCGGACTGGATGCGCCCAATGTTTAAATATGATTTAAGTAATTGGGTTAAGTATGCCAGAGACAAGAAAATGGTTGATACTTTTTATTGGGTTCATAATGAAAATTCTGACCCTTATCCAAACGAGGCCGCAAGATATGTTACAGAGGATTATATCTTAAAGGATTTCAATTTAGAAGATAACAAATATGCACCAGATGTTTTAATTATTTGTTCTTCTTTTGAATGGATTCCGCCAGTTTATCAACCATTATTTTATTCATGGAATACTATCTGTAGCGAAATCACAGGTAAAGAATATCCTTTTGACAGTATTGAAAAAATATGATATAATAATTATATAATTGAGAATAGTATAGATAGAGGAAGATAATAGATGAGCAAAAAGTGGTTTAATTGTCATAACCATACAGAGTATTCAAACTTACGTCTTTTGGATTCAACCAATCACCCAAAAGATTTAATTAATAAAGCAATCGAATTAGGACTTAGTGGTATCTGTATAACTGACCATGAAGCCCTTTGTGCGCACGTTGAAATAAATAAAATTGCGACAGAGTTAAGAGAAACAAATCCTAATTTTGTGATTGGGTTAGGAAATGAGATTTATTTAACTGATACAAGAAATCATGGTCAGAAATATTATCACTTTATTTTGATTGCTAAAGATGCAATTGGTCATAAAGCATTAAGAGAATTAAGTTCTACAGCTTGGTATTATTCATATATGGATAGAGGTATGGAAAGAGTTCCAACTTTAAAAGATGAATTAACTGAGATTGTAAAACATTATAAAGGTCATTTAATTGCAACAAGTGCATGTATTGGTGGAGAATTATCTTCATGGTCTTTATTATATGCAGAAGCTTTAAAAGTAAATGACCAAAAAATGGCGATGGAATTTCAGCAAAAAATTCAAGAGTTTATGGATTTTGTACTTGATTTATTTGGAGATGATTTTTATATTGAATGTGCTCCATCTAATAAAGAAGACCAAATGACTGTAAATTCTCAGTTGTTTAAAATTGCAACTGCATATAATGTTAAAATGGTTGTTGGAACTGACTCTCATTATTTAACAAAAGAAGATAGAATGGTTCATAAAGCATATCTTAATTCAAAAGGCGGAGAGCGTGAAGTTGATGACTTTTATGAATTTGCCAGACTTATGGATAGTGATGAAGTAGAAGAATTATTATCTCCATGTTTTCCAGATGGATATGTAGATGTAATTTTTGAAAACACCTTAGATTTACAGAATAAAATTGAATATTATAGTCTTTTTCATAAGCAGGATATTCCATCTGTAGAAGTTAAAGATTATCCAAAAGTAAGAGGATTTAGGCAGTATCCACATTTATCTGCAATGTTAATGGATGATGATATTCAGAATCGTTATTGGGTAAATGAATGTTTAAATCAGCTTGAAAAACTTGAAAAAATTAATGATAGACGTTATCTTGATGAGCTTGAGGAAGAGGCACGAGTTAAAAGTATCATTAGTGAAAAACTTGAAACAAATATGTTTCGTTATCCAAATACACTTCAGCATTATATTGATATGATTTGGGATTGCGGTTCAATGGTAGGTGCTGGTCGTGGTTCCAGTTGTGCCGCACTTAATCATTATCTTATGGGAATTACTCAGTTGGATCCAATCGAGTGGGACTTACCTTTTTTCCGTTATCTTAATGAAGAGAGAATCGAACTCGGTAGTCTGATATTGATATTGCCGAGTTGTAAATAAAAAACGTGAACCTTGCTAAAGGGTGTGCTGTTATAAAAACAGTGCTAACGGTATCAGCAAAATAAGGTATATTTAATTAATACACGAATCAGCTGACTAAGAGAGCGAGTGACCAGAAATGGTTGGACTTTGTAATACCGTGCTTTAAAAATAACAAAATATCTTGGTCAATGTTTGTCAAAGTCAATATCACCTTTATTATATAAAATATGAAAGGTGGTAGTGATATGGAATATTTTATTTATATGACAACAAATTTAATAAATGGACATAAATATATAGGTAAACATCATGGAGAATTAAATGATAGTTACTTAGGAAGTGGACTTTTATTAAAACAAGCGGTTAAAAAATATGGTAAAGAGAATTTTAAAAGAGAAATATTATATATTTCTAAAAATGAAGAAGAAAATTCTCAAAAAGAAAAAGAATTTATAAATGTTTATAATGCAGTAGAAGATAAAAACTTTTATAATATTCATGAAGGCGGTAATGGGGGTAATACAATCGCTGGATGGTCTTTAGAACAAAAAGCCGCTTATTCTCAAAAACTAAGTGAACAAAGAAAAGGAGATAAGAATCCTCGATACGGTGTTCATTTAACAGAAGAGACAAAAAATAAAATAAGACAAAATAGAGACACTTCATATATGCAAACAACAGAATATAAAAAAAATATGTCTAAGGCAGTTAGTGGAAAAAAGAATGGTATGTATGGTAAACATCACACAGAAGAATCAAAACGATTAATGTCTGAACATAGTAAAGGATTAAATTCTGGAGAAAAAAATGGCATGTATGGAAAAAGTAAAGATAATGCAATTAATGGCAAAAAAATCTATATGTATGATGAAAACAATAACTTAATTCGAGTTTTTAATGCAAAAACAGCTGCATTAGATTTTTTAGGATTAAAAGGGCATGTAGGATTAAATAAAGCTATTAAAGAGCATACAATGTATAAAGGTTATTTTTGGAGTGTAGAGACTAAATGAGAATTAAATATATTTTATATTCTCAAGAGGGATAGAGGATAAGCACTATTCCGTAGCGCGTTTTAGCAATAATTGAAGTAAAATATTCTCAGTAAATTATTGTGAAAGAGATAGTCCAATACTTTTAAAGTATATAATGGATATTGATATTGATATATGTCCATCTAAACGTCCAGAAATTCTTCGTAAAATTAAAGAAGAACGTGGAAAGATGTTTTATGATAATATTATGGAGTGGGCAAAGAAAAATCTTGGATGTACTCTTGTAGCAACTTTTGGTACAGAAGGAACTAAGTCTGCAATTCAAACAGCTTGTAGAGGTTATAGAAGTGAAGATTATCCAGAGGGAATTGATGTTGATGAAGCTCAGTATATGAGTTCATTAATTCCAGAAGAAAGAGGATTTTTATGGACAATTAAAGAAGTTGTTTATGGAAATCCAGAAAAAGGTCGTAAACCTGTTAAGACATTTGTTAATGAAGTAAATAAATATCCAGGTTTATTGGATATTATTGTAGCTATTGAAGGTCTTGTAAACCATAGAGGTTCTCATGCATCTGGCGTAATTTTATTTGGAGATGACCCATTTGAGCATAGTGCTTTTATGAAAACTCCAAAAGGTGAGATTACTACTCAGTTTGATTTACATGATGCCGAGTATATGGGATTAACAAAATATGATTTTCTTGTAACTGAAGTTCAAGATAAGTTGGTTCAAACTATTCAGTTACTCCAAGAGGATAATGAAATTGAACCAGAATTAAGTTTGCGGGAGGTCTATGATAAATATTTTCATCCTAATGTTTTACCTTTAACCGATCAAAAGATTTGGGACGCATTGGGTAAAGTATCTGTTATTAATACTTTTCAGTTTGATTCTCAGGTTGGTGCGCAGGTTGCGAAGAAATTAAAACCTCAGAATGTATTGGAAATGGCCGATGCGAATGGTCTGATGAGACTTATGGGCGAAGATGGAGAAGAGCGCCCAATGGATAAATATTATCGTTTTAAACAAAACATTCAATTATGGTATGATGAAATGACAAAATTTGGTCTTACCGAAGAAGAGCAGAAAACTCTTGAACCTTACTTTAAGAGTTCTTATGGAGTTCCGCCTTCACAGGAACAGTTAATGAGAATGTTAATGGATGATAAGATTTGTCACTTTAGTCTTGGAGAAGCAAATGCGGCTCGTAAGATTGTTGGTAAAAAACAAATGAATAAAATTCCAGCTTTACATGAAAAAGTATTGGCACAGGCGGCAAGTGAGAAGCTTGGACAGTATGTATGGAAATGTGGAGTTGGTCCGCAGATGGGTTATTCTTTTAGTGTTATTCATGCACTTGCTTATAGTTTCATTGGTGTTCAAACATTATATATTGCAACAAATTGGAATCCTATTTATTGGGATTGTGCATGCTTAATTGTAAATAGTGGTTCACTTGAAGATAATAGTAACTTAGAGATTGAAGAGGATGATGAATCTGAATCTATTTCTGTAAAGAAAACAGCTTCAACTGATTATGGAAAGATTGCAAAGGCGATGGGTGAAATTATATCAGCTGGAATTAAAATGAGTCTTGTTGATATAAATAATTCAGATTATGGATTTAAGCCTGATGCTAAAAATAATCAGATTCTTTATGGAATGAAAGGTTTATTGAATGTTAGTGATGCAGTAATTGATGACATTATTAAAAATAGACCTTATATTTCACCTAAAGACTTTTTATTAAAAGTGCGTCCAAATAAACAAGCGATGATTTCACTTATTAAAGGTGGAGCATTTGATACAATGATTGACCGCAAGATTTGTATGGGTTGGTATATTTGGGAAACTTGTGATAAAAAGAAACGAATTACATTACAAAATATGGGAGGTTTAATTAAGTATAATCTTCTTCCAGAAAAAAATGAACAACAGATTATGGCGAGAAGAGTTTATGAATTTAATCGTTATTTAAAATCTGTTTGTAAAATTAAGGGTGATACAACTAATTATCATATAGATGATAGAGCAATGAACTTTTTGATTGAAATGGAGCATGATGATTTATTAGAGGGTTATTCTTTAAATATGAAAGCATGGGACAAAGTATATCAAAAATGGATGGATATATTCAGAGATTGGATTGCGGAAGAAAAAGAACAAATTCTTCAGAACTTAAATGAAAAAATCTTTAAGGATGATTGGGATAAATATGCTCAAGGAACTTTATCAGCTTGGGAAATGCAAGCATTATGTTTCTATTACCATGAACATGAATTATCTCATGTTGATACTCAAAGATATGGTTTTGTTGATTTTGATAAATTGCCGCAAGAACCTATCATAGAAAGAACATTTACAAAAGGTGCAAAGCAAATTAACATATTCAAATTGAATAAAATTTGCGGCACTTGCATTGCTAAAAATAAAACTAAAAGTACAGTAACTATATTGACAACTTCTGGAGTAGTTAATGTTAAATTTAGAAAAGAATATTTCTCATTATTTGATAAGCAGATTTCTGAAAAACAAGAAGATGGAACTAAAAAGGTTCGAGAAAAATCTTGGTTCAATCGAGGAAATATGATTATAGTAATGGGCATTAGGTCAGGAGATGATTTTATCTCTAAGAAATATGCTTCTTCTAATGGACATCAATTATATAAAATTGATAAAATCAATGAAGATGGAAGTTTGGAAATTAGAAGCGATAGATACCAAGGAGAAGATGTTTTTTAACATCTTCTCTAATATATCAATAAAAAGGAGAATAAAGATATGAGTCAAGTAGTAAAAAGAGTTTGTGATTTATGTGGACATGAAATTACCGAGAATTTAGATACTGGTAATATTAATTTTAATTATGCTAATTCTATGGGCTATATGTGTAGTCATAATATGGACATTTGTAAAGAGTGCGCTCCAAAAATTGTTCCTGCTCTTCATAAAACTTTAACAGATTTGTTTAAATTAAAAGAAAGTGATAATGAGGTTTCTGATTTAAGTACATTCTTCCAGAGAGAAAGTATTATGCAAGAAGAAATGAGGAAATATCAGGAAGAGATGGATAAAGCAAATAAACCAGGTGAAAATACTAATGCAGGAGAGTCAACAGGTAAAGAGGAAGAAGCAAGCGTATGATAGGTTCTTATAAAATTCTTGCTATCATTGGAGAAGCTGGTAGCGGAAAAGATACTCTTATGCAAGAGGTTTTAAAAGTTAATCACAACCTCCATGAGATAGTTAGTTTTACAACAAGACCTCCAAGAGAGGGAGAAAAAGATGGAATTAATTATCATTTTATTTCTGGTGAAGAATTTGCAGAAAAGCTTCTGGCAGGTGAAATGCTGGAAGCTGCCTGTTTCAATGACTGGTTTTATGGAACTGGTTTTGGCTCATTACGTTCTGATTGTGTTAATATCGGAGTCTTTAATCCAGAAGGAATTGATAGTTTAATGGCTCATAAAAACATTGAGCTTGTAGTATATTATGTAACTGCCAAAGATAAGACTCGATTATTGCGGCAGTTGAATAGAGAAGAAAATCCAAATGTTGATGAAATTATCAGAAGATATAAAGCTGATAGAGAAGATTTTGCCGATTTAGATTTTCATTATAATGAATTAATAAATGAAGATAGAAAAAATATGGACTTCAATGTGAAAGTTGTATCTGCCGCGGCACAGCGGTTGGAGAACAGGATTGGATAATTTATCTATCGCAAAAACCATATATAGTGTTAAGACTTAAAAAATTTTACTAAATATAGATGGAGGGATACAATATGTTAGAAGTCCAAAAACGAAATGGTGATATTGTCCCATTTGATAAAGAAAAAATTATTGATGCAGTAAACAGAGCAATGATTGAAGTAGATAAAATCCTTTATGAAGCAGATACTTCAGAAGACATTGCTACTGAAATTGAAGAAATGGCTAAACGCTCTAAGACAACTATTTCTGTAGAAACTATTCAGGATTGTGTAGAAGATTTATTAATGCAATCTGAAAGAAGAGATGTCGCAAGAGCATATATTCGTTATAGATATAAACAAGAAGCAAAGAGAGAGCACGAGGCAGTTTTTGTTAAAACTTATAGTGAAAAATTGGAAGCCCGCAACGTTCAAAATCAAAATGCTAATGTAGATGAACATTCTTTTGGTGGACGTATGGGTGAAGCAAGTTCAGTTATGACAAAAAAATATGCTTTAGATTATATCGTATCTAAAATGTCAAGAGATAATCATTTAAACAATGAGATTTATATTCATGACTTAGATAGTTATGCTGTTGGAATGCATAATTGTTTGTCATTGCCTATAGATGATTTACTTAGAGATGGTTTTAATACTCGTCAGACGGATGTTCGTCCCGCGCAATCTGTTAATACAGCTTTTCAGCTTTTGGCAGTATTATTCCAGTTACAATCATTACAACAGTTTGGAGGAGTATCTGCTACTCACTTAGACTGGAGTATGGTTCCTTATGTTCGTAAAAGTTTTTATAAACATTTCTTAGAAGGTATTAAGTATTGTCAAAAAGATCAAATGCTTGGATTAGCTGGAACCTATGAAGATTTTGACTTATCTAATGCAAAAGAAATATGGATTAAGGCTGATGCTTCTATTAATGATGACGTATTTGTTAGAAATGAAGTAGCTTATAAATATGCTATAGATATGACAACAAAAGAAACTTATCAAGCCGTAGAAGGAATGTATCACAATCTTAATACATTACAATCTCGAAGCGGAAACCAATTACCTTTTACTTCTATTAATTATGGTACATGTACTTTACCAGAAGGAAGATTAGTAATAGAAGCTCTATTAAACGTATCTATTAAAGGTATTGGGAAGCTTCATAAAACTTCTATTTTCCCTTGCGGAATTTTTCAATGTATGAAAGGAGTTAATCGTGAAGAAGGAGACCCAAATTACGATTTGTTTAAACTCGCATTACGTTCAACCGCCACAAGACTGTACCCAAATTATGCTAATGTCGACTGGTCTGGAAACGCAGGATATGACATCAACGACCCTCGTACCTACTTCTCTACAATGGGTAAGCGAAAACTCAGCCCATTTAAAATCTTTTGAACTGTGCTAACAGGTGTTTATATATTCTAATATATAAGCTAACGGTTAGGTCTTAATGACTTTGCAGTTTGTTGTTAAGATGAGACCGTGCTAAGATTCATTATAATATTCACACATAGGAGGAGGCTATATGTGGATATATAAAATAACAAATATTCAAAATAATAAAGTTTATATTGGTCAAACAATACGGCCAATAAATCAAAGATTTCATCGACATCTGAATGATGCTGTCAATAATATTTTAGATACACATTTTGCCAGAGCTATTAGGAAATATGGCAAAGACAGTTTTATCATAGAAGAAATTGATACCGCTCAAACTCAAGATGAATTAAACCAAAAAGAGCAATATTGGATTAGATTTTATAATTCAGTTGAAGAAGGATATAATGAAACAGATGCAATATCTAAATGCGGAGGCAATACATATCGTTCTAAAACTGAAGAAGAGATGGAAATTATCAAAGAAAAAATTCGACAAACAAAAATAGGTTCTAAAAACTCTATGGCACGAAAAGTTAAACGAACAAATATTATTACTAATGAAGTGGATATATTTGATACTGTTATTAGTTGTGCTAAAGCTTGTGGAATTAAAAATGGTAAAACATCTATTTCGGCCAGATTAAATGGACAAATAAAAAGTCCTTATAAAAATACTTGGATTTTTGAATATTATAATGAATAAAGTGTATCGACTATCCCTGATGAATGTATGGGAGTAGGGACGGAGATAAGCACCGTCGTTGTTTTAGGAAACGAAGCAACTGAGAACCGAAGCGGAAGACAACTCTATTTACTTTTAAATAGAATGATAATATAGTCAGTGCTGATGGTGACATCAGATAAACACGTGCAGAACTGCCAATGGGTACGATATTAACGGTTTTGGTCAGTTAAAAGATGGTCGTGGAAATATTTGTCCTGTAACAATTATCTTACCTACATTAGCAATGGAGGCTAAACAAAACTTTATGTCTCAATATGCTTTAACTGGTGAAGATGCAAAAGAAGCTTTTGCAATTGAGTATTTTATGACTCTTTTAGATGAAAAAATTCATCAGGCAAAAGATATGTTGATTGAACGCTTTGATTGGATTTGTTCTCAGGATGCTTCTGCTGCAACCTTCATGTATGAGAACGGTACAATGAAAGGATATATTCCAGAAGAAGGAATCAGAAGTGCATTGAAGCATGGGACTTTAGCAGTAGGTCAGTTAGGACTTGCTGAGACTCTTCAAATTCTTATTGGTACAGACCATACCACTCCAGAAGGAATGAAATTGGCTAAAAGAATTGAACAGTTATTTAAAGATAGATGTGCGGAATTTAAAGAAGAATATAAGCTTAATTTTGGTGTATATTATACTCCTAAACTTTTCGGATTGGGAGTCGCACAAGTGATTGTGTGAAAAAACAACTCTGTTAAACGGGCAATCGTAATAAGATGATAAGAGAGACTAAACCTGTAATAAGGCAAGTTAATCCCGTAGGGTAAATTCATTGGACACAAGTTTTCAGTCGTGTATAATAAAAATTCATATAATATAGAAGGAGAGTGAATTTTTTATGGCACGTAGAAAAATGACAGATAAATTAATTAAAAGAAGTCAAATTAATGAAGAAATACGATTAATTAATGGAAGTGAAACTGATTATATTTCTTCAAAAGGTAATATTTATAAAGATTATGGAAATGATTTATTTTATCCCAAAGCAAATTTTATAAATAAAAATAATGGATATTTATATTCCAGTATAACTTATCCAGAAGGACAAAGACAAAGAAGAGTGCATATTTTAGTTGCAGAAGCTTTTTTGCCTAATCCAAATAATTATACAGTAGTAATGCATAAAGATAATAATAAAGCAAACCCTGAAGTATCTAATCTTGAATGGGGGACTAATTCAAAAAATACTAAAGATGCTTATAAAGATGGTCTTGCTAAAAATGATAAAAGTTGGGATGATAATCAATCAATTCATATTTGTAGTTTTGATTTACAGGGCAATCTATTAAAGATGTATGGCTCTGTAGGAGAAGCTTCAAGAGAATTACACGTTACAAAAACAACAATATTAAATCAATGTAATCACAATGTAAAAACAAAACCTCGTTGTGGATATTGGTTTAGATACTTGACTGAATATAAAACCAATGGATTTGTTCTCTAACGACTATCAAAAACATAGTTATAAAAGAAATATTTATAATGAAGAAGTGAGTAGAGTAGGATATTATATCCGAAAGACAGAGCTCTTATTATTTGGTAATAGAATAATAAGATGATAATATAGTCTAATCCCCTTTTTTATGAAATATCGGGAAACCGAGGGTTCGAATGGCCGAAAACCTTTGCTATAAAGCTTTAAAAAACTTTAAAGCAAAATATGGAGTAATTGAAAATGTAAGTGATAAAGAATTCTTTACTAATTCAATTCACGTTCCTGTTTGGAAAGAAATGTCTCCATTTGAAAAAATTGATATTGAATCTCAATTAACTGGTTATTCATCTGCGGGATGTATTACTTATGTTGAATTAGATTCTGGTATTAAAAATAATCTTGAAGCATTAGAGCAAATTGTAAATTATGCTATGGATAAAGACATTCCATATTTTGCAGTTAATGTACCGAACGACACATGCCTTGAGTGCGGTTATACAGATGAATTTAATGATAGATGTCCTATTTGCGGAAGCACTCATATCCAACAGCTTAGAAGAGTTACTGGATATTTAACAGGAAATTATAAAACTGCTTTTAATCTTGGTAAGCAAGATGAAGTTGAACATCGTGTTAAACATGGAGGAAAAAGAGAATGGGCGCAGATAAAACCTGGCACGACAAAGAAGAATACTTAAAACAAGCAGAAGAATGTAGATATTGTAGAGAATTAGATGCAGATGATACTTTATATATGGCAAACGACTGGGATGGCGGAATAGGATTTGAATATATTCGACATATTAAATACTGCCCTATCTGCGGCCGCAAGCTTTTTGATTGGGAGGAATAATTATAATGCGTTATGCAGGAATTATTAAAAATGATTTTTCTGCGGCTCCTGGAGTAAGTGTAACTTTTTTTACACAAGGTTGCCCTCACAGATGTGAGGGTTGCCACAATCCAGAGACTTGGGACTTTGAAGGCGGAGAAGAAGTTACTCATGATACTATTTTAGACGTTATTGAAGCTATTACTGCTAATGGATTACACCGTAATTTATGTATTATGGGAGGAGAGCCTCTTTGTCCAGAAAATCAATTTTTAACTAATTTAATTATTAATTCTGTTAAAGAAAAACTTCCTGACACTAAAGTTTATTTATGGACAGGATATTATTTAAAAGATTTAGATTTTAATAATAATAGAATTGAACAAATTTTAGATAAAGTTGATTATATAATAGATGGACCTTTTGAGAAAGATAAAAGAGATATAACATTATTTATGAGGGGTTCATCTAATCAGCATATTCTTAAAAAAGGTATTGATTTTTAAAAAAAAATATGATATTATATAGATATAAAATAAAGGAGTTCTAATTAATATGGATTTAATTAAGATTACAACAACAAATGAATTAAATGATATAAAAGACCCTGTTGATGGACAGGTTGCTTATATAGAAAATGATAATGGCAATGAATATTTCCTTTATCAGAATAAAGCTTGGTTCCCAGTCCAAGGAGAAATGACTTCCAGTGGACTTCAGCTTAATCTTTATGAGCTGAATAGAAATATTATTTCTCAGCTCCCTGATTTTGAGGATAGTCAGTGGGAAGGCGCTGAAAGTGTTTTTAAAGAATGGTTAGAGGGAAAGACTTGTAAATATTTTATGCTTTATGGCAGAGAAATAAATTATTTTACAATCTTTAAAAAGAAAACTTTGTTAGATGAAAAAACAGATTTTGAGACTTTGTTTAAAGCTGTAAAAGAATGTTTGACGGCTTTAGGTCCAGTTAAATCTGTTGCGATTAATAAGCTCGAAGATGGTTCTGCTTCTTCTATTGAAATTTGGGTTAAATATGAAGATGTAGTTACCTGCATGTATTTATTTGATTATGAAGAAGGAATTGTAGTTTATGAACAGTAATGAGATTGTATGTTTTATTGATATATTTTCTATTTACCAAAAGGTTCAATACAGTGACGGTCAAGAAGAACAAATTTCTTTAGCAAACTTGCCTGGCTTTTTGCCACAAGTTTGCTCCGCAGAAAATATCAATAAAATTCATTTATATGGCGATACTGCTTTTTGTGATGGTGTTGCTGATAAAATTAGAGCAAGTGAAATTACAACATATGGAGAAAATAATTTAGAAATCGAGGTAAATTAATTTATGAATAAATATTTAATTAACAACACATTAGTATTTAGAGTTCCAACAGTAGAAGATGCTTTAGCTTTAAGAGATGAACTTTCTGAAAATCCTTACGGAGAATTAACAAATTTTAGTTATACAACTAAATACATTAAAGCTAAAGGTGAGATTATCGAAGAGTATCAGCTTGTAAAAGCTAAGATTGAATTTACTCCAGAAAAAGATCCAGAGCAGCATATCAATGTTACTTATGAGGAGGGAATCTAATTTGGCTAAATTTGAGTTAATTAAAAAATTTCAAGGCGAAAATGATTTACTTCCTAAAAGAAAGACTATAGAATCTGCTGGATATGACTTTATTGTAGCAGAAGATACAATAATTCTTCCATATCATTATCATTTTTCAAATCTTTCACAGGGTATTTTTGCAGAAATGCTGTCTAAAAAACTTGAAGAAAAATATCTTGAAAGACCTATGTCGCTTGATGAAGTTGCTGCTTTTACTAAAGAAACTTTATCAAAACCCACTTTAGTTCCAACAGGTGTTAAAGTTAAACTTGACCCTGGCACATATTTAGAGCTTTCAGTTCGTAGTTCTTGTCCACTTAAATATTGGTTAGTAATGGCTAATAGTGTAGGAATTATAGATGGTGATTATTATAATAATCCAGATAATGAGGGACATATCTTTTTTCAGATGATTAATTTTTCCCCAGTTCCTATTATCTTAAAGAAAGGTGACTGTATTGGTCAAGGTATTATTAAACCTTATTTAAAAACTGAGGATGATAATACAGTTGATTTGCGGGAAGGCGGTTTTGGTTCTACAGATGCGGCAAGTCAGCCAGTGCTGCAAGAAGCTTAATGAGCCGATTACTCGCATTAGACCAAGCAAGTCGAATTTCAGGCTGGGCCTTCTTCAATGAAGGTCAGCTTGAAGCTCATGGTAAATTTAATGCTACTCAAGAAGATATTGGGGAAAGACTTTTCTTCATTAAAAATGAAGTAAATAAACTTATTGAAGAATTTAATATTAATGAAGTAGCTTTTGAAGATATTCAACTTCAAGGAAATGTTACTAATAATGTTCAAACCTTTAAGGTTTTAGCAGAAGTGTTCGGAGTTATTTATGAATTAGTAACAGAATTAAAAATACCAAATAGTGCAACTTTAGCAAGTGTATGGAAATCTGCATTAAATATAAAAGGGCGCACTCGTCCTGAACAAAAAAGAAATGCTCAACAATATGTTCTTGATACATATGGAATAAAAGCTACTCAAGATGAATGTGACGCGATTTGTATTGGGACATATATTGTTAATGAAAAAGCAAGAGAAAAGATACATGACTGGTCTGATTAAAGAAAGTATTTTCTCTTTTTTTTCATTTCTTAAAAAGGAGAGAGAAAATTATGTATACTTTAATTATAAATAATGGCGAATTACAATGCCATATTAAAAGCTTTACAGAAGGCTTAGAAATAAGAGAATTACCAGATAATTCTGGTAAAAAAGAAACTACAGCGGCTTTATATATCACTACTTATATTTCCGCAGACAGTGGCGAAGAAGTAAATACTTTTGATAATATTAGTTTAGTAGATTTTCTTCCATATTTTAAAGTTGATAATTCTATTAAAAATATAACTATTAAAGATGGAGAAAAAATTGTTTTTGAAACTACTAAATATACAGCTATTTCAAATGCAAAAGGAGATTATGACCAAACCGCAGAAACTCCAGAATATTATATAGATATTTCTTTTCAAACAAATCCAAGACTTTAAAGAGAGGTGATTGAATGGCAAGAATAGTATATACAGGTCAGCCAATTCAAGCCTCTACTATTAAAGATTATTATGACAGATTGGACGCTATTAGAACTTGGAATGGTAGATATTCTGCTATTTCTAACCGAGGAAGCGTTGGATTTGGTGTTAAAATCACCAGCGCACAAATTATGAATGAAATTTTTGAAAGTGTTGTAAATACAAAAAATACTGTTTCATTTGTAAATGGCGTTTCAATCTTAGTTCCTGTTGGAGTTACTCAAGGTAGCTCCGCAATTGGAAAAAGGTCTATGGCTCAAATTGAAAAAAGTATTGGAATGATGGAACAAGCTTGCCGAGAGCATTTTTCAAGTCGTCGTGGAGGTTTTAATAGTTCTAATTATGGTATTTTTGGTAGTTTTAATGCCAATAGGTCTGGACATTATGGCGTACATAGAACTTCTAATGATACTACTTTTAATGTAATTGGTAACAGTGGTCACAGAAATGGTTATTTTGGTAGTCATAAAGATGGTTATTGTGGTGGTAATAGAACTAGTAATAATACTTCTAATAGAAGGGGCTATAATAATGCTTTTAGAAGCGGACATCATCATACTTTTAATAGTGGATTTTTTAGTACCAAATGGGCAACTAATGATGGTTCAAATTTTAGTTCTTTTGGAAGTAATAGTTCTAAATTTTCAAAAGTCCATAATGGTAATAAAAGTGGATTCGCAACTGGAAAATACCATCATCATTATTCTTATTGGGTATTTAATTGGGCCAGTAGTGGAAGTAAAGATGTTCAATTATCTGGTAATGCTATTAAAAGAGGTAATTTTGACGGACATAATGCTTCTAAATTTTCTGGAAATGGAACAAATAGCACTAACAGAACTACTGTTAATAATGCTAAAAGAAGCTCCTTCCATACAGGTGGATATACTGCAAATAATGATACTAAGTTTACTGGACATACAACAAGTTGTTCTGGAAATAATTCCACTCAGTTTACAAGTTTTGGTAGTAGCTGTGTAGGAGATAATGCTTCTAATTACTCTGGAAATGCTACTGGATATACAGGTTTCTTTACCAGTAACTGTCCAAGTAATTTTGCTACAAATGATTCTAGTGTAAATACTTGTCCAAGTGATTTCTCTGGAGTATTTAGTGGTAATTATTCTAATGTTAATACAAGTAACTTTAGTAATGTTGATAGAAAATGTTTTGTTGTCCATAGTAGTTATACAGTAGAGGGCGTTGATTTTTAATATATTTTTAAAGAGTAAAAGGAGTTATTAATGATAGAAAATAATGAAAAAATTTACTTTACAAATATAACTTTATTTACTACTGCTTTATGTAATCTTAATTGTGGATATTGTTATATTTGTAAGGATGCTACTGGGTGTTTAAAACAAATAGATGATGATTTGGCAAAAGATTTTGAAAATGGAAGCCAAATTAAACAAGTCTATGATGTTGACCCAGAAGCAGATAAACATATTAAACATATTACTTTATGGGGAGGAGAACCTTTTCTTCATATAGAACGTTTTATAGACCATTTTGAAGAATATTTAGAAGCTTTTCCAAACTTTAATGAAATAGATACTTCAACAAATTTTACTCTTCCAAACCAAGTTGAATCTTTAAAAAAATTGTTTGATACAATTATTAAACATTATCATGGTAATCAAAAATTTCATTTTGATCTTCAGGTCTCAATTGATGGGCCTGAAGAGATGAATGATTTTGGAAGAGGTAAAGGCGTTACTAAAAAGTTCTTAAAGAATTTTAGAGATTTATGCGAATTAGAATTTGATGATTCTAAAATTGATTTATACGTTCATACTAAACCAACTTTTTCAAAACCTACATTTCATTTTGTAGATACACCAGAAAAAGCATATGAATGGTTTGAATTTTTTGATAAAGAAATGTATCAGCCTTATAAAAACAGAAAGACTAGAAAATGGTTTTTTTTACCTTGTCTTTTTAATTATGCGACTCCCGCAGAATGGACAAAAGAAGATGGTCTTGAAGTAGCAAAAATTTATCGTTCAATCCAAGAGGTAACTCCAAAAATAAAACAATTAGATGGCTGGATTCCAAATTATGAAACATATATTCCAAGTGTAGAATTCTTATTAGGTAGATTAAGAGACGATAATTCATTTAATAAGAAAAAATGCTTAGATTGTTCAAAGCCATTCTGCGGCGGAGGGTGCGGTTCATTCTCCCATGTAGTAGTTCCTATTCATGATGGAAAATATACTATGTGTCACAGAGGTATGTTTGATGATTATGTAGATTATCATAATAATATGAAAGACCATAATGATATGAATGGACTTGCCGCAAAATATGTTCAAACAAATAATGAATCTGCTTGGATTTATGATAAAGACCAGTTCTTAAATCTTAAAAAGACTTTTGATAATCTTGTTTTATACCCTCATCAAATCTTTTATACAGATTATGTTAAATTTGTATATGAATATGCAAAAGCAGGCATTATTGATGAGAAATGGGCTAATTTAAGTAAAATTGATAAAACGATTGCTATTTTTGTTGATAAATCATGTTGTTTACAAGATTCATATATTATTACTGGCTCTTGGATAACATCAAACCCGTTAGAAATTCCATTATGGTATAATGGTGCTATGGATGTAGTTGAAGAAGAAATTGACAGAATAATGGCGGAAAGAGGTATAGTATGACATTTCAAGAGCAGCAAGATTTACTTTTAAAAAATTATTTATTTAGATATGATAAAGATGATGATTCTGTTGAATTTATTATTACATCTATATGTAATCAAAAATGTGAGTATTGTTATTTATATAGATATGGTGATGAAATGTATCCTCCAGAAGCCAACAAGAAAGAAAACATTCTTAGGAATTTAGCATTGTTATTAAAATGGCTTGATGAAAATAATTATAAATATACAACTTTTGATATTTTTTCAGGTGAGTTTTTTCAAATCCCCTATTGGGAAGAGATTTTAAATGTTTTTTATGAATATCAAATGAATACTCCTAATATTCCAAAAAGAGAATTTGTAATTCCTACAAATATGTCTTTTCTTATGGATGAAGAAAAAACCGCAAGAGTTGAATATTGGATAAATAGAGTTAGAGATGATGTAAAACATTTTAATGGCTTCTGGTTAAGTGCCTCAGTAGATGGACCAACAGAACTGGAATCTATCGAAAGAGGGCTGAAAAATGGTCAAACAAAACAAGATTTATTTTATGATAAATTTTTCAAGTTCATTGCAAAATATTCTTTTTCCTGTCATCCCATGATTACGAGAGAATTTGTAAAAAATTATAAACGCAATTATGATTGGTGGGTTGATAATCTTATTAAATATAATGTTACCTTTAAAAAAGAGAATGGATGTGAAGTATATTCAATACCAATGATGCTAGAGGTTAGAAATGCGGAACAGTGGGATGAAGAATCTTTACAAAACTATAGAGATTTTCTTTTCTATGTAGCAGAAAAAGATTTAAAAACACTACATGAAGGAGATGTAACTGATTTTGCATATCATATGGCGGATAATTTTTCTGATGGAATGATGAATATTGGAAAATATAATCATGTACAGCCATATATTTTAGCTCTTCCAGAAGTTCAGCAAAGAATGCCATGTTCAATTCAAGGCGGTACAATTTTTAGAGTTGGAGATTTAGCGATTGTACCTTGTCATAGAACTTGTTATCCTGAGATGGTTTATGGTTTTCTTGAATTAAATGAAGATAAAACTAAGATTATTGGGGTTCATGGAGAGAATCCTATGCTTGCATATAAAATTAAAACTATTAACCAAAATCGTTCTTTTATGAAATGTGCGGGCTGTCCTATTAAAAGCTTCTGTATGAAAGGTTGTTTAGGAGCGCAATATGAAGATAGAAAAGAACTTTTCTGTGCTATTGATGAAGTATGTGAAATGTTTAAAACTAAATATCGTGCTGTTAATGATATAGCCGAAAAATATGGCGTTTATGATATTGTTCTAAACGATTTTAAAATTCCAAAAGAAAGAAGGGAGTTTATAAAATATGCAAGAGATATTATCAACAGAGACTTGTATGACTAATGAAGTTTCTATTTTTGATTTAACTCAAGATATTATGTTTAAAAAACAATTTGCATTAATAGATGAGTTAGATTTTAGACTTGGTAAACTTAATACAGCTGATGATGTAATTGAATCAGTTAGATTAAAAATTTATTATATCTATTATTTTATGCTTGATAATAAAGAAAAAGAATATTTTATTCATATTAGAAACTTTATTATTCTGTCTAACAATGATTTAATTAAACGAATTAAAAATACTACTGTTGATGGCTTTTTTGATGAAGATGTGAATACAATTGAAGAAGTTTGTTTAAATAAGTTGTTTTTAGTTCTATTAAAAGAATATGCTCCAGAATTAAGATATACGGATTATAAAGATGATGTTTTATCTAATATGAATAAGTATATTTATCTTTTAAATGAAACTTATTTTGATGATTTTAGTTTATTTCAAGATAATGTCTTATATGGAATTTGTATTGGAAATTCTATAGTCGATTATAAAAAATTTTTAACGGCTGTAGAATGGGATAGATTTCAATATAGCATTTATCATTTGTTTTATAGTATTCAAGAGTTTCCAACAGACAATGAAATATTAGATATTGAAAAAAATATTGAGAGCAAAGTAGATTTTCTTTATATAAAATAATAAAGAAGTAAAGGGTAAAAGGAGTATAGTAAATGATTTTTATATTGCCATCTATTTATTATAATTTTGAAGATAATATTAATATTTTAGATATGTATAGCAATACAGTAAAAATCAAAGGTATCGAGGGCAATTTCCCATCTAACATTATGTGCGGTGGGATTAATGCCTTAGATACAAGATATTTTGCGCTGTATGATGATATTATAGGTTGTGTAAATAGTTATGCAATGCCATCTAAGATGTTATTTGTTGACTGCGGCAACCTCTTTCTTAATGAAAAAGAATATCTAAATCGTTTTGATAAGATATTATTTGAAGAATGGGAAAATGATAATTCTACATATTATGAGATTGCAGATTTTAATTTGATTGACTATGTAGTAAAACGTTATCCTAATATTCAAATTGCATTACATCAAAATGCTTTATTGAAATATAGTTTAAAAGAGATTCAAGATAAGATTGATAATTGTAAAAATATTAAATACATAATCTTATCAAGACATTATGCTCATTTAAAAGTAAAAGGCGTACAAAAAATTTATTTAATGAGTTTTACAAAATGTAGAGATTGTGTAAATTATTGTGATTGTTTATTTAAAGAATCTCATAATATACTTGAATATAGTGGTAATTCTACATTTAGGAATTGCACTAAAAGGTTTTATAAAAATGATGATGAGTTTTTTGAAGAGTATAAAAATATTCCAAAAGATTTTTCATACGTTCTATTTGATGATATCATTCCAGAAGATTCAAATGAAAGCTATACATTAATGATTAATTTATTTGAGAGAGGGCTAAAAAATGGTTTATTATAATTTATCCGGATTTTACGAACATTTTACTTTAAACAAATTTATTTTGGAACTACATGAAACAAATCCTGAATACTTTAGAGATGGAATTAAAATTGGAACCTTCTTTGGTAACTTTCCATTTTGTACTTGGGATGGCGGCAGAAACTTTCCATTTTATCGCCAAGTCACAAAAGAAGAGATTGAAAAAATTAGAGACTTTTATAAGTTTTATAATATCCCTATGAGATTAATTTTTACCAATTCCGCAATTGAGGAAGAAGATTTATATGACCCATTTTGTAATCTTCAAATGAGATTGCTTGAAGATGGTAATAATGAGGTTGTTGTAAATTCTCCTCTTTTGGAGCAATATTTAAGAGAAACATATCCAGACTTTAAATATATTAGTTCTACAACTAAATGTTTAAACAGAGAAAAATTCCTTAAAGAACTCCAAAATCCAGATTATTATCAAGTTTGTTTGGATTATAATTTGAATAAAGATATGGATATGCTTGAGAATATTCCTCAAGAATTACGAGGTAAATGTGAATTTTTATCAAATGCAATTTGTCATAGCCATTGTCCTGTTAGAAAAATGCACTATCTCGATACAAGTAAAACTAACTTAACATATGGTAAACATAAGTATAGCATTACCGCAAAATGTCAAATTAAAGGGGGTATTAATGACCCTGATACTCTTGGAAAGCAGAATAATTTGACTTGGGAAGATATTCAAAAATACAGCAGTATGGGATATAAATATTTTAAATTTGAAGGAAGAACATTGCCAAGTGCGGATATTTTTTCTAATTATTTATACTATTTATTTAAGCCAGAATATATTCCAATTATTGTAAGTAAATCTTCATATGTACCAGGAATATTCTTTAACAATCCAAATTCTCAATTTTATTTAGATATGGTAAAAAGAACTGATGCTTCATTGGAAGCTGACAATGGCGTAAATGCAGAAGAGTGCGTAATGAGTTGGCCATTCTAATAGAATAAGCCCTTCTTACTTTTTAAAATTCTTAGAGAGAAAGTTTAAAAATGAGGAGGGTTTTTAACTATGCTAGAAACAATTGGATCAATTGTCTTGAAGTATTGGGTTGAACTTATTTTAGGTTTGATTGTAGCTGGCGGCGGTTTTTTAATAAAACGTTATTTAAGACTTGAAAAAGAAGAACGCCAAAGAGAGCAAAAAGCGTATTTTGATAAAATGCTTGAAAAAATTCAAAATGAAAATCAACAAGTGTTAAAATCTTTAGAAAAAGAACATGATAAGATGAATCAAAAATCTGAAGATAAATATAATGAAATTAATACCAAAGTTGATGAAGCTTTAGAAGCAGGCAGAGAAGAATCTAAATCTGATGATGCGGTTCTTGAAAAAGAAATTTCAGCATTAGAAAAAAATATTACAGCTTTGACCGCAGGTGTTTTATCAATGCAAGGAAAAGAGTTTAGAAATAATTGTAGAAAACTTTTAGCTGAAGACCATGTTATTACTCTTGATGAATGGGAAGAATTAGATAAAGACCATACGGCTTATAATGGATTAGGTGGTAATCATAAAGGCGACCATTTATTCTCATTAGTAAAAAAGAAAGTCGAAGCTGGATTTGCAGAAGACCAACGTCCAAAAGAAGAATAAAAAAGAGGGGATAGAATTTAATTCTATCCCCTATTATTTTTTATCTTAGAAAAAATCTTATTTGTTATATCAATTATCTCTTGTCCATAAGTAGAGAGCAAATCGGCTAATAGCTCCTCTTGGTCATAAGTTAATTGAATATTATAACTAAACATTGCGGCGTGTGTTATTTCATGGCATAAAACTTTTTTAATTTTTTCGAGAGAAAGTTTATTATTAATATAGATTTTCTTAGTATCATCGACACAAGCTCCAAGAGTATAAGAGCCATCTTTCTTTTTAAGCATTGGGTGATATGGGGATACAAAGACAACTCGCCAATTATCCCCATTGATTTTAAACATTTATTTTAGTTGCTAATAAAGCAATTTTCTTTTGAAGTAACTGTTTTTCCTCTTGGCTTGCACCCTCAATCATTTCGAGAATATCTGCATTAAGTTCTTGCATATATTCTTCAAGTTCTTTTAATTTTTTAGCTTGGTCATGATGAAGTTCTTTGGATTCCATATACATGCGTCTGCGTTCAGGACTTTTACCTTCACGGCTATCATATATTTTGATTGGGTATTCTTTTTCATCTTCATCTTCGTATCTATCATAATAGTCCATAGGTACATTATGTTTTTTCTTACGAATACTTTCTTTATAGTACATTTTTTTAGAATCTTCATCAGATTCTTTCATAGCCTTTGTAATTGTACAATAATAAATAGCTTGTTCAATATCTTTAATCATATCAATAACTTCACCTAATTCTTCAGCGTCGCAATTCTGAAGATTAGACATTTGAGATTGGGCCGCACTAATTAAACAATTTTTCATTTCACAAAGTCTTTTCATCATATTATGCCACCCTTTCTACTATAAGATTAGCGTTTTGAACATTAACAGCTTGTGTTGAAGTATTAGTTACTCCCGCGGTTGAACAACATCCAGTAGGTACATCAATGTATACACATGAAGCTACATTAAAATATTGTTCTACTGCGGCCGGTGTAACAATCATCTGGGCAGTGCGGACTGCTTCACCATCTATGGTAATAGTTAATGAAATGGCTCCCGCGGTACCGCCGGTTGGAACCGCAATATTTCCAGTGAAAGTTACTTTGAATCTTGAGCGGCATTGGTTATTAGACAAACCTCTCATTTTGATATTTCCACTTCCCTCGGTATGAATAACTGAACAATTACCAGGGATTCTTGTTGTAATAAATACAACATTATCATTTGCGTTTACAGTTTGTACTACATTACTTGTTAGTTCCATAAATAGTCTCCTTTCAGGAATTTAATAGACCAGAGAGTTGGCAGACTCTCTGGCCATTAAACTAATTTAGATTAAAGTGTATTACATCCGCAGTTATGATATCCAGAATATGGATTAGCAACTGTATATGCAGGGATAGGTGTTGGATTTAAAGCATTAATTAAATAGCTATTTTGAGCTGCTTGGCTTGCTTGTAATCTAAGATTAGAATTTGCTGCAGTTAATTCAGAAATCTTATCATGTAAAGCTTGTGTTTGCATATCTTGAATAGCACTTAAAACGCTTCTGGTATTAGCGTTTTGATTTTCCATTAGGTCTCTGGTTGCATCAGAAACTGTTCTACGAGTTGAGCATTCTTGATCTGCTAAATTATAATTTAATTGAGCAAAGTTTTGAGCATCCTCATATCTGTTTTGGCAGCAACACTGTTGCAACTGGGTTCCTAAGTTAGTAATACCTGCATTAATGGTATTAGTATTTTGCATATCTGCGATTGTTTGCTGAGTAATATTATTGTTAATACCAGCAAATCCATTCAACATACCTGTGTTCATGGCATAGAAGCCATCACAGAGTCCACTATCTACGCTATCAATTTTTCTTTCAATGTTAGCGAAGTCTGAGGTTAAAATATAACCATCTGTAATTCCAGAACCTGTGGAACCTCCTCCGAAGAGTCCATTTCCATTTCCTCCCCATCCTGCGAAGCAGAAAAGGAATAAAATTATAATCCACCAAGCTCCATCTCCACCGAATCCAAATCCATTATCATTTCTATTGGTTCCAGTAGCTGCGGCAATGTCGGCTAAACTATAGCCATTTGTTGCGTTATTGAACATATTAATGTCCTCCTTTTAAAATATATTATTTAATCCCAAGCATTTGCTTAAAGGCATTAAATTCTTTATCAAAATCTTTACCGTTTTGACTGCATATATTTCGAGCGATTTGTTCAATATCTGCACTTCTATTTTGCTTTGCTAAAGACAATAGATTAGCTCCCATTGGAGTATTTTGCATTTGTTGCTCTAAAATATTCATTACTAATTGTTGAGGATTCTGGCCTCCTTTAATCATTTGAATTAATTGCATTGGATTCATATTCATTGGCATAAGAGAATTCCTCCTAAAACTTAATATCTTCTTTTTTGACTGGTTGCGGTGAAGGAACTGAAGGAGTAGTCTTTTGCGGCGCTTGCTCCGGTACCTGGCCCGCAAATATAGCTCTTATTTTTTCCATTTGTTCATTAAATTCATCTCTGGTTATATAATCTGCCATTTGTGGTTGTGCGGTTGGCTGTTGCAATATTTTTAATTCGTATACGTTAATTGATGCGGTTCCATCTAAATTAATCTGTTTAGTATAAATTTGTTTATTTGCTATATCTGGAAAAATAAAAATAGAGCCATCAAAGTCTATTGGAATAGCTTTAACCTCTTCAATGGAAGAAACTGGCCTGCCTTTTAGGTACAAAATACCTTGGTTTTGCATTGGTGGTTGCTGTCTAATAGGTTGTTGATTCTGCGGGAAGTAGTTGTAGTTAGGATACATTTTTTAATCCTCCTTCTTAAAAATATTTTTCTTTCTTTCCTTCAATAGTATGTAAAATTTTTACTAACTATCTTAATATGAAAAGTCCAGTCTTTTTAAATCTTTTTTTGTACTACAAAATTAGACAAAAAAAATAAGGGGTACAGAATATATATTCTGTACCCCTTATTTTTATTTAGGTTCAATAGTTGTTTTATTCTTATTAACAGCCGCTTCAATTTGTTTTGTAATATATGTATTCAAATCACCATAGATTGCTGTTAAGTATTCTTTCGCTTCGTCATTCAAGATAGAAAGAACTGCAGTCAAGGTCATGTTAAATGCCTTTTTCTGAGCTTCGGCATCGAATTTTCCTTGGGCTTTTAAGCTATCTACATATGTTTGATTTGTGGCAATTACACAATCAGTAATTGTCTTTGATAACATTGTAATATATTTTGCTGCTAAAGCATTATCATTTTGCTTAATTAAAGCATCTTTTTTTGTTGCGATATACTGTACTAAATAAGCTGTTAAAATTCCTAATAGCGGAATTACGCATACCTCAAAAATTTGTTGTAACATTTGTAATACATTATCCATAATTATTCCTCCTATTTAACTTTAATCCAAATACGATTATTTACTTTTACATTACCAGTTCCCCAAACCTCATAATCTGGAATTTCTGATACAGTACCAATAATTCTATCTGGGTATTCTCTGACTTCTTCACGAGTCATTTTTGAAATAGTTCCATTAGGTCCAGAACAAACTGGATCACCAGCTTGATATGAGTTTTTATCTTCATAAGGATAAGCTAATACCCTACCTGAGACCGCAAGCGGAGTTTTAGTTTGTTCAGTTTCACCAATCGCAAATCCAAAAGTATCAGATACTATATTTGCTCCTGGTTGTAATCTTTCAGAAGATTTTATTAAATCTCCTTTTCCTGTTTCAATAACACAATAACCTGGTTGTACATATTTTTTAGTTCGACGATACTCTGCATAATCATTCCATACTGCGCCATAAACTTGACCGGCTCTAAAGGCTCCAAAAACACAGTTTTGAACCTCTCCAGAAGTTGGCTCAGCTGTGGAACGAGTTCCTTTATGAGCCCATGTATTATAATATCCTTTAATACTATAATATCCATCACTATAACCCCATGGTAAATAAATATATAAATCAATTATATTATCTGCACTGGCCAATCCTTTTACTCTTATAGAAGTCGCATTAACATCAGAATGATCGACTAAATATGAAATACCAAAAGAGTTTGCTGCTGCTCGAGTAGATTGCCATCCATCTTTTACAAAAATACTTATATGTGTATTTTGATTTCCAGTACCATTATATCCATTTCCACTATATATATCTATAATAACTTCTGAATCATCGCCATTGGAAGTTAAATGACCTAAATAATACCAATGAGCAGTTCCATTAGAACCACTTATTTTAAAAGATTGCTGTTTTTCAGTTCCAGATTGTGAACCTGCGCAAGCTGTAATAACACCATTATTTAAATAAACTGGTTGATTCGCAGAACCAACTGAAGCTGTTGATCTGACTGGCACTCCATTTGTGAAATATATTGGATTTGTATTACCTCCGGCAGAGGTATTTAATTTATTTGCAGATGATGCTACTGTTGCAGTAGCTGCATTTCCACTATAAGAAGTAATAGTTTTTAGGACTCCATTATCTGAATATACTGGTACAGTTGCAGAACCTATCGTTCCAGAAGTATTTCCAGTAGTTGGAATACGTTTACTTCCATTTGCATATGCATTTCCAGCAACATATAAAGTATTAATATAACCAGTAGCCCAATAATTAGAAGTTGAACCAATATTATAAACATTATTTGAAGCTGGAACCATAGCATGGTTATCATCAAAAATATAATTCCAAGGCTTCCAAGTTGTTCCACTGGATAATCTCCATGCGGCTTGACCATTATGATTTAATGGTAAAACAAATTGAGAATTACAACCATTGTTATCAAGATGTCTAAAATTCATTACATGATACCAATTTGCAGATATCAATCCCATTGAGGTATTTCCATTACTGGTAGTAGCTAAATAAGCAGTTTTATAATTTGCATTATTTAAAATTGTTGCTGAACCACCTTGCGCCGGCAATTGAGCCATAATAGGTCTTTGTTGCCAAGTTAATAATTCTCCTTGAGTTGCAGGTAATGTTAATCCTTGTCCTGAGGAACCATTTACTTCAATAGTCAAATCATTTATTTTACCTGTTAAATTCACTCCATTAGAGCCGCCTGAACCAGAATTTGCGCCATTAGCACCTCTATGACCAATTAACCAAGTAGTACTGCTTGTTCCTGTAGAACTTCCATTATCTCCACCTAAAATAATATCCGCCCAACCATTCTTAGCTCTATTAACTCTAATACCTTCACTATATAAGTGTTCTGTGCTATAATAAGGGTTAACAATTAATCTTCCATTAATAACAGTTTTAGATGTATTATCTTGATTGCCATTAGTATTAAAAGTAGTATTACCATTAGATATATCAAACTGCCATCCAAAATCATAGCTATTAGCAGTTCTATTCGTACTGGAACCTATTAAATAAAAACTGTTAGACAATATTCCAAAAGAAAACCATTTTTTAGTATTTGTATTAGTTTGTCTTAACCATGGCCAATAAGATCCAGAATCTGTTGCATCTAATAAATTATAACCACCATAATTATAACGTTGTCCATCTAACCAAGAACATCCCGCACTTGCAGCTCTAATATGTCCATTAAAATAAGCATTACCATCAGTTGAAATAGAAGCTACATTCCCTACTCCCCACCGTTTAAAAATCCAACCTCTACCAGCTGAATTTGACATTGTAAAATAAGTTGCCCAATCACCAGATACATATCCATGAGTGCCTTGATCTTTAGTAGTTCTAAATGTAATTCCATAATTAATATCGCCACCATATAAAGTAATTCCTCCATCTGTTTGAGAATTTCCTCTATTAACATTTAACCAATTAGTACTCATTTTATTCCAAAAATAATTATTGGTTCCACATTCTCTTGTATTATTTACATCTGGGTAAACATTTCCGGTCCATAAAGTATTTTTAATCCAAGATTGACTACTTACAACATATAAACCATAAGTAGTATTTCGAGCTTCTTGACCAATAGCTAAATATGGAAGACTTGCGGCACCAGTAGTATTATCTATAATTAAAGTATTTTTAGCATAAGTGGTTTTCTTTTCACCAACCCAATTAGTTCTAAAATAAAGAATTGCTCCTTCATTTGCAATTTGCCATGAACCATTATTACCTCTATATAGTTCTAAAGCAACATTTCCACTATTGCCAGCATTTTCAGAACTAATTCTTAATCCACCTGATTGTAAACTGGTAGAAGAAGCTTGAGCCTGAATAGTAATACCATTTTTACCAACTTGAACAGTTCCACCTTCATTATTTAAATACAATGTAGATGCTTTAGAATTGTTACGAGCCATAATTTCATTACCATCAATACCCATATTTTGGGCAGATTTATTTCCAATTACTAATGAACCTGCTGCATCTAAACCAACATCTGTATCAGGTATAATATGAAGATTTCCATTAATGGTTACCGCATTATCAAATAAAGAATCTCCACCTACATAAAAAGTATAATTTTTTGAAGAGGATGCATTAATCCCAACTTGACTTGAAGTTACATAATGGTTAGAAGAACCAAGCTGATTGGCAGTTTTATAATATGCCATTCTATTTGCGGTTCCTGCTTCAATAGTAGCACTTAAACTATAGCTACAAGCAGCTACATTACCATTATTTTGGACATAAACTGGTTGAGTCCCAGAGCCTACTGCCGCATTATATTTTGCAGAAACAAACATTCTTTGATTTTCATTTCCACCAATATTTAATAGTCTATAAGTAGTTGTTAATGAATTTGAAGCACCAGTTGTTCCTTCGAGATTACTATCTGATAGATATCCAAATACCCATTGATTTCTAAAATCACTATTTTTATCCTTTTCATTATAATAATTATAATGACCTAAAATCCAATAGCCATTAGTCGTTTTTTGAGCTAATAAAGGAGACCAATCATTAACACTGGTCATTCTAATCATAGCATTATTATGAGAACCAAACCAAGCTGAACTTTTTCCAGGTTTTGCAATACTATAATTAGCATCTATTTGAATATGATTATGATGAGTTGTTATACCAGAAATATCGACACTACCAGTAAAATTACTTGTTCCAGTAACTTGAAATTGATAACCTGTATCTGCGATTGCTACGCTTTGATCTAATTTATTATTGACATGAACTTTTTTAGCTTCGAATAGTTCAGGTGCACGAGAGCGTCCAGCGGCATCTAATAAAGTAAATGTTCTCGCAAGAGATACATATCCATTCCAATCGCCTCCACCACCATATTGACGTACATAAATAGGTTCATTCATATCATCGCAAGTAGCAATTTCAAGATATCCTACATTATTTGCTCTTACTCCACCAGCAATTCTCCAACCATCATTACCGCCAATACGACCATAAATACCTTTTAAACTCATTCCTGTATTAGCTGTATTTCCAGTAATATTAGTAAATAATAAATTACCATTAACCCATTGACTACCACTTGTCCATTGATTACCATCTACTAATAATTTATATCCAGTATCTCCAACAGTAGTTAAATTTTTACCAATATAAACCTGTCCGCCTCTTGGTTGTAATAATAAATTACATCTATTCGCATATGAAGTTGTATGTTCTGAGATTTGCGGGTCTTGATTATCAAAACAAGTTTGTATTGCAATAGTTTCAATTCCATACTTAGTATTGGTTTGACCATATATTTTTAAAGTAGCATTATCGCCTCCAGTAGCAAAGAAAATATCTCCATTACCACCAATTTTTAAAGAACCTTTTGGAATTAAAAAACTCTTATTACCAGCAACTTTTACATATGTATCATCTTCCATGGTAATACCACCATGATGAGTTTCATTCCACCATCCAGTATTACCAGTTGAACGCCACCAGTTAGAAACATAAGCTGTATTAAAAGTTGGTTGAGTGTCTGTTTTTAAATTATCAGAGATTGGAATATTTGCCCAATATTTTGGTGTTGTAAAAGTTAAAGTATCGGTATAAATAGCATTACTGAAGAATCCTCCTTGCCATGGGACACTTGTAAATTTATAATCTGGAATAGCAGTTGGAACACTAATTGTAGGATTAAAAGTCGTTCTAATTCTTACTGAAGTATAAGCACCATTAACTTTAATATAAACATCATCTGAATTACTTACAAGTTTATAAACTCCAATAATTCCAGTACCATTATAATTAGTAGCATATCCCCACCAATTATTTTGTCGAGAACCAGTTTTTAAAATAATTGTTCCCCAACTATTACTTCCAAAAGCTGTTAAATAAATAGTTTCACTATTTGTATTCCAATCTGGAGTAGAAATTTTTATACACCAATTTGCACCAGAAGTAGGCTGAGTTTTAGTTGTTTCATATTTATATTTTTCTTCAGCTACATGAAAATAATCAACTGTATCTGCATTATCTGCGGTTCCTTGAAAACGTGTGGCTTGCAATAAATCAAAACCAGACATTTTAGTTGGCAAATATAAATTTACTGCGGGACCAGATAAATCAGTTACAGTACCACTTCCGCCTTGAGTCGCATTAGCAGTAGAAGCAATCTTAAAAGTTACATTATGATCTAATTTTGCGCTATCACTTGAATGACCACCAATTTTACTTAAATCATAAGTTTTATTATTAGCACCAGTAATAGTAAAATACCAAACTGGAGCATCACCATTTCCTCCTGCAAATCTAACACTGGGTTCATTATATTTAACAGATATAATACCCTTTGTACTACCGCCACCAAAAGCAACACCAGCACCATTATTAGGTTGGAACCAAGCTGGAGCTTTAACGTTTCCTCTAACAGATTTTAACCAAAAACCTTCACCATTTTGATTTCCTAATCTTGTCCATTTTAAATTAGTATCATCATCTGATAGAGTTACAGTAAAATCTTGATGCGCTAATCCATGAGAGTGATTAGTTGATGTATTTATTTCAATTAATTCACCATCTTTAATAACACCTGTCCCTGTTACAGAACCAGTTATTTTAATTGGTAAACCAGAAAATTTCACTCTATGGACTGTTCCTTTTTTAGTAGCTTGTTTGCCATCAACAATAGTATCATAGTATATAGAACCATTATTATTTTCATCTATAACAAAATAAATCATACCATTTGTTAATGGCTGATTTGTTGTATTAAAGTCCTTTTTTAAACCTTGTTTAAATTTAACATAATTTGCCAAAAGGAAAATCCTCCTTTCTCTCTGAGTTAATTATATCATAAAAACGACGTTAAGTCAATTTCATTCTATGATATATAAAAACTTGACCAAAAATATTATTATAATTTGGCCTATTAAACAAAAATAAGGGGATAAGACGAAATGTCTTATCCCCTATATCTTTAATAAGCGTCTTGCCAAAATATGTCCATTTGCTTATTAATTTGATCAATTCGTGCGATTAATTGTTCAGTTACAGTATATTCTTTAGTATCAAGAATTCTCTGTACTCTGTCATTATCGCCTTCTTCATCTAAGTTAATATCTACCACTAAACTTTGTTTAATCTCAGTTGTAGTTTCGATTGTACTTAAATTATAAGTTAATTCAGATTTACTACTATCTATACTATAAAATCGAATTGAATATTTTACTTTACCTGCGGCCGCAGCTACTCGTCCACTAATACACCATGGAATTAGTAACTTATCTTCATCAATAAAAGTATCTGCATCATAAAAAGGAACTACATAAAGTCCAGATTTTCCTTCCGCATTTTCATATTGAATTAAACAAGTTGTATTAATTAAATCCATATGGTCATAATATCTATTTAATTTAAAATAGATAATTTCAGAACGGTGGTCAGCCTCTACACCAAGAGAGGCTGGCCCTTTAATTGTTCTTGTAGACAAATCAACATCATAAATTGTTTCTGTAGATGGAATTAAAACAGCTAAGCTCGGCTTATTTTGATCTTGAATACGATAGAGTAAATCATAATATTCCTGCATATTAGTAACCATGCTTAACCCTCCTTAACTGTTTTATTAATCTTGAATAGAAACTACTAAGAAGAACTTAGAACATCTATCTGCGGTTGTTCCGTTATATGTATTTCTAACCATACAATAGTAATATCCAGCTTCATTATCTTTTGGTTTAAAGATTGGCTGAGTTTCTCCCTCAATAGGAACATCACCATCAAAGTTATAATTTCCAAGCGCCGCATCTTGAACATCTTCATCAATGTTACTGTTTGTACCTTTATAATATTTATACCATTGATATGTAATAGTATCGGCATCAGTTCTCATAAGACCTTCGCCACGTTCTTTAGCTAATGAATAATCAACTTTCAATCCATAGCTATGAGCGATGGCATAATCAACTTTTAATTCAGTCTTTTTAGGAGTGTCTACTACTGGGTCTCCATGTCCATCGAAACTTGAGATTTCAATAGTAACAGGACTTGCAGTATGAGTTACACGACAATTTCTTGTCTCTTCAGTTGAAGTTTCATTATTGATACTATTAGTAGCAACTACTGCATAATATCCATCTCCAACCGCTCCAGCTTTATCAGTTGCGTCATTAGAGCCTACAACTGTATAAATTGGATTAACAGCGTCCGCAATTTTCTCCCAAGGAGCATTAATGTCAACACTCGTAACAAGATTTGGTTTATCTTTATTATCATAGTGTTTAGTCTGAACTTTCTTCAATTTACCTTCGTCATCAAAAGCATCTTTTACATTCTCTGGTTTAATCTTATACCATTGATATGTAATAACACCGCTATCACTCTTACCAGTCTGAGTTGTTAAAACACCTTTGAACTCTTCAGCTTCTTTAAGAACTAAAGATTCATCAATGTCTTTAACAATAGTAACTTCGCTTGGATGGAAGATTTGACAAATAACACTTAATGTGCTTTCACGACTCTTTCCTACACGGTTTGTTGCAACAGCTACATAACGTCCAGTAGAAGTAATCTTAACCTGAGATTTTCTCTCAAGAACACCTGTTGGAGTAGCCCAATCTACAGCTCTTAACTCTTCTTCTGTCATTAATTCATAAGCTGGAACTCCATCTTCTGTAGCAGTAGATTTATAATAATATTTAGTATTACTCTGAGCAGTATCAGTAGTCTGAACATAAATATTTTGAGCAGTTAATAGACCAATGTATTCATTTGTATCAATATCATACATTCTCCATACATAGGATAAAGTACCACCATCTGGGGAAACTGCTTCAACTTGCTGCATAGTATAACCAACTTCTGTAGCGAAAGATACTGTTTCTGCAAGGTTCTCGATAAATACAGGAGGCATAGCCTTTGTAGTATCTCCAGTAGCAGTAGAATCTACTAATCTTTCAAGAACTTTCTTATCATCTTCATCAAATACATTTTCACCATCAAGCATCATTTGCGGAATGTTGAAATCTAATGTAGACTTAATAGCTACAGTTGCGGTCTTTGTTGATAAAGAATAGGTAAGCATGTTAGTAACTTCATCTTGGATATAGAATCTAACTGCGAACTGTACATTACCAGCATATTTAGTGATGTCGTTATTTAAACACCATCCAATTAAAATCTTACCAGGATTACTTGTTACATCGGCAATATAAGGTGCGGAAATACCTTGAATAGTATTACCATTTTCATCCTTTTGACTTAATTGCCATTCAATATAAACATTACAGTTATCTAAATCTTGGTTATCATAAAAACGATCTACTAAGAAATAAACAATTTCTGAAATATGGTCACCTTGTACGGATACACCATTTTTAGCAAATGTTTGAGGAACAGAAATTTCTCTTGTATTAGCATCAATTTCAAATACATCTTCATCTAATGGAAGAACTGTATAGATTTTATCAATTTCAGCTAACTCAACGATACTACCAAAATACTCAGCAAGAGATGTAATACCATTACTTGGTTCATAGTATGTTTCTGTTGGGTCAAACGCATTAGTTGCTTGGACATATTGACCGTCTTTTGTTTTTACAAAATACATTCCTTCTGCGAATTGGCTTTCTTCCAAAGGAACTTCTACATATGTAAGTTTTAACTCGCCAGCATCACTTAAAGCTTTTGTAGCTTTTGAGAAAAGACGATTATATCTTGCACTATTCTGACTATTTACATAGGTAATCATCTATTTTATCCCAATCCTTTCTTAGAATTTTAAAAAGAGGAAAGAAAAACTACTTCTTTCCTCTTTACTTTTTCTTTCAAAAGATATGAAAGAAAGAGATTCATTTATAATTATTTTTGGCCAACTTCTCGCCATTCATCCAGTTCATCCTCTGGAATAGTAACACTTTGGACAAAAGTCTTACCATCTTTGGTAAGACTTTTTCTTGCGTCTGCTACTAATCTATATTTACGAATATAGTAAATATCTTCAAGATGAACTGTACTTGTAATTGTTCCATTAGTACCTAAATAGGTATACAAAACAGTTTTAGTCATCTTTTAGAATCCTCCTTATTTGAATTCAATCATTGTTTCAGGGTCTGCATACATTTTAGCCAAAGATTTTTTAATCAGTGGTTTCATTTGTTCAGAAGCACCATAAATAAATGCTTTAGCTTCTGGATCAGTAATCATAGCTTCACCATTCTGTGCAAAAGAATTCTCTTGAATAGAAGTCAATTTACTGTTTTCAGTTTCAGTACCGATGTATAAAAACTTCAATGTAGATGTACACATGATATACATGAAAGCTGAATCTCCAATTGTTTTAACGCTTGGAGGAATGATAATTGTAAAGTCTCCAGAAGGAGCATCAGCAAGAGCCTGGTTAAATGCAAAATTACCAATCTTTTCCAACTTGTTTGGTAAACCAGTCCAAATAAGGTTTGCACACATTCTAAATGCCATAGTTCCAATTTCAATTAAATTATTTGGAAGATAACAATATTTCATTTGAGAGCAGTTTTGGAATGCATTTTCTTTAATATATTTCAAAGGAGCATCCTCATAGAAGAATACATGAGTTATTCCTGTCTGATTAGCAAACTCTTGAATTATACTAATATCTGCTTTACCATGAACCTTATCATCATGCTGTTTTGGAATAGTAATTTTACCTGTTAAAGAAACACCAGGTTTAACACGTATAGAATAAGTTTGGTCTGTTTGCCAATTAAATTCAAAATACTTATCATCAGTAGGATTATCATAAACGTTTTCAACGCTGAAGGCCGCATAGAACTTTAAGTTTTGAGTAGCTTTAATTGTTGTTAAATCTACAACAGGAGCTAAACTTGCGGAACCGTATATATTATTTTCACCAGAAATTCTTCTTGTATATCCTAAGAATCTATACTTACTTGTAATAGGAAGAGTATCTTCTTTTGGATTTTGAACAAGATAATTTGGATCATGTAATGCACTTCCATGAACAACAGAGTATCCAATCTTATTTCCATAAGTATTTTCAATCTCTCTTTCAGAACCATCATCGTTTACAAGATAGAATCTCACATCCCAATGGTGGTCTTCAAATACAGCATAGAATGTATAATCAGTTTTATCAGCTAACAATTCTTGAGTTCCCCAATTATGGATTGCGGTATTACCTAATAAAGTAACCCAATTGGTATCATAAGACTCAATCAATCCACTTCTATCAGGAGTTGTAGACCATCCAATAAAGTCTTGAGAAGGCTTTAATGCATTAATTCTTGTCTCACTGAAAGAAGATTCAGTTCTATCTTTTGGATTTTTAAAGAAAACTTTTGGATTTGTTTCAAACTCTTTTAAACTAATTTTATCTGTACCAATTAATGTTTCAGTTGTTGTAACAGTTCCGGTCAAGGCATCAGTAGTTTTATCTTGAATTACGAAACGTGCCGCAAAACCTTTAGTAACTTTCTTAAAGAAGAATGTTAAATTAGGATAATTCTTAACTAACAAGTCTTGAATTGCGCTCTCTTCAACTGCGGTTTCATTATTAATATAAATGTAACCAGAAATTGTAGGAACTTTTGTTCCACTAGAAACACCAATAAAGCTAGTATTAGAAATTAAGTTTTCAAGTAATTTAGTATCTTTAATATCAACTGTAGACATGGTACTATCATATTCATACATTTGATTATTATTGATATATTGAATCCAATCTCCAGGATGGTTTTTGTAATCTTCTGCTGTAAAAGCAACTAATCCAAAGTGACCATCATCTCTAAAGTATTTAGATTTAGCACTAAAAGTAGCTTCTGGATCATCAATTAATACATATGGACTCCATTGAACATCAGCCATATTAATCTTTCTCTGCGCACCTAAAGTAGCCGTTGCCGCATAGAATTTATTTAATAATTTATAACTGTTATATCCTAAGTTCCCACCTATGATATTTAAAGTTGTTAAATTAGATGTTCCTTCTCCAACAGCCTTATCAGTTAATCCTTCAATATAAAGTCCTTTTTGAGCTACTAAATCACCGCTTGGATTATTCTTATCTTTTTCTTCTGGAACTTTATAAGTTTCAATTAAGTCAGTTAATAATCTTGCTTCAGTTAATTTTAAAGCTGCGGTTGAAGAGCTTAAATGTAACGTATCAAGTGCAACACCATCAGCAAAAGTAACTTGAGTAATGTTTGAACCAGTATCTCTAAAGTTCTGTAATTTTTCACTTGCGGATAAATCAAATGTTACGTTATTATCTTTAAAGGTAATATAACTTAAATTGATTTCCTTAACAAGTGGTAATCCACTTGAACCAGTAATAGTCCATTTATTTACGTTTGAATTCTTATAGTGATTATTTTCTTCATCTACTCCATCATATCCAAGTTTTAAATCTGTAATCTTAGTTGCATTACCAGATAACTCGAACTCCTGGAAGTAAAGTTTACTTAAATCACCAAGTGATTTCATTTGATCAAGACCATAAATATAGTACAGCTGCTCTTTATAGTTACCAGATTTACGAATACCATTTTCAAGGTCTGGAGTAGTAAATTTAACTGGGGTTCCAGTATACTTCATAGAATCAAAGTTTGCAGTATCTGTTCCAACAGTAACATACATTTTACGAACAGGTGTCATTGATAACCAATATTCACCATCGAACATATGTTTCTTTTTACCTGTTGCTGTATCATAATATGGTTCATTGGTAATAATACCTTCTGCACCATTTGTTGCAGTACCTTCAATCCATTTATCTGAAGTAGTTGCGGGACTGTTTGCAGAAATACGAGAACGAATTCTGTTTTGTCCACCACGTTTATAGTTACCAACTGATAACCAAGAATCAATATAATTGAAACGGTTAGTTAAGAACTGTTCACGTGACATACTTCTATCTCCTTGTAAAGCGTAGAAATATGTATCACTGGTATCTTTTAATACCTCTGGTGTTGTACCAGAACCAAGATATCCTACTTTTGGATTGGTAATTGAAATGTATTTATAATGCTCATCAAGGTTCATTGCTAAGAGTGGTCTTAAACCTTCCATTGAATGACTCTTAGTAAATTCTGGATTGCATTTATAAATATTTTCAATAATATCTATAGAAGTAAATGGTGGTTTCTTTAAAGTACCAAAGTTGCTACTTGGCACACCAGTTAATTGCTCATATTTATCTTTAATAATTCCTAAGAATAATGAGTAGAAATTATTCCAAAGAACACTATCATTTGTTGAGAATGTTCCATCATCAGTTGCGTCAATGTTATATTCAAATGATGGAATACCAGTATTGTTAATACCTAATTGGGTGTCCATATCGTAGAAAATTGGATACCAAATATATTCTCCGCCTTTCTTCTGAGGACCCCAAGATGCCATCATACAGTTTTTACCACGAGAGTCATAACATTCAAGAACTTCAGTGATAACAAAATATGTTGCTAAATATTCAAGATTAAAATGATCTGTTAATTCATTTTTGAATTTAGCTAAACGATATTCTTTTGTATCATAATTATAAGTTGTATTACCATATTGTACAGGAGAAGGTAATTTCCAGAACTCATCAATATGGTCTTCATTATTAGTAGCCTTATAATATGTTTCAGTTTCAACAAATTCTTCTTCTGATAATAAATAGTTATTAGAACTATTTTTAATGTAGAATTTGTTCTTTTTATAAATTAATTCAGGATCGTCAGATAATAAAATCTTACGATACTCTCCACTACTTTGAAGCTCATAATAAACAACATCTTTATTATAAACTTGTGCCTTAACTTTTTGTCCAGTTTCAGTGCTTTCAAAATAGAAAATTCCTGCCTCGAAAAGCTTTTCAGCTAAATTAACTTGTACATAAGTATTTAAGCTTGGAACCTCTTTTAATAGAGGATTCTTTGGATCGTTATTAATATCAATTAAAGCATCTGTCGCAGTACTCCATACCCAAGCAACTGCTTTTTCCCAGTTTCCATAAATTTCAAGTAATTTATTTCTACCTTCATCAAGATTATTAGCAATATCGATTCCTAATTTATCCTGTAGTTTTTTAACAGTTTTAGAGTTACTTGAAGAGTTTTCCAAATTAACTAAATAATCAATATAATCATCAAGTGCATTATATCTATATTCAAAAGAATCTGCTACTACTGGCGCTTTAGCTACAGTATATTTATTATCAACATTATCAGGAGCTTTAAAAGATAATTTATATCTATTCCATGGATCTCTATATGAACAGAATCCACGAGAGTTGTTTTCAAATTCCCAACACTCTGCAACATCATCTGTACTCTTATGGTCAACAAAAGCTTGTTTCATACCGATATCAGTAAATCCATAAGCTTCAGCCGCACCCTTATCAAGAAGCATATTATAACGACCAATATATAAAGGTTCTGCACCAGCTTCTTTCATGGCTTGTGTTTGCCAGAAGGCTAAAGTTGGGAAACCTTGAACAGATGTTCTATAATCACTTAAATGGTCAACTTTTGCAACTTTATATCCAGGTACATATTCATACCAAACATTAGTACATTCAGCTAATTTATCTTTGATTGCGCTACCTTGAGCATCAGCAGAATAAGAAGGTGTTTCTCCAATTCCGCCAAGAACTTTAGACTGTCCTTCACGTTGAGCTAATCCACGAGGTCCTAAAACGAAATCTTCAGCGGATGCAAGCATCTTTAACTCATCATCTTTGGTATTTTTTAAGTTACCTTTATGGTTATAATAATAATAAACTGTTCCTGGTTTATAATTACTAGCTTCATTAGCGATTGCCTTTTGTTCACTCTTTGTTGGGTCAAGTTCACAGAAAGCACTAGCTCCATTATAATCTTCAAGAGGATGATGTGAATAAGCATAATTTACTAAATTAGCAAGACCCATATTATAAGAACCAGAAGACTCCATAAAGTCTACTTTTAAAGTAAATTTATTACATCCAACAGTATCATTGTCATAATAGAAGTATTTCAATTTCTTCTTTTTACCAAGTTCATAATCTGCGGCAAAAGGTCCTTTATGAGCAACCATTGCATATTCATTTTTCTGAATTACATCACCATATTTATCATATTGTTTCTTTCCATCTACATCCAAATCATCAACTTTAATTTTTGTCTTAGCTTTATAGTTACGACGTGGATAGAACTCAGAAGATGTTCCTTGTACGCTTAAAGCAATATTCTTAGCAGTAAAAGAAGGGCAATGATGTAAGTAATAATCTGTAAGCTCTTGTCCTGCGGCAGCAGCTTCAGCAGATAGATTACCCATTGAATATGCTCTTTCAAGTCCAGTATTAATGAACTCCATATCTGCCGTAATAGGTGTATCTTTTCTCCAAGGAAGATTACCTTTTGATAAAGTATCATCTTGATTGGTTGTGAAAACAATATATGGCATAATATTTTCTGCTCTTGAATGTTCCTTATTATAATCAATCATTTTATTATAAGAGAACTGATAATCTTCATTAATAGTCTGATTAGCAGAATATAATTCAGCTAAATCCCAAGCAGTTGTATCAGTATCATCATAAGCAACATTCTTTAATATTTCATTTAACCCTAATGCTCTATTATAAACTCTAAATTTATAAAGGTCAACATCACAGTTAGAAGAATTAATAATAAGATTTTTATTATTAATTGACCATTCACTTGTAGCGGTAGAACGAGCTACGCTGGTAAGCATACCATTTAAGTAAACTTTCATTAAACGGTTTTCACCAGTTGTGCTTTGTCCATCACCATTATCATAAACAATGGTAATATTAAGCATTTTATCTTCTACGAAGTCAATAGCTACAGCATTAATACCATTAGTAAAATAACCATCTTGAGCACCAAGACAGATTGCAGAAGTTTTAGAAATTGCGCTATCATCAATTCCATTTTCAATATATTTTACTGCGGCTGCTGTTAAGTTATAATCACGATATAATCCTTTAAAGAGTAATTCATCATAAGAAGGAACATTCTGTCCTTGCTCTTTTAACTGAGGTAATTTTACAGATAAGAAAGCATCGTAGTTAGTATATCCTCCAACTGCGCTTCTTTGATTTAAGAACTCTTGGAAAAGTTCATCATCTGTCCAGCTCTTTAACTCTGGAGCAACATCATCAATTACTGTATAACGAGTATATGTAGTAATTAATTTACCATAATCTTGAACATTATGGATTTTTAATCTTAACTCGATAGTTTTAGAAGGATTTTCTTCTCCTGCGAAAGTGCTTACTCCAATAGGAAATTCAACAGAAGCTCCATTACTAATTCTTAAACAAGTTGTATTTGTATCGTCCATAATCCAACCGTTATTATACCAGTTGAAATCTTTAAATACTGCGGTTTCATCACCAACTGTTAATACAGAACGTTTTTTCGCAGATTCAGAATTTGAACGACCTCTTGAATCAACATTAACTCTTAATCCAGTAGTTGCAATACCCATATTACGAGGATCTTTTAATACAGTGAAATCTGGAACTGTAGCCCATGTTTCAGTATCATCTTGACCAATACGAACTTGATAAGTGGTATTTTGACCAGCTACTAAGTTAGTTAATGTCCAATAGGTAAATGTAGTATCATCATTTCTTGCGGTATAGAATGAACCATCAAGCGCATCTGTACCATCAATAAATAAATAAATTGCAATTTCACCTGTGTTATTAGGGTCATATACTTTAATTGGAACAATTGGGTTATCAAATTCATAATAACTTGATTGCATATCTCCAAACCAAATTAAAGGTTGTCCTTCATTTACATATAGACCAATTTCTTTTGAAATCATAGGAGTTGCACTACCACGAGAACCATCTGATTTAGCCAAACTTAATTGTGCTTTTATAACATGACGACCATGATTATAATTATCTCCAAGGGCTACACCTGTAGAGTTATTTGTATTTTTATCATAAATTACTGAATTTTTTGAAATAACTGGTGATACACTTGCGGTAGTATTTGCGGTATTATACTCTTGAGTATATACTAAGAAATCATCAAAATAAACATCAAGAATACGGTCTGCGCCAGTAGCAAAACGAACTGCTACAGGAATTTCAGTGCTAAAAAATTTAGTAGAACTAAATTGACTGGAAATCCAATCTATAGAAAGCTCATGAGTTGTAACAAAATAAGTTGCAACACCACTATTATAAAAGATATTATCTTTACTACCCTCTACTGTAAATATAATTTTATTTTCAGCAGAATGACGAATAAATTCAGTTGCGTCATAAATAATAGGCTTAGCATGAGTTACTTTTTTTGTATCGGTATAATATGGAGTAGCAGCCTCACCTTCAAAATACTGTATTGTAACTTTCATTGCATCTATACCTTGATCGACAGGTACACCATCTTCTGTGGCAGATGTTACTAAAATTTGAATATTACATTTATCACCATTAAGCAAATCTGCTTCTGTTATACCAGTAATGGTTAAACGGCCTCTCTTTTTGGTAGTAGTAGTTCCACCACCTTCACCGCCTCCGCCAGTTCCACTAACAGCGATTCTTGCACAAGTAACAGCTTTTGTTACTTCATCAATATCTACAACTTTGTAAAAACTTCCATCATTATTAATGACTAAATCTCCATTTTTTAATTTATCATCTGGATTTTCAAGTTCATCCATATAGAATGTATAATAGTCATCTCCGGAGTTTTGAACGAAAGTAGCTTTTGCATAAATAATTGCGGCACCGCGACCGCCCATAGGGATTCTTGCAATTCCCTGAGCATCAATGAAAATGTTTCCAGTATCGGTTGCAAAATAAATAAAACCTTCTTGGTATTTACCTTTAAGGATTTTTTCCTCTAAACCACGAACTGGTCTAAATCTTGCATTTGCCATTATGCGGTATCTCCTTTCTATCTCATATATATTTAAAAAAATAAAGGGATTAAAAAGAGAATCTCTCTTTTTAATCCCTATAATTCTCTCTATTTAGAATAAAAAATAGAAAATTAAAATTATCAGAACTCGCCCCAAGTCATATCAATTGACACTGAAGCTCCACTTGCTCCAAGAGTCAAAGAACTTGACTTGATAGTTGCTGTGGCGGTTCCATTTTGAACCATATCCTTACCACTTGAAGAAGTAGCAGTAACTTTGGTCTTTAAAGCAACAGAACCATCTGCATTAGCACTTGCAGAACTGGTTACTCCTGTAATTACAGTAGCAGTATCATTAAGTTCATAATTAACAGTATTTACGCCTGTTACGTGTCCTTGCTCATTTGTCTTAATAGATGTTATTACTGGAATAGTAATAGTATCATTTAAGTGTGTTGCAGGAGTTTGAGAACCTAATTTAATCTTATCTGGATTAGTTTCAGTATCAGTTCTTTTAACAGTATTATGAGTAATTGTAATTACATTCTCAGCTGGTTTGTTTTCAGAAATATCTACTCCGCCTTGAAGAGATTGAGATACTGTTAATCCGCCTGCACCAGCATATTTAATTTGACCTTTATTACCACCTGAAGAATCTCGTAATTTAAAACCGACTCCTTCAGCAGCTGTATACAACTTATAAGTTGTATCAGTATCATTTGTACTCTCTACAAAATCCCATGTAAGAGTTGCTGGATTAATAGTACCAACTAATTCAGCCTTTGTGATTGTACCTGCGGCTAAATCAGCAGCTGTATATTCAGTACCACGAGCGATAGCTAAAGTACCTGTTGTATGTTCAGCACTGTTTACAGTAATCGGTGAACTAAATAAATATGTATAACCAATCTTTTGAGGTAATTTAAGAAGTTCTGCCCATGAGGTAGCAGCAGTACCATTTGCTCCAACAGTACCACGATATTCCATCGCATTAAGGTCTCTCATTAATTGGTCAATTTCTTCTTTATTATATGCGTTGATATTAAATACGCCATCAACTAACTTAGTAGAGCTTTGAGCTTTACTACCATATTTAATAACTGGGTCATAAGAACCAGTTACAGTCTTACCTTGGTTATCTTTTACTGTTACAGTAAAACCAGTTTTTCCACCTGTGGCATTTGCAACAGCTAAAGAAGCATTAACTCTACCAGAGATAGTAATTACATTATCTTTTCTGGTAAGAACAGTTGTGCTTGGGTCTGATTTTAAAGTAACTGAGCTACCAGCTTGACCATTGGCAGAAGTTAAATTAAGTTTAACTTCACCAGTTGCGCCATCTCCAGCAGCTAAAGTGAATTTATCACCAGTAATTGTAATACTATTTGTTGCACCTGCGGTCTTAGCAATTTTTAATCCGCCCGCAGTAACAATCTCAAATTTACCAGTAACACTACCACCATCTGTACTACCAATCGCATTTGTGATAGTTGCAGTAGCTCCAGTAGTAGAAGCTGTATAAGTATTAGAATTAATATGAGTATCAGTATTGGCATTAATCTGTACCCATGCGCTACCATTATATACACAAAGAATATTAGCAATATTACTATCTACTTGACCTGCGGTAGAATCTTTATACTGAACATAGAAGAAACGTCCTGTATAAGCTACTTTGTCAGCAGCAGTTTGAAGCGTTGGTAAATCGCCTAAATAAGTAACAGTTTGTACACCTTCATTTACAGCGGAAATACTTCCATCACTATTACCAACATATAATCTATGTGAATCTTTTGTTAAATAAAAATAACCATGTTTAGCTCCGGCATTGGCGCCTTTAGATAACATGGTATCAATAGAACTCTGAGCACCGGTTAGAAAGCCAACTTTAGCGTCTTTTAAAACATTAGCCATTTATTATTGCCCTCCTTTTTTTATTCAGTTTCATTAATATCTTGCCATTTTAATCTACCGTCAAGAATATTTACTTTATTAGATACTTCAACCATCTCAGTTTGTAAACTAGTAACGGTTTTTACAAGACCTTGATTTGTGCCAGTTTCATCACCATATAAAGTTGTATTTACTTTTTCTGAGAATGTCTTTAAATCAGTAACATCTTTAACTAATCCTTTAGTAGCATCGCCAACAGTGCCTTCAAGTTTAGTAACTCGATTGTCAAGTTTTATAATATCAGAAGCGTTATGGTTATTTTCGATCCATGTTTCAATTTCTTTTAATGTATCGAATTTCTCTGAAGCGCCATCAACTACCTTTAAAACCTCTTCTTTAGAGATTTCTCGAATTGATTTTCCTGTATCTTGACCAACAAGAGTATCTAAAACAAGTTCAACTGCGGCAGTAGGATTAGCCCACGTTGCGTCACCACGTAAATATAACTTATTATCTCCTGCTTTTGGAGGTGGTACTAAACCAGATAAACCATTGGAGTCATCTTTTGCTCCAACCATTATTGTAACAATTTGACTTAAAACCTCAAAAATAGGTTTATTAATCCATTTCTTTTGTTTATCGTCATAGATTAATATATTATTAGCGGTAATATCTTCTGAAATAAGAACATCTTGTAAATCGCCGATATTGTTAATATTGGAAATTTCACCAATAATTAATTTAGGTCCTAAGTATAATTGGCCTGTTCTTCCATTTGTTTCAGATATAAAATACAGGGTATCTTTATCTTTATCTGAATCTGGAATCTTTGCCCAGGCTGTTGGAGTACCACGCAAAAATTTTACATAATTGCCAGGTGTTGTTGTATAAGAAGCCAAAACATTTACCTCCTTTTCATTTTCTCCTATAAATAATCAAAATATATATTTATAAATTAAATAATCCTGGCCTATTATGGTAAATAGACCAGGATATTTAAAAATTAAGAAGTCGTTAAGCTTGGATCATCTAAAGTTTTATTAGTAGTATTTACTAAAAGTTTTTCGATTAAGCTTATTCTATTTACAAATTCAATAAAAGTTATCTGTTTATCTTCCTGAGTAATTTCACCAGTGGAAGCGTTTTTAACCATTGCTTTATAATTAATTGAATTAGTTATAGATGTTAAAGAATCTAATTGTCCCCATAAATCATCTATTAATTCCATACAAGGAACTTGATAATCTTCATATCTTTCTGATGCATTTTGATCAGTTACTACTTGAACTAAACCTTTTTTATCTACTGTCGCAACTGGGAAAATTTTATGTGTCACATTTATTACACCAGCAGATTCATCAACTTTTGAAACATATTTTTCATCAGATTCTAAATCTGTATAATCTAAATCACCAATAGCTGCAGTAATAGCATTATTTCTATCTGTTACTTCTTTAGTAATAGCTGACCCTCTATCTTCAACTTCTTTAGTAATATAATATCTTAATTTACCAAGACCAATATTTAAACTATCTGTTGGTGCAATATCAGTTGTTATTGAAGTTGGAGTTGCATAACCTGTTAAAGCTAAATCTCCGATCTTTCCAAAAGTAGCAGTAAACGTATCTCCATTTTTAGCATAAGTTAAATTAGTCATTACATTATCTGTGCTACCTTTAGTTCCAGATAAACTCAATGAAGGTAATGTAATTGTATAACTTGTTTTACTTGATACATGACCTTTTGAATCATATGAAATCTTAGGAATACTAAATGTTCCGCCCAATGCAGGAGTCTTATTAGTATCTTCAACAGTAGAACTTAAATTACTTGTCTGCGGAGCTTGATGAGTAAAACTAACCTTATCTTTACTAACAGTTGTTTTAATCCAACTATCTCCACTTAAAGTAAATGTATCATGTGTACATGAAGCTTCTGTAGTTGTTCCTACATCTGCCGCAATTTTACCATAACTGTTTGGTAAAGCATATTTTGTAGTTGTCTTTTTACTAAAATGATTTTTACTATCAAAATCATATAAAGTAATTGAAAATGTTGTTCCATTTTCTTCATTACTTAAACTAATATTTCCACCATCTACAGAACTGGTATTCTTAGCATCATGGCTAATTGTAAGTACATCTGAATCTGGATTTGTTATAATACGAATCCATTCATCTCCAGAATTAATACCTAATGTATCTTGAGTATTATCAGCAACAATTTGACCCTGCGCCGCAAGATTCTCTGTATTATTATTTGATACACGACCATTTGTTGTAATATATTTGAATCCATAAGGTAAAATATATTTATGGTCTTGATTTGCGGTCATATGGCCCGCATTATCATAAGTTGTATCTTGAATAGTAATACTATCTGTTGCAGGATTATTTAAGTCAGTTTGACTCTTTGCACTTACTGTTGGAGTATGAATATCATGGCTAATAGTAATTGTATCTGCACTTGCATTTGTATCAATTCTAATCCATTTATTACCAGAATTAATTCCAAGAGTATCTTGAGTATTATCTGCAACAACATTTGAAATACTTGGATTTCCAGTGTTATCTCCTGATGCGGTTCCACTTCTACCATTAGTAGTAATAGTTTTAAATCCATAAGGTAATGTAACTGTATGGTCATTATGACCTACAACATGTCCTTTAGGGTCTACTATTGGAGTATATAATATCATAGTATCCTTTTTAGGATTATTCATATCAGAATTAGAAGTAGTATCTCTTACTGGCTGATAATTATGTCTTAATGAAACAATTGGCTTAGTTGGTTTACCATCTACATTAACAGTTAACCATTGATTTTTGAATCCGCCGCCCGCAGTAAGATTTTCTGCCATTGGGAATACATCTGAAGCAATTCCTGTTACATCATGTTTTGTTCCAGGAGTATGATTAACTCCTTCATCAGTCTGAGTAACATTCGCGGGAGCGCTTGTTAAACGACCATAATTATCAACAATAACAATATCTTGAGAATCTAATTTTCCTAAGTGAGAAATCCAATCATTAAAAGTATTTAAAGCACCTTGAATTGTTTGTAAATCTCTAGTGTCAGTATCTTCAGAATCAATTACCTGATTCATTTTTAAAATCATACCATGAATAGTATTTAATTTACGAGCAAAATCTACTAATTCATAATATGTAAATCCAACTTCTCTTGTTGCCAAAGAAACTGAAGGAGGAATATGTTTAATTTTATTATTCCACTGTTGACCATGTGGCATAATATTCATACTATCTGAATCAATATAGAAATTCTTAGCTACATAATAAGTTTCATTTGGATTCATCTTCTCTTCTTGAGCTAAAACATATTCATCGCCATCTTTACGATAAAAATAGTTTGGATAATAGAAATAAATTCTCTGATTAGTAGCTGCGTCATGTTCATTAACTTTATGATAATCCTTAGATGTAATTGTTAAATGAGCTAAACTATAATCCGTTACATTATTAACTCTTAATCTCTTATTAGTTTCAAGGATATAACTACCTTTTTTCTCCTTATCTAATTTTACTCCAACTTTATAATAATATAAATCTGGACTATAAAATTTACTAATTTTCTTTTTCGTTAGTTGATAATATTGTAAACGATCCTCTTCCTTTCTCAAAGGGTTTGTATAATAATCTACTAATTGTCGTCTGATAGATGTTGCTGTAACTGGAATATAAATTGTATATATTCCAAGCTCAGGATCATTTATAGTTGATTTACAAAACCAAGGATTTCCATTCTCTATATCTGCAAAATTGATATTAAATTTATCAATTATATCTCCTGTTCGAGGATCTTTATACTTTACTTCTGTTCTTGCATATGGTAATAAATGAAGAGGTTTATCTTCATCTATAGTACCGCCTGTATATACATATACATATTTTTTCTGTTGAACAAAATATAAATTCTGTTTATTTTTTTCAGCATCAAAAGGTAATGTATTTCTTACATAGTCTCCAATGTTTTTGTCAAAAACCCAGGCTGGTCCATTTTTTGATGCATCCCATGTATAACTGCTAGAAACATCATGATCAGGATCGTTAAATTGAACTTGCTGATAAGTGTCTACCTCTGTATAAGTTTCAGTTACCTTTGTTCCTCTTTTGACCATATAGTGATCAATTAATTGACCTTTATCGTCTGGAAGATTTCCAGTTCCTAAGTTACTATTATCAATACGATAATCAAAATCAGCTTTTACAGGCTGCTCTCCAGAATTTAAAATATATGGCTCCCCTGCGGTATGAAGTTTTTCATAATAATATTCTCCTATTGTAGGTTCTCCTTGAACGGGAGTATAAGTACCATCAGCATTTTTATTATAAGCAATAAAATCTCTATGTCCATCCCAGTATGCTTTAGAATATTTATCTTGCGCCCAAGCTCTATAATAAAAGATACCTGGTAAATATAAATCAGTATATTCTGGTTCTGAAATAACATCTTTTAAAGCAAAGTTTTCTTCTATATCATAATAAGTTGCTTTTGGATTGTAATATTCACCACTAAGAGACCAATCAATAGCATAATAAGGAGTGTGCAATACATTATTTTCAGGCTTATTTACATACTGATAATAAGTATAACCTGTAAAATCATCTCCTAAATCCATACGAGTACCATCAATTTTAGAAGAGTCCATAGTGTAATAAGTTTTATCTCTATGATAAGTAGGTTCTGAAATAAAGTCTTTACCACCATTTGTTAGATTATTTATGTAATAATATTTGCTACCATCGAAAGGCTGAACTTTTACTTGTTCATATCCTTCTGAAGCAGTAAGTTTTCTTACATAATATTCCAAATCTTTATTATATTTTCCAGAAGCAACATCATATTTACTTCCATTTTTAACATAATATAAATCTGGTTTAAATTCGCCTTCAGATAAATCAATTCTTTCATATGTATAAGCATTTGCGGCAAGTGGTGTATAGGTATACTTCATATCACGACGATAATACTTATTACCATTTACGTCAAAATAAATTGTATCATCATCGTTATTAGTAATATTCTTCTGCATTTCTTTAAAAGTATTATATGGCTGAATAATCATACCCATTAAATCATGGACAGAATTAATACAACCTGCCAAAGTATTTACATTAGCTGTATTATAATAATCTTTTGGATACCCAAATGCACCATCAGTTGTTTGATATGTAAAACCATCTTTAACTAAACGCAATCCACTTCTATCTTGAACAGCTCTTGCATTATACCATTCAATATCTTTATTTCTCTTTTGAGTTTTTTGGATAGCATCATTTGTATTTCTACCACCATACACTAAATCCCAAACATCTGAAATAGCATCTCCAATGGATGGTAACATAATAGAAAGTTCTTGAGTATCTACCTCAGGAGTAGCAACACCATTATGATTTTCATAAGTATTACCACTTAATCCAGTAGGAGAAACTGTAATACCTTCTTTAACAAATCCATAATCTTGTCTGTCTATAACATCTGGATCAACAATTGGATTTCTTCTGCTCGCGGATCCACGCTGATGATAATATTTTCTATCCCAGCTTTTAGCTACCGTATCAGGATTAAATCCAGCTCTATTAAAATATACAGCTGCATTAATAGCCGGTGGATCTCCTGCCATTACATCTTTCTCAGCCCATTTAATTCCACCATTTCCATCATAATCAGCATAAAGGAGTCTTTTAGAATTGGTAGTTTTATCAAACTCTGTTCTTACCCAACTAGTAGTTTCATCTGAAGGATATTCGACTATATCATTTGAAGATGAAATTGTTGCAGATATGGGCTTTCCTTCAGTATCGTATTGAGGTACTTGTATATCTTGTTCACTTGATCTTATTCTAAATCCCCAAGTTGGTTGCCAATGAAGTTTATAATATACATTTGTACTATCTATATCAAAATGAGGTCTTAATGGAACAAGAGTAGGCGCATCTGCGGAAAGGTCAAATGATGGCACAACAGTATTTAATTCAGCTACCATTACATATTTTTCATAGCCTTTATCTAATACTTTTTGCCAAACAGTTGAATCATAACCTCTACTTGTATTATAATAATGTTTATCTTGGTTAAAATTAAGAGTAAAACTATCTTGAGATGAGTCTCCTAAAAATTCCCATGTAGCTCCTTTAAAAGTAGTAAATTCTTTTTTAGGATAACCCTTTTCATCTTCAACTACAGTAGTAATTACATAATTAGCATTTCCAGTCGCAACCCAATATTCGTCATATAGTTTAGAATTTGGATTTGTTGGATCTGTATTCGTTCCACTATTTGCGACTAAATTATAAACAGGTTTTCCATCTTCATTTAATGTACCTGGTACTCGAAGAATAGTTCCTTCTTTAACTAAATTAGCTGTATATTTTGCATCTTTATTATCTTCATCAAAACATTGAATAATAGTTGGATTAATTTTATTTCCTTCTTTATCTGTCTCTTCTTTAACAATAAAATCAGCGGAAATTGATAAAGCAAAATCTTTATCTAATCCATCTGTTGTAATTTTATAAACTTGAGGAATGCCAGATAAACTACCTTTAATATTTTTATCATATTCAACTAATACATATCTTCCTACATATACACCATCATTAGCGACTTGTGTATCCATTTCATATCTACTTGGATAAGTGGCATCAAATGAGAATTGTGTACGAGTAGTATTTGTTATATTACCATAAAATCCCATATATTAATCCTCCCCATCATCATAAATAAGATCTACAATTAATACTGCATTTGTTACATCATTAATTTTTTTCATTGATGCCCCATCAAATTTTATACTTGTAATTTCTGTTTGATTGTTTAAATCAAGCTCAAAAATTCCTGTTTGTCCAATTAAAATATAATCTGTATCAGGCGCATTATTTAATAAAAATCTTGTTCCAGGCAATGCTTGAATTCCTAATTGAGAAATAGGAAAACAATCTGCAAAAATGGTGCCATCAACAAATTTTGCCATTTCCGCAGTTTTTGGGGAGTTATTACTTGCATCACCTTTTCTAGCTTCCGCATCATTGTAGAAACGAAATTGTTTAACTCTATTTGCCATTTTTTATCTCCCTTACTCTTAAAATAAATTCTCAACTGCTTTTGTTGCATTTATGTTCATTGTTCCATTATATGTCAATGGAATAGTGAAACTTGAAACAATATATTCGCCGCAAATACCACTATTATCATCTCTAACAAATATACGAGTATTTGGTTGTAAATAATAAATTGGTAATGTTGTCATTGAAATTGTTTCTGTGCAGTAAGAATAATTATATAATAAATTATCTAATTCATCTTTTGCAGATTTTCCTTGAGAACTAAATTTAAAAATATTACTAGATTGAGAAGGTATTTGAAGAAAACTGTATCCTGGTTTTAAAGCTCTTTGTGAATCTAATGAACTTATATAATAAGTTTGGTTAGGATTCCAATCTAAAGCTAAAGTATAACCACCAGAGCCATCACTAATATAATAATAAGCTCCGTCTTCATAAAACATATCTTCCGTAATATTTATTTTAGTATACTCAATACTATTTTCATCTACATAAATAATATTAGGAGTTTCTCTAAAATAGATAGCTTTAACATCAGAATTATTTTCAGCTTTTGGCCGAGTTCCAACATTCTTAACGGAATATTGACTTAATTCACCCTCAGAATCTAAAAAATCAAACCAAAAATTTAATGCTTCTGGAGATTCCTTAATTCCATTATTCCAATATGTTGTTTTATCATACTCATCATCATATTTTTGATAATATTGTTTTTTAGGAATATAATCTTCTCCTTTTTTACATTGATGGATATAGTAATAATCTTTTGGAGATTTTTTATATGTCGCCTCACTTAAAGAACTAAGTGCAGTATATGCGCCAGACAATGATTGAGTATAATATTGTCTACCTGCTACATAATCAACTTTTTGATCACAGCGTACATAATAATAATATGATTCTGGTTTTGCATCATATTTTGTTTTAGTCGTATAAGCAATTTTATATGAACCTGTATAAAATGGATCATATAATTGTCTCCAAAAGCCATCCATATCAGTATAATATTGCTCATATCCTGTATATCCATTAGGATAATACTTGTTATTATTTTGACTTATTTTTACATAGAAATCATCATCATGCATATGTCTTTTATAATCTTTTGACATTTGATAAATTACTTCACGCCAATCAACTTTATGATACTTTTCATCTTTATTATCAATAGATAATTGTTCTTTTTTTAATTCTGTTAATTCATCACCCATATCATGTTCATTAAAATAAAATCTTGGATTATAAAAATATACATTTTCTCCATTCTCAACATTTTCTTTTAAAAAATGTAAAAAAGTATGAGTATCAGAACAAGCTGCATATGGATACATAAAGTTCTTTTTTATAACAGGCTTAACTAACTCTGTTATAATTTTTCCTTTGCCATTATCATAAGATTCATGATATTGACATTCTTTTAAAACATCAGGATTTGGTTTTCCTGAACCATGAATAGTATCAACTTCAGTTTTCTTTATAACAATTAACCAAACACAATTTTCATCATCTTTAAAGGTTGGAAAATTCTTAGTTTTGCAATATTCATTTAATGAGCTTTCTTTAACACATCCAGATTCATCATTTCGAGAATACCACTTCATTGTTCCAGAAGGCTCAACTCCTGTAACAAGTTTATAATAATCATGCCAATCTCTAATATCCCACCATCCAGGAGTCCAACCTTGTACAGTCTTTTCTGGCTGAGTTAAGCCAACAGGTGTTGGATATTTGAATTTATAATTCTCAAGCTTTTCATAATCCTCTTCAGTAGTTAAACTCTTTATGTCTTCTTTTAATTTAGTATAATATTTATCTGTAAAAAATACTTCTCCCTCATATGTTTTATAATATAAAGGTTTCTTATCTATTGCATATCGTAAATGCACAGGTATCTCTGCTCCACTTGCAGATGTTCTTTGTCCCCAAACAGAAAAATCATTTTTAAGATTTGATAAATCTGGAGCATTACTAAAAGATGTTACTATATTTGCATTTTCAAAATAATATGTTGCAGAAGATGTATTTGCAGCATTCTCTACATAAACATCACTGGTTGTATTATTCATAATATTATTCCAAGATGTTTGAACATAAGTCTTTTTCTTTTGAAAAACAAATTGTCCATCAATATTATAAAAATATTCAAATTCTCCTAACATAGATACCAATTTATCAAGCATTTGTGTAACTGAGCTTCCAACGTCTAAAATAAGGTCGCCCGCATATGTCAAATCAGTTGGCTTATATCCAACTACATCCCCATATTGAACTTTTATAACAGAATATCTTGTATCACTATTTTCGGTTCTAATATAAGTAGGTTCAATACTATTTCCCATATCAATAGAAATTCTTTGGTCGAACTTAAATTTACCATCTTCAAAATTTTTAATTGGTTTCATAGTATCATATTCATAAAACCCACTTTGCGTTGGAGAAAAGAAAAGTTGATTTACAACATCCATATCTAAATTCATTAAAAGATAAAAAGGATCCTTTTGACGAGATTCCATAAGCTCAATACCTATATCATCAAGGTCATTAATAATAATATTTTCAAAAGGTTCTTTTGCATATTCATGAACTGCTTCACGAATTATATCTTTAATTAAATAATCATCTGTGGTAATTGTGCCATCTGCGGCAATTGTGTCATATTTACCAAAGTCAACAGATAATGCGGTAATTGCGCCACCCACATCTCCATTCAGCATACACATTTTATCTTTACCTTGTAATGAAATAGTATATGAACTGGTAGATTGAGATGTACTAAAAGTAGATATTACATAATGTCCTTCTGGAAACCAAATTATCTCTGGATAATTAATTGTATCTATAGTGTTTTTAACGCCAACTTTTAATTCAAATTTTGTATTTAATCCCCAATAATAATTATGAATATTAAGTTCACTGGCTACCATTGTCATAGAACATGTGCGGCGAACCGCAGAAGTTCCATTTACTGAAATGGAACCCTGCGTTATTCTACCAGTAATCTCCTCTATTGGATTTTCATCAAAATCTAAAGCTATAACCTTAGCATAAATTTCTCGTGTGCTTTGTTCATCAAGTTGTTTTAAAAAATCTTTGTTTAATAAAGGATCTTTCATGATATAATACCGTTCGCCTCCTTATACTCTGTAATTGTTTTATTTAAAAGGATTAAGAATTTTTGATATGCTAAATCCCTTTTTTCTTTGGCTTGAACAATACTTTCTCTTGTATTATGTTTATTTTTATATTCTTCCAAAAGCTCTGATTCAGCTGTTTGATAATCACGTTTAGCTTTTATAAGGTCTTGACTACCAGTTTCTTCAAAAGTATAACTTATATCTTGCTTTGAATAACTAATATAAGCAATGACTCCTCTATTTATTATTAAACTTTTTATAAAAGAACTATCTTGAATATCAATAGGCATTATTTCATCAAACACATTGACCTCTTCATCATCAACAGTAGCAGTAAAAGTATCATATCCAATAACAAAGAAATCTTTTAAATCTCCATCTATTGCATATCCAGTATATGGAGCAAATGTATCATTATTTGCTTCTACATAATAACCTTCATTTGGGAATTTCTTTGCGACACGTCCTCTTCTATGACGAATATAATATATTGCCCATGGGTCTAATGTTGCTAAATCAATAGGAACTCCTGTACAATACATATCATTATAATATTTAAGTGAAGCATCTGGAACAAACTTATTTTCTTCTTGACCTTCTTGCGGTTCAGTATATTCAACATCTACATATATATCTCGTAAATCTCTTCGTTGGAGCTTTAATGAATAAGTATTTAATACTTCTGTTTTAATATCTTCAATTAATTCAAAAATATCTTTAGTAGTATAAAGCTGACCATATTTATCAACTAATTTCTGTTGTTTATATCTTTCCCCAATAAATTGTCTAACTGGAACATCGACAATTTGAACATCTTTAATAGTTCCAAAGATAGTAATAGACCTTGTCTTATAACTATATGTAAATAAACCATTCATATCTTGAGTCCAATCAAAACGAACGTTTCTAATAGGACGATCAGGAAATTCTGCATAATAAGAGCCAGTAGCACCGATAACAAAACTCTGTCCATCAATATATACTTTACTTCCAGGAGTCATCTCTGTAAATGAGATTGAATAAGCTGGATAAGAAAGTAACTGCGGTTTAGGCTTAGTTTTATCACCTGCATCTCTAAGAACGATTGTTTTCCATCTTGTTTGCATTGAAGTATCCTCATTTGCATCTACTAATCCATAGTGTCTTAAATTAGTAATATTAAATTCTGCTATTTCATATGCACTACATGAAAAAGTATGCAACATTCTGCTCAGTCCATCTTGCGGGCTGAGTGAAACATTCATTAGTCGCACAATATAATTGCCTTCAGCAGGAGAGCGGAAGATTTTTGGTTTTCCATTATTTAGCCAATCTAATACCTTATTTTTAAATAGACGTTCCGCAGTTATATTTTCTTTGGTTAAATTAGCATTCATATCTTCTGGTTTTAAATCGCCCAATTCTTCTTTTTTCATAAATAATTCTACATTATCCATTTGATAAGAAATAAGCCCAGAAATAGAAAATTCTTTATAATCTACATTTCCATTTCTTGATATAAAAGGATATTTACTTCCAATTGTATCCATTTTTGATTCAAGTAAATCTTTTTTATATGTAGATACTTTTGGATTAAAACGAATATTAAGCTGACGCTCTCCATCATATAAAAACATATCTTCAAAATCAACTGGAACATCATTTGAAATAATTCTATCTGAATAAATTCCATTAGAATTATATTGTTGTAATGAATATCTATATGTTGCGCCTTGTTCGATAGTACAATCTATAAGAGACCATTTTTCTGGTGGTACAGCTTGCAAATCAAAACGTTTAAATTCCTCCCAAGCATAACCATTCAAGCTACTAGAACGAGATACTACAAATGCTCCTGATACTACTGAATCATATTTATCATTAAGAGTTATTTTAATATAGCCCTCATCTGGCATTAAAGTTGCAACCAAATCAGTTTTAATTTCTGGACTAACTGAACGACGTTGCATAATTCTATAAAAAGGTGTATTAGCAGTTAAACCATTTACAGACTTAATTGAATATTTTAAAAAATATGTTTTATCTAATTCAAGATCTTGCGGCACAGAGAAAGTATCATGTGCTTCATAATTTAAATCATCTAATGTAGTATTATGAATTATTTCTCCAGTATCTTGAATAACATTTTTTTCATAGTCATATAATCTAAATCTACTACTATATAATTTCTCTGTAGTATCTCCACCTTTTTGACTATATACACCTGTATAAAAATAATTATGTGAATTAATTCTACCGAATTTAAGTCCACTAATTTGTATTGAGGGAGCTGTCGTATATTTAGCAACTCCTACTGTAGAATAATAACCAACAATTCCATCTTTTCCTATATAAGCAAGTTGAAATTTATAATATTGCCCCACTGAAAAATCTAAAAAGCTCGCATCAAATGTTGCATAATAGTCGTCTTCCATATTATAAGAAGATGTACTGCTATTTGTAGTTTTTATAGCACCTTTTACAACTCCACTTACAGTTTTTATTTTTAAAGCAAAACCTCCAACTTCACTTTTGGAAACTGCTTTATTCATAGAAAATGGGACTGTTATAAGAACAGTCCCATTATCATTACAAAAAGCTGGAATTGTCCCATTAATGTTTGGTGGGTACAATTTAGCCATCTTTTATTACTCCTCTACTTCATCCTCATCATCTGCAATCATATAAGAAATTGCAGCAATCTGATTTGCAGTTAAATCAATATCATCAAACCAATCAAGCTCTAACATATTTGTTTTAACATCCTGTGTTAAATCAAATAAATCATTAAGTTCTTTCTGAACTTGCTCTTGAACGCTCTTGTCAAATTTATATTGATTATTTTCTTCATCTTTCTCGCCATATTTATCAAAAATCTCCATACGAGATTTTTCAATTTCCTGAGCGAGTTCTGTCATTTTCTTCATATTCTTTTGAATATAAAAACCAACTTTAACTGGAAGATTTATATCAGTTGTGATATTCTCCATTAAAGCTTGAGCAGTTGTATAAATTTCTAAATTTGTTAAAGTAATATTTTTTGTTGCCATAATATATTCTCCTTTTTATCTATGTATATTTCTCTTTAAGAAAGAGTAACACTTGAAAAACTACCATTGGATAAATTTGCAGTTCCTTTGTCTTTTGGACTAATTTCAACTTCTGCGCCAGTTGCTGTAATAGTTACAGTTTTTGATCCTCCTGGTGAAGTTCCTGTAGCCGTTACAACTGCATCAAAGCCTCTATTTCCTGCTCCACTATTTACCCATGGACCACCTTGTAATTCATTTTTATCATTTACACTCCAACTAATATGAACTGTTGTAGAACAAGAAGTTGCTTGACCTGCATAAGAAACTTCTTTAGTTAAAGTCACATTAACTTTTTTTTTAACTGAGTTTTCAAACGCTAAATCTCCAAGAGGTTTTTTACCTACTATTAAAGTTCCATCAATTTGTGCTCCACCTGTAACATATAAATTGTTTCCTACAAAAAAGCTTCCACCAGTTAAAAGTCCTCCGCCTACACCAGCAGTTAATGAAGCTCCACTAATAGTTAAGCCTGATGCATTTAAAGAGACATTGGCGCCAGCATTTAAACCTGAAGCACTTAATTCTACGCCACTGCCCATGGTTAATTTTAATGAGCTTAATTCTACACCGCTACCTATACTTAATTTTGAATTTGTTAATGTAACACCTCCAAATTTAAGTTCATTCGCATGTAAATGACCTCCAGAAAAATCTAAACCAGATGCGCTTAATTTTGTACTACCATTTTCAAGATAGCCATTTCCGATTGTCCATCCAGCGATAAGTCCTCCAGTAGCATTAATATTATCAAAAGTTGCTTTACCAGCACTATCAACGCTCCACTTTGTACCAGTGATAGCTCCAGTTAAACTTATATTACCATTTTTATCAGCTTTAAATTTTCCGCTGGCTACACCTAAGCCTTCTGCACCTAAATATACTCCAGGTCCATCTATTGTATCTGCTTTGTCGCCAGTTCCTGTATAAAGAGCATTTTTATTAAAAGTAAAAGGTCCAATTTTTCCGGCTGTAGCTTTTATAAAATCTGCTTCTACTTCTCCATCCCAATGTACTTTAAATCTTGTTCCGACTTGAAAAGGAATATCATTTTGACCACTATCAATCCGTAAAGTATATCTTTGAGGTTTCCCATCTTTATCAGTATAAGGATGATAAGCAGTAATATTAAAATCATATGCTGTAATTTTATTATTACCTAAATCAAATCTTACTCCAGCTTCTGAACCATGTGTAGAACTATAATCCTTTGATTGTAAATAAAATTGAGCATGTCCATCTTTGTCTTTTGAATTTGTAATATATACTAAAGTTTTTGATGCAGATTTTTCATCATCTGGATTTTCTCTGGCTTTAATAAGTAAAAATGGACTTCCACTACTACTCATTTGAATACCTTGATTTTTTCTAACTGCTTTTAAATTAAAATCATAAGAAGTAATTTTACCATTTGTTAAATTAATTTCCGTACCAGTTTCATCATGTGTGTTATAATCTAAAGAACGCATTCTTTGAATTTTATTACTAAAATATAATAAATTATTAGCATGAACTACATTTCCAGATTCATCCTTTTTAACACCATGAATTACAAAATAAGGATTTCCACTATTTGTATTTTCACTGTTTAATTTAACATAGGCTCCAGTAGAAGCATCTGTTGCAGTAAGAGTAAAATTAAAAGCATTTAATTTACCCTTCATTAAATCAAAATTTATACCTCTACCATATTCGATTTCCTCTTTAGGAAAATCATCATCTTCAGCATCCGTTTTTTCAGCGGGTACAGACATCTTTTGCTTTGTATAATTATGAGACTGAAGAAAATATTTCTTCTTGCCTGCATAAAAAATTTCTGTACCTTTTTTATTTGTTTTTTCTGTTTCTTGGTCAAGTTCATCTGTTGAATCTGAATTATCTCCTGCGGAACTACGAACTACAAAATAAGCTCCATTGCCTTCTTGTCCATCTTTTCCGCCCGCAGATGGATCTATTTTAATCATAGCAGTAGAATTTAAACCATATGTTTCAAGAATACCATTATCAAGGTCAATTCTCATACCAGCCTTTTTAACGTCTGTAGGTTCGCCTTCTTCATCATTATAAAACTTTTTCATTGATGCTAAAAAATGCTGACTTTGAATAGTACCTGAATTACCATCAATTAAAATTTGACCTTTTCCAGATTTACCGAAGAATGCACGTCCATTAATATTTAACCCAAAACTTTTTTGACCCGCATTAAAACCATATAGTCCAATTCCACTATAATAATCTGATAATGCTTTTACGCCTTCTTCAGTTTCAAAAGCTGGAGATAAATCTCCCATTAAAACACCATTAAAACGATTTTGAGAATCCTTTTTTCCTGCTCCCATCATCGTTGATAATATTGTACCATTTTCTTCATCGAAAGTCAAACTTCCATCCCAAGAATTTAACAAACTTGAAGAAAAAACATTCTGATAAATATATAATGGTTGAATCCATTCTAATTGGATACCTGAACTACCAAAAGAAAAACCAATAACAGAAACTTCTTTTCCATTATCTTGTAAAAACATAGAAGGTGGAATAAGTTTATGATCAGAATCAAGCGTAGGATAATATTTTAAATTAGTCGCTCCAGTAGCAGAACTTCTTGTATCTTTTCCAAAAGACATCATCCAATTAATATTTTCTACAGATGAAGTTTTTTTATCAGCATAATGATATATTACATATGGGTCTTTATAATATTGCGGGTCAACCCCTGATGTATTATAAGAAACTCTTGTAGCTCCATCAAATGTAGTATATTCATCTGTCCTTCTAACCGGAATTGGTAAATATGTATATAAAGAAATATCTACACCTTTTTTATTACTACCAGTATTTTCAACTAATTTATCTACTTCAACTTTTCCATCAACAGTTTTATCTTTATTATCTGAATTATCATATTTTTTCAAATTTTGAATATTAACTGCATTTGAAACTTTACCTTGTAAAATGAAATAGTTCAAGTCTTCCATATTATGACTATTTAAAGTTAATGTAACTGCACCAGTTTTCTCATTTATTTCACCAATTTCAATAGCATTTTTTTTATTTGCTTCATAATAATCGCCATTAAAACTATACCATTTATAAGATATTTTACTAATATATTTTTCAGTCACATCTTTATTTTGATAATCATATACTTTTGGAATAATAGTTACACTATCTTCTGAGCTGGTAATAGCAGGTTGTTTATTATCAAATTCAAGAGTAAAAGTAAAATCTGTTCCGTTTGTTCCAACAGGTCCAAATACCATTGAAAATTCTGCTGTATAAGTCCTATTATTTTTTGTAATAGTACAATATACAGTATTATTAATTGCGGACTGGGTATAATATTCTTTTATTCTAAAATATTGCTGTGTTGAGTCCGCTTCTTCTGTACCTGCGGCCTTATCTGGTTTGACACCATAACGAGTAATTTGAAAATAATTATCTTTAATTTCAACTTGAGTTCTATTCTTTTTATAATAAACGTCTCGCTCGTCCCAGCTTGTTACTTTTGTATATTTCTTAGTAGTATTCGAATATGTAAAATAATCGACTGTTTTTTTATTCCAATCTTCTTGAGTAATATTTCCAACCTTATCATAAAAACTATAATCAGTATCTTCTGTTGGACGATATATCATTGTATTCTCTAAAGGAATTGACCAAGTAATCTTTTCCGCAGTATCAAGTTCCGCAACACCTGATACAATAGATGTATATTTAGCAGTTAATATTCTTGATTTAGTAGCTTCAGAAGAACTCATAATTTGTCCAGAATCATTGTAAATACGATAAACTCCATTATATCCACCTTCACCATCATCGCAAGTGATAGTAAGACCTTTAATTAAATCTATAGTATTTTCATCTGGAACCATATTTTCATTTTCAAATTTTAAATCTTTACTAATATAATCATGTATTTTTTCTAAATAAGAGTTTTTTAAATTGTCTAATTTCTCTTTTTCTTCATCAGTTCGTTTATCTTCTGGTTTATTTTCAATCTCAAGAATATCTTCATCATTAGCTATTAAATAATTATTAACATACTCTCTTGACATACATTCTACAACAACCCTAAACATCTCAAAAGATTTTTTAGGATTAGGAGAATACTCTAATTCAAATTTATTTTTTTGTTCTACCATTTCAACCCAAAAAGCACCTGCTATTTTATCAGTTACGCCTTGAGTTAAATCATATTTATACCAATGAACTATTGCCCCTGTTGGAATATCTTCTTCTTGTGCAATAGATTCAAAGCTTCTTGTTTTTTCATTTTCGCTAGTTGTTTCATGAACCCATCTAAGAATAATTTTCTTTTTATTTAATTTATTTAATTGTTCAGTATATAATTCTGTCTTATCTAAATCTTCTACTGTAAAAGTTTGTTTAGTATTATCTTTCTGATGTTCAATTTCGCTTTGTTTTGCTAAAGCTTCTTTAGTTTCTGGGGTCAAATGTTCTGCATACTTTTTTGAATCAAAAGTATATAATAAAACAGTATCTTCAGTAAAATCTTCTAAAGAATAACCAAAGCTAACAAAAGGTTCTGAAACAAAAATATCATCAAAATTAGAAGGAGCTAATAAATTTTTACTTTTATCATAAAAATTTTTATCCTGATAAAGAACTACTCTAACACGAGTAATATTTACATCAGGGTCTAAATCAAATAAAAGCTTCTGTTCAAAACCTACTTCAAATTTATATGGATCTCCAATCATACTGGAAGAATCTAATTTAAACATATACCAATCTTCGACAGTTTGTTCTGCGGTATTTTTCTTTTCGCCAAGAATATCTATTCTAATACCATAATTACCAAGAATGACATTTCTTGTAGCTAAATAATTTTTAAATTTAGCTTTAACAAGCATTTTCTTATATGCTTTATATTTAATGCCCTCATCTTTTTTGGTATCATCTTTTTCTTCTTCTAATTTTTTATTAAAATTATCTCCACTATCCCAAATAGTTATTTGAGTTTTTTCTCCATTGGCAATAATACCAGTTTCTCCAATAGAGCTGGAAATTAAATTTTGTGTAATATCTATATAACTTTTTTCTGGGTCATTAGTATTATAATCTTTTCTATCTTGATCATAACGCCCAGTAATTAACTTTTTATTATTATAATCTCCATTAGGAATATTGACATAAACAGAGGCACCATTACTGTATTTCGTTGATTCAGAATACGCTTTAAATGTAGATGAACCATCGGTAACAGTATATTCACCTTGCTCACTTTTTGAGTCATCAGTAATGGAGCATTTTACAGTTTTATCAAACTGTAAATTTTTAATTTGCTGAGCTGCTATAATATCCATAGCATCAAATAGTTTTTTGATACTATCATCTATAGTAGCTTGACTTCCATTCTCTGTTGCCATATTTAACTCCTTTCTCTCCAATTTCTATTATAACATAAATTTTTATCCAGGTCAAGTGTTTTTAATTGCCCAAAATAAAAAATAGGGATGAATCAAATGATTCATCCCTAAAAAATAAATTAACGTTTACGATTTGCATATTGAGAAGCAAGATTAACAACATTATCAAAGGCTGAAAGAATTTCATCTTTGTTAGTTGCATTTGGAAATTCTGCGGTAATATGAACATTTTGTTCAAGAACACCATTATCTTTATTTACTGATGCGGCAAATAAAGAACCTAAACCTCCACTTGCGCTCATTGCGTTTAAGTCAATCATATCTGAAATCTGACGAACTATATCTACAGTTTTTAAGAAGTTCTCAGTGTCGTCTTTATTAAGAACAATTTCTTTTTGATGCAACATAGCAAAACGACCTTCACCGCTCCAATCACCTGTATATCCACCAGTATCAAATTTACCATAACTATATTTACTTCTTACTTCAAAGCGTTTATCCCAATACTTATTATATAACCAACCATTTTCAGCTTTTGCATTAATAATAGCTTGTGCTCCAGATACACCTTTTTCTTGAAGTTTTCTCGCTCTTTCTGGGTCATCTCCCCATCCAGAATGATCTCCCCAAATCCAAATTGCTGCAGCTACACCTTCAGCTTTATCTGAATTATCTTTTTTCTTCTTTTGTTTTGGCGGTTTTGGAGTATCGCCTTTATTACCTCCTCCATCAGTATCTCCATCAGAGCCTTTATTATCACTTGTAACAGCTTTAAATTGAGAATGAGCTTGAACTACTTTTAAGAAAGATTCATATAATTCTTCATTTGATTGAACAATTGCATCAATAGAAGCACTATATTGATCTTCAAATGCTTTAACGGAATCTATTACAGTATTAAAATCAGTATTAATTTGTTCTGCGGTATCATCCATTTCACCTCGTAGATTATCTGAATCAGTAGTCATCTGAGCAACATCATTACTCATTGTATTAGCATAATCGTCCATAGTCGTTCCGGCTGCTTCCATAGCGAGCTCATTTTGAGTGGCATAATCATCTGCAGCTTGACCTACTTGACTATACATATCTTTGGCAGCTTGATTCCAGTTATCTTGAAGGTCTTCCATATTCTCATATCCAGTAGCAACAGATAATTGAGTTTGACTGAAATCACCAATATATTTTTCATCTGCCATAGCTTTGTTATCAGTTAATTCACCATAGCGTTTTACATCATTTTCATACAAATCAGTATTATTAGATAAAACATTATTCATTTGTGAACCATAATAACCAAGCTGTTCTCCATAATATTTTTGTAAATTAGCTAAAGCATCTTGATATTCTTTAGAGCCAACTTCATATAATTCAGATAATTCAGCAATCTTTTCAGCTTGCTCTTGCTCCATCTTTATCATATTTTCCTGTAAAGTATTAATATACTCTGCATTCATTTGTTGCATTTCATGAAGCTTATCTTCATATGATTGCTCTGCTTCTGCTACTTGTTGTTCATCTGCGGTATATACATAACTGAAATTACCTTCTGAATCTTTAGTCATGCGGACTTGTGACTTAGCATTTTGAGCATCCTCTAATGCCATTTCCGCAATCTTTAATTCATAGCGCTTTTGTAAATATTCGAGGTCATATTCACTCATCTTTTTACTATCAGACTGTAATCCGTTGATTTCTTCTTGTAGTGAAGCTAATTCTCTTTTGGCTTTAACATTTTTTGTTTCATCAATAGACTTATTAATATCACGAGTTAATTTAGTTAATTGATAAATTTTTTCATACTGAGGAACATATTGTTCTTCAAGAGTTTTACTTTGATCCCATTTTTCTTGAAGGGCAGCAATACTACCGGTCAATCCACCAACTTTGGTTGAGAAATCATCAACCATATTATCAACATTATTATCAAATGCATCTCTGGCAGCTTGCAAAGCATCTTCCCAGTTAGACATAAAATCTTCTTGAGCATTCTGTAGTTCATCTTCCATGTTTTTAATGGATTCATCCCACATTTTTACATCTTCTTTATGACCAGCTTTCATAGCCTTATCTCTTGCGGCTTGAGCTGCATCAAGCTGCTGTTGAATTGAATCCATCTTGGTTTTACTTTCAGCTAATAAATCTGTTGCTTGTTTTACTTTATTAGCATTATAGGTCTTCATCATTTGAGATGTAATACCAAGAGATTTTTTACCAACAATATCGACAATGTTACCATATGATTCAGTCATTGTCTGAATATGTTTTTGTTTGTCAATAAGACGATCCATCTTATCGACACCATCTTCAAATGCATCATCCATTTTTTCAAATACTTGTTGTCTTGCTTCACGAAGCTTTTTATTTATATCCAAAAGATTAGACATTACATCTTGAATCTGTTTCATTTCATCATCAGTAAAATTCTCTTTTGATAATAAAGCAATAGTTTTTTTATCTCCTGCGGCCATCTTAGCAGCTAAATCACCCTTACCCTCAAGATTCTTATGATTACCGTTATTAAACATATCATTTAAACCTTGAAGATTAATCTTTCTTTCATCAAGTGCATTTTGAGCTGTGTCACCGAGAAGTTTTATAGCTTCTGCCGCATCATGCGCGCTATCATCAACCTTGTCTAATAAGTATTCAAGATATTCAAGTTTTTTATCATTAACCTCAATTTTAATTTCCATAATATATTGAGTTTTTTCAAATCTTTGGTCATATAATTCATTTTCAGCATCAATAACATCTTGAGCTTTATCAGCGATTAATTCATTGGTTTCTTCGTATTGTTTTAACCAACCTGTAAAACCTTCGTACTGTTGTTTAGCAGCTTCAAATCGAGCTTTTGCAGCTTCATCATCTGTGGTATGCTGATTAAATTCTTTAACTGCATCATTATATTTTTTTACAGCGGCTTTCATTAATTCTTTATAATTAGTAATATTACCATCTTTATCAAATAAAGCACTTTTTCCAAGATAATTTTGAGCTCCAGAAGCAACAGTTTGTTGATTACCATTGGAATCTACGTATTTAGTTTTTCCATTTTGAAGTTTCTTTTTGTCTAATTTTAAATTTTCTTTTGCAGCTTTTAAATACTCTTTTTGCTTTGCAATAATTTGTTTCTGCTTAGCTATTTCTTGATCCATTAATTTGACTTTAGAAGTTCCATAAGCTCTATCTTTTGCTTTTGAAATTTTATCATATTGTTTAGTTAAAGAATCAAGTTGTTTGCCAATAGTATGATAACGCTCTATTTCTTCGGATGGCTTTTTCATTTGTTCGGAGTTACGACGAGCGGCTCTTCCACCTCCGCCGCCACCACGACGACCTCCGCCTCCTCGACGGCCACCTCCTCCGCCACCGCCTCCTCGAGCGGCTCTACCACCACTACTATTGGCGTGAGAAATATTACCACCAGAAGTCTTATGAGCTGATTTAACTTGTAAAGCTGGCGCTGTTAAAGTTTTTTCCTCTGTCTCTTCTGCCTTTTGAGGTGTTACATGAACAGTTGGAAAAGACATCTTTAAAGGAACTTCTCCTAAATTTTCAACTCCACCCTTATCAGTTTGTTTAATATTTGTTACACTACCAGTAGCTTCTACCATAGTAGTTGTTGCATCCCAACCTACGGCCTGTTTAGTATCACTGGCATCAACTTGTTGAGTAACAGCAGTAGAATCTAATGATAAATTTTCAGCCATTGCGTCACCAGATGCTGCAGCTCCTGCCACAGCTGCATTTAATGACTGATCCAATGGACTTAAATCAACATCAATGCCCATTCCAGATAATTTAGATTCAATATCTTCTTGAGCCATACCAGCCATTTGCATTGCCCAAACTAAATCTTGTAGATATTTTTCATCTTTAAGTCCTAATTCACCTTCTGGTAAATTAGCAGCCCAATCAGCAACTTCATCAGCTGTAATTCCAAGTTTATCAAGTACTCCTGAATCGTCTAATTGAAGAGCAATTTCCTTGTCCGCAGCTTCTTGTAATCTAATTAAAGCGTCTTCATCACCTTCAGCAGCTTTTTTAATATCATCTAAATTATCAATAATGAAGTCATCACCAAAAGTATCTTCATTAGTATTTAATAATTTAGCCGTATTTTTTCTTAAACTTACAAAGGTATCTGATAAATCTTCGCTTGCGGCAATCTGTTTCTTAATAACATCTTTATTTTCTTTTCCGCATCTGTTTACTTCGTCAAGAATATCTTGATAATCATCCCAATTATCATATAAATCTTCAATACCTTCATTTAAACGAAGATCTCTCGTAGCTAAATCAGTTGCCATTTCTGCGGCATCTGCTTCTCCAGATTGAACACTTTTCAAAGTTTGAACATAATCTTTATAAGAATCTGCCATCAGCTGAATACGTTCAGCATCCATATCGTATTTTTCTGCATTTTCAGCCGCTCCGGCCGCAACTTGCAAATCATACATCGCCGCATTCATTTTTTCTTCATTTCCACTATTTAATGCAGCTCTATAATTATTTAATGCTTCTGTGCAAGAATCATAATTACCTGCTAAAGCCTGTAAAGCCTGTCCATACTCTTCAAAAGAAATACTGTCTCCTTGAGCTTGCATCTCTCTATATGCATCATTTAATTGATTTACTGAATCACATGAATTTAACAATGCTAAATCGGTTGAATGAATTTGAGCTTCATTTGCAGCCATTAAATCTTTCAACGCAGTTTCAGAAACTCCAGTTGCATCTAACGCCTGTTGGACTCCATCTAAAGTGGCTTGAATATCAGTACCATTTCTAATACTATTTTGCCACTCTTCAATTTGACCTTTATTAACAACCTCTTGATCTCCAATGGCAGTTAATAAATCTAATTGCTGTTGAAGAACAGTGCTATCAAAATCTGAAGCCTGTCCAGTTCCGCCTGCGGTTTTAAGCTTATCAACATTACCAGAATCAATAGTATTTTGAATTTGACTATTTTCATCTCTTAATCCTTTATTTTGCTCTTGGAAGGCTTTAGTATAATCATCCTTTAAAGCTTGCTGTAAAGCTTCTGCTCCACCTACTAACTTATAAGTGCCATCAAGCATTCGAGCAAAATAATCTTGATATTCAGTATCTAATTTATCAAAATCATCTGTAGAGATAGTATCTCCATCTGATAATTTGTCAATTACTTCTTTATTTTTTGCATATTGAGAAGTTAAATCTTTAGTCGCATTTCCGGCTCCACTCATTGCATCAATAAAAGCTTGAAGTTCTTCTGTTGTTGCATTAGTTTCAATACCAGCATCAGATAATGTCTTAGCAAATTCTGATGGAGTAGTAGAATCAAAAGGAATATCAGTTATTACATTAGCAAATTCACTAACTTTATCAGTAGGTAAATCACTTAATAAACTTTTAGCAGCTTCTAATCCTTCAGAACCTTCATTTTTAAAAGCTGTATTAAGAGCATCACCAATAGCTTTTTTCTCATTTACACTTAATTCTGATAAATCAAGACCGCCTTTTTCTGGATCCATTGCGTCTTGGACTGTTTTCATCCAGCCTTTTCCGATATCTCCCCATGCATCATTTTGATCCTGGATAGCTTGCTGAATTGCGGAAATCATTTCTTGACCAGTTTCATATCCATATTTTTGTGCGGTTTCATCAGAAACTTTTCCATCTTTGCCATCACCAAACATATTATCTATAAAGGCACCCTCGCCTTTAGTTCCATCTTTGGCAGTAGCATTTTTCATTTGCTCTTTTAAAGCAGCAATTTCACTTTGTGTAGCATCTAATAAATCTTGAGATGTCAAGAAAGAAGCCATTGCATTATCAGATTTTTGTTGAGATTCGCTCTTTTCAGAACCATCTTTATTTTTATTTGATTCAAGTTCACTTATTTTATCTGATAAAGCATCTAATGAAGCGGTAAATTTATCTGTAGCTTCAGAAGCCGCTACTAATGAAGCAATAACTTCTGCTTTAATAGTATCCGTTGTTGCTTCACCATCATCTCCAGTTTTCTGAATCTCTACATCTCCATTACGCTTATAATCAGTAACTTCATAATTATCATCTTTATCAAGACCTGTTAAAGAGGCATACTTAGCCATTGTTTCAATAGCATTTTTAGTACCAGTATCACCTGTTATTCCTTCTCTATCAGTAATGTTATTTAAAGCATCTTTATATGCATCATTATAAGCATTTTTATAAACGTCTCCACCAGATTCAGATAACACATCAGCATATTTACTTTTAGAAAGTTCTGGATTATTAGCTATTAGCATATTTGCTAAAGCTTGATTCTCAGTATCTTTTGTTTTTGCATTTACTGAAATAGTATTCTGCAGCTCTTTTAAATCAGATAGTATTCCACTGGAAGAGAGAGTTTCTACAACATTTTGTAATTCAGTAGTTAATTGGTCTTCACTAACAGTACCATGTTTAAAAGAATCAGTTTCTTTAATATTATCTTTCATATAATCTACCATTTCATCGGTAGTTTTTCCAACCAATTCTTTTAAATCAATAACATTATCTTGTACAGCATTAAGAAAATCATTACCAACTGGTTCACCATATAATTTATTAACTATATCTTTATAATCTTGCTGTTCTTGTAAATCTCGTTTATTTTGATCTGTTTGATAAACTGCAGCTTGAGCATTAATTTTTTCTTGATTTGCGTCATGAGTAACTTGTTCTCTTGCCCAATCATGAATTGCTAATGCGCCATTTTCATCTCTATAAATTGCGCTTTCACCAGCGTCATTTGTCATAGAAGCTAATTGAGGAGCATTAGATAAAATATCTATAACAGATTCATTAACGCCTAATAAGGCATCTCGCCATTCTTGTGTTCCCTGAGTACAACTATTAAGAGTTTCTAATACTGAATCATAACTACTGAAAGCACTTTCTAAGTCTTGTGCGGCAGTTTTCGCATCTTGTAAACCTTGTTTAGCTTGATTTGCAGCTTCAGTTGCTTCTTCTAACTGCTCTTTTAAACTTATAGGTTTATTTGCTATAACAATTATTGCCCCAATAGCGACAGCTATTGCTGCTAAACCTAATGCAACAGTCGCAACAACTCCAATAGCACCTGTTATTGTAGTTACTACTCCAGCAATAGCAGAACCTAAAGCTGAAAAACCTCCCTTTAAAGCGCCAATTAATCCAGATAAACCGCCAAAAGTAGTCTTAATTTGGACAATATTAGAAATTACTATTGGGGCCATTGTTAAAATAGTTCCCAATAATCCAGTAATCTTTTCTCCCCAAGTCATATCAGAATTACTTAAATTACTAATAGCACTACCAAGATTCGTTACTACCATTATTGTTGTTGAAATTAAGTTAGCAACTGTAACAGCTTTTTGTCCAAAATCAGCAAAAGAACCAGCTGTATCATTAATGCTATCACTAACATTATCACTACTTTCAACATAGTGATCATTTTGTTGACTGGATTGCTCCATCATTTCCCCTGCTTCAAAAGCGGCATTTCCAAGATTTTCAAGCTCCTCTGTCATTTTTCCACTTGTTGGAATTGATGACATTGTATTATCCTGCGCATTCTCAGTAAGCTCTTGAATATGCTGTATATCAGTAATCATTTCTTGTAAATCTTCTTTTGAAGGCTCAAACCATTTTCCAGTTTCATCCTTTCCAGATTTTACAATATTATCAACTTTTTCAATTGTTGCCATTAAATCATTATACTTTTCTGGCTCTAATTGATTTTCAACTCCCATCGCTGCATCTTGCATTCTTTGAAAGCTATTCTCTAAAGGCGTAAAAGCTATTTTACTTGCTCCATCTACATTATCTCTAATCTGTTCACTGGTTTTTTCTAATGATTCTAATATATTAGATGAATTAGCTTTTAATTTTCCAACAGATTCCATTTGAGAAGTAAAATTATCTATTTTATCATTAGCATCAGAGATACCCTTTCTTCTCATTTTACTTGCAAGAATATCTTGTTGACTTTTTACTTGTCTTTTTGCAGCATCCGCGGCCTTACCAGCAAGAATAACTTCTTGACCTAAAGCACTATTAATATCTAAAAGTCCTTGAAGCTCTTCTTTTCTTTCAGCGCTTAGCTGATCTGCTTTTGCAATTAATTGATCTTGTAAATTAGCTTGAGTGCTATAAACTGTATTCATAGCTTCTCCAGTGCTATTATCTACAGAATCATTTGTCATTTTACGAATCTGATTGCTTGCATCTTGTTTTAATTGGGTAGAATTCTCTTTTGCAGCACCAGTCATAACTCTAATATTTCCTGCTAAACGATTAATCTCACCGGCAATTTCTTGGCTAAATACTGTTGTTAAAGCAGTTCCGACTAAAAGAATAACACCTCTTAGTCCTCCCATAGAATCAATAACATCATCAATAGCATGTAAAGCATCTTCAGCTCCATTTAATAAAGTAATAAAGAAATCATCATTAATTAAATCATTCCAAATCGCTTCCCATGCAGCTCTAACTCTTTTTTGAGCAGCTTCCCAAGATTCTGCATAAATTTCAGCTTGTTCATCAAGAGTTCCATCAGCATCTTGTGCAAAGGCAAGATTCTGTTTCATATCATCCCAATGGTCCATAAGAGAAACAAGTTTTGTATATTGCATAGTACCTGCGGCAGTTTCTGCAAAAGCCATCTTCTGTGCTCTTGATAATCCGCCCCAATGGTCTGCAGTTTCATCAAGGATAGTATCCATATCCTTCATTTCACCATTGACATCAATGATATCAACACCAACTTTTTTCAACGCATTGGAATATTTATTCAAATCTACTCCATCTTCAAGAGTATCTCCTAATGTTACACCCTGGAAACGAGAGAAAATGGTTTTTAAAGAGTTACCAATCTCAGTTGCAGACTGTCTTGTATTGGCTGTTAAAGTAGTTAATGCAGCTGTTGCATAATCATAACTTAAACCAATTGTATTACCAATACCAGCAAATTGTTGAAGTCCTTCGGCAATTTCTGAACTACTTGATGCGGTTGCCGCACCTAACTTAGTAATAATATCGGCATAATGCTCAAGAGATTCTGAGCCATCATAAAAGTTATTCCAAATAGCTGTCAAGTATGAAGATACTTGATTTACACTATCTCCAGTAGCTTGAGCCATTTTAATAGTTGTTTCAGTTCTCTTAGCAACTTCATCATCATTTAAACCTTGTTGGAAGAAAATTAATGAAGCATCTGCATAATTTCTGGTTGTAGTAGAAAGTGCTTGAGCAGCTTTATTAGCTTCTCCCGCAAAATTTGCCATATAATCAGAACTATTTCCAGTTACGATTTGAATATCTGTTAAAGATTTATTCAAATTTTGAGCATATGAAAAAGCTGATTGTAAAGAACCTAAAAAGCCATGTAACATACTGGATGATAATTGCCATCTTGCAGTATTGGCTAAACTTGTTTTAAATTCATCTAATAATTTATTAGTTGTCTTTAAAGGCACTTCTGCTTTTTGAATAGAAGTAGCTAAAGATGCAAATGCTTGATCTCCAGCAGGCCCTAAATTTGATAAAGCTTTTCTATATGTTTCAAGAGATTTTCCACTCTTGGATAAAGATTGACTTAATATATCAAGATTTAATTTACCTGTATTTACATCTGTTGCAGCCTGTAATTTATTCTTTAAATCTTGTGCGGCTTTTGCGGCTTCTTTTAACTCAGAAGTCATCATAAAACCGTTATTATTATTAGGTTTGTTTAAAGTGGCTAATTTTGTTAGCTGTGATTGCAAATCCTGTATCTGCGCTTTTGCTTGACTCGTATCAGCTGTAAAAGCGAGACTAACATTTAATTGTTTTGCCATCTTCAAATTCTCCTTTCTCTCCAAATATAAGTTTTTTTATTTTGCAAAATAAAAAAAAGGAAGAGAGTTAATTAAAACTCTCTTCCTTTTAACTCTATTTTTCTTAGAAGATATACAGGACATATTATCCTAATTTGGTTAATACATCTCTTACCAATTTAAGATTCTCTGGATCTGCCATTTTCTTTTGAATTTGAGTTGCATCAAAATCTAAATTAGAATAATCTTTAGATACTGCTTCTAAAATACCTAAAACAGAATTATTATATGTATAAACTGCATCTACAGTCTTATTAATTCCATCAATAATAAAATTATATTCATCTTCTGGAATTTGAGAAATAATATCTTTAATAACACCATTTTCTTCTAAAAGGTCATATAACTTAGGAATATCTTCTTTTTGTTTTTCAGTAAAAGAAATATTAGTATATGCCATAATCATTTCTAATGTACCAATTACTTCAATCTTAATTGGATTAGGAAAATTATTTTGATCATGTGCTCCATTTATTACTCTTGCAATTAAATCTAATTTTTCATTAACAGGTAAATACTGTTTAATTTCAATTTGATTATTATTTATAGTAATAGTTTTTACTTCGTTTTTTCTCTTGAGAGAAAGTTTTGTAAAACCAATTTTTGCCATCTACATAGCCTCCTTAAAACTCTTCTTTATATAAAATATAACATATTTTTTTAGTTTTGTCAAATATTAACTTATATTAGTCATACCAACAGTATACTGATTATTAAGAGTATTACTATCTACAGTAACTCTACCTTTAATATGAACTCTTGATTTTCGGTTTTCCATTAACTTAGCCATTCTTTCAGTATATGTAACAAAACCATCTGGAGTTAATAGATATTGGTTCCCTTGTTCTTCAAGGTGTAAAATTTTAAAAAGACATGATGCTAAACCATAATCAGCCAACATATTATAATCATTACTACTGGTTTTAACCCAATCTTCATTTGCATTATGAATATCTTGATCTAATTCATGTAATAATTCAAAAGTCTTATATGCAGAAACAGCAAGTCCATCTGATGCATCAAATTCGCTAATAGAAACACTTGTATTTTTATTTTCATTCCAAGGCTTTTGGTTTAAACCAGCTTTAGCTTGAATATTTAATGCAGATAAACTTAATAAAGTATCATATCCTTCATCAGTAATAATAATTTGTTTAGAACCGCCAGAAGCTGAATTCATATCAGCTAATAATTGACCAATTGTTGAATTAATATATGCATCGCTACCTGCTGGCTTATATGTAATAGGAATATTTTCTATATTTGGAATAGAAATATCTAACATCATTAAATCTTGAATTAACTGTCCTCTATGACGACCTTGAGACACTTCTCCTTGTAAGTTCAAAGAACCTGTGTTTAAAGTTGTAATATTAGGAATCTTTTGGGCTTTTAACCATTCAACACCTAAATCTTCTACTAAATTACCTTTAAATAAATTTAATTGTTTAAACCAAGTAGATAAAGTCTCTTTACTTAAATCTCCCATTCCGCAAGCAGAAATAGCTTCATCAATTCTATCTAAATATTGAGATGGTATCCCATCTGCACCTGCCCCAGTTAAAGCACTATTAGTAGATTCAATAGCTTGTCTCAATGCACTTAATTGATTATTAAGCCTTTCATAATTAAAAGAACCATCTTTATTTTTTCCACTATAAGTTGAATTTAATAAAGTAACTAATTTAGTGATAACTTTATCTAAAGTTTGATTTTCATCTTGACTATATTCAGATGGAAGTGAGTTAATTGCGCCTGATTTAAATAAAGCATTAATATTTGCATATTTATTAGCAGCTCTTTGAGTGGCTTGCTGTTGAAACATTTGAATTTTAGACAGCTGATATTGTTGAATCGCATCTAAGCTTGGAACTTCGACACTATTTAATTCAACATATTTTCCCCAAAATGGCTCTCTATTTTTATAAACTCTATTTATGTTTCTTTTAAAATCTAACATTTTTTCTCCTTTAACGCAAAATAAGGGGAAATATAGTTTCCTATATTTCCCCTATAAATTAAAATGTTAATAAGTTATGTGCATCCTCATGCTCTGTACTATGACGATGAATGTCTTGAGAACCTGCATCCTCAATAATCTGAATAGCTGCCATAACTTTCTTGCTATGGTCAAATCTTGTATAATCTGGGAATGCATCCATAGTAAATGTAAATGTACTTGGGTCTCCAGAAGAAGCCATAGTAAATGTAAAGTTAGACTGAATCTTGCAGTTTGGAATGATAAATTCAGCTGGCATATCTACACCGTTTTGATCACGGAATAATGTAGAAGCTTCAAGATAATAATTACCACCAAATTTATCAGCAGTAATTTCAATCTGTTTAGCATTTCCTTTACGTTCTACATAGTAATCAACAAGAACACTATCAAACTCTGGGAAATCAGATTTAATAATATAATCTGTATGAGAAGCTGGTGTAATACCAGTTTTCTTGAACTCTTCTTTTTCAGCTTTTGTTAATTCTGCATAAGTAGGATGGCCTGCAACTCTAATTGTATAACTTCCATCCGCTCCAAGTGTAACATTCTCATGCACTGGAACATAAGGCTCAGAAACGATTTCACCATCTTTCATAAGCATTACATAAGCCATTTCCTCTTTTGCAGCTTCAAATTCACCCTCTTCAGGTTTAGTTCCAAAATAAGGTTTTTGAGAAATCTTAATTGTCATCTCTTTTTCATTAACAGAAACTTCACCTTTATCTACTGTTTCAGTAACATGCTGATAGATTGGCTTTCCATCAGTAGCTTCAATAAGTCCTGCACCAGATAGAATCATGAATCCTTCTGGAGAAATTAAAGCATCTTCCATGGTGAATGTTACAGTACGCTCACCTTCCCATGCTACTAAACGAGCATTACCACGACCACCTTGTGCATATACAGTGGTAGCTGCACCTTCCATACTGGAGGTCTTCAATGTATCGAAATAAATTACAGGTTCATTTTTATAGAAAATTTTATTTCCGATCTTTTGTGCAGATTTTGCTCTTAAAACAACATCACAAATTTCACGAACACCAAATTTCATAGTGCATTTTCCTCCTTTTAATATTGATGAATATTTTTCATCCAATTGTCTGGTTGAGAATCAGGTTTGCCACCCGCTAAACGAGTCCGCACATCTAAATCCCAATTCATATATAGTGAATATCTCTCCATGAGATCATATAATTGAAACATTGTACAGTTTACCAAGTCTGTTACAGGCATTGGTAATCCAATAGATAGAATAGAAAGATATAAACTAAATATACTCGTGTTTGCGGAACCATTCTGGGCCGCAACCCTTTGTCTCCCCCTCATTAGCTTCTCTGCAATTTCTCTGGCTTTATCATTTGCTGGGTTAAAAGCCTGTTGGTCCATTGGTCCACTTTTGGAGCATGTAACCTCTCGAATTGCTGCTTGAAGAAAATCAAAATTATTTTCATCAATAACTACATTTCCTTCTTTACTCTGAAAAAGTAATGATTGCGGAGTAAACAAAACTTTGTCGTATTTAGGAAAAAACAAAGTTAAGACTTGAAGGACGCTATGTTTTTTCTCCATAGATTCTTTATCCCTCATTACTGTCATAAATATTTGAAAATTATTTATATCGTCTAAAGCACTTTTGTCCTCTGTGACGAACATACTTTTATAAATAGATAAGCACTGTGAGCCTGTAAAAAAATCATTTTCTCCAATTAACCCTATCTCTTTTATTGTGGGTTGATGCAATGTCAATTGACATTCTGGAATAGGATAATCACAACCAGTCATTAACGCTAATCTTGTATCCATTTTATCATTCCTTTAGGCCATGTTGTTTTTTATAATCACTTAAAAAAGAAATATTATCTTGCGGATTAGGCATCCCCTTTTTATCTTCCTCTCCATGAATAGCAGAATACATTAAACATAATCCACCAAATTCATCTGTTAAAATAATTTGATTTGCTCCTAAAAATTCTAAATCACCAATTCCTGTTAAATGTTTTTTATCTAACATAGAATCAAGCTCTGCCGCAATCCTATAAGGTCTTAACTGGAAATCTTTTAATTTCCATTGGTCAAAATGACATATAATATCAAATTCAATAATATTATCTCTAAATTCAGGGTTAGTTGCATTTGTACTAAAATTATCAAAATTAATCATAATGTAATTTAATACACTTCCATCAACAGTTAATTTTGGTACTATCTTTATATTTTTACCAAATAACATGTTAGATTGCTCAATAGTTAAGTTAGGCTTATCTAACGCATCTTCAGTTGTATAATACAATAATTTTTTTAATCTATCACAACTTAAAACTTTGTCTGTAATAATACCCATGTCTTTCTCAATAGAAAGAAAACTTGATTTAGGTAAAGAAAATCTTTCTACTTTCATTTATATAATCTCCTTTTTCACTCAAAATAATGATTCAACGACTATTGTCTTTGAATAATTACCATACTTCAATTCAAATTGACCATGATAAGATTTAAACCAAACAAGTTTAATATGCATTGGGTCTTTAGGATCAACTTTAAATTCAACTGGATACTTATTAGTATCAACTGACCAAGCTTCAGCTCCACTATTAAATCCTTTACAACGATATTCATAAGGTTGTTTAGGTTTAATAAATGTAGGTCCTTCTATAGCCATACTCATTAAATCTTTATTTGGATCTATTGGGTCAACTTTTAATCCACCAACGATTCCTTTTTCAAGGTCATCTTCGGTTTCATTTATATAATATTCTACAGCTGTAACTTCTAAAATTCCAGGAGTAGAAATCCAATCAACGGCTTCAACTCTCCAACAAATAATTGGACCACCTTCTTCTCTACTTTGAAGATAAAATTTTTGGTATCTTCTAAAGAAAGATAAAGTTTCTTTGTTTCTGGGAATATAAATATCTAATGAATAATTTGGAGTATCTACACTTATTTGATGCTTTTGGATATAATTAATTTTAGTTTCAACTGGACCACGAATTGCGGCATAAGTTGAATGTTCTCCATTTTCATCTTCCCAATTAATTTGATGAGAGCATTTTCTAATTTCTCCTCGAAAGTATGCCCTTTCTTCTAATTCTTGAAGATATATCATCCAATAAGTATTAGTTCCAACCCATTCAAAAACATCTCCAGGATGATAATTGTCTTCATATGGAACTGAAACAATTTTATCATCATAGTCCATTTTATTTTTATCTGGATTAATTAAAGCTCTACATATCTCTTTATTGTTTAAATGATGTACATTTGGATAAATTGTACTATTATCCATGTTATCAGTGCAAGCAATTCTTTTAATTGTACAAGCTTGGTAAGAATACAATAAAGCCCTATCTAAAGACCTTTTTTTATCAGCTATCATTCTATCTTGCTGTAAATAACCTCCACCTTGATGAAGTCTTAAAATTTGATCTTTTAATCCATCTAAGTTAGAAGTTGTATTCTCTTTCTCTGAATCATCTGGACGTTCCTGCGTTCCGTCATATATATCAAGGCGGCCCGCCATTAAATTTAAAGAAGTGTTGCGTTTTATTTTCTTATCATAACCTGACATTAGTTTAGTTCCTGTAAGATATTAATACATTCAAAAATAGTCTTACGATACAACTCAAAATTTACCTCTTTAATTTGCAACCCTTCTAATTTACTTAATAATTGTAAAAAAGTAGGACTGATGAAAAGCTCATTCAGTCCCGCAATCTCCAATGTTACAGTTTGTAATTGTTTATACCAATCTTCGTCATTTTCTCTCATTGGAATTAATTTCCAAAGTTGGTTGGTTAAACGACGAACAGTCTTCTGAATAGTTTCTTGAGAGAATTCAATCTCATACTTATCGCAAAGCACTTTTTTCCCTCAATACAGACCAATTTGACTCATAGTGTCCATCTCTATCTTTTTTACGTCTCTTATATAATCTTTGCATATGAAAAGAATCTCTTCTTGATTCTTCCAAAAGAGAAAGTAATTTTTGAAGATGGTTCGCTTGTGAAGTCATTTTAAAATCAGAACCAGAATATTTCATTCTGGTATTTTCAATAGAAGTAACCTGTCTCTGAACCCAACCTTGTTTCATTAAAAGAGCCAGGATATTTATTTCTTCAGAAGTAAGCTCTTCCGCAAAAGCGGATTTTTCTACTATAACATCTGGAACGTCAACAGTATTATCTGAAAGGTCATTCCAAATGACACCAATGATAAAATCATCTGGAAGCACTTCATCCTCTTTCATCTGAACAACTTTAACTTCATAGTCGTCCAGATTTTTACGAGGAAATTCAAACCCTGGAATAGCTTGAATGAGAAGTCTTTGCAAATCTTTTATGGTGTCTTCTGGAGTTAACTCCATATACATATCATCAGTGATTTTTCCAAGAAAGCAATTATATATAGCTGAGAAAGGTGTTCCTTCTGCCATTTATAATGTCCTCCTTTTTAATTATTCACTTTTAGTTTCAACTACTTTATATTTAGGTGTAGTTCTACGAGCGGTTCCTTCTTGTGTGGCAGGCTGTACTCTACGAGTAGGTGCGGCACTGGATGTATTAATGCCATTAGAAGGCTTTTCAGCAATCTTTTCTTCCTCAACATGACGAAGAGCACTATCAACATCAAAACCGGTTTTTTCTTTTAAAGCTCGTCTTTTATTCAAATCAGTTAATGGAAGACCTACTGCCATTGTTTTAATTAAATCAATAACGCCAATAGGAGCAAAGTCAAGTGCATCCAAGAAGGCATCCAGAGACCCTGTTAATAATAAATCACGAATCTGTGCCTCAGACATATTATATTCTGGCTCTCTATTAACGTTTAAATCAGTAGTAACTTCTTCTTCCAAAATCTGTAGAAAGTTTTCAAGAAGTTCTCTTCCGCCACTCTGGTAAGTTAATTTTTCTAACTCTCCGAATGGAATTCTCTTTGTCTCTCCTGGCGCAAATTCTCTACGAAGATTTGTCTCAGGAATTCTATAAACAACAACGCTTGAACTTCTGTTCTTTACATTATACATTGTATTTTCAGTAATCATAATTAATCTCCTTTTTCTCCAACTAAAAATAAGGGGAGAGGGAGACTTACGTTCCCTTCTCCCCTAATAATATATTACGGTATTTTATTAAGCTAAAGTTCCAGATTTTCTGCCATCATAAGTAGCAACTTTTCCAGTAACTCCATCAAGATCCCAAGTATACATTTTACCAAGTAATGATGTATCGCAGTAAGCGCAGATGTTATTAGCAAGAATACATGTTACGCCAACTTTCTTATATACTTGAATTTCACGAGAACGGTCATAGTTGTTAAATTCATCAACAATTGTGCCACCCTCAAATGCAACTTTAACAGGTTTTCCATCTGCTCCAGTTGGGATAACCCAAGCATATCCAGGATCAATGCACTTACGAGTATTAGTTTCATCCTCAAAACCTTGCTCAAGAATAATAACTTTAGTGCCTTTATAGTTAGCTAAACGTCCTGTGTTCCAGAGTTCAGTCTTCATGGCTTCTGTATATCTCCATGCTTCCTGTGGAATCATACGAACAGCAAACTCATATGTACAATAGATAGTAGGTGTTCCATAAGCAGCAGCAATAGTAATAAGTCTATCCATAGCAGCTTCATCAAATCCATTAGCAGCAACTCTATTTGCTGGTGGAAGCTGATTAATAGATGCTTTTAATGCAGATGCAATTTCTTTATAGATTAATTCATCCATACCATCCATAATAATTTTTGTAACTTCAGCGAAGTCAACACGTCCATCAAGGAACTCCTCAAATCCAATTTGAGCAGCGCCTCCAATAGCGCTTGTACGTACTTCGAAGCTTTCTGCCTCGGTTGGTCCGAGTTTGAATACTTCGTACATTCCAGCAAGACCTACTCTTGTGATGAACTGTTTAGCACGATTTCTGTTTGCTAATGGACGACGGAAAATAGGTTTGTCACCCTGTGCAAAAGTCTTAACCTCAGCGAATTGATCATATTGCTGAATAACTTTCTTTGGAAGAACTTCATCAAGTGTTTCTTCAATCATAGAGAAGATTAAGTTCTTATTCTCTCTGTATAGGGAATAAGTACCTGCCAACTCATTTAATTCATTACGTAAAGTCTGATTCATAGCATCGTAGCTTAAAGATTGTCCATTAAAGCTATAAGCGGTAGGAGCGGAAGGATCAGCTTTAGCAACTGTTTTCATTAGAGATACAAGATTTTTTCTATCTAACATTAATATTATCCTCCTTTCCTTACGCTATACGCATAACTTTTACGCCTTTTTGATTATCAGGCATTGTATAAACTTTAACTACTTGCCACTTCATTGTGCCAGCCGCAATCTCTCCAGTAGCTTTAGCTAAGATACCATCTTTAGCACGTGGAGTTAATACGTCTCCAACAGAAACTTCTTTTTCACCAATTGTGTTAGTTGTGAAGATATCGCCTACATTTGTCTTAAATACACGAGGTACCATTGTAGTTCCTTTAGGCATTTTTCTTTCACGATAAATACCAAGTCTCTTCCATGGATCGTTTGTCCATCCCATTTCATAGATATCAGCTACATCAGCTGTAACGTCATCATATGTATATTCTACTGGAACCTGTTTCTTAGACTGACCATTTTCATCAAGTTCATATTCATTTCCTTTGTAAGTGAACTTACGTCCTGTTTCTACATCTCCAGTAACAGCGTATCTTTCACCATCAATAGTAACAGTCTTTCCTTCAATATCAAGAGAAACATAAGTATTAACAGTCATACTTGTTTTTCCCTTTTCATCAGTTCCATTCAGTCTATGCCAATCATGATACTCAATCTCAGCTTGTTCATAGTCATATGGACTATAGATACGAGCTTGATAATCATCCTTGTGCATTACGAATTCACAATCCCACTGTTTTGTTCCGTCTAAGTGGTTTTTATATAATTTAATTTCATTGTAAACAAGCATCCATTCGCCATTACCAGTGAAATTAACTTCTCCAATACCGTTATCATTTGCGGCATAATCATATTTTACAAACTGACCTTGCTCAAGCATGGTAATAGCTGGAGCTGCAGGGAGCTGTGCATAAATTTGTCCAGTTCTTTGAGCTGAAAGATGATTTGGTTCTACTTGACCGAATCCAAAATCAACATACTCTGCCTGAGACTTTAAGCCTGCACGATCTAAACCTGCGGTTAAAAAGTCTTTAAAAGCCATTTATTTATTCCTCCTTAATTAATCTAATGTTTCTGCAGTTTTTAAAACAGCCTGAACCCATGCTGGAGTTGATTGGTCTCCAAATTGAACATTACCAAGATTATAAGTTGTTGGTCCATTCAATGGGTTATCATCATTTTCAAGAGCTGAGAAATTAACTTTATTACGAACACAAATTACTGAAAGTTTAGATTCAATATCGTCTAATGAGTATTCGTCAATGTGGTCAATAACATCTTTCTTATCTTCGTTAGAAAGCATATAGAAAGTCTTATCAATCATTTCTTGTTTCTTAACTCTTTCTGTATCGAGCTTAAACTGCTCAAGAGATGCGAGTTGGGCTTTTAAGGTAGAAAGTTGCCCCTCTAATGCAGAATATTCAGATTTTAGAGTTTGATATTCTGGTATCTCTTCTAATGAATATTGAGTTTTCTTTTTATCTTTTTTATTTTTTTTGTCCTCGTCATCTGACTCTGGGTCCTCTTTTTCTGGGTCCTTTGGCTCATCTTTATCAGGGTCTTCCTTAGGATCTTTCTTGTCTGGATCATTTTTAGGATCTTCTTTTGGATCTTTCTTATCTGGATCCCCTTTAGGATCATCCTTTTTCTGCTCAGGATCTTTATTTTTAGGATCGCCATTCTTAGCCTTTTCTTCGTCTTCTTTCTTCTTGAACTCAGTTTCAAAGGCTTCAACGTCAGCTAACGCAAACTGAACATCTCCTGATGGAGTATATTCAATATCCTTTACATTATCTGCAAACATAACCTCATTCTCTGCGTTTAAAGAAAAGTCTAATCTACTATACTTTTGGTCTGCTCTATTTTGAAGAATGGCATATTTTTGTCCTGCATCTTCACATACTCTTGCAATACTATACGTATCTTTTGTATGAGCATATAAAGCATTCCAAAGAGAGTCACCAACTTTTACTGCATAAGTAGTAAACACTTGCGTTCCTCCTTTATCTAATAAATTTTTCATTTCTTTTACCATAGAATTAAATTGAGTGGTAAAATTAGGATCAAAAGAAAATTGTACCTTTGGAGCTGTTACAGATGAACCTTCAAAGCAAGGTTCAAAGTCTTCCCCAAGAATACAAAGTTTTTCCATAATTGCTTCATTGATAATGAAGAATTGCGGTTTTCCACTTTCATCTTTTGTCCAAGTTGCATTTAAAGTTTCTTTATGTAATTCCATAGATTCATTATTACCCTTGTCAATTACTCTTTGACATTCCGGGTATTGACCTGTCCACAAATATCCTTCAGTCATGAGATATTTACGAACGGTTTGTCCGTCATCTAAGAAATCTTGAAACCAAACCTTTGCGCCTAAATCTACAAAACCATAAGGTCTTGTTGAATCAGTCAACTTAAACTCTCCATTTGAAATGTCGATTTGTTTGTTATGTTGCTCAAAATCTCCAGTAGACTTATTGTAGTATCCTACAATTGGACTACCAGGAAGACTATTTGCAAGCTTTCTCGCAACTTCTTCAGTAATAATACTACCATTTCTATTTGGTGTATCTTGAACATAACAAACTTTAATCTGACATTTTGAAATAAGAGGATTAAGAGGAGTGATATTTATAAACTCAATAGGGGTTTCTAAACTTACACTTGAGTGTGCCATCTTTAATCCTCCCTACATAGATTCTTTATTTTGAATTGTCTTTTCACTCTTCTCACTATCAGCCTTTTCAGGACGCCCAGCACCGTCACTTGTTTTCATTGCTTTAGTGGTAGAAGCTGCAGATTTTGTTTCCTCTGATGTTTTTTGATTTTTTGAGTTATTATTTTGATTATTAGTACCCAAAATTGAGTCCGCATTTAAAGTAGAACTCATAAGAGGAGGAATCATAATCTCACTAAGTTTCAATACTTTATTCTCAAAGAATGCAGTATGAATAATAGAACTTTGTGAATGTCCCATAGCAATTTGTGGGAGCATCTTTGAATATCCCATTTGAACTTGATCTTTATACATCTTAGCTAAGTTTTGATAATTATACTGAGTTGTTTCAAGCATATAAAATCTATAATTATACTTCTTTTTATTGCTTCCCAACTGCTGTGTAATTTTATCAAAAAACGAATTAAACTGTAAAAGTAAAACTCGCATTGTAGATTCATCTTGAAGGATTGATTTCTCCAAAGATAAATTACTATCTGTATTAAATAAGTTCTTTGAAACACCTAAAGAATTATACACAGTTCTTTCGACACGTTCCAAATCATCTGATGTAGTTGTGGTATTAGAATCAGCCATATCTTCAACTTGTACATCTGCGAAAGTTGTTAAAACATCAACTCCAATAGCGTGTTGTAACATTTCAACAGCATTATTATGAATATCTCTGGCTTCATCTACATCGAAAATCAAATCACCATTTTTATCAAGTGGTAATTTTTGTATAATGATTTTCAAAAGTTGTTGCATTTGTTTTCTTCGGTCTAAATCTTGCGCCGCATCCAAATCTAAAATTGCGGGAATTGCATTTATAAATAATGGTTGGTCGCCATTGTTAAAACAAAATTTAACCGCAGAACCTGGCTCAAGAGTATACCAATAACCAGGACGCCAATTTAATTGGGTATTAGTATTAACTAAATTACTACTACGACGACCTAATGGATAATATTCTGTATCAGGTTCTAACTTACCTTGTTTATATAATACATATCCCTTTTGGAACTCTTTAGGGAACATTCTTAGAATTTTCATTCTATAATTAACATCTCTAAAGTTTTCATCAAAGAAACGCATATCAAATTCAATTACTGGTATATCGCCAATATTAAATCTTGTTCTACAATAATTAATCGGTAATTGTTGTAAAACTAATCCATCTCTTGATGGAGATATATACCCATAATAAGCCCCGTTCTTTACGACCTCACTGGCAATATCACCGCAAACCTTTTTAACATGTGAGTTATCAAGATAGCCCAAAATATTATTAAAATCAACTAAAGCTTTTTCAAAAGACTTTTCTGATTCGTCTTTAATTTCCGGCGTTATATACCAATCGTATCTATATAGGTAAGCAAAGTAATCACATACTTTGGAATAAATACCATTTGTATTATAAAAATAATTAGAAATTTCTCTTATTAAAGGTAAATTCCTCTCACTAATGGCTTGAAGTATAAATGCCTTATTCCCAAAGTCATGTCGAATTTTAGGCATTGAACCCAAATTTAAAACAGCATCATCAAGGGTTTTAGTTCCAACTTTAATCTTTCCATAGTCTATTGGACCTTCATATCCTCGACGAGAATTAATCATATCAAAACCTTTTGACCGAATTTCTTCCTGTCTGTTACGCAAAAATTCACCTCCTTTTAGTATCCAGCTTTTCTCATTATATAATCGTATGAAAGGAGGTTTTCTTCTGTATATGGAATTTCAATTAAGTTAAAATCATGTAGCGCACAAAAACGTCTTTTTTTATTATCATTAAACTGTTGTTGATAGAAACCTCTTTTGCCACCAAATTTTGCACTTGGCTCATAGTGTTGCTTTCCTTGATATTCAATAATAAAATCAATATGTCCATCATCATCAAATATGACAAAATCAAATCTTAAAGGTCGTCCACTTGAGCTCCGCAAATCTGGAAAGATATATTCCATCTTATAATCTAAACCCGACTCTTCTAATATTTCATGTATCTTACGTTCTCCAAAACTTGCATCCACTTTTTATTCACGCCCCCTCTACTATCATTATATCAGTTAAAGAAACACCATTCTTTAGCATTAAATTTCTTTTTCTTTTTCTTATTATCTTCTTCATGTTTAATATAATATAATCCATATTCAAAAGCAGAAAATTTATCTTTTCTAATACCTCTATTTGCTTGTTTTAGAATAATATTTACACCTTCTGTTTCTTCACGAAGGTTCATCATTTCTTCCTTTAATATAGAAGTTAAGGTGAATGGTTTTAAATATTCTGCCCTTTCCTCAGGAGTCATGTTTTGACCAACCTTAGTTCCAAGTAATTTTGTTTTTGCAACACGCTCATCTATTAACATTTTAACTTTTCCAGAAGAAAGTTGAGTTTGAGCATTAGCATGAGCTTCAGTATTAATTGGTGCATTTGCTTTAATTACATACAAAGCATCTTGTTCACAATTTTGGGTTCTATATTTTTTATAATATCCATCTTCATCATTATAAACGCCAAAGTCTGGAAATAGTTCATTTGTATCTGGGTCTATTTGCGGTTTAACCAAATAATCTAATAAACCGATACCAAGACCATTACCATCAATAACAAGACGTTTAGCTTTAAATTTATAAAATAATTTTTTTACTTTTATACACTGGTCTTCAAAATGTTCATCACTTAATGTAAATATATTAACTAATTGCTTTAATGAAACTCCTTGTGGCTGTGGTGTAACTTTAAATACACAAACAACTGAATCGCACCCTTTACGACCAACATCCATCGACAGCACATAGAATCCACCTTTTCCAATTCGTCCAGAGGCTTCTTTTTCTGGCTGTTTTAAAATCCTATTTCTATCAAAACTTTCTGAATTAAAGAACGCATCTTCAACTGTACCAGACCATTTAGATTCATATTCACGAGCAAAAGATGATTCATTGAATGTACCATCCATCTTCAGGTCTTTTACAAAGTTTTTATCAAGTAATTTAACTAATACAGGAATCTTATAAGTACCACCCATAATCATGGCTTTTTCTGGTTTTACAATTTGCCATACAAGGAACTGTATTAATTTATCATAAGGATATGTATTTTTATATCCAGCAGTAGTGATATATAATTGAGATTTATTTAATTGCTCTTCTGGATGAGTTGAACCATCCATACACATACGAGAAATATTCATAGTAGGAATAATAACTTCTGAAAGGATTTGTCCATCTACACCTACACATTCCTCAATAACTCCAGCGTGTCGACGCTTACCACGAGAACTCTCTCTTGCCGCAATATTATCAAAATAAGATTCATTCTGAAATACATATTTTGCATAATCTTTTCCTTCAAGAGTTTTTCCACGTGTCCAGTCAATTTCTTGTTTAAACGCGGGTATTAGGTTACATATTTCCTGAACCTTTTCTTTCATAATACCTGCAGCCTGCTCTTTACCTCCAGAAGTAACAAAGAGTTTACATTTAGGATAAAGAATGCATCTAATCATTAAAGTCATAATTGATAAGAATGATTTTGAATATGCACGAGGAAATACTGCATAAACATATTGATGTCTCATTGCAATTCGTAAGAATACTCTCTGATAAAAGAAAAATTTAAAGTCTTGAGGATTTCCCATTTCCAAAAGGTAATCAACAAACATATCAGGATATTCTCTCCAATAGGCAATGTATTGGCGGCCTATAGTTATAACGGCCCGCACACGCTCTTCAGAGAGACCAATCTTTTTTCGTGAATCAGATAAATCTAATAAATCTTGTAAAGCCATATTATCTGTCCTCCTGGATTTGTCTTAGCATTTCTTCATCGTCTTCTTCTTGCTCTTCAAGGAAATCTCCATATTCTTCAAAGTCTTCATCTTTTAAAGCTTCAATTTCTTCAAATGATAATTCTTCCTCAACGTCTTCATCTTCTTCTTTAGACTCTTCAATAGCCATTTGTTTAACAGCATTTTCAATAAGATTACCTAAATTCATTTCTTCTACAACAAGACTATGAGTATAATCTTTTAAATCTAAGATAGTTTCATCAACTCTATCTTTTGGACCTTCTGTATAATAACGAGGTATAAAACCTTCTTTTTCACATAATACTACAAATTCTGAAATAGAATTTAAAAACTCTCCATTATCAGCTTTATTCTGTGCCGCAGTAAACTTACCAGATTTCATAAGCATGTCATACATCTTTGACATTTTCTGAGCACCATCAATATCTCCTATATCCAGGAGCTGATTGGTTTTTAATGAGGCCTTGCATACTAACTTTAATACATCTTCATGACCTGCGCCTTGAATATCATATGACTTCTTCATCTCTAAATAGAGTTGTTCCAGTCGGACCCATTCTTCGGGTTTATACGCTTTTCCCCATTTAAGCCGCAAATATCTTTTATCTTCATCGGTTAAATCAGCGCAAATATCATCATCGCCTTCATCGGCAAAGTAATCGTCTGCGGGCGGAGCTCCCAAGCCGGCGTCCGACATATTCATATATGAGCTGTCATCGTATACCGGAACTTCCACGTCTCCTTCTGGTATTGTAGCTCGGTTCTCCATTACTACTTTGGTAATCTCAGCCGCACCATATCCAGCTCGTTTCATCGCTTCTTCTGTCTTATGGTCAGCCAATTCTTGTAAAAACTGAGTATCTTTCCAACGATATTGCTTCCATTGCTTTAACTTCATTTTTGAAAGATATCTGCCTAAAATTGTTACTCCTGTAACTTTACTTCTATCTTGACCATATTTCGCAAGCAATTTTTGCCATTCTTCTGGAACATAAGGTACATCACACTCCTGTAGAATCCATAGGTAAGTATTAGGGTCCCAATTATCTACATGCATAGTTAAACATTTTTTGCAAGTATTTAATTTTCCGTCAGGATATTTCTCTAAATTATTTGAACCATAAAATTCTTTTTCATTAATTGTTTTTTTACATTTATCGCAGAATCTTGTATCTCCTGCTGCCATAATAAATTCCCCCTTTACTAACTAAGACTTCTGGATGTCCGAAATTATTATTTCTTGTCCTTTTTATTTCGGCATTTTTTACAAATACTGTAAAATCCATCTTTACTGGTCTTGTTTTTACTGAAGTATTTATTATGTGCTAATTTAATCTCGCCGCATCTACTGCAACGTTTATATTTACCTTTTTCTTTATTAAGAAAATACCAATTTAACGTATCATCTTCAGCTTGTGAAGCAATAATCTTCGGAATCTTTTTCCTCCATAAGCTGGAAATATATTCTAAACTATGTTTAACTTCAAATTGTTCTTCAATATCGGCCTGTATTTCAATATTTTGCATGCCGTCAATCTTGTCCGACACAATACGCTCATATAAGGGATAGTCGGACAAAGCACGTCCGCATAAATCATCAAAATCTTCCATCATATACCACGCATCACCTTCAAAGTCCCCAAATCCCTCTTCTTTTAAACGAGAGTAATTGCAAAGGATTGCAGAGCAAACCGCAGGATCGCAAAATGAGTATCCTTCTGGAATAATATAATTTTCATTGTCAAATCTAAATGAATCTTCAAATTTAGTAATATGTTTTGAACGTGTTATTCTACTAAACACGATTGGTTTTTTATATGAATTTTTAATAACGTATTGGTCTTTCCGCAAATCAATAATGGCTTTCTTAATAATAAAAGCTTCTCTACCTGATGCGGTTTTTAATTTTTCTTCCCAAACTTTTATAGCATCTCTTATTTGTTTTAAATAGGGAATTTCTTCTACATCTTTTTTAGTTATTGTTACTTTCGGTTGAAATATTGTTGTTTTACCTTTTCCATCATCTAATAAATTATAAATACCATCTTCGCCATTTTCAAGTTGGGAGACTAAACCTTCAAAAGAAGTTTCTCTTTTATTAACTGTAGCCATGCGATTGTCAGTTAAAATCTTATGTTGTCGTCTCTCTTCTCGCTCTATTGGAATTACTAAGTATTCTGCGAGGATTTCTAAATAAGCCTCATTGGGTTCTTTATTCTCCTCAAGAATTTTATTTACTAACTCTAATCTTTCTTCAGCTGAGGTGAGAGTATAATCTAATTTTAATATAATAGTCACCTCCATTACCTAAATATATTATAACAGAATTCCCAGCCTAAGTCAAATTTTTGACAAAATAGAAAAAAAATGTTAAAATATATATAAACAAAAGAAGGAGAGAGAAGATAAAAATGTTACAAATTATTGTGTTCTTTTGGCTATTAATGTTTTGTACATTATGCTTTCAATTTATAGAACCTATGTCGCAAAGTTCTAATATTGATAGATGTTTGGCAATGTTTATATTTTTAGTTGGCGCGCCATGTTTCTTTCTGGTAAACGTATTAAATAGTTTATTAGATTGTATTTTTCCAGAAGGATGGGATAATGAGGACCCATTTTCAAAATATTAGTTATGATACTTTCTTCTTATGGAGCTGCTTGCATGCAATATAGCTCAGATTTTACTAAAGTAATGCGGGAAGCCGGTTATATATATCCTTTTGACTGGCGAAGACGAAGAATGGACCGAGATTATGAAGAGCCAAAAGGCATTCCAATTAGTGTGGATGATTGGATAGATAAAAGAGAAAGATATATCGCGCAGAGGATTTTTGATAATTTTGATTGGGAACATTTTTACGCACATATCACAAGATATAACAAATTAGATATGTTAGAGGATCACTTTCCTTGCGAAACAGGTGAAAGACAATGTAGCTTATTTTGCAAGAAATTTAATAAAAGATGTACAAAGGAGAAAAATTAAATATGAGAACAATGATGAAACAGTTAATTCCTGAAAACACAAGTAGAAAAATTGATAGCTTAGGAAGAATTACAATTCCAAAAGGATTAAGAGATAGAATGTTCCTTGAGGAAGGTTCTGATTTGGAATTATTTACAGCTATAATTGATGGTAGACAGTGCATTTGTATGGCAAGTCCAATAGATGAAGACCAGAAATTGCGGGAAGCCGTTGCTGCGTTCGTAGAATGTGGTGTTGAAGTACCTGAGAGCCTTCAGAAATATGTTGAGGAAGAAGAGTAATGGAAGCATTAGGATTAGGGCTTGAAGCTTTAGGTAAAAGTATTGGAATTTGTGCAAGAAGTTTTGCTATGATTTATATTGTAGGGATTGGTTGTAAGACTTTTTTAATTTATACTGGCAAAGCTTCTATGGATTCTTTTAAGGACTGGTTTAAATTTAAAAATAATGATGGACGAATGTAGGAAAGTTGGAATATTTTGTAGAAACGTTTCTTATGGAAAGAGAGCTAAGGAAGAGTTAGATAATGGAGATGGGACCCAATTTATTATTTTCCCCATAAATGATAGGGATAAATTATTGGGTCAAAGAATTGACAAAGCATATGTTTTAGATGATGTGAGTTATAGAGAGATTTTATATCTTGTGCAGCCTTGTTTGAAGGATAGGGATGGATGTATAATGATTGGGGATGGAAATACCTGGATGAATTTATCGGTAATTTTGAAATTGATAAATATTTAAAGGATGATTTTGTAAATCCGAAATTCAAAATACTTTTCGTGTCAAAGTTGTCCAGAGCAAAATCAAAATCGAAACGAAAAAAATTTTTTTCCCGAAATACCACCCCCCATTACACTATCTCACTAACTCTTGATGACTTTTTTCTCTCAGAGATATCTGAGAAACACACAACAAAGGTATTGCCGCTATTCTGAGAAGCGACGGGGCGGCCTCGCATCTCGCAGGCCCGCCAAAATAGATAAAAAATATTTGAAACTAAAATGAGTTTAATGTAGGCATTGTGTATGATACACAATGCCTTTTTATTATACATAAACATACTAAAGAATAAATAGTACACTATGCATGACATGTATGTTATACACACATGCTATGTACTAAGGGTACACCATGCACAGGTAGTCTATACTACACAGCACAGCATGTATACTACTATACATACACAGGACCGCATGCACACAGTACAATACACACCACACTATGTACATACATACATCTGTTGGATACATGTATAATAGATGATGCATACACATCCACTATACAGCACATTGAGATACATACATACCATACCATACATGTATACTGCTGGATAATAATTAAATAAAATAAGATACTTGCACACACAATAGAGATAAGGCCTGCTGCCCCCTGCCCAAGGGCAGGCCTTGCCAAGGGGCAAGGAGAGAACGGGAGAAGACAGAACAAGAGAGAAGAGAAGAGTAAGAGAGACAAAGACAATAAGATAAACAAAGACAAAGACAATAAGATAAATAAATAAATAAACAAATGTATCAATGCATGTATGTATGTAGGTAGTAGGCATGGGGTGCCATGGGTATAGGGATAGGGGTACCAGGGTATGGGTATACGTGTATAGTGGCACATAGGCGCGCTGGCGGTCCTGGCGCGCCTTGTTTGCTGTCAATAGGTATCCTGCACAAAAATCGTTGCAAAATCTTGTGCAATTTGTACATTGACTTCTTCCCGAAACTATGATACAATAAATAGCACTGGCCTATTGGATTGGTACATACCGGACTAATTAACGCAAACATTGTTTTTGGCAAATAGGGCGGAGATTGTTAAAAAATTAACAAAAAATTTTTTACAAAAAAGGCTTGACAAATGGGCAGTTATACTGTATAATAAACTTATCAAATGAAAGAGAGGTAAGAACAATGAAGAAAGTAATGATGATGATGGTAATGGTAGTGATGATGATGACAGGCTGTAATACAGCACTCGCCGCAAGTAGTCCAATAGATGAAGCATGTGAGCGTGATGTGTATGCGGCTCTGGCTGTAGTCACAGAGGTTGATGAAGAAGAGGACGTTGTGTACTGTGTAGACTTTAGTGGTAACGAATGGTCTTTCACAGGTATTGAAGATTGGGTGGTTGGTGACTTCTGTTCAATGGTAATGGATAACATGGGTACAGTGTGTATCTATGATGATGAGATTGTATCAACAAGATACACAGGTTGGCTCAATGGCTCATGGGGACGTGATGCAGACGGCAATGCTATTATTGAAATACATGAAGATTGATTTTAAAAGTGAGGATTTTTCCTCATTTTTTTTTATAAAAAAGCTTGACAAGTAACCGGATGTATGGTATTATAATAGTGTCAAGAGGAAAGGGAAACAAAATAAAAAATAAAATAAAAAACCTATTGACAAATAAGTTATTCAGTAATATAATAAAAGAAAAAAGAGAGGTATTAAAAATGAGTTATACAGTAAGGTTTATTATCGTAGCAGTTGCACTTAGTGTAGTAGTTGGTGGATTCCTGGCACTGTGTATTGTGAACACTATAGCAGAGAATGGCAGTCCAATAGTAAAGTGGATAATGGGAATTATAATTGCGGTCGCTATTGGATGCGGTATCAGCGGATTAATTACATTACAGAATAAAGGTGATGATGAAGCATGGAACAATGGTTATTGTACAGAGTGTAACGAGCCTTATAAGTTTACAAGTGCAATACATCACAAAAATGGCGGTGATGAATACTATTACACTTGTGATAACTGCGGTCATACAATAGTAATACATGGATTAAGAGAAAGATAAAAAAAATAAAATAAGGGGTTGACAAGTTCAACCCCATGTGGTATACTATAATTAAGTTAAGAGAGAGAGGAAAAAAGAAATGGAAAAATACATTAAAGTTGAAAATACAATTTATGGATTACAGAACATTAAGAAAGTCGCAATTAAAGATACCAGAAGAAACAGAAAAACTTCTAAAGGTGTTACCACTATTTATTATGAAGGCTGGGTTGAAATCAGATACATGGATGATACATACGAAATTGTACGCCTTCACTTAGAAGAAGATGATGAAGATAAAATGTATGAAATGCAGAAAGATTTAGTTGAAAGAATTTATAAAATATTACTTGACAAATAAGATAAAAAGGATTATAATTATTATAGAAAATAAAGAAAGAGGTTGATAAAAATGACAAGAGAAGAAATGATGGATAAAGTAATTGGAACACTCGGTTTTGAAGATAAAAACACAATCTGGTTTTGCGGATTATGTGAAGATAAAAGTCTTTCAGACAAGGCTTTGAGTCTGGCAATGGCAGTTGCATTATCTACACCAATAACAGAAGAGGAGTGATAAACATGAGTAAAAAATCCAGAAGTAAAAAGATACAGTTACAAGCTCAGACAGACCAATTTAGATACAAAGGAATGACCAAAAGTCAAATCCAAAAAGAAAAGAGAAAAGAACGTGCGGACTGGGTTGGTTTAAGACCTGCGGTCTTTGAAGATAAAAGAAAGAAAAATGATAAAAAAGAATTGAAAAAAACGCTTGACAAAATGATGTATTGAGTGTATAATAAACTTATCAAATGAAAGAGAGGTAATTCAAATGGCAATGAACTCAGTAGAAGCGGTTATCAATCACAGCTTAACAATTAGCAACATGATTGCGGACGAGAGAGAGCAGGCACGCAAGCACTCACTGAATCCAAGGTGCAAGCCAGCAAACTATTCGGGCGTAGCTGGGTACATCGAGTACGCCACTGGCGTACACTGCACAGCAGATGAAGTAGAAAAAGCCTTGACAAAATTTTGATTTCATGTTATAATAAAGGGTTGAACTTTTATAGTTCAACCCTTTTATTTTTGGGCTGCGCGTCCACGGCCCTGGCGCGCAGAATTTCAGTATAACATAGCTGCTCACCATTTGTCAAGAGAAAAATTGCACAAACTTTGCATAGGTCGGACTCCCGAAATTCGGCACTTTGCACAATGGGTAATAATGCACAAACTTTTGCCGCAGATTTTGTGCATTATTTTTTGCGATAATGCTTGACTATTGGACTGGGGTGTGGTATATTATAATCAAGGAAAGGGAAAAGGGAATGCGGAAGCCCACAGAACAGTGGGTTGATGAGCGACACGCCATTAGTTCACTGTTCGGGCTGACAGCCCTAAAGAAAAAAAATAAAAAAAGTTCTTGACAAACCGAGTCAGATAGAGTATAATAAGATTAAAGATAAGGGAACGAAAAAGAGAGGGAAATAAAAATGAAAGAAATGATTAAAAAAGCACTGGTTGATGGATATAAAGAAATCGCTTACACTGATAAATACATCTATGGATTTTATGATAAAAAAGTTGTTTACGTTGCTTTTTCAGATGATAGCACACTGGACGCCGTTACAAAGCTCGATACATCAAGCGATAATACAGGTTATAGTTTACGATTTACACCAAACAAATTCCAAAAAGAAATTTTAAAAATGGGCGGAAAATACTTCCCACTTTGTTCAAAAGAGTTCTTTTTAAGTGAATGCAAGGAAAGTCGTTATAATAAAGGTCGTGTATTTGAAAAAATGGTAACTGAATACTACGGTCAAGAGTGGAGATGGGACAAAGTACCATTTACAGAGGCAGGTGACATTGAAATTGATGGCGTTGCTTATCAGATTAAATTTGAAAAAGCAACTTACACCACTGAAAAAAGGCTTGCAAGGTTAAGAAAGAAAAAAATGGAAAAAATGAATAAAGGGCTTGACAAATAACAAGCCCTGATGTATAATAGTAGTAGAAAGAGAGGTAAGGAAGATGAAAGAAAGAAAAACAGATAGAGAAATCTTATTAGAAATCTTTAAAAGAGCGGGTGTAAACATTGCCTATGAACAGGAAGATTACATCGAGGTTGAACCCGAAACCTATGGGGAAAATGTTGGATTCGACTTTGATTCACAAGGAAATTTTAAAAAACTTTTGTAATAGGGGTTGACAAACAACCCCGGACATGCTATAATGAATGTATCAAATGAAAGAGAGGAAAACAACAATGACAGATAATGAAAGAACAATGATTCGTGAACACATCTTTAACGTATTAGAAAATGCAAGTCTTGACTGGCACGCTTGGAAGTGGTGGGGATTCCATGATAGTTACCTTGCACAATTTCCAGAAGATGTGATTGACAACATCGCACTTGACATGGCAAATGAAGGATTAATCGAAACTAACTTCTATGATGTAAATGGTATGTGGGGCTTTGCCGGATTCAGAAGAATTAGAAAGACATGGAAAGAAAAAATTATGTGTAGATTATCAAAATAACTATTGACAAATTATTTTAAAAGTGTTATAATAAATATATCAAAAGAAAGAAAGAGAGGAAAAAGAATTATGGAAAATATTATAGAAAGACTGGGACTTATGTTAGGAAAAGAACCTGTACTGTTTGATGTTACAACGGGTGAAATTATTTTAAAAGGAAGAGATGAAGCTCTGGCATACTTAAAAAGAAACGATGGTTTCTATACCTTGCAAGTTTTTTAAAAAAGGTATTGACAAATTATAAAAGATAGTATATAATATAATTAAAGAAAAGGAAAAAGAAAGGAATTGATAATTATGATGAATACAATTAAAGAAATGATGAACACAAAAGGAACTATTTACTTTGACATGGACGGCACACTGGCAAACTTCTATGGTGTAGAAAATTGGTTAGACTATCTGGAAAAAGAAGATACAACTCCATACGCTATCGCAAGACCGCTGTTTAACTTCTCAGTATTTGCAAGATTGCTTCACAAGTTACAGGAAAATGGTTACAGAATCGGCATTGTTAGTTGGCTCAGCAAATGCGGTTCGACAGCTTACAATACCGCAGTAACAAGCGTAAAACTTGCATGGCTCAAAAAACATCTGCCGAGTGTCGAGTGGGATGAAGTCAAAATTGTAAACTATGGCACACCAAAAAGTACAGTTGTTGACTGTGACGGTTGGCTCTTTGATGATGAAGAACGCAACAGAGAAGAATGGGGTGAAAACAGTTTTGATGTAAATGATATTATTGGAACTCTCAGAAAATTTTTCTGAGAGATTCCAAAAAAAGTATTGACAAATTCTAATAGATACTGTATAATAAAAGCATAATAAAGAAAGAGGTGGATACAATGAAAAAGATTTGTTTTAAACATGACTATTACTGGACAGGTGAATTTATTGGAACGCCGACAGATTTAATCTCTGGACGCACAAAAGATTTTGAGAAGCATGAAATTCTTTGCACTTGCAAGAAATGCGGAAAACAAAAAAGTTTTAAGTTTAAGAAAAAAGTGCTTGACAAATAACCAAAAGTAGTGTATAATAAGTGTATAAAGTAAAGAAAGGAATTGATACAATGTATTATTTAAGAGATGAAGCGTGTACACCTATAGATTTAACAGAAGAAGAATACAGTTGGATGGTTGGACAGCTAAGAGCCAAGAGGACAGCAGATTTGAAAAAATCAATGGCCGCATACATGGATACTTTTGGAGTCGCGGAGTTGCGGTCGCTTGTGAAAAGTGTAACAAAAGAACAGTAGAGAAAATGAGCTGATTTTCAGCTCATTTTTTGTTCAATTTTACTACTTGACAAAGTTCCAGAAGTGTGATAAAATTGGCCGGCCGGCGACAAGCGCTTCGGCCGGAATTTGTGCAAAACATAGAATTTCAGCAATTTTTCGATGAAAAGTTTGTGCAATTTGCCTATAGACATTCTCCCGTAATTCTGGTATACTATAATCAAGTTAAGAGAGAGAGGTAATTACAATGAAGAAAATAAAAGCGTTATTAACAATAGATATGAATGTTACAGCAACCACAACAACTTGTTTTCACTGCCCGCTGAAATGGGAGTGCAAAAAATGGTTTTACTATGACTACAATGTAAATAACAAGATGTGTGATACAGTTGATGAAACAATTCTGTTCGGTAAGTATGACCCATGGAAAGCCTATGGATTAACGACAGAAGAAGCGAAAAAAAGAAATTTAAAAATGTGTTGACAAACTCAACATTATGTGTTATACTTAATGTATCAAATGAAAGAGAGGAAAAAACAATGAAAGAGATTTATGATTATAGATTTGAATACAAGATGGAAGGATGGGCAAATTTTGTTGATACAAGTATCTGGAAACATGTGAGATACCTTGCTCCAGAAGATGCAGAAACATTAAACTTTACAATTAAAACTTTTGACGAACTGGTTGATTTAGTTCGAGATGATTTATTTATGAATGCTGAACTTTCAAAGAATTTTTTCAGAAAAACAGTTGTTCGATTAAGCAACGTAGAAGATTACTATTCAACAGCTGTCACAGCTAAAAACTTCAAGCCTATCGAGGTTCGCTGTGTGTACAATAAAATAAGTGCGTCAATGAAAGAGCTTGCCGACACTCTGGACGCTGACAGCTTTTGTGAATATTTGAAAGATAGAGGAATTACAAAAATTTGAGAAAAAAGTAAAAAACTATTGACAAATTAAAAAAAATATATTATAATAATTATAGAAAATAAAGAAAGAGGTTGATAAAAATGAAAGAACGTTTAAGCAAGAAAGCATGGTTAGTATTATTTACACTGATAGGAGTTGTGTTAGCAGTATCAAACTATGAGCCTGACGCATGGGTTGTATTTTTAGGACTTGCGGGCGGTTATACTTGCGGTTCTTTTGGTTATTGGATTGACACAAAATTTAATAACTGGTTAGAAGCATTTACAGAGGAGGATTAATTTATGAAAGCATCTATTTCTTTACCACTGAAAAGTGCAAAAGTAAATTTACATGAGGGTTCTACAGAACTTACGTTCATACCTAACAATAGTGGGGACAGGCTCTCTTCTGTTACAATTGATGAATTGAGAGAAGTTATTTCTATGTATGATTTTATACAGACGAGACAGGCTTCTCCAGTAGCGAAAAAGACTGACTTTTAAGTCAGTCTTTTTGACCCGTGTAAAATGGGACAAAAAAATTTTTTAAAAAAGTGCTTGACAAACAGTCAACCGCATGGTATAATAAGTACATAAATAAGAGAGAGGTGTTAAACATGAATAAATGTTATAGATGTGCGGAACTTGAAGGATGCTGGGCTGGTTTACATGGCAAAGGAAAAAAGAATTGTGAGTGCTTTTGTCCTTGCTATTTTTCAAAAGATGAAAAGCATCTGATTTTAGTTCACGAACCAGAGTGGGAACAGTTAGTAGACGCTAACAAGGGTGAGGTGCTTTGCGAAAATCATAAATTAGAAGCGGTTGACATTTTAAACGCTTTAAAAATTAATTTTACAGAAGTTGAAAAAAACTCTTGACAAAATAAACAATCGGTGCTATAATAAATACATAAGATAAAGAAAAGAAAGGAATTGATAAAAATGAGAAAAACAATTTACTGCACACTGGATACTGAAACTGTTGGGGGAGCTGCAAATCCTACTGGAATGTATAACTTAGGCTGTGTTATTCACGATAAAGATGGTAACATCTTTGCAACGACTTCAATGTTAGTTATGGAACATTACAATGATATTGAAAAAGACAGCTACGCAAAAAATAATTTCCACATTTATGAGGAGCGTTTAAACAACGGCACAATGTCAGCAGTAGCAACAGAAAGAGATGCTATTGAAATTGTAAGAAATCTTTGCAAGTTCTATAATGTAAAGTATGTACAGGCTTATAACAGTGCTTTTGATTTTGAAAAGACTATCTGCCGTGAACTGTTAAATGATTTTGAGTTTATCGACATTTATTTAATGGCATTACAGACAATCACACATTTAAAAAGCTACAAAAAATTCTGTATTGCAAACAATCTTAAATCATCATCTGGTAAAAGTTGTGCAACATCAGCAGAAAGCGTTTACGCATTTATTACAAATAATGCTGATTATGTAGAAGAACATACTGCATTAAGTGATGCAATGATTGAAAAAGACATTTTTGTTCGTTGCTACAAAATGCACAAAAAATTCACTAAAAATACTCATCAGTGGAACTGTAAAGGCAAGAACGCACACAAATGTTTTCCTTCTCTTAAATAAGAGAGGGAAAACAACCCAAACAAATGGGGACTTTGTTAAAAAAATAACTTTTCAAAAACTCTTGACTTTTGGCTCAGATGTGATATAATTATAATTGTCAAAGAGGTAAAGGCTTAAAGAAAGAAAGAGGTAAATGTGTATGTATTATGTATTCGATGGAACTGACAAAAAAGTTTGCGGTTTTGAAAATTATGATGACGCACTTTACTTTGCTGATGTTATCGGCGGTTATGTTGGCTACTACGCCGCATAACAAAAAAAATAAAAAAAAGTCTTGACAAATGAAACAAAATGATGTATAATAAGTACATAAGATAAAGAAAGGAAGTAAAGAAAATGAGAAGTCCGCCGAAAAGAAAATAAAAAAAGACTTGACAACTGAATAAAGATGATGTATAATAAAGACATAGAAAACAAATAATAAATCTCTTAATAAGAAAGGAATTGATACTATGACAAACAAAATGACTTATGTAAAAGCACTGGAAATCGCAATCAAAGCTGTTGAGGACAACAAGGAAGTAGCTGAAAAGCTCGAAGCATTAAAGGCTTCTGTTGCAAAGAAAAACTCCGCAGAGAGAAAGCCAACAGCAACTCAGAAAGCAAACGAGGGTTACAAAGAAGCAATTCTCGCATACATGGAAACTGGTAAAAAGTACACAATCACAGAGTTAATGAAAGGTGTGGTTGAAATCGCAGACCTGTCGAACCAGAGAGTATCTGCACTTGTAAGACAGCTTAAAGAGGACGGCTTAGTTCTCAGAGAAGAAGAAAAGAGAAAGGCTTACTTCTCTAAAAAAGTTACAGAGGAGGTTGAGGCGTAAGCCTCAACTAACTCCCCGATTTGGGCAAAAAAATTTTTAAAAAAGCCTTGACAAATTTCCAAAAGTGATGTATAATAAATGTATCAAATGAAAGAGAGGAAAGCCTATGAATAAAGAAGAAATGATTGCAAAACACATGAACACTCTTGGAATCACAAGAGAAGAAGCAATTCAGTTGATTGCGGATGATGAAGAAATCGACCACATGACACGAACCAGTGACATTGATGGAGACTTGACAGCGGAACAACGCAAGAGCGCAAAGAAAGCACGACAGGCAGACAGAAAGCCAACAGTGTACAAGTTCGATACGACAAAACGTAAAAGAGCTGAAAACACTGGCAAAAGATTTCTAATTGATGAAATCAAAAAATGTCTGGAAAATGCGGGAGCTGATAACTTAGAGGTGACTAACCCAGAACGTGAGATTGTTTTCATGTCAGAGGGAACAAAGTACAAAATCGTTTTATCAGCACCACGAAAATAATTTAAAAACAGGGCTTGACAAAAGCCAAGTCCTGTGATATAATAAGTACATAAGATAAAGAAAGGAATTGATAAAGATGGAAACAATTATAATTATGGATGCAACTGCAAAAAGAGCTGATCTTGAGAAAAAGGCACTTGAAAAGAAAATTCTTGAAGAGTTAGAAAAAAAGCAAATGGAAAATGCAATTCAAAAAAGATTTGAAACTGAACTGGTTCGTGTTTCAAAAATGATTGAAGAGGGAGAAAATAGTTATTTTGAATTAAATTATTTGATGGATGAAATTCATAATTATAAAGACGCAAGAGTTATCAGAGAAGTTGCCGCAAGAATGACAATTTTTCTTAAAAAGTTGGGTTATGTGGTAAATGAATTTCATGAGTACAGTAAAAGCTGGAAAACCAGAAGCGGAAAATTTGGTTATTTATTTTTTAGAATTCCAGAATAAAAAGTCAAGTAGAAAATAAGAGCTGAAAAGCTCTTATTTTTGTGCATAATTACTACTTGACAAATTGGGCGGCCCGGCGATGGTCGCGCCGGGCAGAATTTCGCAATTATACCATACCCCAGCATTTTTGTCAAGGAAAATCGAGCGAAAAACTGCACAAAAATTTTCCCATAATCTTGTGCAACATTCCCTCTTGATTTTTTGGAAATTTTTTGTTATAATTTATTTACAAGGTAAGGAAAGACATCAAATCTTAAAAAAAATAAATAAAAAAAGACTTGACAAATTATTCCACCTATGTTATAATTAAGATGTCAAGAGGAGATACAGCAACCAACCTCTCCACGACGCATAATCGTGTGAAGTAAAATCGGCACTCGTCACAAAAAAATAACTTAAAAAACCTCTTGACAAACTTAATTGAATCTGCTATAATGATTATACAAGGTAAGGAAAGAAAGCAAGGAACTTAAAAAAGAAAATAAAAAAAAAATAAAAAAAGCCTTGACAAACTTCCAAACCTGTGATATAATAAATACAACAAAACAAATAAAACATTCAAACAAAAAAGGAGATTGATACTATGACAAACAAAATGACTTATGTAAAGGCACTGGAAATCGCTATGGAGTCTGTAAAAGACAATAAGGAAGTTTATGAAAAATTGGATGCTCTGAAAACATCTGTCGCAAAGAAAAATTCCGCTGAAAGAAAGCCGACTGCTACGCAGAAAGCAAATGAGGGTTACAAGACTGCAATCCTTGACTTCATGGAAGTCGGTAAGAAGTACACTATCTCTGAATTTATGAAAGAAGTCGTGGAAATCGCAGATTTGTCTAATCAGAGGGTATCTGCTCTTGTAAGACAGCTTAAAGACGCTGGTCTTGTAGAAAGAACAGAAGAAAAGAGAAAAGCATACTTCTCTAAGAAAGTAGTAGAGGAGTAAGCAAGAGGGGTTTTGCCCCTCTCCCCCTCTGGGCTTGTAGTGTTGGAAGCCGTCACCACAGAGAACCTGTAAGGGTCGGGGTTCGATTCCCCGCAAGTCCATCATTTACTTAAATTTTGTTTTTCCTCCTCTTTTAGTCGGTCTGGACGCCACGCCATGCCAGACCGACCGGCGAAAGCCGACCATAAAACCGGACGAAAAAAAAATAAAAAAAACTATTGACAAATATCCAAAAGTAGTGTATAATTAAATCAAAGTTAAAGAAGAGAGGTTGATAAAAATGACAGTTGAAAGAAGTGCAGATAGAAGTTATCCTTTTACAATTAAAGGTGGTTGGGGTGATAAAGTGTATTGTACTATTGATGATTTAAAAGACATTAAAAATCAAATCAATAAAATTTTAAGAGAAGAGAAAAAAGCTCTTGACAAATAGTCCAAAAGATAGTATAATAAAGAAAAAAGGAGTGATACACAATGAGAAAAGAGAAATTAGAACAGGCTTATAAAATGGTATTTGAGGACATGAGAAAAAATTCACCGTCATTTTTCTTTGGAAACTATGATGCAAAAAACGGAAAAGAATCATTCATGTTCGGTGTTGGTACAGTTATGGAATTTATTGCAATGCGGGCGGATTCATCAGAAAAAATGTATGAAAATTTCAGTGATGAATTTACAAAAAATATGGTTAAAAGTGAAAAAAGAGGTAATTGATTATGAAATTATTATTTATTTTTACAGTATTAACAATTGTGAATGTTATTTTTTCCACAATTAAATCTATTGTAACAATTAAAAGTGGAAAGACTGTTGCAAGTCTTATTTCGGCTTTATACTATGGTTATTATAACATTGTGTTAATTTATACAGTTGCGGACTTCCCTTTGTGGCAGAAAGTAGCGGTTACATTCTTTTGTAATTTAGTCGGTGTTTGGCTTGTAAAATGGGGTGAAGAAAAGGCAAGAAAAGACAGACTTTGGAAAGTAGAAGCGACTGTTTTAAAAGTTGTTGACTGGGAAGAACTTGTGAAAAAACTTAAAGACTGCCACGTACCTTGCAATTATGTTGATATTGACAAATACGTTTTAATTAACTGTTATTGCGCAAATCAAAATCAAAGTAAGGCGGTTAGAGATTTATTAAATACTTATCATGCAAAGTATTTTGTATCAGAAAGTAAAGAATTATAGAACGTGCTTGACACGTTCTATTTTTTTTGTCCGGGCCAAAATTAGCTATTGACAAAAAGGAAAAATTATGGTATTATTATTATAAAGAAAAGGAAAGAGTCAAAAATAAAAAAAATAAAAATAATAAAAAGGTCTTGACAAAATTCCAAAAGTAATGTATAATAAGTACATAAGATAAAGAAAGGAAGTAATAAGAATGAAAGTAAATTTTAATAAAAATCAGCAAGAGGTTTATGCTTACAAACTTATGGTAGGAAGTACATTCACAGCCAAAAGAAGTGGTGTTGATGAGGTCGGCTTATATATCAAAATTGATAAAAATAGTGGTGTATTTCTTTCACGCTATCGAGAAAATGTCATGGCGGTTAATCTTGCTACTGGACAGGTAAGAGC